>Ga0308171_1001794_pt1 | contig 26307 bp, 23 predicted proteins | sample PhyGR1_FD_202135 | JGI IMG/M metagenome (GOLD analysis project Ga0308171, IMG submission 202135) | Phyllosphere microbial communities from UC Gill Tract Community Farm, Albany, California, United States - DLSLSG.R1 | ecosystem: Host-associated > Plants > Phyllosphere > Unclassified | place: USA...
AAGACTGTACTAAGCATGTAGTGCCGACGGTGTAGTAATTTCGGACGCGGGTTCAACTCCCGCCAGCTCCACCAAAATTCTTTCGCGGCGATACCAGAATTGTCCGCTGAAGTCCTGAAAGCCCGCAAGGTTAAAGCTTTGCGGGTTTTTTTGTGTCTGTAACCTTCCAGGACGATCCGCCTGAATCCAGAAATAATCGGCACACGTTAAGATACACGCTTTAATGTGGGCCAAAAACATGTACCAATTATGGTCGGAAATCAGTCATGACGCGGATCACACGCCTCCTCACCAATAACGAAATTCTCAAAGCTAAGCCTAAAGAGAAAGACTTTACGCTGCACAATGGCGATGGACTTTTCCTGCTCGTCAAAACGTCTGGTATGAAGCTATGGCGTTTTCGCTATCAGCGGCCAGCAAGTAGCAGCCGTACAAATCTCAGCCTAGGTTCTTACCCTGCCCTTACGCTCGCTGTCGCACGCCAAATGCGTGACCAATATCTGTCGCTGCTTGCACAAGGGGTCGACCCGCAGAAGCAGCAAGAGGAAGTTTCTGAGCAAAGCCAAATCGAGCTGGGAAGCATTTTTTCGGTTGTGGCCAGGAGGTGGTTCCTGCTTAAAAGCAAAAGCGTCACTGAGGATTACGCGAAGGATATTTGGCGATCCCTAGAGAAAGACATCTTCCCTTCTATTGGTGAGATTCCTGTTCAAACACTCAAAGCCAGAACGATCGTTGAAACACTGGAACCGATTAAAGCTAGCGGTGCACTTGAGACGGTTCGCCGGTTAGTACAGCGCATTAACGAGATTATGATTTATGCGGTCAACACAGGGTTGATTGATGCAAATCCAGCTTCGGGCGTTGGTGTGGCTTTTGAAAGGCCAAAAAAACAAAACATGCCTACATTACGCCCGGAAGAATTGCCAAAGTTAATGCGCTCGTTAGTAATGTCCAATCTTTCAATCACCACTCGTTGTTTAATCGAGTGGCAACTTTTGAAGCTAGTTCGTCCTTCTGAAGCATCGGGAACCAGATGGGACGAGATAAATTTTTCTCTGAAAACCTGGACGATCCCTGCTGAGAGAATGAAAGCCAAAAGAGAGCATATATTTCCAAGCAGGAACAGCCCTACGATGACTATGAATTCTTAAACAGCCAATGCAGCACTAAAACGAATAGGATTTAACAGAAGACTAGTTGCGCAAGGTTTGCGGTCAATCGCCAGTACGGCAATGAATGAAACTGGTTTTAATGCAGATGTGATTGAAGCAGCATTAGCACATAGTGATAAGAATGAAGTTCGTAAAGCTTACAATAGATCAACGTATTTAGCGCAGCGTGTCGAGCTAATGAAGTGGTGGGGGAAGGAAATCGAATCCTCAAAAATCAGTGTGAATTGTTCAGTCTCTAATGCTGTATAAAATACCACTATTTTAAATTTGAATAATATGATAAATATTATTCATGATTTACTATCATTCCAAATATAATTATGAGCACATCTCCCATTGTCATCAAGGACCCCAGTGATAGCGGCGCTATTGCATCACGAAGAGGTTATAACTTTCAAGATTTTATAGCAGCTTCATTTGCTATCACCATGCTGTACGATAAAGATATTAAAGCAATTAGGTGTGAGAAAATTGATGACATTGATGTCATATATGATGACTTCACTGAATACGTTCAAGTTAAGGCCACTTCTGGAGAGGAACTCTGGAGGCTAACAGAGTTAAGGAAACTAAATGGTTCTAAAACCATTATTCAAAAATCTCTTGATTCTGACAAAGAGACTAATATAACTGCCAAGTTCAGAATAGTATCTACCAGAGAGATAAGAAGAGAGCTTAAGCACCTACAGATTAGAAGGTCATTACGAACACATAGTTCCGAAAGGGAGCGAATATTAAAATCGCTGCGTGTTTTTAAGCCACATAAAACTTATCTATCAATTAATAAAAACGGCATTGAGTACTGGGTGGATAATTGTTTTTGGGAAGTAATTCCTTCAGCTCAGGATGTAATTAATAGCGCTCAGAAAAAAATCCATCAGTTTGTCAATTCTTGTGGTTATGCTGTCTATGACTATGAAGTTGAAAACATCTATTTCGATATAATAAAAATCGTCAAGAGCATCGCTGATGCATCTAATAGAACGCATACAATTGAACAAAAAACACTAACTAACACAGAGCTGAGAAATTTAATATCGGATTGGCTTTCTAGAATTGTTGAAGATAGGATTTCCACAAAAAAAGTTTACAACAATGATAAGGAAATATCATTATCACACCTTGTTGATGAATTTTCAGAATGTCAAAAAAGAAGTGCTCATGGTTTTATACTTGAATATGCTAGAGGCCAATTCCGTTACAACAAACTAGTGGATAATTTATTTGAATGGATGCCGGAATTCATACTTACATCAAAAGAACTTGCAGAAATGGACTCTACGGAATGTTATCCATTATGGAAAAAAACAATTGAGGAATATCAACTCCAATCAAATAACACAAACAAAAAAGAAATTATATCCGAAATAATTCTTCACATGCTGATCAGATTTAATAAAAACAGCCAACCTATAACTGGGATGTTATATATAAACTCAAGCCTTGGGACCAAAGAATTCAACAATGTACATGTAGTTCATAATAAAGAAAAAAATCATGACGAACTATGGCTAGGAAGTGCTTTTTACACAAAAACGTCATCATTAGATGAACTTACGAGTAGCTTTGCAGCATTCCTGTATAACAAACTCGATCCTGACATTTTCGACAAGAATAAAAAGAAAATCTTTGAGACAAAAGATGATTCACATATGCTCCCGCATGATATAGATGAATTATTATCATCTAAAGCAACAATAACAAACTTCATTGAAAGATATAAAATATTAACACTTTTTGTTTATGACTCTAAAGAGCTTGAAAGTGGATTTATTGAAGACTACAAACAAAAGCTATCAGTTGAAGTTTCAAAAGTATTCTCCGCTTATTGTGATGATATTTCCGCCCTTGGAGATGATGAGATAAACAAGATACACATTACTGCATACATACTACCTTTGGAAAAGTTCGACATGCTTGAAAAAACATTTCTCGAGGGGATAAAAAAATGGAATTAGAGTTCGCAAAAAACTCGTTGGCAGATAACCTCAGTGAAGATGATAAGTTTAACATATTAAACCTTTCATTATGCCTATTGAGAAACCCTATACATGAAAATGATGGGCGAGAACTGGCAATACGAATATTGGATAAAAAGCACCTTTTCAAAAATCACATCTCGCTATTGAAGCTAGTCATCAGAAAATCAGGGCTTTACCCATACCTAAATAGTGAGTTTGACAACTTATCTCTCCATGAAAAACTTGCCCTGGATGTATTCAGACCCAATAAAGAAACCCCCGGTTTTGTATTCCATTCATTACAAAAGCTAGTTTACGGTTTGTTGATCAAAAGGAAAAATGTTGTCTTAAGTGCTAACACAAGCGTTGGGAAAAGCACAATAATTGACTCATTAATACACTCCGGGCTCTTTAAAAAAATAGTTTTAATCGTCCCTACAATAGCTTTAATTGATGAAACAAGAAAAAGAATTAGAAAGAAATTTGATGACTCCTATCAAATCATTACGCATTCAAGTCAAAATCAAAAAAACGAAGCGTGCATTTTCATATTAACACAAGAGCGAGTACTGGAAAGAAGCGATCTTGAAAATATAGACATTTTCATTTTAGATGAATTTTACAAGTTAAATATCGAATCAGACGAAGACAATAGAGCAGTCCTGCTTAATATAGCTTTTACCAGACTAATATCGAGATGCAAGCAGTTTTATTTGATTGGGCCTAATATTGATGCAATAGTTGGATTAAAAAACCTAAACAGAAGCTATGTATTTATACCTTCTGAATTCTCCACAGTTGCACTTAATATTCTCGAATACAATCTACCAACACATGGTGATTTACGCCTAAATAAAACCATTGAAATCTTGAACAATACAGATGAGCCAACTTTAATTTATTGCCAATCCCCATCATCAGCCATTCGCTTATCTAACGATCTATTATCAAATCACTGCAAAACCCCTTCTTTATTAGAGAATGATTTTGTTGCATGGCTTGCAGATAACTACCATGAGGAATGGATCGTAGTGAAAGCCTTGAAATTTGGAATTGGCATTCATCACGGCTCTCTGCCTCGAGCTATTCAACAGAAAATCATTCGTATGTTCAACGATAAAGAAATTAAATTATTAATTTGCACATCTACAATAATTGAGGGCGTTAATACATCTGCTAAAAATGTGATCATATATGACAGAAGATCAAATACTTCTTTAGTTAGTAATTTCACTCATAAAAACATTCAAGGACGTGCAGGAAGAATGGGAAGATATTTCATAGGCAATGTACACTGCTTAGAAGAGATACCATCAAATTCCAGTACAACAAATGAGGTAAATGTCGCAGCAGGAACCCAAGGAATTGATGTACCATTAAACCTTCTATACGGTGTAGAAAAGTCATTTCTTTCAGAGGGTTCCTTGTCAAGGATGTCTAATTTTGAAGTTCGTTCACATTTGGACTTTGAAGTATTCTCCAAAAACCCTAAGTATTCTCCTCAGATTTTGGAAGATGTCGCTTTTAAATTAAGGGAAAAATTACTCGATGATTGGAAAGAAATCATGTGGACAGGGATACCTACCAAGCAACAATTATCATGCTTGTGTGGTTACATAAAAATATTAGAGAAAAATAGTGTTGCCAGGCTTCACCTTTCTGAAAACTCAGAACTTGCAACACTCATTATGCAGTATTTACTTTCTGATTCTCACTCAGACTTCATAAAGAAAAAGATTGACCATTACAAGTATGCCGACGATATCTCTTCGACAATTGATTGGATATTAAAAGTCCTGAGGAACCTTTTCGGTCACAATATACCTTCAGCGATAAAAGCTATCGCTGACATCATAGAGTTCATATGTAAAAAAAATGAATTAAAGTATAACTTTGATTATGGGCTAATATGCTACAAACTTGAAAATTATCACTTACCTAACAACTACAGTGCATTAGATGAGTTTGGAATTCCTATTCAGGTTGTAGAAAAAATCTCCCACATATCAATTTTCACGACCGAGGATTTAGATGACATATTAGCGTTTATTAAGTCATCAGCCAATCACCTACCATTAACCAGCCTAGAACGCTCGTTCATTGATGATTCTTTATGAATGGATTCGCGCGCAATGCTATCCCCGCCACGCCTGCCTGCTTTATGCATCGCTTTTCATGCATGTGCATGCTACACGCCACCGATGCCAAAGGCATTGCACAGGAAATCCCCGGTAATCTGAAAGATGCCGCATGACATTTTGACTATGAGCATAGAGCGTCCGCTATCCCTGCCCGGAATCTGTAAAAAATTACGGGCAGGGGCTGTACAACGTTTACACTCTGACCTTCCAACGCGTACTATTCGCTGTGAAGCCTTCTACGGACGACAACACAAGGAATGTATCACGATGGCCGCACTACATTTTCCCTGTACCATATTCACTACCCAAAATCGTATGGACGACTACAGCGCTAAAGATATGCGCTGTGGGGATTTATCTGAATCACAGTTAAAATCTGAATACCGACTGGTGGATGTTTCAACCAGGGTCAATCCTTATACCCTGACGAAAATCACCCCGTTTAATCAGCCACAGTCTATGTTTTACGGCTCCCGTGGAGAAGGGGAGAAAATTACCCGTCAACAGTGTACCGCAATGATGTTTGATGAGTTCCGCGATTTATCGCGCCTGTTCTCGATTTATGGCCCATACAAACACCTGATCGAAAAGATGATCACCCATATGCAGTACGATAATGGCAAACCGTTCACCAATATTCACCTGGACGGTGCTTTGAGGGAGCAAATTCTCAAAGATAATTCGACAGAGAACAGTACGCGCTTGCGGTTAGAGAAAACATTTAATACGTTTATCGACTGGGATAATAAAAATTATCCCATAAAAAATAAAGATGAGCTGCGTAAAGCAATAGCATTCGGAAAACTCCCTAAATTCGACAGATTTCAGGATAATTATAATGGCATGGGAATTACTGTACATGATACCTGGGCAACGCATATCACCATAAAATCGCTACAGGTTGATAATGACCGTTACCGGGCGGTAGTGCATTACAAAGTCCAGGATCATTTTGGCCTTGATGTTGACGATATTTTAAAATTCCAGTTCAACCAGTTCCGCTTTTTTCGTATCTGGTTTGTGTTACAGCGATACAACCAGTTTGGTTTCAAGCCATTCATGACAAATATTGAAGCCAAAATTGAAATCACCGGGGGACGAAATGAAAGCTAACCTCAAAAAAATTATACTTGCACTATCGTTCTTCGTTAGCTTGCTACTAGCATGTGTTCTCTGGCTGTCACTGCGAACGGTAGAAATTGTTGCCGTTCATAAAGACGGTAACTACAGCTCAGTTTTAGTAAAAAACTTCCCGATTACGGACAAGGGGAAAATCGACTGGTGGCTGGAAAACAAGGATATGCTCAAAAAAGAATATGATGTTCCCGCCCCAGATAATGATGGCTTTTTCGAAGTCATTTTTTGGAATTTCGACAAGGGTTATAAAGAAACCGATGGCTATGACAATTTATGTTTTAGCGATATGAAGCCGCCAATAAATTGCATACAGAAAGATAAGGTTTTCACTGTATGGAATGACAGGAGTAAACATATATTTTTTGGCGTTCATGATGGATTTTATCGTACAAAGGAAAATGGTGAAATGGTGAAAATTAAAGATGAATAAATTCGCGCTCCTCGCGTAGGGACAGCAATAACATTATGCTACATTGGGTAACAGTGAATAATAGAATGGTTAGAATAAATTAATTTCGAATCTTCTAGCATTTACATCTCCTTTGAATGAAAAATAATTTCACTGTTATCCACCGAGCTACATGAGTTATGATCGGTCTAAAAAACGATTTTGGTGACCATATGAACATCTTTGAATTTGAAAAAAAACTTGCTGAGAACGGTTTCAATGCAAAAGATATTTCTGCTTTAAGAATGCAAGCCGAAAAAAGTGGAATTACTTATCCAGCTTTGCTCAAAGAGCTTAGTATTCGTTTTGTTGCTGCCTCAATACTTGTAATCATCCTCGCTATTGTATGGATATACACGCTCGTATATAAAGATAGCCTCGCAATCACCTCTTACTCGATAACAATGCTAATTACAGCCCCAATTTTCTATATTTTCACCCCAATGAGGTTAGGCTACAGAGCATTTCGATATTCGAGAAAAAAGTAATTTATTTTCTATTATCGTATATAGATTTAAGAGAAGAATAGTCATTATACATTTCCACTCCGGATTCAAAACGGCTCATATCTTTGATATCGTTAACGGAATCGGATTTTATTTAGTAAAAATATGAAATGTTTCAGGTTTTCTTATCAAACTAAACATGCCATAGGCAGAAAGAACAAGATCCATACTTCTGTAAGCAATTTCACCTCTTTTTTGGTCAAAGCCAAAGAATAAAGAGCTGTGGTCAATGCCTGCGTTAAAGGCCGTGAGAGCGAATGCAACGAACAACGCTCAAATAATATGGTAAGTTTGGTGCGTCGACCCTGGCTGGTGTAGGAGTTGGTTCAGTGGCCGGATTGGGATTATGCGCAGCAATAGGGATCGCCAAAGCAGGAACAGGAGCGGTAGTATGTGCAGCAGTTGGCTCAATCGCTGCGGGTTATGTCGGTGCCAAAGCGAGCGACTCTATAATGGATACTATCTATGAATACATGGGAATTTAAAGAATGAAGTCGGCCATAATGGTTTTAATTATGCTTCCTATGGTTTGCTTAGTGGTAAGCGTGCTTTTGTATCTAAGTAACAGATCCCGCTACCACAAATTGATTTCTGACTTTCAACAAAAGTATATGCTGCCTACCCCTTACTTATTGCATTGTAATATGGGTTACTTAGGTTCGCCACTAATGCTCTATTTTTTTATGCGATTAAAACAAAACAAAAAAATCTTCTTTTTAGACCCAAAAAGCCAGGCCTATGATTTTGCAAGTAACAGTCAACATAGCGCAGAGATAAATAGCCTCAAACCGTTATATTTTACTTTTTTATTGGGCTTTTTTTGTTGTTTTTTACTTGCAGTTATCGCTATTCTAATCAAAATTAAAATAATTTAATGATGTAAATAAACACCTGTTAACAGCCAATTTCCCTTTACCATTAAGATAATTGATACTGAAACCGTTAAAAAATAGCCATTAACGGTGCTGGCATAGCAGGTGGTGCAGCTGGAAGTGCTTTAGCAGGTTTGGTATGCGGCCCGTGCGCACCCGTTTGTGTGTTGATTGGTGGATTTGTTGGTGGTGCACTAGCCGCCTTTGAAATGGGACGTTTTTGGGGATAGTCATGGAACAAACTCTCTCGGTAAAGCTTGTTGAGCAAAGTAAAGCGACTGATTTTCAGCAGGCCGTTTCTGAAGTAGTGATCGATAACAAACCGACGGGTATCACTATAAAAGGACAGGTACTCGAAGCCTCAGTTAAAGTCGACAATGACAGGTATATTCTTTTCACAACGGATGATGTGATCTTTGAGGAGTTTCTTACGGTTACTCTCATCAGCCTGAGCCAGGGGATTATTGAAAATCTTCAGGTTGGCAACGAGTATTCGTCAGGCTCTTTCGAGGCGCTGTCTGTCAATCACAAAGCCATTGAGTTCAATTTTATTGGCGGGTCTGTCTGGAATATCACAGTGAACGACACCCCAAAGCTCCGTGTTCCATTCTTTTCCGATCCGCGTGGTGTAAAACGATCTTCAGGTCTGAAAGCATATCTGACTATAGATGCAAAGCCATCGCCCTCCCCGACATAAAAAATCCTTTAACAAAAGCAATTGGTATACGTTTAGGTATACCAATAATTTTCATTTAAATTCCTAAAGATAAAAAAACCATTCAGATTCCGCCAGCACCGAAAGCCCGCAAGGTGAAAGCTTTGCGGGTTTTTTGTGAGCATGATTCATGCCAGAGATCTCAGGGGTGATTCACTAAACCTGCTATCCTCGGCTGCCAAACAACGCAAAGTAGTCTGAATTCTGTGATAACGCAGTAAAGGTAGCGCCCCCATTTTGATAGCGTAGGGAAATTTGGGTGCCCTCAGCTAGATTACCCAAATGGACATACCCATTTATCAGCCGGGAATCTCCATTAATCTGCGCTAGTGGAGTGGCGGGATGATTAATTACATACAGTGTCGAATTTGCATGACCGCTACCTACATCCCACTGTACATAAAGACAAGCATTCTTAAGCCCACCCTTTGGTACAGTGAACAATCCTGTCGAAGGAACATAGTTGTTAATAAACATTCCGTTGTCTCCTGTAGCGCTGGCATCGACGCTCTGGAAATGAAGATCTGTCTGATTGCTGCTCCCAATTATTGTCTGTCCAGCCAGGTTTGTTGCCTGTCCTACACAACGATAAGAAAATAATGGAACGCATGAGCCAGTGTACTTCTGGAATCCTTTTGGAAAGTTACCGTCAAATGCACCATCGCTCAACTTACAAACGGGATAGGCATTGTTAGAAGCAATTAACATGGCGGTAGTTTTGGCACCCATTCGGTGGAATTTATTGCTAGAATCCACCCTGACCGTACCCGTAAAGTTATCCGCAATTTGAATATTAACGCCAGTGAAACTTGCATAGCCATGACAGTTACTCAATACAAACGCTCCAGAACCTTCTGATGGCGTTGCAACGTTTTTAGGGTTATAGGCAATAAACCATAAACCTGCGCATTCAATAGCAGAGCCATTGATATACACACCACCGTACGCATGTTCATAAAGTGGAGAATCAATTGGGAATGATTGGAAAGCCTGGCTGAGACTGTCTGTTGTCTGAATAACTTCCCCACCGTTGATATGGAGAATACCCCCATACAGGGTGGCAATGCCTTTTACGTTATTCCCTATAGAATCATCTCCATTACCCAACATCTGGTAATGATTAAACTCTATGACCGTTTGCGAGCCATATAGCTCTACAACTCTACGACAATTGAATGTATAGCCGCCATGTACAACCATCTCGGAACATAACGCATCAGGATAGGCTTCATCTCCAAATCGAAACGCTATAGGGAAGTTAGTCATGGTAAGACCAAAGCTGTTTAAAGATGTTCCTGATGAATTGTCGCCAAATACTTTTAATCCATATGAGAAATTACCCGCATTATTAATCGATAGTCCTGTATCCCATACAATATTACGACAATTTTTCATTGTCACCGCAGCGATAGCTGTACCTTCGACAATTAATCCTCCGCCCCCCGTCACTTTATAATCTGTATGCCCATCCAGTGCAATCGGATTGACATCATAAAAGCGTGAATAAATCACTGGAGCCTTTGAAAGATTAGCCGCATTGTGTGCAGATATAAGGGAGGCCGTACGTGTAGCAATATCCTCAGTCGAATTATAATTATGTGGTTCCAACTCAGGATGAATGCCTAAAGAAAATAATGCATTAACCTGTGAAAGATAAAGGGCCAGATTACTTCCATATTGCGTCCCTACTAATGAGGCTCCCGTACTTAATGCGAGCTGATTTAATACATCAACAGCACTTCCACTTGCAGGGGCCCTGGTGACAGGAAGCCCTGAATCAATATCGAAACTCAGTATCTTCCCTTTTCTGTTCGCAGCAGCATCCAGAGGGGGAATAGTTCCCTCCCCTACAGGTAAACGTAATGCACTTTCATCAGTAATAGCAGCTCCATTTATTTTCACATTAAGAATGGAATTGCCATTCATATCGAGATCACGTTTCATCACAGCTTCATCAGCAACACCTGTTGGAGTTCTTGAAAGAAGTTCCTTGTTAATACAAGACTCTAACCTTTGAAAATTTTCATTAATTTCAGACAGATTATCACCTGAATCAATATGATCTAATTTAATCGACATTTCGCACCCTTAATTTATGAGTAATAAAAAACCAATAACCATCACCACTTAATAATATTGGAAGAAGATCATTTTAATGCATTAAAACGCCAAGCTTTCTTGGTTAAAACTAAACGTTTCTCTCTAAAAACCCACCAAGTTAAAATTTTATTCTCCGCCTGAAATTTAGAAAGCGGGGATGGCATTGACTGACCTTAACCCTCACACATTCACATATAATGACGTTACCACCTATTCACTTTCGCTTGTTCATTGCTATGTAAGCATTGTTTCTATGTCTGTATCATGATGTATACATAATGGTAATAAGTTGATAATCGGGATTAGATAACTCATACTGCCAACAACGGTCAGGTCTGATTGCATCAAAGATTCTGACTATGCGTCATTCTAAGTCTTGCATAAGAGATACAGCGGGCTAAAGATTCCCATAATAACAAATTCCTGATAGCGGATTTTCAGGCCTCCACCTTGGAAACAATATCTACTCGAAGAAAATGGATGATCTGATAGGTGTGCCTGCGGCACGGCCATATCACTCGGGCGTTACAGCTACTGTACTCACCTTATAAAAAATATATATAAATCAAAAATTAGAAGTAACCCTCTGCTAATTCCCCCGTGTCTGAGTTACCAATGGATGAGACTCAACACTCATTAAGTCTCATCTGCTCTCCTCCTGAAACTAACACCAGAATCAACTATGCGTTAACCCACCCACAACCTCCCCAAAATCCCCCTCCCCATCCTTCCCCTTGACAACCTCCCCCTCTATGCCTTAAAAAGGAAACGATCATTTCCTAATTGGAGGTTAGCCATGAAACCATCTTCACATACCGGTAGTGCGCAATCCTCTGCGGGCCGTCCGCGCGCTTTCAACGAAGCACAATTTCTGGACGGGGCTATTAGGCTTTTCCGCGATCGCGGTTTTAGTGGCGTCAGCATCAGTGACATCACCGCGGCCACCAACCTCAGTACCGGTAGCGTTTACAAGGCGTATAAAGACAAACAGGGCGTCTTTGCCATGGCGCTTGAGCGCTATGTGTTTCTTCGCGAAGAACAGATAAAAACCCGGCTGGAAAAGGCGGCAACGAGTAAAGACAAGCTTACGGAACTGCTGCGGGACTATGTTGAGCTCAGTCAGGGAAAAGACGGCAAGCTGGGCTGCATGGTGGTGGCCGGTGTCACCAGCTTCGACCAGCTTGGCGCTGCGGCCAGTAGCCTGGAGAAACAGCTGGCAAAGCGACGCAGCAACATTGCGGAATTGATTAAAAACGGAAAACAGGACGGTTCCATTGCCGCGACTACCAACGAAACCGCCGCGGCCGAGGTCATTCTGGCGTTACTTCAGGGAATGCGCGTCATCGGAAAGGCCTCAACCCTCACACAGGATACTGAGCGTTTTGTGGCTCAGGCGCTGAAGGTACTGGAATAAGCCATGATTATTTACGTCGTTATTGCCGTTCTCGCCGGGGCGATGCTGCCGTTGCAGGCGGTCTTCAATGCTCGCCTGGGCTATGCGCTGGGTTCACCGCTTTGGGCGGCGGCGGTATCGGCACTGGTTTCGGCACTCGTTCTTTTTATACTCGGGGCTATCACAACCGGAACCTTCCCGCGCACCTCATCCCTGCAGTCTCTGCCTTTATGGGCGTGGTTAGGCGGTATTTGCGGTGTGATGACGTTGGCTGGCGTCACGGTCAGTCTACCGCGTCTGGGCGCCGCCGCGATGGTCGCCCTGGTCATCGCCGGGCAGGTGGTGTTTTCTCTGATGATCGATCGTTTCGGTCTGTTCGGTGTTCCCCCTCATCCCATTACAGTACAACGTGCCATGGCAGCGGTTCTGCTGTTAGCCGGTACTGTACTTTTACTACAGGAATAGATTATGTCTGCTTTTATGCTCCCCGCTGCACCTGATGGTTTTAGTCACCACTTTGCGCGTGTAAATGGTCTGCGCTTTCATTATGTGACAGGTGGCCGTGAGGATGGCTTACCCCTGGTGTTACTGGCAGGTTTCCCCGAAAGCTGGTTTGCATGGCGAAATGTCATGCGGCCCCTGGCTGATAAATACCGAATCATTGCCGTTGATTTGCCGGGACAGGGGGATACAGATAAGCCGCTTTCCGGTTACGACACTCAAACGGTTGCCACGCGACTGCATGCTTTTGTCGATTCACTCGATTTAGGATCGTACTTTCTTGCCGCGCATGACGTCGGTGCCTGGGTCGCCTTTACCTATGCAATGTTATATGGCGATGAAATACGTGCGCTGACCTTGATGGACGCCGGTATCCCGGGAATATCCCTGCCGGATAAACTGCCGTCGGCCTCCGACAAATCCTGGAAAACATGGCATTTTGCCTTCCATGCCGTGGCTGATCTTCCTGAAGCCTTGCTGGCAGGACGTGAGCGCATTTATCTGGAATGGTTTTTCCGCGAGAAAGCCGCTGACCACAGCTGTTATGGCGAGACTGAACTGACCGAATATGAGCGGTTGCTTAAAACACCGGGGGGATTACGCGCCGGGCTGGCATTTTACAGGGCGCTGTCTCAATCCGCTGCACAAAATGCAGAACTGGTCAGGCTGGGGCGGTTGATCATGCCGGTGCTGGGACTGTCCGCCGACCAGGGCTCCATTCCTGATATGGCTGCCACGTTGAAAGCCTACGGCGATGATATACAGGGCCAGCGTCTCTCGGATTGCGGACATTTCCAGCCCGAGGAGCAACCCGAAGCCACGGCCCATGCGCTAGCCTCGTTTTTTGGTCAGTACGCACATTAAAATCCGTTGATTAGTCTGGCAACGGTATAAATTAATTAGAACGCTAATTTATTATGCGAAGCCGTCATAGCGATTTTGAAAAAGCGTTTTGGAGGATGATGAAGCAAACCGCTTCGGTGACTCTGCGTGAAAAAAATAAAGCCACGCATGTTAAGCCGGCAATTTCTTAAGTTGTTATCAGAATAAACCGACAACTATCACGATTAACGCACAATGGTAAAGGTCGATAACGACAGATATCTGCTGTTCACGACAGACGATATTCTCTTTAACTGTAACGCTAATCAGCTTGAGCAAAGGGAATATTGAAAGCCTGCAAACTGGCAATACGTCTTCATCAGGTTTTTTTCGAACCGCTGTCGGTAAATGACGAAACCATAACATTCAGTTTCATTAGTGGTTCTGTGTGGAAAATAAAAGTGAATGACGCCCCAAACTCCGCGTTCCTTTCTATCGCGAGCAAGGTGCGTCAAACGCGTTTCGGGCTTAAAGGCCTATTTAAAACAGAGGCTAAGCCCTCGCCCACCTGATAACCACCTTCGTAGCGGTGATGGATATATGCCCAGACATCCCCGTCATTTCAGCCTGTCGCACCCTGTATTGTCATGAAACCATGACAAATCTGAATGACACGCCATCCACGCAATGCCGGAACCAAACCGGACAAGGCCATGTTATGTTTTAAACGTTCCTGTAAAGTTGATGATGAGTTAACTATTCAATAAAAAATCGTTACTCACTCTTAAAAGCTTATGGATTATAAAGAAGAGAATATTTAATCTTTGCAAGTTACTTATAGGCACCTTATTATTTATTCTCACCGTTAACTCAATGTTAAATTCTGAAAATTACAAGTAAAAATCATTTCAATTAAATCAGTTATCGCTAAACTCTCGCGAGCGATTCGTGGTGCCGCCCTCTCCTCCCACTCGCTTTTATCCGTTAAAAAAACTATTCAGTTTCCGGACGGATTTATTTTTTCGACAATTGATAATGATTCTTGAGTTGATTCCCATTTGCATATGGAATTATGATTTCTTTCGAGTGTGGCTTCCTCAACTGGATGACAATCGTTAAAGGATTAATCGTTATGCTGCCGTTAAAAAAAATCACCCGTCATATTACTACGAGTTTATTCATTCCCGCCTTTGGTATGGTTTCCCCCGCGCTGGCTGAGCCTGATATTAACGACGACAATGAAGATGTGATGGTGGTAACGGCATCGGCAATTGAACAACGGCTTAAAGATGCGCCCGCATCCATCTCTGTCATCACCGCAGAACAGCTGGAAAGAGACATCGGCAAATCGGCCACAGATCTGGCGGATATTCTCGAACGTGTCGCAGGCGTAACAAAAGCGATTGGTACAGACGTGAGTTCCGGTATTCAACTGCGCGGGATGCCAGCGGCATATACGCTGTTGTTGGTGGATGGCAAACGCATAGGCTCAAGTAACGGCATCAAAAGCACACAGCAAAACTATTTCGACGACATTAACTGGATTCCAACCGAATCCATTGAACGTATTGAAGTGGTCAGAGGGCCAATGTCCGCGCTCTATGGTTCCGATGCGATGGGCGGTGTGGTGAATATTATCACCAAAAAAAATAGTGATGCCTGGCACGGAGCATTAACGGCAGGCACCCGTCAGCCGCAAGATGGCAACCGGGGAAATACTCAGACCTGGACAGGCAGCATCGGCGGCCCGCTGGGTAATGGATTTGATTTGCGCGTTAACGGTTCGTGGAATAAGCGCGAAGCGGATAAAAGCGAGACCGACGCATTGCGCTGGGGAAGCGGCCAGGAAGGACGCAAGAATGAAAATTACGGCGCAGAACTCGGCTGGGATATTACCCCTAATCACCGCCTGTCCGTTTCTACTCAGCAGGGAACCGAAAAAGGGATTCCCGGCGAGTCCAGTGACGGCAGTGAAATTGCGCTGCGTGGCGTAGATAAACTTGAACGTGAAAATTATGCGTTGGATTATCGCGGTATTTTTAACTTTGGCACGGTGAAGCTGAACGCCTATCAAAATAAGTTCAAAAACTGGGTGTCCGATATCCCGGTGATTTCTGGCGCTACGGTAACGGGCAGCCAGGATGTCGCGCTATGGAATAAAGAAAGCATCGTGGAAGGCGATATTAACCTGCCTTTTGAGTTCGGCTTACCGCACAACCTGACATTCGGCGCACAGTGGAAAAAAGAAGCGCTGAACAATCCTCGTTCTATCGGCGTGGTAGCGGACGCCTCCAGCACCTACGGCAAACACAGCGGTGAAGCCAAAAGCACCGGCCTGTTCGTCGAAGACCAGATCGACCTGCTGGAGGATGTTTCACTGACTCTGGGCCTGCGCAGAGATAATACCGATTACGGTAACAGAACAACGCCGCGCGCCTATCTGGTCTGGCAAGCCACGGACGCGTGGACATTAAAAGGCGGATATTCAGAAGGTTTTAAAGCACCCAGCGTGCGCCAGGCAAGCAAAGGCTTTATTGAATCCTCAAAAGGCGCGGGATGTAACGGCTATGCCGATTACAACGGCGGGGGTTGTTATACGATGGGCAGCGACCAACTCAAGCCTGAAACGTCACAAAACTGGGAAGTTGGCGCAATCTTCGATTACGAGGGATGGAGTGCAGGACTGACTTTCTTTGACAGCCGATTCAAAGACAAAATTGCCGCGGCACCTGTTGGCTATATTCCGGGCGATACCTCCGGCCGCTACTGGCTTGAACGCGTCAATCTTGACACTGCGCGCACCCAGGGCCTGGAGGGCAATTTAACTCTTCCTTTGATATCAGAAGAAAAGGGTCCCTGGATGAAGCGTCTGTCACTGAATAACACGCTCACGCGAATGATTAAAGCCGAAGATTCTCTGGGTGTGATGTTAGTGACAACGCCAAAACTCTCCACCTGGTCTTCTCTTGACTGGCAGGTTAATGACGACATAAGCCTTTCATTTACCGCAAAGTACTATGGAAAAATGCTGGGACTGAACAGCAGCGCAGACCAGGCCGCACGAGGCAATACCGCGACAGCACGTATCCGAAAAGCCTACATGATTTATGGTCTGTCAGGACAATACAGGGCAACGAAACACCTTAAGTTTAATGTCGGGCTGGACAATCTTTTTGATAAAAATCCTGTCTCTGACACTCCGTCCTCAAGCGGGGATTCAGGCAACAATTACGCGGTGCCCGGTCGCACAATGTATGCCTCAATAACGGCCTCATTCTGATCGCCCTGCTTTGTTATCAGGCCGCTGCATTAACGGTGTTTTGAAAAGGATGATTCAGGTAAACCAGCCCGGTATGGCGATATAAAACCTGAACGTTAACAGATGCCAGCATCACGTTTTATTTATTGCGACCTGAGAGTAAGCGGTGCTGGCACGTTGAGCGTCATACAGGCAAGGTGCGCCGGTTATCTGACCTGATGCACAGATTAACGATTATTTATAACCGACTACGAATGCTTTCCCATGGATAAAAGCAACGCGCAAGGAGAACTTATGCGTTTCCCTCTTCTGACGATTTTATTTACCCTGGCCTGCATACTGACCGTTTTCCCCCCGGCTTCGGTCCAGGCGGCACAAACGGTCAGCGTCACGCATCTACAGGGAACCACCGCGCTGCCGCTGCATCCCCAACGCGTGGTGATCCTGAATCCGGCCACGCTGGATATTGCCGATGCGTTAGGCATTAATCCTGCGGGCGTCGCGCAATCCGGTTTCACCTATCCGGCGCATCTGGCTAAATACAACAGCCATGACTATTTCAATGCCGGCACGCTGTTTGAGCCAAACTATGAAGCCTTAAGCGCTGCCGGGCCGGATGTGATCGTTGCGGGTGGCAGAGCCCTTGCGGCCTACAACAAACTCAGCGATATCGCCCCAACCGTTTCGCTGGATCTTGACCCGAACAATGTCATGGCAAGTCTGACACAGCGTACTACGCAACTGGGGGAGATCTTTGGTAAACAGGCCCAGGCAAAGGCCGTTTTAACCGCCTTTAATGCACAAATTGCAGACCTTCGCACCGCCGCCGCTCAGTCGGGCAGCGCCATGATGTTAATGGTAAACGGAGGCAAACTCAGCGCCTACACGCCGCACTCCCGCTTTGGTTTTATTTTTGATGTGCTGCAGTTCAAACCTGCACTCGCTATGCCAAACGCCAGCAAACATGGCAATGCCATTTCACCCGAGCTGATCATGCAGGCCAACCCCGACTGGCTGTTCGTTCTGGATCGTGACAGCGCCATCGGCAGCAAAGAAGGCCTGTCGGCCCGCCAGGTGCTGGATAATCCGCTGTTGCGCCGCACCACCGCCTGGAAAAAGCAGCAAATTATCTATCTGGATTCCGCCTCGCTGTATATTGCCGGTGGAATCCAGAGCTACAGCCTTATGATGAAGCAGATCAAGCAACACCTGATCGCGGCCGGGAACCAGCCCTGAATGAAATACGGGGCTTATCTTGTCAGCCTGGGCCTGCTGGCTGCGCTGGTTATTCTGAGCTTAGTGACGGGCGTAACCCGCGTGTCATTAATCGACCTGTGGCAAGATGCAGAGATGCGGGACATTCTGTTTATCAGCCGCTTTCCGCGTACCGTCGCGCTGGTGCTGGCCGGTAGTGCGATGAGTGTCGCGGGCCAGATCATGCAGATGCTGACGCAAAACCGCTTTGTTGAGCCTTCTGTCGTGGGCACCACGCAATCCGCAAGCCTGGGGCTTTTGCTGGTGATGGTCTGGTATCCCGCCGCGCCCGTCATCGTCAAAATGTGCATCGCGTCCCTGTTTGCCCTGGCTGGCACGGTGCTGTTTATGCTGCTCATTCAACACATCCGTCAGAAAAGCGCTTTTATCGTGCCGCTTACAGGCATCATGCTGGGGGCCGTTTTCAGTTCCGTGACGACATTTTTGGGGATGCAGTTTGATATCCTGCAATCCCTGGGCAGTTGGGAATCCGGTGACTTTTCCAGCGTGATGCAGGGACGCTATGAGCTGCTCTGGATTGTCGGGCTGATTACCCTGCTGGCGGCCTTCATTGCCGATCGGTTCACGGTGGCCGGCCTGGGCCATGACTTTTCTGTTAACGTCGGGCTTAACTACCGCAAGATTCAGTTAACGGGCATGGCCATGATCGCCATCGCCAGCGGCGTGGTTATCGTTGTGGTCGGTGTTTTACCTTTCCTGGGATTGATCGTCCCAAATATTGTCAGCATGATTTTTGGCGATAATTTGCGACGAACCGTGCCCTGGGTCGCCATGACAGGCGCCATGTTGGTATTGAGCTGCGATATCCTGGGACGGCTGATTATTTATCCCTTTGAAATTCCGGTCAGCGCCTTACTCGGCGTGCTGGGCGCAGCCGTTTTTCTGGTGCTGATTATCAGGGGAAAGCGCTATGCCAACTGATCTGTTGCAACCCTTCCACGCCCCTAAAGCGGCACGATCGCCCGTGAAGCGGTTGTGGATATTGGCACTGCTTGCGGTCGTATTATCCCTGGTCTTTATGACACTGCATCTGCAGGGAAATATCAGCTACATACTGAAACACCGAGGGCAGATTTTATTAACCATCGTACTGGTCGCCTTTGCATCCGGAATCAGCACGCTGCTTTTCCAGACCATTACGCAAAACCGCATTCTGTCGCCGTCGGTGATGGGGCTTGAGTCACTCTTTGTCTTTCTCCAAACCCTGTTGGTGTTTTTTATTCAGCTTTCGCAACTGAGTCAGATGAGCAGCGTGGTGCAGTTTCTTGGCGAAACGGCGCTGTTAATGATCTTTGCCACGCTGCTCTATCGCTGGTTATTCAACCGCAGTGGGCTGGATCTTCACCGGGTATTGTTAACTGGCCTGGTGTTCGGCACGCTGTTTCGCAGCCTTTCCGGTCTGATGCAGCGTTTACTGTCACCTGGCGAATTTGCCGTGCTGCAAAGCCGGATGTTTGCCACCTTTACCCATGCTGATGCTGAGGTACTGGCCATTTCAGCCATGATGATTGTTGCGATCACCGTTATCGTCTGGCGGCTTCGGCATCGCCTTGACGTCATTGCGCTAGGGCGCAATAGCGCGACGGCACTGGGCGTGCCCTATCAACATTATGTGACCGGCCTGCTGCTGCTGATTTCTCTGCTGGTGGCGATTTCAACCGCGCTGGTCGGGCCGATGACGTTTCTGGGACTGTTGGTGGTTAACCTTGCCTGGCCGGTGGTGGGCTCCTGGCGTCATGGTTATTTGCTACCGGGGACTATTCTTATTGGCATCATTATGCTGACGGGCGGACAGTTACTCCTGGAGCAGTTGTTCAACATGGCGGGAACGCTGTCCGTTATTATTGAATTCTTTGGCGGTGGGCTCTTTATTTATCTGGTTCTGAAAAAGGTGGCGACGTGATTGAAGTTGCAAATGTTAATAAAGCGTACGGGCCCTTATCTGTCCTTAAAAACATTAATGAAATCCTGCCCTCATCCGGTATCACCTCAATCATCGGGCCTAATGGGGCCGGCAAATCCACATTACTGTCAGTCATTAGCCGCCTGATGATGCCCGACAGTGGCGAGGTCAGGATCGACTCGCTGGTCGTCAATGAAACGCACAGCGAGAAGCTGGCGAAAATCATGTCAGTCCTGCGGCAGGATAATCATTTTACCAGCCGACTCACGGTTTACGATCTGGTGAGTTTTGGCCGCTATCCCTATTCAAAAGGGCGCATAACGGAAAACGATAAGCATCATATTCATCAGGCATTATATTTTCTGGATTTACTGCCACTGGCCGAGCGGTATCTTGATGAACTGTCCGGAGGACAGCGGCAGCGCGCCTTTGTCGCCATGGTGCTGTGTCAAAATACCAAATATGTTCTGCTGGATGAGCCGCTAAATAATCTTGATATGAAACACAGCGTCACCATGATGAAGCAGTTACGGCGCGCCGCTGACGAGCTGGGAAAATCCATTATCCTGGTAATCCATGATATTAACTTCGCCTCGACCTATTCAGACCATATTATCGCCATGAAAAAGGGTGAGGTTTTTTTCAGAGGCACCCCGGCTGAAATGATGAAACCCGATCTGATCGAACGCCTTTTTGAAATACCTGTCGCGGTTGAAACCGTGGCGGGACAACATATTGCGGTTTACTACCGTTAATCCTGTGCACTGAGCATAACCGCCGACGGTTTTCCCCGGCCCTGTCACGCTCATGCCGGGCAACCGTCCGCCTGTCAGCCGGGTCTGCATTAATGTGGGCCTACAGAATGCGTGTTTTTTGCCGTACGCTTTTCACGCGTTACGTGCATAAACGAAATCACAGAAAGGTTTTCTCGCGCCCAGTTGGGCCGACAGTCTGGCCGCACTGTCCCGCATCAGGTCGCCCAGTCCTGCCGCTTTACGATCCAGGGTTAATCTTGACGATGGCCCCGTCAGCGCAAGAGCTGCCGTTAATTTATCCCCTTCGCCAAACACCGGGATGGCAAAGGCGGCAGTATGCGGATCGCGCGCGCCTGAGGTATAGAGCGGTAAATCGGGCGCGTCAGTAAACAAGCTTTCGCCCATTCCCCAGTGACGCAGCACCTGGCTAATCGCCGAGTTATCCAGCGGATAAAGCGAGCCAGGCAGTCGCGTATGGCGCAAACCGTCCGACGATTCCGCACGGAAGACACAAAGACGCTGGCCGTTATCAATCACATACCAGCTGGCGCTTTCGTTTGTTGCCGAGGCCAGCGCCTGCAGTTCGGGCTGAACCACGCTGGCCAGATGAAACGACTGCTCATAAAGCTTGCCCAGATACAGCAACCTTGGCCCCAGGGTATAAATGCCATTCTCCCTTCTGACCACATAACTCATGCGTTCCAGCGAATTCATCAGGCGATAAACGGTGGTTTTATGGTAACCCGAAAGCTGTGACAACGCCGTGAGTGACAGACTCTCTTCGCCTGGCTTAAAACAGTCCAGCAAGGCCAGTGCCTTCTCTACAGCATTAACGCCTTCATTTCCCATTTTGCTTCTCCTGATTTTTGCTGGAACCGAGTGTACCCGAAACTGTGAGTCACATCTTGTTTACATCACAAACAAGCTCGCAACACTGGCGTCATCGTCAGTATCACCGATATAGTGGTTTCATAATGTACAACCTGGTTTTACTGTGTAAAACAACCTATGAGGTACGCTATGTCCGCCAATGAAAAACCCATGATTAACCGTGAAGTTACGCGAGTCAGCGCTGATTATGTCAGACGCGCGGCTGAATTTCAGGCCGCGATTATTGCTGATGTGGCAGGCAGAAGGGGCACACTTCATGGCCGCATCAAGCCGTTGGGTGCACATATGAAAGTGGCGGGTCCGGCAGTGACCGTCGAGGTTCGTCCCGGTGATAACCTGGCGATCCATGCTGCGCTGGCGGTTGCCAAACCTGGTGACGTCATCGTGGTTGATGGTAAAGGTGATATCAGCTGCGCGCTATTGGGCGAGATTATGGCAACCCAGGCCGAATCGTCCGGCATTGCTGGCATCATCATCGATGGCGCAGTCAGGGATGCCGATGCACTCAGCACGCACACCTACCCTGTTTTTTCCGCAGGCCTTAACCCTTGTGGCCCAACCAAGTCGATTCCCGGACGCGTGAATTATCCCGTTTCCGTTGCCGGTGCCACGATTAACGCGGGCGATCTGGTGGTCGGGGATATCGATGGCGTGGTGGTCGTGCCGCGCGACGACGTTGAAATAGTATTAGCACTCGCGGCGAAAAAGCTGGATATGGAAACCCGTCGTATTGCCGCGATCAAAGCGGGGGACAAAAGACCGGGCTGGCTGAACGGTGCACTGCGTGCAGCTGGCATGTTAGCGGAAGGGGAGGAACTCTGATGCGCAAACAGGACACCGTCATCGTGACTGGCGAAGATCTTGCCCCCGCCGCGCTCGCGATGCTGGACAATTATGAGGTGGTCTTTGCGGGCAGTAAGCCGTCTGAAGACGACTTATTCACGCTGTGCCAGCAGTATAATCCCGTTGGGATCGTGGTGCGCTATGGAAAAATCAACGCACGCATTATGGATGCCGCGCCTGCGCTGCGCGTGATCGCCAAGCATGGCAGCGGCATTGACGTCATTGATCAAGATGCGGCGGGCGAACGCAACATCAGCGTCCAGTCCGCGCCAGGCGCCAATGCGGCGGCGGTGGCTGAACATACCTGGGCACTGATTCTGGCCTGCACAAAATCCCTGCTCCCGCTGGATCGCAGGATGCGTGAGGGACACTGGGATAAATCCACCCACAAGTCACTTGAACTGGAAGGTCGGACGCTCGGGCTGGTCGGGCTGGGCGCGATTGGCGGCCGGGTGGCGGATATTGGTCGCGTGTTTGGCATGCAGGTTATTGCTTACGATCCCTGGGCGAAAACCTTGCCCGCGGGCTGTGAGCAGGTGGATGATTTAGCCACGCTGTATGCACGCGCAGATATTGTGTCGCTGCACTGTCCCCTTACCGCGCAAAACAGCAAGATGATTAATGAACAGGCGCTGGCCCAGTTCAAACCCGGCGCCGTTCTGGTCAACACTGCACGTGGCGGACTGATTGATGATGATGCCCTGATTCGGGCCCTTAAGAGCGGCAGACTCCGTGGGGCCGCCCTGGACAGTTTCACCGTTGAACCTCTTACTGCGCCGCACATCTGGCAGTCTGTCGAAAACGTCATCATTACCCCGCACATCGGCGGCGTAAGCGATAACTCTTATGTGAAAATGGGCACCGCCTCCGTGACCAATCTGCTCAAGGCCTTAGCGCAAAAGGAAGCCACCGTATGATGTGTCTGACAACAGCGGAAGTCAGGCAGACAACGATTTTCACCCGGCTGCCTGACCGTTTCCGCGTACCCGACAGCAACAATGCCTGGGCTGCCGCCAATCGCGGCGGCCAGCTTACCGATTCGTTTCTGGAAGGGCCGGTCTGGCATCCTTCGGGCTGTCTTTACCTGACCGACATCCCCTTTGGCCGGATATTCCGGGTCGATATGGCGGGCAACTGGGAGATCGTCGTGCAGTACGACGGCGAACCCAACGGCATGAAACTCACCGACCCGGATACGCTTCTGATTACGGATTATCGTCACGGGTTAATGAAGCTTTGTCTTAAAACGCAAACCATCACGCCCTGGCTGTCGCGCCGCAATAGCGAGAGTTTTCGTGGCGTTAACGATCTAACGCCCGACAGTCGCGGAAATCTTTACTTCACCGATCAAGGGCAAACCGGGCTGCACGATCGCACCGGACGGGTTTACCGGCTCAGCCAGGACGGCCGACTGGATATCCTGCTGGATAACTGCCCCAGCCCAAACGGGCTGGTTCTGTCGCCAGATGAAAAGGTGCTGTATGTCGCCATGACGCGCGGTAACTCAATCTGGCGCGTGCCGCTTCAGCGAGAGGGTTCGATCAGCAAGGTCGGTCAATATTTTACCTCGCACGGACCCAGCGGTCCCGACGGGTTAGCGATGAACGCGCGCGGCGAGCTGCTGATTGCCAATCCGGGCCTGGGCCGCGTCTGGCTGCTCAACGATCTGGCTGAGCCTGCAGAAATCCTCACCAGCCCCGCCGGACGCTCCACCACTAATCTCTGTTTTGGTGGAGAAAATTTGCAGCAGCTGTTTATTACCGAATCCGTCAGCGGCAGCATTCTTACCTGTTCAATGAAAACACCAGGCCACCCACTGCCCTTCCTTTCCACTGCTTTTCTCTGAGAACAACTCTGCGTTTCCTGAACGCAGCGGAGGCAACCATGAATCTGCATTCTGCAAGCGCCGGCTCACCTGTTGAGCCGCAAGCCGTGTCCGCATCTCGTGAAGAAATGAATCAAACAGATTTTGAACAAAGCGAGTTAGCGGCGGGTAAAGCGTTCCGCCGTATCCTGCCCTTTATCTTCCTCTGTTATGTCGTGAGTTATCTGGATCGCACCAATGTCAGCTTCGCCGCACTGGGCATGAACGCCGATCTGGGCATCACGGCCGAACAGTTTGGGTTTGGGGCCGGGATGTTTTTCATCGGCTATTTCCTGTTTGAAGTGCCCAGTAACCTGATCATGCAAAAAGTGGGGGCCCGTATCTGGATCGCCCGCATCATGATTTCGTGGGGCATCATCTCCATGGCGACCGCCTTCGTCACTGGCCCTGCCAGTTTTGCCTTTGCCCGTTTCTGTCTGGGCGTGGCCGAAGCAGGATTCACACCAGGTATTTACCTGTTCTTCACCTACTGGTTTCCCGGAAGCTGGCGCGCAAAAATTACGGCGGCGTTTTTGGTCGGGATTCCCGTGGCAAACATCATCGGCGCGCCCCTATCCGGCATGCTGATGCAAATCACCGGACACGAACATATCCGTAACTGGCAATGGCTGTTGCTGCTGGAAGGTTTTCCGGCCGTTATCCTGGGCATAATATGCTTGTTCTTTTTGAATGACCGCCCAGCAAAAGCAAACTGGCTAAGCGATACGGAAAAAACGTTGCTGAGCAGGCGACTGGCAGACGAGCAACAGCAGATAGAAAAGGCGCACGGTTCCAGCCTGCGTGATGCACTGCGTAATCCGCTGCTCTACCTGCTGGCTTTCATTAACTTTTGCGGCATTGTGGGTTCTATCGGTGTCGGCCTGTGGATGCCGCAGATCATCAAGCAGATTGGCGTTAGCCATACCGCGACCGGCTTCCTGACCGCATTACCTTACGTCTGCGGCGCGTTAAGCATGCTGTTCTGGGCGCAGCGGGCAAATGCATCCGGCCACCGCATTCGCTGGATCAGCGCTGCGCTGGTGATCGCCGCCATCGCGCTGGCCTGCAGCGCCGTTGTGGATGACCCCGTGGTGAAGATGCTTGCACTGTGCTTTACCGTGAGCGGCATTCTGGCTTTTCAGGCATCGTTCTGGGCATTGCCTTCAGGTTTTCTCACAGGAAGCGCCGCCGCAGGGGGTTTAGCGATGATTGTCTCTGTCGGAAATCTGGGCGGCTTTGTCGGGCCTTCTCTTATTGGCTATGTGCGCCAGACAAGCGGAGGATTTATGTGGGCGCTGCTGGCGGTGTCCGCTGTGTTAATGACAGGTGCCGCCACCGTGGCGTTAATCAACGATCCTTACCGCAAAACGTAGCGCAATCGGCAACTTATTTTTTATAAGAAAAACAAGGCGCTCCGGGCGCGGCGCCTCTTTCCTTTCCTGCGCCCTCCTCTCGCCCTTTATCTGCCCTGTAAACTTGTCTGGCATAAAAAAAGCGCCCTCAGGCGCTTTATCGATGTTCAGTGTCCCGTCCTGAATAGCGTTGACACATTTTCCACTGGTTTTGAGGAGAATGTGATGAAACAGTATGTTAAACGCACTCAGCGGGATTACTCTCTGTCTTTTAAGCTGGCAGTCGTGGAGCAGGTTGAAAAAGGCGAGATGACTTACCGCCAGGCTCAGGAACGCTACGGCATCCAGGGATGTTCCACCGTGCTCATGTGGTTACGTAAATACGGTCATCTGGACT
>Ga0308171_1001796_pt1 | contig 26233 bp, 24 predicted proteins | sample PhyGR1_FD_202135 | JGI IMG/M metagenome (GOLD analysis project Ga0308171, IMG submission 202135) | Phyllosphere microbial communities from UC Gill Tract Community Farm, Albany, California, United States - DLSLSG.R1 | ecosystem: Host-associated > Plants > Phyllosphere > Unclassified | place: USA...
CACGATCTCAACCTCACGCAGCTTGCCGATGATCTCCTCGGGCTTGTGCTTCTTCGAAGGCATTCGTTGTCCCTTCCTTGGTCCAGACTGTCATAGCCAATGGACCACTCAGAAGGGGGCAGCTCACTTGAAGGCCAAGGACGAGGCAGAGAAAGCCGAGCAGGCCCGAGCGGCACAGTGGGCGGACGAGTTCGACCGCCTGAAGCGCGATCGGCTTGAACTGGAGGAGGGCCAGCGCCTGCTGAAGATCGAGCAGGGCAAGGTTCGGGCAGCCATGCTCCGCCAGGAGGTGACGAAGCGGGCGCAGGCGTCAAAAGAGGCGGATCTGGCCAAGCGGGCGGCGCAGTTGGCCGCATCGCATGATAAAGCCGCCGCCGCGCTGGCGGAGGCGGATCGGATCAGGACGGAGGCACAGCGGGCATCGGCGGCAGCACTGAAGGTTCGGGCGCATGCCGATACGCTGATGGCTTTGGCTAACGATCTGGAAACGGCCCGCGTGATCCAGGCGCGTGACGCTGTAAGAGCTCAGGCCGGCTGTGTGGACGACGCGCTGGAGGATGCGGACATCGGCAATCAGCTGGCGCTTTTGGCTATAATGGCTGCGGTTTGGCTACCGTTGCTCCATGCAGGATATGTCCGGCGGAGCCGCTAGGCTTCCAAAATCACGAATAGCCTGTTGGGCGACGAAGCGGATTGGCGGGCCGCTTATGATATCCTTCGGAAGTGCGAGCCGTTTCATCAAGGCTAGCGCCGCCCCGCTGCACGTCTGCACATGCTCCATCAGCATCAGCGCGGTATGGCCGCGCTCCGTCCCTCCGAGCTTCTGCGGGGGGCTAGGCGACCACCTATAGTTCCGCCAAGCCTCGCGCGGCGCCTTCCGTTGGTCGATTGGGTCGATCTTCTCGCCCGCCGCGATCACGGCACCGGCGGCAAGAATGGAGGTTAATGCCGGGATATTATCGGCATCGACCGATGTAGGGCGCATGGCAGCCCGAGCGGCGAGATAGGCCAGCAGGCCTTTCAATTCCTGTCGCGAGTGCGCTGTAGAGATCGATTGGTTCGAAAGCGTGACATTGCCATCGGAAGTCAAGCCGTCCGCACCTGTATCTTTGGTGACAATCAACCTCGGAATTGGGGCCGGCAAAAAACTGGCGATCTCGTCAAAGTCCGCCTGAACCTCGCCAATGGGGTCGAAAACAGAAGCGTCTTGGACGGAGGCCCCCGCAGTGAGCATCAGCCACAAAATGGGCGCGCAGGAGACAATCCAGCGCATCAGTAGAACTCCCGAAGCACCACCTGCTTTTCTCTACCATCGCAAAGCGAGATATGAATGACGCGCCCCGGACGACCGCGCGACCAGGTGCGCATCGGTGACGCTTCATAATCCGCCCCGATCCGTTGTCCATCAATCCGACAAATCTCGTCGGTCTCGACCAACCCTGCCGAAGCCGCCGGACTATCTTGCATGACGTGCACTATCTTCAACTTGTCGCCAAGAGAGACTGCCATCACGCCGCTGGTCGACTTGACTGGGTGGGGAGAAGGAGTCTTCCGAGGGCTGAAGCTAATGACATTGTTACCCAGGTCGATGACCGTGTTTGCCAGCTTTAAAAACGGGATTCCGATAACGTTCGCATTCGGTGCCCGTTTTGAACCGTCAGACTCATGTTGGGATATCCTGACTTCCACATCGTGAAAGATGGACGATCCAACAGATGCCGTTGGAACGAATGCCAAACCCTCCACAACGACCCCGCCTATACCGGCCGAAGCTGCCGTAGTCTGCCTTACACCCTTGGGCTTCACCGCTCGCCACGTATCGGAACCCAACAGAATACTGTCTTCATTACCTGTATCGACTACAGCCTCAAAAGCCTTACTGCCGCCCACCGAGATCGATATTTTCGGATCGCCTCTGATCTGCGATAAAGGAATGGAGTGCGCTCCAGCAAAATCTCTGCCTAGGGCATTTGCATCTAAAATCCTGAAGCGATTCCTATCCGAGTCTATATCGATGGCGCAGTGCGATAGAATGTCTCGGCCGATCACCATATTTATGTCTGAACCAGCAGATCGTAGATTGCTCAAATCCGCCAATCCAACATTGCCGATCGACATCTCTCGTCCACTGATGGAGAATCGAAATGCCTTTGCATGCCGAGTAGCGAATGCGCCCCCATAGGAGGCCTGGTTTTCGGCTTCTTCAGATATGCCATCAGCATATCTCTCTAGCGTGGAGTCGGCGAGCGATGTTGGAGATCCCGTGTCGATCATCATCGACAGACGTTGATTGCCTGCCATAGCAGGTACAACGAGGGCCGTATCGTCATCGCCCTGCTGAACCCAGTCGGTGGCGAGCGCACATGCCCCATGCGCCTGAGCGTTAGCGGATCGCGCAAGCAAAAGGGCAAGGGCGGCAAAAGCAATGGCGCTGGTCTTCATCTGGCAGGCTTGCCCTTATGGCGTTCAGGCCTTGGAGCCCAGCTCCAAGGCCTTTACCGACTTAGAACTTGAACGTGACGTGACCGCCGTAAAAACGGTTGCCATAGGCGTCATCGAATCTGTCGGCACCGACACTGACGCGGTCCGAGACCTTAACCTCGGGCGTGATCGGTTTTGTTGTCACCGGCGGCAGCGGGGTCTGGGGCTCCTTCGGCACCGGCGGCACGGTCTTTCCGGTGCCACCGCCGCCACCGCCACCGCCACCGCTGCCACCACCATAGCTTCCACCGCCATAGCTGCCGCCACCGAAGCCACCGAAGCCACCGCCGTTCGCACCGCCATCACTGTTTACCCGGCGGCCCGTAACGACGATCTCGTCGACCGCTCCGCCCGCAACGTGCAACAGTTCCGAACCCGTCAATTCTCGAATTGCCACTTTCGCCCCCATACAAGGAGTGAGTCGTTATTGACCCTTCGTTTTTATCGACGAATCTCTTAGTTCATGTAAAGTAGAATCAATCAATTCTGGAAACTTAATAGTTACAAATTTGCTATCTAATTTGGAACTATATAGGCAAATACCGGAGACAATACGCATGCCTAATCATCAGCTCTACAACCGCCCGTATCGATATAGATGGTTTACGTTGGTCGATATGTATAGATTTTCGCCATCCTTACTCGAAGCAAGTGCGTTTGTAATTGCGTCCGGTAGCATCAGCACTGGTCGACATTCCAGGCTTTCAGGATCAATAGAGAATACACGGCCACAATTCGCGCCGAACAGAATATGGCCGGCTATCAGGCGGGGCGATGAATAAACTCGCGATCCGATACGTATAACAGACTCAATTTCCATCAGGTCGACGTTGACCACGTACAGATTTCCATCGGCGGAGCCACAATACAAGCGATTCCTGACTATCAGAGGTGTGGTATAGCAGATATCCTCTGTCATCCACTTTCCCAGCAGCGCACCGTTCGACGCATCAAGAACATATATATTTTGGTCAAAAGATGCGAACGCAATTATACCTCGCATTTCATCGACCACCGGCGCGCACTTGACCGATCTCTCTGTATTGAATGACCAAACAACCTCGCCGGAGTCTGCCCGTATTCCTAACATCTCGTAGTCAGCAGTTCCCCAGAGGATCAAGTCTCCTCTCTCCCAATAAGCAGGGGAACCATGTTGAAGGCCAGCGACCGGGTGGTGCCACACCAAGTTTCCCGTACTGATATCAAGGGCGGCAATCGAACCATGAGCCCATTGACGGCTATACTCTACGCCAACGTAGACAAGATTATGCCTCGGCACGACCAAGGGTGACGCGCCGATCCAATCGCCGCACTGTACCTGCCAGATGATCGATCCGGTCCTCGCGTCCAGGCAATATGCAACTCCGTTATATCCCCCGAAGTACAGCCTACCGTCCGCGATGGCCGGGGTTGACCAGATACCCTTTCCAGGCTCCGCCCCGGTTGCTTGAAATTCCCAAACGACGTCACCCGTTTCCGTATCGAAGGCCTGCATCATGCCATCATCGCAACCGCGATAGATCAGATGCCCCGCAACGACCGGGGCCGACTTAGGCACTACGTGAAACGTGTTTGCCTTTTTAGCGAGGTGAACCCATTGTCGTTCATATTCTTTCTTGGGTACTATCGGCGAAAATTCCAGATTCAGCCCGAAATCTGACAGAACGTAAACAGATGTAATGCGGAATTCATGCAGTGCTGCCAGTTCCTCGGACGCCGGGTTTCGATAGTCTATAACGCAATAGACCTCTTCAACTCTGACGCCCTCTTCGTCTAGTGCGGCAACGGCGCGGCCAATGCTATCACCGGAGTTTACGATATCATCTATCAGAATCGCGCGCTCCTGACTGATATTCCCTTCAACATATCGCCCAAGACCGTATTTCTTGCGCTCTTTCCGTATGTAACTTGCGCATACGTTGCGATGGCTGGCTGGTGTCGCGAGTAGGATAGCCGTCAGCAAGGGTATGGATGCGGCTTCGATTCCAACGATCTGGAACCCTTGCCTGTCCGCATACGTATCCCAAAACCTCCGTGCCAGATCAGAAAGTATCCCTGAGTTCATGAAGGCGGCGCGGAGGTCGATGATCCAGTCTAGAACATCGCCGCCTGGCGATGTGATGAGAATATCATCGGATCGACGTTTAACAGCGAGGCGCGCAATTTCCTGTTTAAGATCATGCTCGGGCATGATTTGCTCCATGCGGAAGGATTGAGTTTCAATTCGAAACATTGATCCTCAGTGGGCACGCAATGGGTTCAACAGCCACTGCAAGACAGTTCGTTTGTCAGCCACAATACTGCCGGTGAGGGTCATTCCAACTTGAACCTTTGGCGTTTCGCCAGGCACGTTCATCAATCCACGCGTTATCCGCACCCTGACCCGATAGGAGGCGTCAGCGAAGCGAATGGGGGCGGCGTACTCGTTTGGGACTACGGCGGCGCGCCCGATTTCGCTTATGACGCCGATCATGGCTCCGTATCGTTGATAGGGGAAAGCATCGATGAAGAGCCGAACCGCCTGACCACGCTGGATGAGGCCCGCCGCGCGTGTCGGAAGCAGAAGCTCGGCCTCCACAGGGCCAAACGGGGCAACTGAAATGACCGGCAGTGCCGCTTGCGCCGTTTCACCGGCCTGGTCGTTGATCGCGGCGATGGTTCCGTCGATGGGCGCACGCAGTGTTGCGCCCACTCTGTTGTCGACGGCGATCCGACTGACGCGAAGGCTAGACTGCGACGCGCGCAATTGAGCCTCCTCAGCCGCTTGCCTGCTCAACGCATCCGCTGCGTCCGAACGGGCGGCCTCGGCCTGGGCTTCGCGATCGCGAATCTGTCGATCAATGCCGCTAATCGCTTGCCGTATGCTCAAGGCTTCTTGACGTCGACGATCCGCGTCGAACTTCGAGATGAAGCCCTTCTTGACCAGTGGTTCGATGTCCTGAAGCTGCTGCTGGACGACCTTCAGTTGCCCCACTTGTAGCTGGCGTTCGCCATCGAGCATGTCCGCTTCGGCAAGCAAAGCTGCCACCTGATCTCTCGCATGGCGACTCGAAACCGCCATACGGTTGCGGGACGCTGCGATTTGAGCGTTGATGTATTCGTTCTGCGCGGCAATCTGCGCACGCTCCTGTTCACCGGTTTCGCCATCCGTGTTCGACGTGTCCGTACTCAGGACGACAAGAATTTGGCCTCTTCGAACTCGCTCTCCGGGACGGACGACCACGGACCGGATCAACGCCCCCTGCGGCGCAAAGACCTGCGACATTCCGCCTTGTGGGACGATCCACCCGGCCGCCGATTCTTTTTTTGCGAATGATACGGAGGCCGAGAAAGCAATAGCAGCCACAACGATAATCAAAATGGTAGTAGTTATGACTGCAAATGCAATCGGTTGATGGATAGTCACCCGTCCGAACGCGGATACCCGACGCGCTTCAACTGCTTCCGGCCTGAATAATGTACTCACATATACACTCATATCTTGCTATTCGCATCTACTACGTGCCGGCGAATTTGCACAAGGTAAGAAGACAGGTGTTCCTCTCTCCCGATGATAATCTCCGATTGCCCGAAGGTGGGAAAATTCCAGTCATCCATCAGAGCGAGGCCGCAGAATGCGGACTTGCCTGCCTTGCCATGGTGGCGTGCGCCTACAATCACCGGACAACGCTTGCCGAGTTGAGGCGTAGATTTGCAATTTCGTCTAAAGGTATCGATCTCAGGACGCTCATGAACCTCGCTGACGCGATGGGATTGATAAGCCGTCCGATCCGGCTGGAAGTCGAGGATTTGTCGGATGTAAAGCGCCCTGCAATCCTCCATTGGAACCTCGACCATTTTGTGGTGCTGGTCGCGGCCAAGGGTCGTCGGATTTTGATCCACGATCCCGCCAGAGGACGCCGCTGGATCGACGGCCCGGAAATCAGCCGGTCTTTCAGCGGTGTCGCTGTCGAGTTCTCTCCCTCGCACGATCTACAGCCCAAAAAGGCTGTCGAGGCGATCTCACTGACACAGATGTTTGGCGCAGTCCGCGGTTTGGTTCCGTCGATCGTTCAAATGTTCACGCTTGCGCTGGTTATGCAGGTATTCGCACTGTCCAGCCCTATATTGAATCAGTTGGTAATCGATGATGCCATTACCAAAGGTGATATGGGCCTTCTCAACGTACTAGCGATAGCTATGATGCTCTTGGCCATAACGACTGCGGGCATTCGGTTGCTACAGGGTCTCGTAGGTCTCTACATGACCACGCAAATGTCATTTCAGATGCGGACCAACCTCCTCCGCTATGTCCTGCGTTTGCCCGTTGCATGGTTCGAGAAGCGCCATGTCGGGGATATCCTATCGCGCTTTGATTCTATGGGGCCAGTTCAAAGCGTTTTGTTGAATGCGGTGCCCGTATCCGTGCTCAATGCTATCATAGCGATCACGACAGCGATCATGATGATCGTATATTCTCCACTATTGAGCTCCATTGAAGCCGCGAGCATTTTTGTCTTCATTGGGATAAGGGCAGCAGTTTTTCCGTATTTCAAGCGGAAGACTCAAGAGAACCTATACCTTAGTGCGAAGGTTCAAACCACCTTTCTTGAAACGATTCGCGGGGCAAGGTCGTTCAAGCTCTTTGGCTATGAGCGGGAGCGCGTAGCAATATGGCAGAATCAACAGGCCGCTCTTATCAACAACCAAGTTCGCCTGAGTCGCTTTTCCCTTTTCGGCTCGACAGGCACAATGATTCTTGCCTCGGTTCAGCAGATTGTGGTTTGGTTCTTGGGTGCCCGTATGGTCATTGACGGCAAAATGTCACTTGGAATGCTCTTTGCATTCCAAGCGTACACCGGACAATTTGGCGGAGCGGTCTTTACGCTCATCGACCAGTTCTTCAGTTTACGAACTATGCGTATCCATTTGGAGCGCTTGTCGGAAATAACGCATGCCGTCGCCGAACCGGGGATTGATGTACCCGCCGACCCTGCCCGCCCTGCCATACGCCGTCTTGGCATGGACAAGGTTGGCTTCCGTTATGGAGAGAACGATCCCTGGATCTTCAGGGACGTCTCGTTCGTGATCGAGCCTGGCGAACTTGTTTGCCTGCGAGGCCCGTCCGGGCATGGTAAATCGTCGCTCCTAAAGCTTCTTTTAGGCTTTGAAGAGCCGAACGAAGGACAGGTGATGGTCAATGGCGAGGAAATGCGCAAATTTGGCATTCGCACTTTCAGGGATCAAGTCGGCGCGGTTCTTCAGGATGACACGCTGTTTTCTGGGACGATTGGGGACAATATCTCCTTCTTCGACACTCAGGCCGACGACGAGCGGATCGTTCGAGCGGCACGGGCAGCATACATTCACGATGATATCGAGGCCCTGCCTATGAAGTATCACACGCTCACGGGCGACCTTGGCTCGACGCTATCCGCTGGGCAGCGCCAACGCGTTTTGCTGGCTCGCGCACTGTACCGCGATCCAGCCATTCTAATCCTCGACGAAGGCACGGCGAACCTCGATCCGGAAAAGGAAGATGCCGTAATGTGCGCAGTCGAAGCTCTGCCTATCACGCGTATCGTGGTCGCTCATCGAGAGCGCGCCGCCAGGCACGCTACCCGATACCTTACAGTAAAAGGCGGCAGCTTGACCGAAGAGTGAATGGCTCATCTCGATCGGTCAAGAGAGGACCGCCTTGGCCAGGATCAGGGTTGATACCTGCGTTCCGTCTGGCGTTCGGCCCCATTTTCCCCTGAGGTGCGGGCACGCTCATGGTCGGAGTTTGGCGGTTACGGCATGGTTTCGGCTAGCTGATCGAGCCACCTCTCTACGGCCGATCGCAGAGCAGGTTGCATGACCACGATGAAGCTTCGTGCGTCCGTTGCGTCGGCTTGCCTGCTTAAATACCCATTGCTTTCAAGTTGTTTGATGTAGCGAAGGGCCGTCGTTACCGATCCTCCGCTGAGCGCGCACAATTTCAGAACATTGAAGTGGCGTCCGCCTGCCGCGGCAACATAAATTTCCAAGATCATATCCCAGAGCGGTTCGGCAAACCGCAATCCCTTGAGCAAGGATGAACGGCTGCGCCGCCCTGCAAGTAGCGCCTGCGCAAGACCCAGGCGTGAGCCGTGGGCGCGGGTCGCCCTCAAGGATTGCTCGACCGTCGCGCGCGGCAGCCGCACGGTCACTTCGATCAATTCACTTGGAAGTGCTTCTCCGACCATAGCCGTCTTGATCCGTTTCTAATGACGGGATCTGCATCACGCGGCAGCCGGAAGGTCCCGAGCGCCAGTGCGCCGAGAGCAAGGTAGGCGTAAGTGCCGATCCACAATTGATAAGCGAAAAGCTGGACTTGGGGCAGCAGGGCGGTGCCGAGGCTCATCAAGATATCGGAGAGTGCGAAGCCCGCCGCCCAGATCGGCCAGAAGCGTGTCGTCGTGACTGCCAGCCAGAAGAAGCCAGTGGCCACGGCGATATCGATCAACAGGGTAAGCCCGTCTGCCGGAGCAAAGAAGACGCCATCAGCCAATCGCATCAGGGTCGAGATTGTCGAGGCCACGAGGTTTATTGCCGCTCCGATACGCTCTGGCCGCCCACCTCGCAGGGCTGCAAAACCGCATACCGCCAACAGCACGCCGTTAAAAAGCAAAGCCAAGGCAATATGCATGATGGCATCTTTCCTGTTCTGAGCGGACTGGCGTCACGCGGCGCTTTGGACCTCCTCCATGACGGATTGAGGCTTGGGCGCCCCACCGCCCCAGTTTGTCTCAGTCAGACCGAGCTGGAGGCCGATTTTTTCGATCAGCGGGTGCGCACGCATAGCCATCTGCCCTTGGCTGTCGGCAAGCGATGACAAAGCACCGATTGTCGCCTTAACAACGCCGTGCGACATGGCAGGTGAGAGGCCATGCGCGGCGGCGACCTCAAGCGAAGTCGCAAGGAATTGTGCCGTGTCGCGGGTCGCCGCGTTGATCGAGCGCTCGGCTCGACGCAGTTCATCGGCAACGATCAGGCTCGCATCGGGTAGGCTACGCATTATGTCTCCGTTCGGCGCGACAGCACCGTCTAGGTTGGCTTCGTGCCGAACACGAACATCAGTGCCAAGACGGCCATGGCTGTCGTCATCATCCCGACCGGTGTGGCGATCGCAATTATCCACACCCATGCCAGAACCTGTCTCCATGTCAGGTGATTGACGGGCGATGTGCTGTTCGGCACGGGCATTGGAAGCGGCCAAATCGACGCTTGGGTAGCTGGATTTATTACAGGGTGGGATGATTCCACCCCGGATTCGTAGGCTGCAAACAGCACCGCCGCCTCCGCCCGGCTGGAGACGCCGACGATATTCTTGGCCTCAATCAATATGTTATCGACGTACCTCGCGCTAAGGCCGAGCAACGCTGCGATCTCCGCCGATTTTCGATGCTGGAAAACAAGTCGCAGACATTCGCGCTGCCGCTCTGACAGTTTCTCGAATCGATCCTCTGCGCGATTCTCCATCGCCCCGAGCCCTTCCCATTGCGGAACAAATATGGATTGCTATCGAACCTAACACGATATCATTCAACTAATGATTGCGATCGGAGAGTAGCTTGCCCAACCAAACGGTGGTTGGGAGCCGGCATCGTTCAAGCACAAGTTTATACGGGCCTGCTCCGCTAAGGCGTCGGATGCCGTGCACGAAGTCCATGCTCCAGCGCTTGTTCGGCGGGGCCAATACCGGGGCAGGTGTTCGGCTACCTTTGGCGCGCCTCCGTCCCTTTCGACGCCTACCTTCTCAGGCAAACATCGCATGGCGGATCAGCGCCGTGGGACCCAAATTTCCCAACAATCTGAGTGCCCAGTTTCGTCCGATTGGGCGCACAACTCCCCATAATCTTTTAAAAAAGCTTATGGTTTCACGAAAATCACTGCTTGTAACGACTGTCTGCTACAATCGTAGCGAGGCAAGGATGAGCGCGTACCTGCTCAAGCGTGATGGCGGGACCTATTATTTCGGGCGTTCGATACCGCTCGCCCAAAGGCAGCGGTTCGGTGGAAAACGCGAATGGGTTCGGTTGCCGAGCGCAAATGACCGTAACGAGGCCAAGAGGCTCATACCCGCCTGTCTGATCGCCCTTGATAGGCGATGGAAGCGGATGCCTTGAACGCATCCGCCCGGAACCCACCAAAGCCCTTTGACGCTCTTGTCGCATCGACCAGCCCCATAGATACCAAGCTGCTACCGAAGCGCCCGACAATGTTTCTATTGGTGTTTGATCCGACGCTTTGTTGGTGCGATCCTTTCGTTGGCATGGAAGGAGGCCGTATGGGACAGGTCCATCACGGGAGCGCCACGACCACGCGCGCCGTCCGATCAGCAATACAGCGCGCCAAGCTTCGCTCGCGACGCCGAGCCGTGAGTTGGGGATCAGGCCGAAGACGGTCGCGAAGTGGCGGAAGAGGGCAAACGTCGAGGATCTAAAAACCGGGCTGAAGGCCCCTTATTCTGCGACCTTGTCCGAGGCTGAAGAGGCGATGGTTGCGAGCACCGGCTCACCAAACCGGACCATCCGTGGACCAACGGACAAGTCGAGCGGATGAACCGGACCATCAAGGATGGCGACCGTCAACGCTTCCACTACGACAGCCACGACCAACTGCGGACACACCTTGCCGCTTCATAGCCGCCTATAATTTCGCCCGCCGACTCAAAACATTCAGCGGGCTCACACCTTACCAATACACCGCCAAGGCCTGAACATCAGAGCCAGATCGGTTCATCGTCAATCCGATCCACCAGATGCCGGGGCTGAACACCTAGAAAGCGTAACGTAGCGTGGCCTTCACATCGGCCGGGCGGCCATAGGCCAGTTGATTGTAGAAGCCGATCTGCGAATAGTACTTCTTGTCAAAGATATTGTCGGCGTTGACCTGCACGGACAACCTGTCCGTCACCGGATACCGCGCCATGAGATTGACGAGTGCGTAGCTGTCGATCCGCAATCGCTCGGCATTGCGGGTGACGGGATTGGTCGTATCGGTGTAGCTCGCCCCCTCCCAGTTGACACCCCCGCCGATCGTGAGACCCTTCAAGCTGCCGTCGCGCAGCTCATAGGTGGTGAAAAGGCGCAACAAGCGATCGGGATAGTTGCTGTTGACCCTTTTATCGTTTTGGTCGCGCACCTTGAACTGGGTATAGTTCACGCTGACCGCCCAACCCGACCTAATCTCGCCATTGGCTTCGGCCTCGAAACCGGTGCTTCGCGCGCCCTTCGCAGCATAATAGGCCTGGTTGATCGTGCCGGGTATTAGGTGGCCGGGATCGATCTGCGCCAGATTGTCCTGCTCCACCCGGAATACCGACAAGGCGGTCTTTAGCCGTCCGCCGAAGAAGCTGCTCTTCAGACCGGCTTCGTAATTGACCCCGGTGACCGCCGGAAGATAGCCGCCCTTGCGGTCCTGGGCATCCTGCGGCTGGAATATCTTCGTGTAGCTGACATAGACGGTATGATCGGGCGTCACGTCATAGAGGATACCGGCATAGGGGATGAACTCGTTCCGGTTGCCATAGTCGGCGACCGTACCATAGGAAACGCCCTTCCGCTCCCATGAGGCGAGGCGCGCGCCCAGAATGACCTTGAGCGGATCGGCGAGCGACAAGCGGGTTGCCGCGAAATAGCCCCATTGCCGGGTGCTGACATCGACCAGTTGCGAGCGCGCGCCCCATGTCGGCTCGGGGTAGGAGCCGTCCCATGTATTGAAGTCGCCCGCCGCCGCTTCGTTGCTGCTATCGTATCCGAAGAAACCCAGCTTTTGCCTGGCGTAGCTCGCCCCGGCGATCACGTTATGGCGGCGCCCGAACAGCTCGAACGTGCCGGTCAGGCTAGCCGTCAGATCCAGCTGCGACAACCGGCTGTCATATCGTGCCGGGATCGGCACGAGGCCAAGACCGGTGGTGCGGTCCGGTTGGCCGTACAGGTAGAGGAGCCGCATATCGCCGCTGTTCTTGCTGTAGTTCCCATAGAGGCGGAGCGTCCAGTCGCGCCCGAAATCCTGCTCCAGGTTCACAAAGGCGGTGCGCTGCTTCGAATCCCAACGCGTCCAGTCGGCACCGATGGTCTTCGACCGCGGCCAGTCGGTCCGGCTGCCGTCCGCATACCATGTCGGGAGCCCGCCCCACAGCGTCGCGCGGGGGCTGTTGGCTTGGTAGCTGGCGCCCGCACTGAGCCGCGTCGATGGCGAAAGGTCCGCGTCCACCACCCCGTAGAGCACGATCTTCCGGTTGCCGAGCAGATCGACATAGGAGTCCGCATCCTGAAACCGGGCGACGCCGCGAACGCGAACCCTGCCGTCGCGGGTTACCGGACTGCTGACATCGGCCTGCACGAGATAATCGTTCCAGCGCCCGGCCGATGCCATGAACGAACCCGTCAGATGGTCGCTGGTGGCGTGCTTGCGAATGAGATTGATCGAGGCGGACGGATTTCCGGCGCCGGTCAAAAGTCCGGTGGCGCCGCGCACAATCTCGATACGATCGTAGATGGACAGGTCCAGTTCGGACTCGCCCGCGCTATAGGCCGCCATATATTGAAGCGGCATCCCGTCGATCTGGTAGTTCTCGATGTCGAAACCGCGCGCCGCGAAGACGTTGCGCGAACTGTCGAACGCCTTGGCGGAAAGGCCGGCGGCATTGTTGGCGACATCGGTCAGGCTGCGGAGCTGCTGGTCGTCGAGTCGTTGGGACGTCACCACCGTCACGGACTGCGGCGTCTCCTGGATGGTGAGGCCGAGCCCGGTCGCAGAATCAAGCCGATCGTTGGTGGTGTAGCGGCCGATAACGGTAATATCGTCGCGCTCCTTCGACTGATCGTCGCTGGCCGTACGGCTTTCCTGTTCACCTCGCTGTGGGCGTACGGACTGCGCTGATTGTGCCACCGCGATCGAAGGAATTGCCACGCTCGCCAGCAGAGAGCCCAATATGAACCGGCACCACATAACCGGCGCGTGCGCAGCAAAATCCATTTCATTGCCCCTTGATATCAGTTCGCATTAGCAAGGTAGCATCTTTGATTCAAGTTCGGCATGACTGCGCCTCGGGATTCCCATTTTACCCTCCCGGGCAAGCAGCGCATGGCGGATCGGCGCCGTTGCGGAGCATCGGCGTCATTACGGCGTCCCACTCGCGCCACGTCGTGTCGTAACGCCAGGCAACCATTCCCTTTCGCCCGCTGACCGAAACCAGCCGTATACGATCGTTCGGATATAAGGTGGTCCGGCGCCGACTCCGTCCCTGTGATGACGGAGGTGATCGTGCGCTTCGTCGATGCGAAGGACCTGACCCATGACGCTTCCTGCCCTGACGCTGGCGACCGGCGCCCTTTGCGTGTCGGGGTCCGCGAGCGCCATCCTCGTGCGCGGCGCCCAGGCCGGTCCGGGTGTTCACAGCCAGGGAGAGGGCCGTTGATCGCATTGTCGCTGGTCGCGATACTGGCGACCCCGTCGCTGCCCGTGCAGCGATCGGTGTCCCTGCCGCCGGATTTCGAGATGGCCTCGATCGCGGTCGAGGATGTCCATGCCTTCGCCCCGCCCGAAGCCGCCGCCGCTCCCGCAACCGACAGCGATCCCGGCGAGGCGGAGGAGATCGTGGTGACCGCGAGCCGGCACCGCGCCAACGATCCGCTGCGCGCGGTGAACGCCGCCGCCTTCGCGCTGTCTGAAAAGGTGGACGACGCCATCCTGGAGCCCGCCGCCCATGTCTATGAGCAGGCGGCGCCACGGCCGGTCCGCACCGGGCTGCGCAACTTCTTCGCCAATCTGCGCGAGCCGGTCGCCTTCGTGAACTTCCTCCTTCAGTTCAAGTTCGGCAAGGCGGCGGAGACGGTGGGCCGCTTCGCGATCAACTCGACGATCGGGCTGGCAGGAGTGGTCGACATGGCGCGCCGATGCCCCTTCCGTCTTCCGCGCCGCCCCAACGGCTTTTCGGACACGCTGGGCTTTTATGGCGTCAAACAGGGGCCATTCCTGTTCCTGCCCCTGCTCGGGCCGACCACCTTGCGCGATCTCGTCGGCGGTGCGGTCGACGGCATCGCCTCGCCGGTCGCGATCGGGGGGCCGTTCCGCAACCGCGCCTATATCGTCATCAGCAACGTCGTGCGGACGCTCGATCGCCGCGTCGAGATGGATGAAGAGTTGCGCGAGATCAGCGAACAGCCCGATCCCTATGCCGCCCGACGGGACCGCTATCTCGACCAGCGCGAGGCGCGGGTGCGGCGATTGAAGGGGTTGGGCGTCCCGGACGCCGTGGTGGAGGAAACGCCCTATGGCCAGGTCAACCCGTCCGCGCCCCTCCCTGCCTGCCCGCGCCGGAAGGCCAGCCATGCGGGATGATCGCCCCTGCCCCGCTGCCTTCGAAGCGCAGGGTCGCGGAGCCCCCGCCTCGCCCCTGTCCCACCCGGCATGCCGCCCCGTTCCGGGCGGCTGGATCATAGGACGACCGATGCGACTGCTCGCTTTTTGCCTGACCTCTCTCCTCCTCTCGGCGACGCTGATCCCGAATACCGCGCATGGACAGGGTTGGACCTGGAACGGGTGACGGACCTCGCCGTCGCGATTCAAAGGCAATGCCCCTTTCGCTCCGTCTGCTGAGTGAAGGCAGCGTGAAAAGCCCGCGCGCGGATCAGGGGCAGGCGGATCAGGGGCAGGCGGATGAAGGACGGGTATGTGATGGATCGACTGGCCTATGTCGCGACGGGATTGCTGATATGCGCGGGCGTACCGGCGCTGATCCTGACCAGCGCCGAAGCCTTTCCGCAGGTGAGCGTACAGGCGCCCGAGACCGGGGCGTGCCTCCGCACCGGCGGGGTCAGCATCCTTGTCGACGGCACACCCTATTGCCGCCAGCCAAATCGCCCCGCCATCGACGAGCAGCATTTCCCCCGGCCACGGCAAGGCATTGCGGTCATGTCCAACCCCGCCAGCGCCTATTGCGAGGAACTGGGCGGCACGCTGGAGACGGTCGACGCGCCGGACGGCCAGACGGGTTATTGCCATTTGCCGAACGGCGCGGTGGTCGAGGAATGGGCGCTGTACCGTGGCCGGTAACCGCCATGGGGCCGCGATGCGGCGGCAGGACTTTTGCCGTGCAGGGGATCACGCCCCGCCGCCCGCCCGCATGCATCCGCGGCGGGTGACGGCGGCGAATTCCTTTTTCAACGATCCGTCACTAAGGAGTTCGATACGATTCACTCCCATCATGTCGGTGTCGATGTCATCAAGCGGGCTCGAAGCAGTCTATCTGGCCAACCGCGACAAACTTGTCCGGTTCCTGGTCGCGCGCGGTGCGGGCGATTCCGCCGAAGACCTGGTGAATGATCTTTGGCTAAAGATTTCAACACTTTCGCCGGGACCGATCGCCAATCCCATGTCCTATCTGTTTCGCGCCGCCGATACGTTGATGATCGACCGCTATCGGGCGCGCCGCCAGGCGGAGCGCCGCGACCAGGACTGGTACGACCTGAGCAGCGACGGCGAAACCTCGGGCGAACCGGCGGGCGAGCGGGTGATCGGCGCGCAGCAGGAAGTGACCAGGGTGGCGGAGGTGCTCGCAAAGCTGGGCGCGCGTCGGGAAACGATCTTCCGCCGCGCCCGGATAGACGGCGTGTCGCAGCGGCAGATCGCGACCGAACTCGGCGTCAGCCTCAGCACGGTGGAGGCGGATCTGCGGATCGCCACGCGCGCATTGATCGAATTGAAGGAAGACCTGCGATGAGCATCACCCACGCCATCGCGATCGAGGACAAGGCACGATGACCGGCAGGAAGGTCGAGGACCATGCACTGGATTGGGCCATCCGTGCCGCCGATCCCGATTTCGACGATTGGGACGGGCTGACCGCGTGGCTGGAGGCCGATCCGCTGAACCCGGACCGGTATGACGATGCGACGGTGGCCATTGCCGAGGCACGCGACCGCGTCGCGGCCCTGCCCGTCCAGACGGCCCCCGCCCCAGCCGCGCCCGTTCAGCCCACCCCCGTCCAGGCCCTGCCGGTCGCCGCCAATGATGCAGGCGCGGCGCGGCGTGGCTATTGGCGCTGGGGCGGCGGGGCCGTCGCCGCGATGCTGGCCGTGGTCGTCGGCACCTCGGTCTGGAACAGCCGGTCGCAGCCCTATGCGGTGGAAACCCGCCCCGGCGAACAGCGCGCGATCGCGCTGGCCGATGGCAGCCAGATCATCATGGCGGGCGGCTCGCGCGTGACGCTGGACCGCGCGAACGCACGGGTGGCGGTCGCGGATCGTGGCGAGATGCTGTTCCGGGTCCGGCATGATGCGGCGCATCCCTTCCGGGTGACGGCCGGGGAGACGACGATGGTCGATCTGGGCACCGTCTTCGACGTGAAGCGCGATCCGCAGCGGACGCGCGTCGCGGTGGCGGAGGGCGCGGTGATGATCGATCCGAAGGGCGCGGGGCTTCGGCTCGATCCCGGTCAGGCGGTGGTGGTGACGGGCGGCCGCTCCTTCCGTCGCGAGCGCGCCGAGGATGTCGGGGGCTGGCGCGAAGGGCGGGTGACCTTCGACGGCGCATCCCTGTCCGACGTCGCCCGCGATCTCAGCCGTCAGATGGGCCATGCCGTGCGCGCCGACGCCTCCGTCGCGGATCGGCTGTTCAGCGGCACGGTCGATCTGCGCTCGCTGAACGACGATCCGGCGCTGCTGGGTCGCCTGCTGGCGGTGAATGTCCGGACGGACGGCCAGACCTGGGTGCTGGGCGGCGATCGGTGAGGCCTGCCGCCGGGTGGGTCGCGGTCGGGCTGTTGACGACCGCGACCGCGACGTCTGCCGCCGCCGCCGCGCCGACGCTGGCGATCGATCTGCCCGCCGGCAGCGTCAGCAGCCAGGTGCTGGCGCTGGGGCGACTGGGCGGCGTCAGCGTCGTGGTGACCGATGCGCGGCTATGGGGAAAGCCGGTGCCCGCGCTGCGCGGACGGATGACCGTGCTCGCCGCGCTGCGCCTGATCGCCGCGCGCTGCGGCGGCGCGGTCGAGCCGATCGATGCCGCGCTCTTCCGGCTGGTGCCGGGCCGCGCAGCGGCGCACCGCACGCCCCCGCCCAGACCCCGGCCGCCCGCCCCGGCGCCCGCGCCCCCCGCCCCGCCCACGCCCGATATCGTCGTGGTGGCCAGCAAGCGCGACCTGCCCCTCGATCATGTCGCGGGACAGATCATGCGGATTTCCGGGCGGGATCTGGAATTCGGCGGCGCCGGGGGGACCGAGCGGCTGACCTCTCGCCTGTCGACCCTGGCGTCGACCTATCTGGGGGCCGGGCGCAACAAGCTGTTCATACGCGGCATCGCCGATTCCAGCTTCACCGGCCCTACCCAGGCGACCGTCGGCCAGTATTTCGGCGACCTGCGCCTGGGCTATAATTCCCCCGACCCCGATCTTCGGCTGGCCGATCTGGCGGCGGTCGAGGTGCTGGCCGGGCCGCAGGGCACGCTGTACGGCGCCGGTTCGCTCGGCGGCCTGATCCGGCTGGTTCCCAATCCCGTCGAGCTGGACCGCACCGGCGGATCGGTCGCGGTGGGGGCCTCCGCCACCAAGCATGGCGCGCCGGGATATGACGCGCAGGGGGTGCTCAACCTGCCGATCGTGACGGATCGGCTGGGCATCAGGCTGGTCGCCACGGCGGTCGAGGAAGGCGGCTACATCGACAAGCCGCTGCTCGGTCGCCACAATGTCAACACGACGCGCATCGCGGGCGGGCGCGGCACCGTGCACCTGAAGATCGCCGACCATTGGAGCGCCGAACTGATCGGGATCGGCCAGCGTATCCGCGGGGCCGATAGCCAATATGCGGATTGGAACGGCGCCCCCCTGACGCGCAACACCAAGGTCGTCGAGGGGTTCGGAAGCGACTTCCGTCAGGGCCAGTTCGTGCTGAACGGCCGGATCGGAGAGGTGCGGTTCAGCTCCTCGACCGGCATCACCGCGCATGACCTGACCGAACGTTACGACGCGACGGTGGCGGGCGACGACCCGACGGTCTTCCTCCAGACCAACCGGACGCGCATGTTCGCCAACGAGACGCGCGGCTGGGTCACGCATGCCGACGGATCGGGCTGGCTGCTGGGCCTGAGCTATACCGACAATCGCTCGCGGCTGTCGCGCGCCTTCCTGTCGCTCGGCGACCGCCAGCAGCTTCCCGGCGTGTCGAACGCGGCGCAGGATGCCACCGCCTATGGCGAGGCGAGCGCGCGATGGACGAAGAGCCTTTTGGTGACGGGCGGCTTGCGCGTGAACCGATCGGTGCTGACGGGGGCGGCCGAAGACACGCTGGTCCAGAGCGGGCCCGAGGCAGGGGCGACCCTGGCCTCGCGACGAAAGCTTTCCCTGTTGCCCTCCGCCTCGGCCCTGCTGGACGTGGGGGCCGATGCCGCGATGTTCCTGCGCTATCAGCAGGGGTTTCGGCCCGGCGGGTTGACGATCTTCGACGGCTATGTCCGCCGCTTCAACAGCGACCATGTCGCGACGATCGAGGCGGGCTATCGCCTGGGTCACGCCGGGCGAAGCCCATTCGCCTTCTCCCTTACCGTCGCCCATACCGACTGGCGCAATATCCAGGCCGACTTCGTCGATGCGGGTGGCCTTTTGTCCACCGCCAATGTCGGCAATGGCGACATCTGGACGGTGGAGACGACCGCCTCCGCGCGGGTGGCGAAGGGGCTGCGGGTCGACGCCGCGCTCTCGCTCAACGACAGCAGCATCAACGAACGCACCCCGAAATCGTCCGCGACCGACGACGTGGCGAGCGCTGGCGCTGGCGCTGGGGCTGGAGGGGGCGTGACGGCGCGGCTGGGGCCCATCCCGAACATCGCCAACGTCACCGCGCGAATCGGGCTGTCCTATGATGCCGCGCTATCCGATCGCACGCGGCTGAAGGTCGATGGCTGGGCCCGCTATGTCGGCACCTCGCGGCTCGGGGTCGGACCCGAGCTGGGTGAGGAGCAGGGCAATTTCCTCGACAGCGGCCTCACCGCCCGCTTGGGATGGGATCGCTTCGGCCTGACGGCGGGCGTGACGAACCTGACCGATACGCGCGGCAACCGCTTCGCGCTGGGAACCCCCTTCTTCACCGGCAAGGGACAGGTCACGCCGCTGCGCCCCCGGACCTTCCGCATCGGGCTGGACGCCGCTTTCTGACGATTGTTTTTACGGTATCGGCCGTACCGCTCCGTCATCCCCATTGCCCGGCCTCGAAAGCCGACCGTCGAATACCGACGAGCGGTTCATTCAGCTACCGGCAATACGGAGGAAGGAATAAGCCGTCTTCGGAATGACAATCTCCATGACGGGAAAATTCCCGGCTTCGTTGGGAAGGACAAATATATGAAGATCAAAGTATTTCTGATGACCAGCCTGGTGTCCGCGGGCGCGGCCATGCTTGCGACTCCCGCCCAGGCGCAGGCCAATAGGCAAGGCATCGCCAATCCCGCCTCGGAATATTGCGTCTCGATCAAGGGAACCTCATTCTCGCGCAAGACGCCATCGGGCGAGATCGGCTATTGCCGGTTGCCCAACGGCCGGACCGTGGAAGAGTGGAAGCTGTTCCGCGAAAGCCAGAAGCGTCCCCCCGCCCCGAAGCCGCGCAACGACGCGTCCATGGCCAATCCCGCATCGGTCTATTGCGACAAGATCGGCGGCACCAACATCGACCGCCACACGCCGCAGGGCGATGTGGGGCTGTGCCGCCTGCCCAATGGCAAGACGGTCGATGCCTGGGCGCTGTACCGCCGCGACGAGGGCAAGCCCGCCCCGGCCCGCCGCGATCGCGTCGGTCTCGCCAATCCGGCATCGGGTTACTGCCTGAAGCAGAAGGGACGCCTGGAAATGCGCGAGGGGCCGGGCGGCACGACGGGCTATTGCCATCTGCCGAACGGACGCGTCGTGGAGGAATGGCGCCTGTATCGCGAGCAGTAATCGGCCAGGCTCGCCAGGAGCCTTTGTGAATAGCGGCCGCGCGTTTCGACGCGCGGCCGTTTTCGTTGCGTCATGGGCGGGGCCGCGACAGCAACGACCAAGCAGAAAATTCCCCCGCCAAGTTTTTCAAAAAAATTTTCCGGGGACCCAAGGCATATTGGAAATGGTGTCGTCTTGCGAGTGTAGGGGGACGCAGACTGGTGCAGCCCACTCGAAACAAGATTCATTTCGAAGGACGATTTTCCATGACCCTGGTTAGCACGTTCGCGGCCGCTCGTCTCGGTGCGTACCGGTATTCGACGGCCCTGGCCGTCAGCATGATTGCCACCATCGCAGCCGTTGCCCCCGCGGCCGCGCAGCAGTCCGAACCGGGCCCCTATGCCGTCGCCCGCGCCGGCGTGCAGGTCGACTCGGACGTCAAGACCAACCGGGTGCTGGCCAAGGGCCAGACCGTGTCGAAGACGGCGCCGACGCTGCCCAAGAATATCGACAACAATTCCGGCTTCACCGGCGAACTGGGCCTGGGTTACGACTTTGGTGGGTTCCGCCTGGAAGGCACGGCGGGTTACGACACCGCCAGCGTCAATCCCAAGGCCCTGGGCGACAAGAATTATGTCGCAGGCGGCCGTGCCAAGTCGTTCGACCTGGGCGTCTCGGCCTATGTCGACCTGATCCAGGACGGCCCCCTCAAGCCGTTCGTCGGCGGCGGTATCGGTGCCTCGCGCGTCAAATATTCGGCCTATCGCGAAGCGCGCAGCGCCAATCCCGGCACGCTGAAGCCCAGCGCGGACATCGTCGGCACCGACTGGGGCTTCCGCTGGCATCTGGACGCGGGTGTCAGCTATGACGTGGCGCCGATGACGTCGATCGAAGTGCTCGGCCGCTATGCGAAGACGTCCGGCCTGCGGATGAAGGGCGTGACGCTCGATCAGGATCTCAGCCGCTCGACCACCGACTATAAGCTGAAGAGCTCGTCGACCTCGCTCATGATCGGCCTGCGCCAGAAGTTCTGATCGCACGCCGACCCGATAGGAAGGCGCCGTCCCTGCTCCGGCCGGGACGGCGCCTTTTTTTTGGCATGGCGGGCCCGCGCCCCGTCAGTCGGTGCCCCGCTTCTCCGGCGGCGTGTCGCGCGGCGGGGCGGCGGGGGCGGGGGCGGGGGTGTCCAGCCCCCTGGCCTGGGCCTTGCGACGTTTCAGATTTTCCCGCAGCTGCGCCGCCAGCCGTTCCGCGCGTTCGTCTTTTGTCATGACAAAATGCATATTCCGGCAAACGGCCGCTTGACAACGCCCGCCGGATCGTCTCTAGGCGCGCTTCCCGCGGTGAAACGCGAGTGCTGCCGTAGCTCAGTGGTAGAGCGCATCCTTGGTAAGGCTGAGGTCGTGAGTTCAATCCTCACCGGCAGCACCATTTTCCCCGCCCGTGACCGGGCCGGGGCGATCCCCCAGCTTTCGGGACCCATCACAAAACTTGGTTGGGATCGTTTCGCGGCTTCGCTAGCTATGGCCCAATGAAATTTCGTTTTTCCTTTGGGGCCCAGGTCTTCGTCGGCATGGCCGTCGGGCTGCTGCTCGGGCTGTTCGCGCGCGCGCAGAATGTCGCCGGACTGGCCGAAGCGTTGCGGATCATCGGCGAGAGCTTCGTCCAGCTGCTCAAGGTGCTGGTCGTCCCGCTGGTCTTCACCGCCATCGTCGCGTCGATCGCGGCGCTGCGTGACCTGAACAATGCCGCGCGGCTGGTCGCCGCCACCTTCATCTGGTTCGCGATCACCGCGCTGATCGCGGTCACCATCGGGCTGACGCTGGGCACCGTCCTGCAACCCGGACTGCACGCCGGAGTCGCGGCGGGCAGCGCGGTGCGGCCCGACACGGCGGGCTCGTGGCTCGACTTCCTGCGGGGGCTGATCCCGTCCAACATCCTGGGCCTGTCCGCCTCGACCAGCGCGGGCGATGGCGGCGCGCTCAAGACCGGGCTGTCGTTCAACATCCTGCAGATCATCGTCATGGCGGTCGCGATCGGTGTCGCGGCGGTGCGCGTCGGCGACAAAGGCGAAAGCTTCCTGTCGTTCAACGCCTCGGCGCTCGCCATCTTCCGGCGCATCCTGTCCTGGGTGATCCGGCTGACCCCGATCGGGTCGGGCGCACTGCTGGGCAATGCCATCGTCCGTTATGGCTGGCAGTCGCTCTCCGCGCTCGGCAGCTTCGCGCTGGCGGTCTATATCGGGCTCGGCCTCGTCCTGTTCGTCGTCTATCCGCTGCTGCTACTGGCCAACGGGCTGTCGCCGAAGCGCTTCTTCGCCGCCGCCTGGCCCGCGATCCAGCTGGGCTTCGTCTCGCGCTCGTCGATCGCCACCCTGCCCGTGACCGAGGATGCGGTGGAGCGGCGGCTGGGCGTGCCGCGCGCCTATTCGGCCTTTGCGGTGCCCTTTGCCGCGACGACCAAGATGGACGGCTGCGCGGCCATCTATCCCGCCATATCGGCGCTGTTCGTCGCGCAATATTACGGCCTGCCGCTGCATGTCGGCGATTATGTGCTGATCGTGCTCGTCTCGGTCCTGGGTTCGGCGGCGACCGCCGGGCTGACCGGCGCGGTCGTGATGCTGACCCTGACCCTGTCGACCCTGGGCCTGCCGCTGGAGGGCGCGGGGCTGCTGCTGGCGATCGACCCGATCCTCGACATGGGGCGCACCGCGATCAACGTGGCGGGCCAGGCGCTGGTCCCGACCATCGTCGCGCATCGTGCGGGCCTGATCGAACAGACGCCCCCCGCAGACCGCTTGCCGGAGGTGCCGCAAACGGGGTAAACTGCGCCATGAGCTTGCGCGCGGTGTTCTGGCAAAGTAATACACGCGAGTGGCAGACCGCCGGAACCCTGTGATGCGCCCCGACCCTTTCAATCCCGACCGTACGCCCATCAATCGCCCCTATGAGCCGGTGGGGCCCAACTATCCGCTCTACGATGCCGAGACCCAGAGCTGGTCCTTCGGCACCGACGAGGACGAGGCGCCCGCCGAACGCCCACGCCGCCGCATCCACTGGGGCCGGTGGATCGTGCGCGGTACGGGGGTGGGCATCATCCTGCTGGTGCTGGCGATCATCTGGCTGGCGGTCACCGCACCGCTGTCGCGCTCGCTCCAGCCGCCGACGCCGCCGTCGATCACGCTGACCGCCGATGACGGCACCCCGATCGCACGGCGCGGCGCGATCATCGGCGCGCCGGTCGACGCGGCCAAGCTGCCCGCCCATGTGCGCGAGGCGTTCATGGCGATCGAGGACCGGCGCTTCTACTCGCACTGGGGCATCGACCCGCGCGGCATCCTGCGCGCGATGTGGCACAATGTCGGATCGGGCGGCGTGCGCGAGGGCGGATCGACCATCACGCAGCAGTTGGCCAAGAACGCCTTTCTCGATTCCGACCGGACGGCGGGCCGCAAGATCCGCGAGGCGATGATCGCCTTCTGGCTGGAGGCGTGGCTGACCAAGGACGAGATCCTGTCGCGCTATCTGTCCAACGTCTATTTCGGCGACAATGTGTACGGCATCACCGCCGCCTCGAAACATTATTTCGGGCGAACGCCGGACAGGCTGAACATCGGCCAGGCGGCGATGCTGGCGGGGCTGGTCAAGGCGCCCTCGCGCTTGGCCCCCACCACCAATCTGAAGGGCGCCCGCGCGCGCCAGGCGGTGGTCGTCTCGGCGATGGAGGATGCGGGCTTCCTGACCAAGCGCGAGGCCGATGCGGTCCAGCCGCAGCGTGTGCTCGCCTCGCGGCCCGAGACCCTGCCCTCGGGCACCTATTTCGCCGATTGGGTGCTGCCCGAGGCGCGCGACCAGGCGGGCGAGATCAAGACCGAGGCGACCGTCCAGACGACGCTCAACCCCCGGCTCCAGCGGATCGCCGAGCGGACGGTGCGCAGCGCCGGGCTCAACCAGGCGCAGGTCGCACTGGTCGCGATGCGCCCCGACGGCCGCGTCGTCGCGATGGTCGGCGGCAAGGATTATTCCAAGAGCCCGTTCAACCGCGCCACCCAGGCGCGACGCCAGCCAGGCTCGGCGTTCAAGCTGTTCGTCTATCTGGCGGCGCTGCGTTCGGGCATGACCCCGGACTCGACCATCGAGGACGAGCCGGTCGACATTGCGGGCTGGAAGCCGCGCAACAGCGACGGGCGCTATCTGGGCAAGATCACGCTGCGCCAGGCCTTTGCCCGTTCGTCGAACGTCGCCGCCGCGCGGCTGACCCAGGCGGTGGGCGTGAAGTCGGTGATCAAGGCGGCGCGTGACCTGGGCATCACCACCCCGATCGCCAACGAGGCGACGATCGGCCTGGGCACCTCGACCGTCAGCCTGCTGGAGCTGACCGCCGCCTATGCCGCCGTCGCCAATGAAAGCTATCCGGTCGTCGCGCGCGGCCTGGGCGATGTGAAGGACAAGGGCTGGTATCAGGCGCTGACCAACCGCAAGACGGGCTTCTCGTCCGCTGTGCATGACGGGATGCTCGACCTGCTGTCGTCCTCGATCAAGACGGGGACGGGGCGGCAGGCGCTGCTGACCGTCGATGCCTATGGCAAGACCGGCACGACGCAGGATTCGCGCGACGCGCTGTTCATCGGCTTCGCGCGCGACCTGGTGGTGGGCGTGTGGGTCGGCAATGACGACAATACCCCTAACCCCGGCCTGTCGGGTGGCGGCGTGCCCGCGCGGATCTGGCGCGCCTTCATGCAGTCCGCGCTGGACATTCCGCCGGTCGCGGCCCCGGTGGTCGAGCAGGAGGTCGATCCCGACGCGATCGCCAACGGCATGGAAGAGGAAACCCTGCCGATCGAGGGCGACCCGGTTGGGGACATCATCCAGGGCATGGGGCTGGACCTGCGCACCGGTGAGGACGGATCGATCACCGTCGGCCCCGGCCGCCGCCGCCCCGACCGCGCCAGCCCGCCCCCCGAGGACCGCCGCCCGCCCGACGAGCGCGATGGCGAGGGCGAGGAGTAACGGGGGCTCTTCCGGCGGGAGGGGCTTCGCGCGAACGGGAGATGGTTCACCCGAAGCCGCGACGGCGCGACGAGGAATGGTTCGGCGTTTGATCGCAGCGCTTCGCTTGCGACGTCCGGCAACTACCACCCCGGCGAAGGCCAGAGTCCAATTGCCGAGCAGTCGTCGCGACCTACCAACGCCACCCCGACTGGATTCCGGCCTTCGCCGGGATGGTGCTTATAGAATTTAAGGCGGATCGACAGTCAGGGCCTTCTTCCCCTCGCCCCTTGCAGAGGGGAGAGGGGAAGAAGGGGCAATGTCGGTCCGCCCCAAGGCGTTTAATCCCGACAGGCGGATACGCGAGCTGCCGGGGTAAAGGGACATGGGGGCTTGCCCTGCCCGCCCCTTGCCCGTTAAACGCGACGTCATTCGCAAGGACCCGGTGAAATTCCGGGTGGCTATTCCGGCCGCCGATCCGCCGGACAACAGACAGCATGGCTTTTCCCTTCCCGCTCGCGAACCGCAGAGCGGCCTTGCCATGCGCCTGATCCTGGTTTTCCCATGACTGTTACAAACTACCGAACCCCCTGGTTCTCGAGCCTCGGCGAGGCGCGTCGCGACGTGCTTGCCGGGCTGGTCGTCGCGCTCGCGCTGATTCCCGAGGCGATCGGCTTTTCGATCATCTCGGGCGTCGATCCGCGCGTCGGACTCTATGCCTCGGTCGCGATCGCGATCGTCATCTCCTTCCTCGGCGGGCGGCCCGCGATGATCTCCGCCGCGACCGCCGCCGTCGCGGTCGTGGTCACGCCGCTGGTCCGCGACCACGGCGTCGACTATCTGTTCGCCG
>Ga0308171_1001800_pt1 | contig 26147 bp, 24 predicted proteins | sample PhyGR1_FD_202135 | JGI IMG/M metagenome (GOLD analysis project Ga0308171, IMG submission 202135) | Phyllosphere microbial communities from UC Gill Tract Community Farm, Albany, California, United States - DLSLSG.R1 | ecosystem: Host-associated > Plants > Phyllosphere > Unclassified | place: USA...
CCGCTGCTTCCTTCAACAGAGCGAGCGTCGAGACGGAGTTGGCCTCAGCCGAGTTGTAGATGTAGCCGATCGTCTTGGCAGACGGCACGATTTCCTTGACCAGAGCCAGATGCTCATTGACCGGAAGTGCGTCGGAAAGACCGGTGACGTTGCGGCCGGGCTTTTCCATCGACTTGATCAGCTGCGCGCCGACGGGATCGGAAACCGCGGTGAAGACGACTGGAATATCGCGCGTTGCGGCAACGACGGCCTGAGCGGACGGCGTGGAGATCGGCACGATGACATTCGGAGCGTCGCCAACGAACTGACGGGCGATCTGTGCGGCGGTACCTGGATTGCCCTGCGCGGACTGGTAGACGAACTTCAGGTTTTCGCCTTCCTTGTAGCCAGCTTCAGCAAGTGCGGCCTTCACGCCATCACGTGCGGCATCGAGGGCTGGATGCTCGACAATGGCTGTGACAGCAACGGTGACGTCTTCCGCCTTGGCAGGCAGCACAAGAGCCGTGGCGGCGGCAAGCGCCAGAATAAGTGCGCGCATAGGGGTATTCCTCCGATTGTTTTGCTTTTCCCGCCCTCTTTAAGAAAGGGTGAAGTCGAAATCAATCACGCGGGACAGATCGGAGTGATCAAATATTTGATTGGGTTGAGGGTAAGGTTCAATCGAAAGCCGCTGAGTTCCATAAGCCCGACTAAAAATAGATCGCAACTGCCGATCCTCTTCTCACGAACGCCGTCTATACCACGCCAGCCCGATACCCCGCAGCCAAGCTCAAAGCCAACACCCGTCTGACGTAAGACAAAATTTCCGCGATCGAGATACAGACGTGTTCTTGCAATAAGTACTGAAGCCCGACGCAATCAGGACGCTTACGCCTCTGTCGGCATGCGCAATCCTGGAGAGATCACCAAAGTCACAGGATGCGCAGCACGCATGGTCGATGGAGGTCGACGAGCTGTCCTCTCATCCCTCCTGCGCTCAACGTCTTTCAGCGCTGGGCTATCCCGAACGTTTTACCATAGAACCAGTGGCAACATCCGCACTTGCCCTCTTGGAAGACGGTTTTGCCAACCGAGTATTTGCTGAGCTGGATGAGTTATGGACAAGCCCGGTGCCGAGCAAGCTGCAGTCGCAAGAGGAACACAGCGGATAATGTAAAAGCTGCCGGAGGCAGCGGGAGATGACCTGGATTCAAAGGTGACGTCAGAAAGAGTGTCGCCACAAGCCCCTTAGCGGAAAGACTCAAGACTGAGGCTGTCCTCGGGGCGACGACAGCGTTCTCCTCAGTCGTCAGCCCCATGATTGGCAATCATCATCGCTTCAAACGCCAGGCGCTCGGTCTTGCGCATGCGTTCAGATTCCGACTTCAGCTGGCCGCAGGCTGCCAGAATATCGCGCCCACGCGGGGTGCGGATCGGTGAGGCGTAGCCGGCCTGGTTGATGAAGTCGGCAAACTTCTCGATCTGCGCCCAGTCCGAGCACTGATAGTTGGTGCCGGGCCATGGGTTGAAGGGGATGAGGTTGATCTTGGCCGGGACGCCCTTCAGAAGCTGGGTCAGCATCTTGGCATCTTCCAGGCTGTCATTGACGTCCTTCAGCATCACATATTCGAAGGTGATGCGGCGCGCATTCGAGAGACCCGGATAGTTGCGGCAGGCGTCGATCAGCTCCTTCAGCGGATACTTCTTGTTGATCGGCACCAGCATGTCGCGCAGCTCGTCGCGCACGGCATGCAGGGAGATCGCCAGCATCACGCCGATTTCGTCGCCGGTGCGGAAGATTTCCGGCACGACGCCGGAGGTGGAGAGCGTCACGCGGCGCTTGGAGAGCGACAGACCATCGCCATCGGTGGCGATCAGGAGTGCGGTCTTCACATGCTCGAAATTATAGAGCGGCTCGCCCATACCCATCATCACGATGTTGGAGACCTTGCGGCCTTCGCTCGGCACATAGGCGCCGACCGGCGTCGAGCCATCCGGGAAATCGCCCAGACGATCGCGGGCGAGCAGAAGCTGCGAGAGAATTTCTTCCGCCGTCAGGTTGCGCACCAGCCGCTGTGTGCCGGTGTGGCAGAAGGAACAGGTGAGCGAACAGCCGACCTGGCTGGAGATGCAAAGCGTTCCGCGGCCTTCTTCCGGAATATAGACGGTCTCGATTTCCACCGGGCGACCGGCGCCACGCGGGGGAAAGCGCATCAGCCACTTGCGCGTGCCGTCATTGGAAATCTGCTCTTCGACGATTTCCGGCCGCGCGATGGTGAACTTCGCCTTCAGCGTCTCGCGAAGCTCCTTGGCGACATTGGTCATGTTGTCGAAATCGGAGACGCCGCGCACATAGAGCCAGTTCCACAACTGGCTGACGCGCATTTTGACCTGCTTTTGCGGCACGCCGATGTCCATCAGCGCATCCGCCATCTCTTCGCGCGTCATGCCGATCAAAGACGGCTTGTCCGACATGAGGTCGCTGTTGGCGACCAGAGGCGCCTTGACGGCAAGACCGGGTGTAGCTTCCAAAGTGGACATCGTCCTATCCCATCATCCAATGCACGAGCGAAACCGACCAGTCGAAACGGCGGAACGTCATCTGCATGTCGAGAAAATCCAAAAGCGCGGCGATCATCTTGGTGCACGCCAGCATTCGTGTTGGCGCGCATCTAGCATCAAACCGGCAAAAACGCAAATGGCCGGTCAGGGACCGGCCATCAGACTTAAAGCATCTCGCGCAAAAGTGGAAACCGGTTTTGCGATACCGACATGCGGAAGAAGAAAGTCTAAAGCGTGAGGAGCGATCTGAAAGATCGCGGCACGCTTTAGTTTTTAAAACTGCTTACTTGCAGCTTTCAATCTGCTTGAGAGCAGCCGAGATGCCAGACAGCGAGTAGGAATAGGAGGTTGCCGTGCCGCGACCGGAGGTCGCCTTGACGGTCATGCTCTTGCCAACCTTCATGGCCGCGACGAGTGCCGGCTCTTCAGCGGCATTTTCGACCCAGGCCGCCTTGTCCTTGGTGAACATCACGAAGTTCTTGGCATCGATCGTCACATTGACCTTGGAGCCTTCCTTCAGAGGATAGCCCACCATGGCCTGCGGCTCATAGGAGATGTTCTGGCCGGGACGCTGCGACACGATGAAGAAGATATCGCCATGGTCGACACTTGCCGGCTCCTTGGCGGTTGGAACGGAAAGAACATAGCAAACGGTGCTTTTACCCGATTTGTACGAATAGGCACCCCAAGCGTTGAACTGCTGGATGCGCGTGGGCGACTGTGCAGAGGCAATGCTGACGCTGGTCAGCAAAATGGCGGCTGCGGTTGCTACACTTCTTACAAACATTGAAATTCCTGCCGGGTTTATTGTCTTCCAGTTGCCCGAACGGCTAGGCCGGGCCGGTGCGAGGTGAAGGCCGTCATCTTCATTTTGGCTAAGGAACGGTTACCAAACCGTCAACGCCATCATTAAAAGGTGAGAATTGTATCGCGGTGTTACAGTTCGGATACTCCCCGCGCCCCAAGAAACATGCTGCGCCAAGGCTGAAAACGCCTTGACAGAAATGCATGCGTCAGAGGTCCTCAACGCATGTAAAACACGCTTCGAGCGACGCGAGTCAGCGCCACGCAAAAGGTATGACACGGCAATTCAGGCAAGAATTTGTCGGGATTTGGAACCGCGTCTAACGGCGCATCACAGAGCCGTTATTCCTCGCGCATCTTTTCCAGCGCAAGATCGGCGGCGTCGTAATGCTCCATCTTGATATGGGCACGGATCATCGCAAGGGCGGCGGTCAAAACCGCAATATCGTCGGTAAAGCCGATGACCGCCAGAACATCCGGCACCACGTCGATCGGCATGATGAAATACCCGAGTGCGGCAAGCAGAATACCCTTGGCCCGAAGCGGCGTGGAGGGATCGACAGCGCAATAATAGGCCGCAGCTGCGTCGCGGGCAAAAGGCACCTTGCTAACGACCCGCTTCATCTTCGGCCAGAACTTGGATCGAACAGTCTCCTCGCGTTCCTTCTGCGTGTCGGGATCGCCGGGAAGCAGGATTTCACCGATCTTGACGTCATCCATGGTCGTAGTTCCTTTGGTCATGACGAATAATATAGGCGATGAAGACCGCTGTTCAATTGCCGCGCCCGGCAGCCGCCTTCTCCATGGCCTTGGCCAGCAGGATATCGCGCTCGGTGATCCCTTGGGAATCATGCGTGGTGAGACAGATCTTCACCCGCGAATAGACGTTGGACCATTCCGGATGGTGATTGAGCTTTTCTGCCGCGAGCGCGCATTCAGCCATGAAACCGAAGGCTTCGGCGAAACTGGCAAACTTGTAGGCCTTGACGATTGCCAGGCCGTCTTCGCGCAAAGACCAGCCTTCCAGCGCCTCAAGCGCCGTGCGCACTGCGTCCGCTTCAAGTTTCGCATAGGTCATGATGGTCCCTTCCCCTGATACAGTGTTCTATGCAACTGAACGGACGGGCATGCGCTTTGGTTCACGTTCGACCGTCAGATCAACCGCGCAAATGGATGTTCGGCCGGGACGATTGCCCAGCCGATGCTATGATCAGACATCATGGAGTTAGAACAGGCTTTTCTCCGGAAGCAGCCCAGCGTCGGCATAGGCGCCAGCTGAACGGCTTTCATAGAGCGGGAAGGCCTCTTCGACGATGTAAGGCCCGCCGCCGACCGATTCCTTCGAGGACATCAGCACGAAGCGCCCGACGGTGAAGGGCGAGGTTCGAAAATCCCCGCGGCCCGAAAGATAGTGAACCACATCGTCGAGCCTGGAATTGCGAAGCCGCGCCAGCGTCACATGCGGCGTGAACTTTCGCGGATCCGGCGGCAACCCGAGACGCTGGCAGATGCGCTCGATTTCTGCCTGGAGAGCGACCATTTCCGGAGAGGGAGAAACCCCGGCCCAGAGGGAATGCGGCTTCTTCGATCCGAAGGAGCCCATGCCCGTCAGGTTGATCTGAAACTCCTCGCGATCGATGCGATCCAGCCGATCGACCACTTCGTCAGCGGTGCGTCCGTCGATATCGCCGATAAAGCGCAAGGTGATATGATAATTCTCCACGTCAATCCACCGGGCTCCCGGTAGACCACCGCGCAACAATGAAAGGCTCATCGCCGCATTGCGCGGAATTTCGAGGGCGGTAAACAGTCTCGGCATGGCGAGCTCCCCGAATCTCTTGGCAGAACAAGGACAGCGAATCATGCAAAGCTTCGCTGCGCAAGTGCTTATTTTTTTTGCTCACGGATAGTCTTAACAAAGGCCTCGACGGCGGGCAGAGACTTCTCCACCATCACGGCAACGCCCTTGGCATTGGGATGCATTCTGTCTTCCAGTTGCAGGCTTTGGTCCAGCACGACGCCGTCCAGGAAGAACGGGTAGAGCGGGATCTGATACTTCTGCGCCAGCCGCTCATAGATCGGGTTGAACGCCTTGCCGTAATCGCCGCCCATGTTTGGCGGCACGATGATGCCCATCATCAGAACCGGGATATTGCGCTTCTGAAACCCTTCGATGATGGCCGCCAAGTTCTTCTCGGTATCCGCCGGCGGAATGCCCCGCAGCGCATCGTTGGCGCCAAGCTCCAGGATCACGCCGTCAGTCCCGTCCGGCACCGACCATTCGGCGCGCGCAAGGCCGGCAGAACTCGTATCGCCCGAAACGCCGGCATTGGTCACGACCGCATTGACACCCTTGGCTTTCAGCGCGGCTTCGAGCTGGGCGGCGTAGCTTTCGTTCGGCGCAAGCTGATAACCGGCCATCAGGCTGTCGCCGAAGCCAACGATCTGCAAAGGTCTATCTTGAGCCCAGGCGGCTGAAGAGGAAAGAAACGCCCCAAGGATGACGACGAAGTGAGCGGCAACGGCTTTAAAATTCATTCCAGCCTTCCTAATTGGTGAAGCCAGCAAGGCTTCTGCACTCTTGATCATATAGGAACGCAAAAACGTGGCGAAAAGCACCATCGAGCTGAAGAAAGCGGATCTCACCCTTGGCAGCGCCGCCGCCTCCGTCCACGTTTTGAAGAGCATCGATCTCACCATTGAAGAGGGCGAAGCCGTCGGTATTGTCGGGCCTTCCGGCTCCGGCAAGTCCACGCTGCTGATGGTTCTGGCAGGCCTTGAAAGGCTCGATAGCGGCGAGATCACAATTGCGGGAACGCATCTCCATACGCTTGGCGAAGACGCGCTGGCGGATTTTCGCGGCAAGAATATCGGGATCGTCTTCCAGTCCTTTCACCTGATCGCCAATATGACCGCGCTCGAGAATGTCGCCGTTCCTCTTGAACTTGCCAATGTGCCGAATGCCTTTGACATTGCGACGCGAGAACTGAACGCCGTCGGCCTCGGCCAGCGCCTCAACCATTATCCCGGCCAATTGTCCGGCGGCGAGCAGCAGCGCGTGGCGATTGCCAGAGCGCTTGCTCCCTCGCCTGCCGTGCTGATCGCCGACGAACCGACGGGCAATCTCGATACCGATACCGGCAAGCAGATCGCGGATCTGCTGTTCTCGAAGCAGGCCGAGCGTGGCATGACGATGATCCTCGTCACCCACGATCCGTCGCTTGCCGCCCGCTGCACCCGCCAGATCAAGGTTCGTTCCGGCCAGATCGAAGGCGAAAGTGCCGGCTCCACTGCCGCCAGACAGGCGGCGAGCGCATGATCCCGTCTGCCGCCAACATTCGAAATGCGCTGAGATTGGCACGCCGGGAAATCCGCGGCGGGTTCGGTGGCTTTTACATTTTCCTCGCCTGTATCGCGCTTGGCACTGGCGCTATCGCAGCCGTCAACTCCGTCTCGCGCGCGGTCACCAGCGCTATCGCCGACGAAGGCCAGTCGATCCTGGCTGGCGACGTGCGTTTCGAACTCAGAAACCGCGAGGCGAGTGCTGAAGAGCGCGCTTATATCGATAGCCTCGGTGATGTCGCCGTCTCGGACGGGCTGCGCTCCATGGCGCGACTGGAAGACGGCTCACAGCAGAGCCTGGCCGAGGTCAAGGCCGTCGATGGCGCCTATCCGCTCTATGGCGATTTCGTCGCCGAGCCGGCGCAACCCCTTCCTGCGCTTTTGGCCAAACAAGGCGAGAGCTTTGGCGCGGTCGCGGCCCCCATGCTGCTTGAGCGTCTCGGCATCAAGGTCAGTGACGAACTGCTTCTTGGCAATGCCAGGCTGAAACTGACGGGAACCATTGTCACCGAGCCGGACACGCTGTCTGACGGTTTCGGCTTTGCGCCCCGCCTGCTCATCAGCCGCGATGCGCTTATCGCCTCCGGCCTGATCCAGACGGGAAGCCTTGTCGAGCATGCCTACAAGGTTCGCCTGACCGACCCGTCGCAACGCGCGACGATCATCGAAACGACCAACAAGCAGTTCCCCAACGCCGGCTGGTCCATTCGCACCAGCGATCGGGCAGCGCCGCAGCTCACCGAAAACGTCAATCGCTTCTCCCAATTCCTCACGTTGGTCGGTCTCACTGCGCTGATCGTCGGCGGCGTCGGTGTTGCCAATGCGGTACGCGCCTTTCTCGATTCCAAGCGCACCACGATTGCCTCGCTGAAATGCCTTGGCGCACCGGCGAGCGTGGTGACGATGACCTATCTCTTCCAGATCGGCTTCATTGCCTGCGTCGGCATTCTGATCGGATTGTTGTTCGGCGCCATAGCACCACTCATCGCCATGCGCTTTCTGGACGGCGTTCTGCCGGTGCCGAAGGAACTTGCCTTCTACCCTTCGGCGCTCTGGCTTGCCGCCGTCTTCGGCATGTTGACCACACTTGCCTTCGCCATTGTACCGCTCGGTCAGGCACGCGAAGTGCCGGCAACCGCACTCTTCCGCGAACAGGGCTTCGATGAAGGAAAGCTCCCCTCCTGGCCATATCTGGCTGCAACGGCAATCCTTCTTGCAGCGCTTGCGAGCCTTGCGATTTTCACGGCGGATGATCGCTTCATCGCCTCGGTCTTTCTCGGCGCGATCGCCTTCGCCTTCGTCGTGCTGAGGCTTGTCGCCTGGGGCATCCGCGCCCTGGCGAGACGCAGTCCACGCGTTCACTCCGCAGCCCTTCGGCTCGCCATCGGCAATATCCACCGCCCCGGCGCGCTGACGCCTTCCGTTGTGCTGTCGCTTGGTCTTGGCCTTACGCTTCTGGTGACGCTGACGCTGATTGACGGCAATCTGCGGCGGGAATTGACATCGACGCTGCCGGAGAAAGCGCCGAACTTCTTCTTCGTCGATATTCAGGGAAGCGAGCGCGATGGCTTCCGTGATCTCGTCAAGCGCGAGGCACCGGAAGGCACGCTGACAGAAGTTCCCATGCTGCGCGGCCGTATCCTGGCGCTGAACGGTCAGGACGTCACCAAGATCGAAGTGCCGCCATCCGGCCGCTGGGTTCTGCGCGGCGATCGCGGCATCACCTATTCGGAAGATCTGCCGGAAAATGCCAAGCTCACGCAAGGCACGTGGTGGGGCAAGGATTATAGCGGTGAGCCGCTGGTTTCTTTTGCCGCCGAAGAGGCAGGCGAACTTGGCCTCAAGATTGGCGATACGGTCACCGTCAATGTTCTTGGCCGCAGCATTACCGCCAAGATCGCAAATCTGCGCGATGTGCAGTGGCAGTCGATGTCCATCAATTTCGTCATGGTGTTTTCGCCCAACACTTTCCGGGGCGCACCGCATGCATGGCTGGCGACGCTCGCAGACCCGTCGGCGACACCCGCCAAGGAAGGGGAAATCCTGCGCAGCGTCACCAACGCCTATCCGACGATCACCACGGTGCGCGTCAAGGATGCGCTCGATATCGTCGACCGGCTGGTCGGTCAGCTCGCAACCGCGATCCGTGCCGCGGCAGCCGTTGCGCTGATCGCCTCGGTGCTCGTGCTGGCAGGCGCGCTGGCGGCGGGGAACCGTGCGCGCACCCGCGATGCCGTGATCCTGAAAACACTTGGAGGAACGCGCTCCATGCTGATCCGCGCCTTCTCCTATGAATACATGATCCTCGGCGTAGCGACCGCCACCTTCGCCCTTCTGGCGGGCGGTGTCTCCGCATGGTTCGTGATTGCCCGCATCATGAAGCTGCCCTCGAGTTTTCTGCCCGATGTGGCCATCGGCACGCTTGTCGTGTCGCTGGTGATGACGGTGGGCATCGGGCTGATCGGCACATGGCGCATCCTCGGCCAGAAGGCTGCACCGGTGCTGCGCCAGGCGGGCGAGTAAGCCGGTGGATGCAAGTGAAAATCTAAAAAACGGAAAAGTTGTGCGCGATTTAACTTTTACGATTAATTCTTGGTAATGATGTCAAAAACGTTATCGCTTTTCGCGCATACGGTGTTTTTTCGCTATTTTTGGCTCTTGTAACGGCTGCGCCATCGCCTCATATTCTCTGGTAGGCTTGCTGTAGCTCCGCAGCGGCGCCTGGGATAGTATCCACATAACGGTCTTATCCCGACACCGTAGCAACTTCGGAGCTAAAAGAGGAAACAATGGCTGACTTTAACAACTACCAGAACCGTATGGCCCAAGGCCGTGCTCAGTCTGGTGCGATGATCGACCAAGGTCTTCGCTCCTACATGGTGAAGGTTTACAACCTTATGGCGCTCGCGCTGGTGATTACCGGTGTTGCTGCCTTCGGTTTTGCTAGCCTTGCCATAACATCTGACCCTGCGGCGGCTGTCGCAACTCTGCCCAACGGCAAAATGCTGACGGACTTGGGTTACGCGATCTATGCGTCTCCCCTTCGCTGGGTTGTCATGCTGGCACCGCTGGCTCTTGTCTTCTTCCTGAGCTTCCGCGTTCATAAGATGAGCGTTTCCGCTGCTCAGACGACTTTCTGGGTCTATGCGGCTCTCGTCGGCCTGTCGATCTCTTCGATCTTTCTGAGATACACTGAAGGCAGCATTGTCCAGACGTTCTTCGTGACTGCTGCGTCTTTCGGTGCCCTCTCGCTCTATGGCTACACGACGAAGCGCGACCTGACTGCCATGGGTTCGTTTCTCATCATGGGTCTGTTCGGCCTGATCATTGCTTCGCTCGTAAGCATGTTCCTGCCGTCTCCTTCGCCTTGGCTGAACTTCGTGATCTCTGCAGTCGGCGTATTGGTCTTTGCAGGCCTGACCGCCTACGACACGCAGAAGATCAAGGAAATGTACTTCGAAGGTGATGACGTTCTCGTGGCCGGTCGCAAGGCGATCATGGGTGCGCTGACGCTCTACCTCGACTTCCTGAACCTGTTCATGTTCCTGCTTCAGTTCCTGGGCAACCGGAACAACTAAGGATCGCAATAGCGCTCAAACAGAAAGGCGGCCACTGGCCGCCTTTTTCATGTCCACCTATGAGGCCGAGGAAGCGTCGCTCCGCTGCCGCCTGACAACATCGGCCCGAAGATCGGACTCGATTTCCGGAACGCCCATGCGGCGATTAAAAAGTTAAAGCCTCCTTTCCCCGTCCAATCGGACGCAGAGCGCGTTAGTCGATCAGCTTCAAGGCCTTGTCGAACACCTTCAGCACCTGAGGCAACTCATGCCCGCGCTTGAGAATGCGGCCATCGGTATTGATGACACAGTAGGCGCCCTGCTTGGCAGCAAGCTTCGGGTTCTTCTCAATCCTGAAGAGCGGCATTTCGCCGGAGCGCTTGAAGACGGAGAAGACCGCCTTTTCCTTCATGTGGTCGATGGCGTAGTCGCGCCATTCCCCTTCGCCCACCATGCGGCCGTAGACGCGCAGAATGGCGTCCAGTTCCCGGCGGTGGAAGGTCACGGGCAAGGGGTCCTTGGCTCGCTTGTATTCCCGAAGATCAACGACGGTAGAGCCTTCCCGGGTCTGGGAAGTCGCGTATTGCAAATCCGGCTGATCGGCCATCCGGCACCTCGCTCGACTGCTTATGACATCTCTGCGACAGTCTGTCCTCGCCTTGGCGAAATTGCAAGCCCGCAAAGTCGTCCGGCAAGGAGCGGCTTTTCCGGTAACCAATGAGGCAGAACAAGCGGGCGCAAATGCCCAATTTCGAACAAATCATGGCCCGAATTCAATGGAATAGTGCGATTGTCAATTGATGCCTAGGCACCAAGATGACCCGGTCCGGTGCATTGACCCTTTACCCCCAGCCCCCAATGCCCGGGCCGGATCTCCCCCCCAGCGGGGATCCTCAAAAATCTCGTCTTATCCCTCGGACTGCATCAGCACATTCGCGCCGACGATGGCCGATGGATTGCCAGCCGCATCCATCTTTTGCAGCAGCACGGCACAGCCGCCGGATTTCGCCTTGCTCATGACGCTTGCCGGTAGCTTCACGGTCATTGCCTTGCCATCCCACATGCCGACCGTCTGCACATCATAGACGCTGTGCCAGTAGGAGATGGTCTTGCCCTGGTTCTCACCCTTCTGCACGTCGACGACCTGCTCGCGGTTGAAATAGGCGACGACGACCTCCGCCTTGCCCTGACCGGCACCGATATCGATCTCGATCTCATCGCCGACGCGCTCGGTGCTGATCGGCACGTTCAAGCCCTCGCCCGCCTTGTTGAAATCGTCCAGGCGACGGTAGATCGTCTGGATATCAGCACCCTTCACATGGTCACGCCCATTCACCACGGCCTGCGGCGTATAGACGTTGTTGCGCCCAAGCGCACGGGCATAGCCGTACTGCCGCTCGGTATTTTCCTTCGACGCCAGCGAATCCGTCCAGCCGAGATAATTCCAGTAGTCGACATGATAGGACAGACCGATCACATCGCCATTCTGGATAAGCTTGCGCAGGTTGGCATCTGCCGGCGGGCAGGAGGCGCAGCCCTGCGAGGTAAAGAGCTCGACCACGCCTTTCAGCTGATCCTGAGCATAGGCCGCACCCGCAGAAAGCCCACCGAACAGGCATAGGGAAACGCCGACGCTGCGAAGCCCGTTTCTGAAAATGCCGCTTCGCTGCGGGCCAATTGTATTCGGCATAGCGTGAACCCTTGTCTGAAGGCCGGTCCGAACCATTGATGCAATCAATTCGGGTATGGTGGCAAGGCGGAAAATAGCCTCGAACTCCGTTCAAGAGAAAGTCACGATGGGGTGAGCTTCGCAGCCTTCGCGTGAGGACAAAAAAGCAGCGGTTAAGACCCGTTCCTTCGGACCGATCAGACCCTCGGAAGACGCCGTCCCGCAGGCCACAAAAAAACGCCGGGATCGCTCCCGGCGTTCGATGTCTTTGGACTGTGGGATCAGGCTGCCAGATCGCGAAGAACGGTCTGCAGAATGCCGCCATTGTCCATGTAGGTCACTTCGTCCAGCGTATCGATGCGGCAAAGCAGCGGAATTTCCTTCACTGTGCCGTCCGAGTAGGTGATCTTGGCGATCTTGGTTTCGCGTGGCTTGATCTCGCCCTCGAGGCCTTCGATCGTAACCGTCTCGTCACCCTTCAGGCCAAGGCTTGCCCATGTCGTACCTTCCTGGAAGGTGAAGGGCACGACGCCCATGCCGACCAGATTGGAACGGTGGATACGCTCAAAGGATTGCGCGATGACGGCCTTGACGCCGAGCAGGTTGGTGCCCTTTGCCGCCCAGTCACGCGAAGAACCATTGCCGTATTCGACGCCAGCGAAGATGACGAGCGGAACGCCCTCATCCTTGTACTTCATCGCAGCATCGTAAATCGACATCTCTTCCTTGGACGGATAGTGGATGGTGTAGCCACCTTCCTTACCGTTCGGCCCGAGCATGTGGTTGCGAATGCGGATGTTGGCGAAGGTGCCGCGCATCATCACTTCGTGGTTGCCACGGCGCGTGCCGTACTGGTTGAAGTCGGCAACCGCCACACCGTTTTCGGTGAGGTATGCACCGGCAGGAGACGCTGCCTTGATCGAACCGGCCGGAGAAATGTGGTCGGTGGTGATCTTGTCGCCGAAGAGACCGAGAACGCGAGCGCCCTTGATGTCCTTGAGGCCAGTGCCCTTCTTGCCCATGCCGACGAAGTAAGGCGGATTCTGGACGTAGGTCGAGTTGTCGTCCCAGGCATAGGTCTGGCCATCGGGAACCTGCACGGCCTGCCAGTTTTCGTCGCCCTTGAACACGTCCGCATACTTGGTTTCGAACAGTTCGCGCGTGACGTATTTCTGGATGAACTCCTGCACTTCGGCAGAGGTCGGCCAGATGTCCTTCAGATAGACCGGGTTGCCGTTCTGGTCTTCGCCGAGCGGCTCCGTGGTCAGGTCCTTCTGCACCGTACCGGCCAGCGCATAGGCGACGACGAGCGGCGGGGAAGCGAGGTAGTTCGCCTGAACGTCGGGCGAGATACGGCCTTCGAAGTTACGGTTACCGGAAAGAACGCCAGCGGTGATCAGACCCTTGTCGTTGATGGTTTTGGAGATCGGTGCAGGCAGCGGACCGGAGTTGCCGATGCAGGTCGTGCAGCCGAAGCCAACGAGGTTGAAGCCGAGCGCGTCGAGCTCCTTCTGCAGGCCAGCCTTTTCCAGATATTCCGCCACGACCTGGCTTCCAGGCGCAAGCGAGGTCTTCACCCAAGGCTTGGACTTCAGACCCTTGGCAACCGCATTGCGGGCCAGAAGGCCGGCAGCGATCAGCACCGACGGGTTGGAGGTGTTGGTGCAGGACGTGATGGCGGCAATGGCCACATCGCCATGACCGAGATCGTAGCTTTCGCCGTCGACCGCGTAACGTGTGTTGAGCTGGCCTGGCTTCTTGTAGTCGTTTTCGAGAGCCGTTGCGAAGTTCGGTGCAATGGTTTCGAGCGGCAGGCGGCCTTCCGGACGCTTGGGGCCAGCCATGGATGGTACGACGTCGCCGAGTTCGAGTTCGAGCGTGTCGGTGAAGACGAGCTGCGAGCCGTCATTGTCACGCCACATGCCCTGCGCCTTGGAGTAGGCTTCGACGAGTGCGATACGATCCTTCGCACGGCCGGACATGTCGAGATAGCCGACGGTTGCGGTATCGACCGGGAAGAAGCCGCAGGTCGCGCCATATTCCGGGCCCATGTTGCCGATGGTCGCACGGTCTGCAACCGGCAGCGTGTCGAGGCCAGGTCCGAAGAATTCGACGAACTTGGAAACGACGCCCTTCTTGCGCAACATCTGCACAACGGTCAGAACGAGGTCGGTTGCGGTGACGCCTTCTCTCAGCGTGCCCGTCAGCTTGAAGCCGATGACTTCCGGCAGAAGCATGGAGACCGGCTGGCCGAGCATGGCCGCTTCGGCTTCGATACCGCCAACGCCCCAGCCCAGAACGCCAAGACCATTGATCATGGTCGTGTGGCTGTCGGTGCCGACGCAGGTATCCGGATAAGCGATCGTCTCGCCATCCTCATCCTTCGTCCAGACGGTCTGGCCGAGGTATTCGAAGTTCACCTGGTGACAGATGCCGGTGCCCGGAGGAACGACGCGGAAGTTCTTGAACGCCTGCTGGCCCCACTTGAGGAAGCGGTAACGCTCGCCGTTGCGCTCATATTCCAGTTCGACGTTGCGGGCAAAGGCGTTGGCATTGCCGAATTCGTCGACGATGACCGAGTGGTCGATGACGAGGTCGACGGGCACGAGCGGGTTGATCTTTTCAGGATCGCCACCGAGCGCCTTGATGCCATCACGCATGGCTGCAAGGTCGACGACGGCAGGAACGCCGGTGAAGTCCTGCATCAGAACGCGGGCAGGACGGTAAGCGATTTCCGCTTCCTTCAGACCCTTGTTGTTCAGCCACTCGGCAACAGCCTCGATATCGGACTTGCGAACCGAACGGCCGTCTTCGTTGCGCAGCAGGTTCTCCAGCAGAACCTTCATCGAATAGGGGAGATTGGCGACGCCCTTGAGGCCGTTCGCTTCCGCTTTCGGCAGGCTGTAATAGACATAATCCTTACCGTCGACGGTAAGAACGGAACGACAATTGAAACTGTCGAGAGATTTTGCCACGGTTATAAACCCCGTTCATTCTGATAGCCAACACGCGCGTGCGGACACCTATGCACTATCATGCACATCAGGATGCGGGTACGACCATTTCCGCTGTCCGCACGAGAAAATTGCTTCCGCAACATTCAGGTCCGGCGCTAGGTGATGTTCACGCCGGCCGCTGGCGTGGTTGAGACCCATATAGATAATTTCGCTAAAACGTGCCAGACCAACCAACGGCTAATTTCGATTTTTTTTGATCGAGATGATGAAATTCTTAAACGAGGCGGAGCAGTGCATCTGACAGCGGAAAATCTTGGCGTCAGACGGGGTGAAGATTTCATATTCATGAACGTTTCTCTCCAGTTAACGGATGGCGACGCTCTCGTTCTCACGGGCCCCAACGGATCGGGCAAATCCACGCTTCTGCGCGTCCTTGCGGGGCTCCTGCCCGCAGAGGCGGGCAATATAAAGATAGCCGGCGAAGGAATAGAAAAGGGCACCCGTCCCGCCGAAGTCAGCCACTATCTTGGCCACCGCAACGCCATGAAGCAGGAACTGACGGTTTACGAGAACCTGTCCTTCTGGAAACGCTTTCTCGGTGATTTCAACGGCACGCCATCTGTGTCGATCGAAGAGGCAGCCGACACCGTCGGTCTGGCCGGCATCACCCACCTGCCCTTCGGTTATCTCTCCGCCGGCCAGCAGCGGCGATTCGCCATGGCGAAGCTGCTTGTGGCGTGGAAGCCGATCTGGATCCTGGATGAACCGACGGCGGCGCTGGATGCGGAAGCGGACCGGATGTTTACCGGATTGGTGAAGGCGCATCTTGCCAAGGGCGGAATGGTGATTGCCGCAACCCACCAGCCACTGGGGCTGGAGGAGGCTAAGGAATTCCGGATGACGGGGTTTGCTGGGGTGGAGGAGGTTTATTGATGGACTCTTTCGTTACCACCTTCGTCGCAGACAGTACCCCCTTCTGCCCTGCCGGGCGTCTCCGCCTCAAGGGGGGAGATCAAACCGTGGCACGGTCTCGCCAATCTCATCTCTTGAAGATGGAGTGGAAAGCACGCCTCTTGCCGATCTCCCCCCTTGAGGGGGAGATGCCCGGCAGGGCCGAGGGGGGGCAGCAACCAAAGCCTCCGGGCCAAGATACCTGGAGCACGCCACGATGACCGCCCTCTTCCTCCGCGATCTCAAACTCTCCATCCGTGCCGGTGGCGGCGCGCTGATCGGCGTTCTCTTCTTCATGACCGTCGTCGCCGTCATTCCCTTCGGTGTCGGACCGGACCTCAACCTCCTCTCCCGCATTGGACCTGCCATCGTCTGGATCGGCGCGCTGCTCGCAGCCCTCCTCGGCCTCGACCGCCTGTTTCAGGCAGAGCGAGACGACGGTTCTCTCGATCTGATCCTGATGCATGAAAATCCGCTCGTGCTGACGGTCCTGATCAAATGCCTGGCGCACTGGACAGCCACCGGCCTGCCGCTGGTCGTCGCATCGCCACTTCTCGGCCTGTTCATGAATATGGGCGAAGTCGCCATCGGCGCCGTCATGCTGACGCTGCTTGTCGGAACGCCGGCCCTTACCTTCATCGGCGCGGTGGGTGCGGCGGTTGCCGTGGCGCTGCCACGCGGTGGTCTGCTGGTGTCGATCCTCGTTCTGCCGCTTGCCATTCCTGTGCTGATCTTTGGCGTCAGCGCGTCTTATGCCGCGGTGGAAGATCCAGCCCCCTTCATGCCACCCTTCCTGATCCTGATTGCCATCACGCTCTTTTCATCGGTGGTCGGTCCGTTCTTCGCAGCTTTGGCATTGCGCAATTCCGCCGATTGACAAGGATCAATTGCCGCGGCTTCGTCCGCATTGTAAAAGGGCCTTGCCCGCGGCCAGAAAGATGCCATGACCAATACGAGCCTAGCCATCACCAAATTCAGCGATCTCGCCAATCCCACACGGTTTCTGGCGCTGTCGTCACGCCTCTTGCCGTGGCTTGCGGGGCTATCCGCCCTTTGTCTGCTGGCTGGCCTCTATCTCGCCTTCTCGACGGACGGCGATTACCAGCAGGGCAATACGGTGCGCATCATGTATGTGCATGTGCCCGCCGCCTGGCTTTCGATGATGTGCTACACCGTCATGGCGCTCTCTGCCATCGGCACGCTGGTCTGGCGCCATCCGCTGGCCGATGTCAGCCATAAATCCGCAGCGCCGATTGGTGCTGCCTTTACGTTGATTGCGCTGATCACCGGTTCGCTCTGGGGCAAGCCCATGTGGGGCACATGGTGGGTGTGGGATGCGCGCCTGACCTCCGTCTTCATTCTGTTTCTGATGTATCTCGGCCTGATTGCCTTCAACAAGGCGATGGACGACCCGTCAAAGGCGGCGCGCGTCAGTGCGGTGCTGATCCTCGTTGGCTTCGTCAACATCCCGATCATCAAGTTTTCCGTCGAATGGTGGAATACGCTGCACCAGCCGGCAAGCGTGATGCGCATGGATGGCCCGGCCATCGATCCGGAATTCCTCTGGCCGCTGCTGACCATGGCTGTCGGCTTCACCCTGCTGTTCTTCACGCTTCATCTTGCCGCCATGCGCAACGAGATCATGCGCCGGCGCATCGCCGCACAACGACGCCTTGCCGCGCGTGCCGCCGGAAGGGGAGCGTGACACCATGAGCCACGCCTTTTACATCGGCATGTCCTACGCGCTGACCGGCCTGATCGTCTTTGGATTGATCGCCTGGGTCTGGCTCGACGGACGCGCCCGCAAGCGCGAACTGAAGGAGCTGGAAGCGCTCGGCATCCGCCGCCGTTCCCGTCCGGCCAAAACCGAGGCATCCTCGACATGAGCGACACGAAAGCGCCTCCTCCTCCCACATCGCGCGGGCGCTCGCGCTACGTGCTCGCACTCCTGCCGCTGCTGGTCTTTGGTGGCTTCGCGGCGATCGCGGCCAAGATGCTCTATGAGCAGGACGTCAATGGCCTCGATGTCAGCGCCATTCCCTCGGCATTGATCGGCACGCAGGCGCCCGCGCTGGCGCTGCCGCCACTGGAGGGCTCCAATGTACCGGCGCTCACCGATGCGGTCATTACCGGCAAGCTGACGCTGGTCAACGTCTTTGCCTCCTGGTGCGTGCCCTGCAGGCAGGAGCACCCGATGCTGAAGGAGTTGTCGAAGGACAAGCGCCTCAACATTGTCGGCATCAATTATAAGGACAAGGCCGATAATGCCGTGCGCTTTCTTGGCGAACTCGGCAATCCCTATGCCGCCATCGGCATCGATCCGAATGGCAGGGCGGCGATCGACTGGGGTGTCTATGGTATTCCGGAGACCTATCTCGTCGGCCCGGATGGCACGATCCTCTACAAGAAGGTCGGCCCGATCGACGTGACGACCTATGAGCGTGAATTGATCCCGGCCATCGAAAGTGCTGCTGCCGGAGATTGAGGGCAGCGGTGATAAAAGTCAGCTCGCAACCACTTTGAGGCTGGCCGCAGGCGTGACACCCAGAAGCGCAATTCCTTCCTGGACAACCTGATTTCGGCCCGCTTCCTTCGCCCTGTAGAGGAAGCCATCGGCACGCGAAATCGCATCATGGATGGAGTGGTCGCCAAGCGCGATGGCGGATACACCGAAGCTGCTGGTGATGTGGACGGGAAACGGACCTTCGGACCAGTTGCGGGCGGCAAAGGCACTGCGCGCCATATTGGCCAGTATCGCAAGCTGCGAGGCCGGCATGTCTGGAACATAGGCCACGAATTCCTCCCCGCCAAAACGCGCAACCTTGGCACTGGCCGGCAGAGTTTCCTTCAGAAGCGATGCAAGCGCGATAATCACCCGATCGCCGGTCGCGTGACCGAAGCGGTCATTGACCGACTTGAAGTGATCGATATCGCAAATCAGAACTGCGCCTGAAGGCAGTGGCGTCAACCGGAAGTCCGGAGCGGAAAGATCAAAACCCCGCCGATTAAGAAGCCCGGTCAGCGGATCATGGTCTGCTTCCAGCCGGTGCTGTTCGATAACATCGGCTATCGCACTACCCAGCACCGAAAGCGCCATGAGGAAGCCGCAGATGCTGGCGGTGAACTGCGCCAGATAGGAATAATCCGAGGTAAAATAGGCACCCACGCTTTCCGGCGAGGAGCCTGTCGTAAACCACAGGAATATGCCGACCCGCATCAACGTCTCTGCGACCACCAGCGAGGCAGCGGCCAGCAGAACCTTGTCCATCAGGTTTCGCATCTTGCGGCGAACGAGAAATATGGACGGGGCAAGAATGAGCGCAAGCGCCAGATCCGATGTCGCAAGCTCGTTTCGCAGGTTTGGCTGAACCAGGATGAAGAAGCAGACGGCAAGATAGGCCACGGCGGCAGCACCGAGCCGCATCGTCACATAGGTCGGCGCTCCAAACTGGATGAGAAGAGCGTGACCATAAAGGACAAAGGCGGCAAGGAAGACGAAATTGGCCAGTAGTGCCCCGACAAGATCAAAACCCTCCGGCAGAACCATCGGCAGGGCAAAGCCGACAGCACCCAGAATGTAGCCGAGACCCCAGTAGCGACCGGCGCGAAAGCCCATGACCTGCAAGCCGAGGAAGACGGACCCGAACGTAACCATAATGAAAGGCAGCAGATAGGCAAAATTATCCTGCAAGACGTCGGCCTTCGCGCATGGAAAGAGAGAGGTCCGCAGTTCTAATGGACCTTTCTTAACAAAGCCTCCGCCTCAATGCAGAATGACGTAAGATCAGGCGCCGGGGAGTGCATTTTGCCATTCCTTGATGGCATCCACCGGCCAGACCAGCATCAGGACATTCAAGGTGAGATTGTCGCGGATCAGCCAGCCGGTGAAAATCTCAAAGAAGATCGCGATCAGAACGGTCAACCACACCGGCACGCGTGCGGCAAAGAAAAAGCCGACGACCATGAAGACGGTGTCCATCGCCGAATTCAGAATGCTGTCGCCGCTATAGCCGAGCGCCATGGTGGCGGTGCGGTAGCGATCGATGATGATCGGAGAGTTTTCAAGCAGTTCCCAGGCCGCTTCGACCAGAACGGCGAGAGACAGCCGAAACGACAAGGGCTTGCTGCGGAAGAGAAGCCAGGCAAACCCGTAAAACAGGAAGCCGTGGATGATATGGGACGGCGTGTACCAGTCGGCGATGTGCTGTGAGTTACCGGGCGTGTTCACCCCCGGCTCGAACAGCTTCACATAGCCGCATTCGCAGATTGGCACGCGGCCCATCATGTAGAGAATGACGATCTGCGCGAGCAGCAGCCCCACAGCCACCCAATACCACTTGACCGAAGACGAGCGGTCGGCAGGCACAACCGTCGTGGTCATTTGTCGTCCTTGTTCAGCGGTTCGACTGAGTGGCGCATGACGAGCGGCATCTGCGCCATGGTGAAGATGATGGTAATCGGCATGGTGCCCCACACCTTGAAGGCTACCCAGGTATCGGTGGAGAAGTTGCGCCAGACGACTTCGTTCAGCACCGCAAGAAAAAGGAAGAAGATGCCCCAGCGGAGCGTCAGCTTGCGCCAGCCCTCATCCGTCAGCTTGAAGGCGGAGTTGAAGACATAGCCGAGCAAGGACTGGCCGAAAAACAACCCACCCAGCAGAATGACGCCGAACAGTGTGTTGACGATGGTCGGCTTCATCTTGATGAAGGTATCGTTCTGCAAATAGAGCGTCAGCGCACCGAAAACGAGAACGACAAGGCCCGAGATCAGCGGCATCATCGGCAGGGTTCTGGTGAGAATCCAGGAGACCGTGAGCGCGAGTGCGGTGGCGATCATGAAGAGGCCGGTGGCGATGAAGATCGGACCGCCGAATTCATGCAGAACGGGAAGCTTTTCCGCCAGCCAGTCGCCCTTGGAGTTGGCAAAGAAGAAGACGACGAGCGGTCCGAGTTCTAAAACGAACTTCAGGAGCGGGCTGATTTCCCGCACCATCTTTTCGCTTTCGCGCTGATTGCTCTCCACATCCATACTCAAACTCCTGCAATCGCCTTGGCGAAATCTTCTGCTTCGAACGGCTCCAGATCGTCCACGCCTTCGCCCACGCCGATGAAATAGACCGGCAACTTATGCTTGGCAGCGATCGCAACGAGGATACCGCCGCGCGCCGTGCCATCCAACTTTGTCATAATCAGGCCCGAGACGCCCGCAACGTTGCGGAAAATCTCAACCTGGTTCATGGCGTTCTGACCCGTCGTCGCATCCAGCGTTTGAAGAACGGTATGCGGCGCGTCCGGATCGAGCTTGGCCAGCACGCGCACGATCTTTTCCAGCTCGGCCATGAGCTCGGTCTTGTTCTGCAGCCGGCCCGCCGTATCGATGATCAGCACGTCGCTCTTTTTCGCCCGCGCCTGTTCATAGGCATCATAGGCAAGCCCTGCGGCATCGGCGCCAAGCTTGGTGCCGAGGAAGTCCGATCCGGTGCGATCCGCCCAGATCTTCAGCTGCTCGATGGCAGCCGCGCGGAATGTATCGCCAGCCGCCAGCATCACTTTCAGGCCGGAGCCGGAGAGTTTTGCCGCAAGCTTGCCGATGGTGGTGGTCTTGCCGGTGCCGTTGACGCCGACCACCAGAATGACATGCGGCTTGTGCGACAGATCCAGTTCCAGCGGCTTGGCGACAGGCAGAAGAACCTTGGTGATCTCGCTTGCCATGATCTTGGCGACATCCTCGCCGCTGACATCCTTGCCGTAGCGCTCCGATGACAGCGCGCCGGTAATGCGCATGGCGGTCTCGACGCCGAGGTCGGACTGGATCAGCAGATCTTCCAGCTCATCCAGCGTGTCTTCATCGAGCTTGCGCTTGGTGAAAAGTGCCGAAATCTGGTTCGTCAGTTGCGAGGAGGTGCGCGCAAGACCGGCACGCAGGCGCTGGAACCAGGTCAGCTTCAGTTCAGCTGCGGCCTCGACCGGCTCGACGCGATCGGCAGCCGACGCAAAGCCCTTTGGAAGGCTAGCCGGAACGGCAGGAGACAGAGCAGCGGGCGGAATGCCGCTTGCGGCTTCCGCCTCATCCAGAATATCATCCAGCGCATGCTCGTCGAGAGGCGCATCGGCAAGAGACGTGTTCCGCGCGTCGCCATTGACGCTCTCTTCAGCGGCCGCTTCAGCCTCCAGCAGGGAGAGCGGCACCATGCCGATATCGCCAACCAGTTCGGGGCCTGGCAGAAGCGGCGCGTCCTCCTCATCCTGATCGTCGCCGAGATCAAGATCGGCAACGTCAGCCACCTGCTCGACCTCGTCGGAAGCGGGTCCTGCGGCGGTTTCCATCTCCACATCGGGAACAGGGTCTTCGGCGGGCAGCGTGTGGGCTTCCGCCTCGTCTAGCGCCTCTTCGAAAGCGCTACGCTCCTCCTGGCGAGAAACGGCCTCTTCGCTTTCCAGCTTATCCGTCTCGGCCTTGTCCTTGCCGAACGAAAAGACTTTTTTGATGAAGCCGAGGGCCATGACTGTTCCGTCTCTAGATTCTTCAGGCCGCTTGCGCTGCCAGATATTGCATATTCAAGTGCTTACCGTTGTGACCGGTAATCACAACCCGCGCAAGAGTGCGGGGCGCAAGATCGGGTGCCGCCACCAGGGTAAAGTTATCGGTATGGGCAAAACCGTTATTTTCGACGAGGATCGTCTGTTCGCTGCCCACCATGTGTTCGAGATGGGCGATGCGCAGCGCTTCCCCACGCGCACGCAGCTTTGCCGCCCGTTCCTTCACCAAAGCGCGGTCGAGCTGCGGCATCCTTGCGGCAGGCGTGCCAGGGCGCGGGCTATAAGGAAAGACGTGCAGGCTGGAAATGCCGCACTCTTCCGCAAGGGTAGCGGCATTCTCCGCCATCTCGTCGGTCTCGGTGGGAAAGCCGGCGATCATGTCCGCGCCGAAAGCGATATCCGGGCGTAGCGCGCGCACTTCGCGACAGAAGCGGATGGCATCGTCACGCAGATGTCGGCGCTTCATCCGCTTCAGGATCATGTCATCGCCATGTTGGAGCGACAGATGCAGATGCGGCATGAAGCGTGGCTCGTCAGCAATCAGGTCCATCAGATGGCGATCCGCCTCGATACTGTCGATGGAGGAGAGCCTGAGCCGCAGAATATCCGGCACCTGCCTTAACAGCGTTTTCGCCAGATAACCGAGGGAGGGTTCGCCCGGCAGATCAGCACCGTAGCTCGTGGCATCCACGCCGGTCAGGACGATTTCGCGATAACCGCTTTCGGTCAGCTTGCGGGCCTGATCCACCACCGCACCCATCGGCACGGAGCGGGAATTGCCGCGTCCATAGGGGATGATGCAGAAGGTGCAGCGGTGATCGCAGCCATTTTGCACCTGAATGAAGGCGCGCACATGCCCATCGATGTGCTTGACCATCTGCGGCGCGGTGGCCTTCACACTCATGATGTCGTTGACGCGCAGCTTCTCTTCCGCCGAAACGCCGAAATCCGGCAGTGCGCGATAGGAGGTGCTTTTCAGCTTCTCCTCATTGCCGAGAACGGCATCGACTTCCGGCATGGCGGCAAAGGTCTGCTTCTCGGTCTGGGCAGCGCAACCGGTGACGATGATGCGCGCATGCGGATTGTCGCGCCGCGCCCGGCGGATCGCCTGACGCGCCTGGCGTACGGCTTCACCCGTTACCGCGCAGGTATTGACCAGCACCGCATTATTGAGCCCCGCCTTTTCGGCCTCAGCCCGCATCACTTCCGATTCATAGGTATTGAGGCGGCAGCCGAAGGTTATGACCTCGACACCGCTCATAAGACGCCCTGCTTCTCGCCCGCCTCTCGAGTCCCCACCTCTTGAGTCGCCAAGCCCCGCGTCCATGCGCCGGTCACGGGATCGACCTGCCCGGCCCACTCCCACTCGGCAGGACCGGTCATGATGACGTGGTTGTCTTCGCGCCATTCGATGATAAGCGGAATGCGAACGGGACTGGAGGCCACATCGATCTCGACGCGACGACCGGTGCGTCCGGTCCGAGCGCCCGAGACGGCGGCAGCGCAAGCCGCCGACCCGCAGGCAAGTGTCAGTCCAGCGCCGCGTTCGAAGGTGCGGGTGCGAAGCCGGCTGTCGGAGATGACCTGCGCCAGCGTGATATTGGCCTTTTCCGGAAACATCGGATGGTTTTCGAGCAGCGGCCCGAAGCGCGCCAGATCGAATTCCATCGGATCGCGATCCACCCAGAAGACAGCATGCGGGTTGCCCATGGACATGACCGATGGCGAATGCAGCACGGGATCGTCGATGGGTCCGATTTGCAATTCGATGCGGCTGGTATCGTGAAACTCTTCCGAAAGCGGAATATCGCTCCAGCGGAAACGCGGCAGACCCATATCGACGGAAATCATCCCGTCCTCATGCTCGCTGGCATTTAGGATGCCAGCGACCGTCTGAAAGGTGAAGGCCTTCTTGCCGGTCTCGGCGGCAAGTGCCTGCACCACACAGCGTGTGCCATTGCCACAGGCCTGCGCCTTGGTACCATCGCAGTTGAGAATGTCGATATAGGCATCGGTGCCCGCAAGACGCGGATCATGGATCGCCATGATCTGGTCGAAAGCAGTGTCCGGATCGGCATTGAGCGCGATGGCCGCCTGCGGCGAGACCATGTCTTTGCGGCCGCGCATATCGACAACCAGGATCTTGTTGCCAAGCCCGTTCATCTTCGCGAATTCGACCGTCTGCGTCATGTCCCTACACCCATTGGAGATGCGCGCCTCATACGGGCGCATTTGCCCTTATATGGCGGAATTGCAGGGCAATTACCAGTCTGGCTAGGGCAAAAGCCTTTGCGCCTGCAAGCTGAAAACAAAACACCCCCGGAGCGATCCAGGGGTGCGGAACTCTTCATAGCAAGCAATACTTACTGCCACTCACGCACATCGACGAAATGGCCGGCAACGGCTGCTGCTGCCGCCATGGCGGGCGAGACCAGATGCGTGCGGCTCTTGTAACCCTGACGGCCTTCGAAGTTGCGGTTGGAGGTAGACGCGCAACGCTCGCCCGGCGCCAGACGGTCGTCATTCATGGCCAGGCACATGGAGCAGCCAGGCTCGCGCCATTCGAAACCAGCCTCGAGGAAGATCTTGTCCAGACCTTCCTTCTCCGCCTGTTCCTTGACGAGACCCGAGCCCGGAACGATCATCGCCGAAACGGTCGGTGCCACCTTGCGGCCTTCGACGATCTTGGCGGCAGCGCGCAGATCCTCGATACGGCCATTGGTGCAGGAGCCGATGAAGACGCGATCGATGGCGATATCCGTCATCTTGGTGCCGGGCTTCAGGCCCATATAGTCGAGCGCACGCCACTTGGAATTGCGCTTGTTCTCATCGGCAATGTCGTCCGGGTTCGGCACAATGCCCTGAACCGAAACGACATCTTCCGGAGACGAGCCCCAGGAAACGATCGGCGGCAGGCTGGCGGCGTCCAGATTGACGACCTTGTCGTAATGAGCACCCTCATCCGATTTCAGCGTCTTCCAATAGGCGATCGCCTGCTCCAGCGTTTCGCCCTGCGGCGCACGCGGCTTGTCCTTGATGTAATCGAAGGTGGTCTCGTCCGGCGCGATCAGGCCAGCGCGCGCGCCACCCTCGATCGTCATGTTGCAGACGGTCATGCGGCCTTCCATCGACAGCGAGCGGATCGCCTCGCCGGCAAATTCGATGACATGGCCCGTGCCGCCGGCGGTGCCGATTTCGCCGATGATTGCAAGGATGATGTCCTTGGCGGTCACACCGTCCGGGATCTTGCCATCCACACGCACCAGCATGTTCTTGGCCTTCTTCTGGATCAGCGTTTGCGTTGCCAGCACGTGCTCGACTTCGGACGTGCCGATACCATGCGCCAAGGCACCGAAAGCGCCATGGGTGGAGGTGTGGCTATCCCCGCAAACGATCGTCATGCCTGGCAGGGTGAAGCCCTGCTCCGGTCCAACAATGTGAACGATGCCCTGGCGCTTGTCGCGCTCGGAATAATATTCGAGGCCGAATTCCTTGGCGTTCTGCGCCAGCGCTTCCACCTGAATGCGGCTTTCTTCGTTCTTGATGCCCTCAAGACGGTCGGCGGTGGTCGGAACGTTATGGTCGACGACGGCCAGCGTGCGGGTGGGCGAATGAACCGGACGACCGGCCAGACGCAGACCCTCGAAAGCCTGCGGGGATGTCACCTCGTGGACCAGGTGACGGTCGATATAGAGAAGACAGGTTCCATCGGGATCGCGGTTGACGACGTGATCATCCCAGATTTTATCATACAGAGTACGCGGAGCGCTCATGGCTTTATCCATTC
>Ga0308171_1001801_pt1 | contig 26145 bp, 12 predicted proteins | sample PhyGR1_FD_202135 | JGI IMG/M metagenome (GOLD analysis project Ga0308171, IMG submission 202135) | Phyllosphere microbial communities from UC Gill Tract Community Farm, Albany, California, United States - DLSLSG.R1 | ecosystem: Host-associated > Plants > Phyllosphere > Unclassified | place: USA...
GGCTACTGGGACACCCTGTCGACGGATGCCACGATCGTCGAACCCCTCGCCGCCTCGGCGTGGAGCGCCGGCTTCGGCATGCTGACCGACCGCTTCGGCGTGACGTGGAGCGCGTCGGTCACCGCGGTGTGACGTGTGCGGTCGCGGCGCGCACCCGCTGCGCGTCGCGTCCGCCGACCGGCCTCATCAGACGCCGACCTCGTCGCGGCACCGCACCGCACCGCACCTTCATCGTCAACCCCGGCTTCCCGCGCATGACCACATGCCGCTAGCTTCCTCGCCTGCCTCCTCCGGCGGAGGATCCTCTTCCGGCACGCGCGAACCGCTCCGCTTGCGCCGCGAACGCCTCCGCCAGCTCGGGTGGCCCGACGACCTCCATCGCCACCTCGAACCGACCGAAGGATGCCGCCAGCGCACCCACGACCACGATCCGGCCTCGAGAGCGCATCGGTCGTCGTCTACCACCGAGACGGTCCCGTCGCCCGCGAAGGCGTGGACGTCGTGGCCGGGGCGCGACCCGCGCGATGGGAGCGGCACCTTACCGGGGCACCCAAGAATCCGACCGTGAGGTAGGTGGGGTCCGTGCACACGACTATGTTGAGGGGCCTCGCTGCTCAGCCTCGTCTTCGCCGGGGGCCTCCGAGATCTCCCCTGCGCCGTCGGGCGCGTTAGCTCGCTTGTTTCGCTTAAACAGGCCGGCCACCGCGCTCGCCGTTCCCACAGCAGCGCCACCGACCGCCTTTGCCGCCGTACCGGTGGCATCGCCTAAGACTCGTGCCGCCGAGCCGGTGGCATCTCCCACCGCCTTCGCCGCGTTCTTTGTCGCCGTCACCGCGCGAGCCTCATCCGGAATGCCGTCGCCGTCGATATCGACGCTGCGGAAGACTTCGGTGGCGTCGACAACCTTCCCCCAGACGCTCTCTCCAAAGTCCTTCGCGGACTCTGACGCGGCGCGCATCGCGAGGACTGCTTTGGAAGGATCGGGGATGCCATCACCATCTGCGTCAGTCAGCTCGAGCCACTCGGGCCAGGACTGCATCGGTTCGGAGAAACCGGTGCGACACGACTTCACCACGCTGCTGCCGAAGTAAAAGCTGGTCGCCGCTCCTGCCGCGGCACCGATGACAGGGATGGCCTTCGAACTGATCTTTACGGTGCCCATCACGGCGCCCTTGGCGACCGCCTCGCGTGCCAGTACCATCGTCACAGGGACGAGCGCGGACTCCGGGATCTGCTCGGCAATAAGATCGCCCCACTTCGATGACGCGCCACTCGCGACGGCGGTCGCTGCTGTCCGTCCTGCAGCGATAGTTGCGCCCGCAGGAAGCGCCGTCAGGACAAGACTCGTGACCTTGTTGCGCTTCTTCTCGCCCAGCAGCGAGCCAAGGACGATGGCCTTCGCGCGATCAGGGTCATCAACGGGAATCCCACGGAGTTCCGCCATGCAGAGGGCAAACAACGCCGTGGTCTCGTAGAAGAAGATGAGGTCGCCGACGCCAAGACCGATTGCCACGGGAATACCGACCCCGGGGATCGAGGCCGACGCACCGATGGCGGCACTTGCAGCGGTCGTCGTCGCCACGTATTGGGACTCGATAGTCCTCATGACCTCGGCCGGCGTAGCGTCGGGCTTCTTACGTCGGACTTCCTTGATGTATGCCGTCGCCACAGGTCTTTGCACCGCAATTGCTCGGAAGACCCGGTCCTGGAAGTCACCGGGCAGCGAACTCACCGCTGGAGATTGAATCGAACCGCTCGACGAATTCCGATCGACATCTTCGCTGACGCCTTCAATCTCACCGCTCATCTGCGACATCCCCCTTTCTGATGTATATAGAAGATCACGACAGGGCACCAACCCCGACCTCATCAGGCGCTCCGAGCGCAATCACCCGACATCCGCCGGCATCGAGTTCTGAAACTCCGCCCGTACATCCCGAAGCCGACGCCCGTCCCGCACGGCCCAGAAGTACCACCCGTTTGTGGCCTTCTGACGCAGGGCAAATCCCGCTGCAGACGGTGACGTATGCCGCTTGCCGTCGAGCAGAATCGCGCCGTCAGCAGTGACCGTCGCTTCGCGCCCCTTGAAGTCGCGGTGCGTCGCGACGATCCTGTCGCCCGCAGCGATCATCCCACTCTCGACCAGGTGCTTGAGTTCGACCCAGTCGCCAGCTTTCGTCTGCGGGTCAATCACCTTCCCGTGATGCCCCTCGGGAACCGGCCAGACCCGCAGGAGGGTCTCGATCAGTTCATTTGTCCGCTCGTCGATGAGCTCTTCGTCCCAGGGCTCAGTCTCGGTCCGCTTGATGACCCGGCCGGTGAGCGTGATGGTGTTGTGGTCCTGCAGAGCTGACCGCTTCGTTGGCCAAGCACTGTTCGACACCTTCGAATTGAGGGATCGAGTCAACAGCGTGAGGTTCCCGAGCCGGTGCACGCGGGCCTGGCGCTCTTCGGCCTGGTCCCGGTCCGCGACCGGCCAGGTTTCCGTCCAGGTGCGAGGCAAGAGATGTTCGATCGGATAGCCCATCCGCTCGATCTGCGGCTGACCTGTCGCTCGGCGATACTCGTCTTCCGCCGCCTCGAGGATCATGCGCAGCCGTCCGCGCTGGAACCGCGTGTATGCGGACTCTGTAGCGAGTGTTTGACGGATCTCCTCGTCGCCTGGCCAGTAAGTACTCGTGACATTGAGTCGCGCGAGCTGGCTCACGACGCGATCAATGAGCTCGGCTTCGGACGCCTCCGAGTTGGCGGCGATGACGTCAGTGACGATGCGCCCCAGATCGCTTCCCGTCAGGCGCAGGAGTTGGCGGCGGACCATCCAGCTCTCTGCGGCGTTGATGATCGCGTCAATCGTCTTCTCTGACCGCCCTCGGCTCGGCTCGTGCAACCAGATGAGCAGGGGCTTCAAGACCTCTACGCCTGCAGCCTGCATACGGTAAACCGCCATCTCCGTGCGAGTCAGGCTTCCGCCTCGCCGGCCCGCGGCTTCGGTCCAAGACTCGTACTGGGAGGCCTGCACCTTGATGGCCCGCAGGAGTTCAGCCATCGACACCGCACTCTCCAACTCCACATAGGACTTGAAGCGGGTGAAAGTCGACTGCGGGCTGACGTCCTCACCAGTACGTGCGACGAGCCACTGATTCAGGAACAGGGAGCTACGACTTAGCAGGTTGCGGCCGACACTCACCTCCTTGGACCAGAACTTGGTCTCGAAGGGCCAGTCCTCCTCGTAGGCCTTCGCCATGTCGTCGCCCTGCTCCGCCAGCAGCTGAAAGACGAAGTTGCGCACCAGGTCGGCCGCGGTCAACGGGGTGCCGCGGGCATTGAGGGTCTCGAAGATTTCCTGCGAATTTTCGGACGCCTCGAGCTCGATCGACACCAACTGCAGGCCGTCGACTAGTACCGTCGCAAGTTCCTTTGCTTTTGTGGAGAAATCTTCGGAGTCCGCGGCTCCGAGCCACTGCTCGACCACGCGTGAAAAATATGCGTGCGCGAGAACGATCTGCGATTCGTGTTGGACGAGGCTGCGGTGGTCGACCGGCGGTTCCGCCGTCATCACCTCATCGAACGCTGCTCTGTCCTTGTTCAAGTGACGTACCTTGAGGCGACTGCCCCCCTCTTCGACGAAGATGTCGTCGTTGTGCGTGAGCCGCTCAAGCTGAGCAGCAAGCCGTAAGTCGCCCGCGTCGGCCAAGATCGCCGACGTCGCGTCGGCCAAGAGTTGCAGTGTGGTGAGTCGCTGCTGCCCGTCGATGACGTTCCACGTGGCAAGACGACCCACGCGCGCCTGGTGGCTCTGCAGCACGACAGCCCCGAGGAAATGAGTAGCCGTCAATCGCGGGTCGCCGACGCGGCGCTCTACGACCCGACGGATGTCGCTCCAGAGTGGAGCCCACTGCTCCTCCTCCCGCCACACGTACGGGCGTTGGAAAAGCGGGATGTAGAAGTGCTGCGGAAGGTTGAACAGCTGCAACGGTGTCCGTTTGAAGGTCTCCACGTGCCGATACTTGCGCACTGCGTTTGATCTTCGCGAGAGACCGGCGCTTCGCAAGCCAGAAGATAACGACATCTGTTCGCAAACGGCGCCGCCGCCGACCCCGCGCTGGACGCGAGACGAGCCCCCTCGGCCGAGGGAGCCCGCTGGCAGCCTCCTCGCCCAGCCCGCCGGCGGCGGGACTTCGCACCGACGCAGCCGCCAGGAGCCCAGACGCAGGGGTGCGGCTCCTGCAAAGGTGGAGGGCGCGAGTTGAGCGCCGCCGGTTCCGAGGGTCTGGTTAGGATCGGCCTTACCCGCGCTCCCGCGGGTTATTCCGTCCGGGCCGCGGACAGGTTCAGTGAGGGCGAGGAGGGGACGCGAAGCCGTGCGAATCATAGACAACGTCTCCGACCTACTCGGTGATGACCTCAAGTCCGAGATCACCCGCGGATCCAAGGTGCGCATCGCTGCATCGACCTTCTCGATCTTCGCGTTCGAAGCACTGCGCGAGGAACTCGAGCGTGTCGAAGAACTCGAGTTCATCTTCACGTCCCCGTCGTTCAGCAATGGTCAGGCTACGGACAAGCTGCGAAAGGATCGTCGCGAGTTCTTCATCCCGCACTCCGAGTCATCTCTCTATGGCTCGGAGTTCGAGGTCCGTCTCCGCAACAGGCTGACGCAACGTGCGATCGCTCGCGAGTGCGCCGCCTGGGTACGCGAGAAGGTCACCTTCCGATCGAACGCCAGCGGCCATCAGATGCAACAGTTCGCTGTCGTCAACAATGGTGCCGCGTACATGCCGTTGCAGGGGTTCACTACTGCAGACCTCGGGTACGAACGCGGCAACGCAGTCTCCAACATGGTCACGAAATTTGAAGGCGCTACCGAGGCAAGCAACTTCCTCAATCTGTTCGACCAGATCTGGGCGAGCCCCTCACAGCTGACCGATGTCACCCAGGCTGTATACGACCACATCGCGAGCGTGTACGCCGAGAACTCGCCGGCGCGCATCTACTTCCTCATCCTCTACAACCTCTTCGCCGAGTTCCTCGACGACATCAGTGAAGACGTACTCCCGAACGACCGCACCGGCTATCAGGACACCAAGGTCTGGCAAAGCCTTTACAACTTTCAGCGAGACGCCGCGACCGGCATTATCAACAAGCTCGAGACGTACAACGGCTGCATCCTCGCCGACAGCGTCGGCCTGGGAAAGACGTTTACCGCACTGGCGGTCATCAAGTATTACGAGCTCCGCAATAAGTCCGTCCTGGTCCTCGCGCCGAAGAAACTTGCGGAGAACTGGACGAACTACAACGCCAATCTCACGACAAACATCTTTGCGAGCGACCGGTTTAACTACAACGTTCTCGCGCACACCGACCTCTCCCGCACCCGAGGTGAGTCGCTGGGCCTAAGGTTGGACCGCATCAACTGGGGCAACTACGACCTCGTTGTCATCGACGAGTCTCACAACTTCCGCAACGCCGACTACGCCGAAGAGAAAGAGTCGCGCTACCAGCGCCTCATGCGGCAGGTCATCCGCGAAGGGGTGAAGACAAAAGTGCTGATGCTGTCTGCGACACCGGTGAACAACCGCTTCAACGACCTCAAGAATCAGCTGCAGCTGGCCTACGAGGGCGAGAGCGACACCCTCGCCGCGAAGCTCACGCTCTCGACATCAGTTGAGCGAGTATTCCGCGACGCACAGGCGGTGTTTAATGAGTGGTCCAAGCTGCCTGCGGAAGAGCGCACGGCCGACCGCATCCTGCAGATGCTCGACTTCGACTTCTTTGAGCTGCTCGACGCGGTCACAATCGCACGGTCGCGTAAGCACATTCAGGCGTTCTACGACACGAGCGAGATCGGTGCCTTCCCGAAACGATTGCCGCCGGAATCGATCCGCGAGCCACTCACCGACCTCGCGGACGTCCCCTCGTTCAACGAGATTTTCGAGCAACTCCAGATGCTGACGCTAGGCGTCTACACGCCCCTCGCGTACGTGTTCCCGAGCCGCATCAGCAAGTACGAGGACCTCTACGACGTCACGACCGGCAGCGCTCGCTCGAACCTCGGCCAGCAAGGTCGCGAAGAGGGTCTCAAGAAGCTCATGACGGTCAACCTGCTCAAGCGTCTCGAGAGTTCGGTCGAGGCCTTCCGCTTGACGTTGGCGAAGATCGAGTCTGCCGTCGACAGCACGCTGACGCGGCTTAGCAGCCACTCCGGCTCACTCCCGGAGATCCGCGACATAGATGATCTCGACTTCGACCTCGACGATGAGGATGACGCCAACGTCGAGGCGTTGTCGTTTGGCGAGAAGATCCGCATCGACATCAACGACATCGACGTCGAATCGTGGCAGCGAGACCTCTGGCATGACCGCGAGACACTGCGCGAGCTCCTCGACGAGATGCGCAAGGTGACCCCGGCGCACGATCTTAAGTTGCGCAAGCTGCGGCATATGGTCCAGCAGAAGGCAGAGCACCCCCTCAACCCGGAGAACCGCAAGGTGCTCATCTTCTCTGCCTTCGCCGACACCGCGAGTTATCTCTACAGCGAGCTCGCGTCGGATCTCCAGCCGGCGGGCCTGGAATGCGCGGTGATCACCGGCGGTAGCCACGGCGTAAAGTCGACGATCGGCACGGGCTTCGACTTCCAGCAGATTATGTCGATGTTCTCGCCCCGGTCCAAACAGCGACACCTCACGATGCCGAAGGAAACCCGCGACATCGATGTGCTAATCGGCACCGACGTCATCAGCGAGGGTCAGAACCTGCAGGACTGCGACTACCTCATCAACTACGACATCCACTGGAACCCTGTGCGGATCATTCAGCGGTTCGGACGTATCGACCGCATCGGTTCAATGAACGAGGTCATCCAGCTCGTCAACTTCTGGCCCGATATCTCGCTCGACGAGTACATCAACCTCAAGGAGCGGGTCGAGAACCGGATGGTAATCGCCGACCTCGCCGGCTCAGCCGACGACAACGTGCTCAACCCGGAGGATTCGGATGCCGCCTTCCGCAGGGAGCAGCTGCGCAAACTGCAGAACGAGAACATCGAACTCGAGGATGTTCGTGCAGGTGTATCGATCACGGATCTCGGCCTCAACGATTTCCGTATGGACCTGCTCGCATACATGAACCAGTACGGCGACATCGCTACCGCCCCGCGCGGCTTGCATGCAGTTATACCTGCAGACCCTGCGATAGGCCTCCTGCCAGGTGTGATATTCGCCCTCAAGAACGTCAACGCCGACCCCGCCGCGAACCGGGGTAACCGCCTCCACCCGCACTACCTTTTCTACGTCGATGAAGCGGGGGGAGTCATCGCTGACCACACCGAAGCGAAGCGCTTACTCGACCTTGTACGCGCCGGCTCCCGTCCCCATGACGAGCCCGTCGCCGAGGTCACCCACATCTTCAATGAGGCCACCAAAGAGGGTTCGGAAATGGGCAAATACTCGGCGCTCCTGACGGATGCGATCCGATCGATGACCGACGTCGCAGAAAGACGCGATATCGACAGCCTGTTCCGTGGCGGCCACACGACGGCGCTCACGCAGCACATCGCGGGGCTCGATGACTTCGAGTTGATCGCCTTCATCGCTGTCGTGGATTCGGCGGGCACGCAATGACCGATGGTCTCTACCAGTGGCCCAACGTCAGCTATCTCGGCGCCCGCCTCCCGAAAGAGAAGCTCTATGAGAACGGCTTAGTGACTGCGGGAGTGCGCGAAAAGTTCGTGGCCGACGTTCAGCGCATCACCTGGACGCATAAGATCGCAGAGGAAACGATCAATCTGCCGAGCACTGACGCTGTGCCCGAGATCGAAGTACTCCAGGTAGATGGCAAGCGCAACGATGTTGCTGACGCCGTGCTGGCTGTCATCGACAAGGCGATCCCAAATCCGATCTTCTTTGAGATCACGCGCGAAGCGGGGGCTCGCCGCGAGGTTCGAATGGTTGCTGCCCACAAGCCGCGGGGCATGGGAACGTCGAAGGCACCGGCGTACTACTCGACGCGATGGATGCCAGCGGACATTCAACGCGTACCCTTGCCGACTGCGATCTCATTAGACGCGCTCTACTCCGCTCTGCTCGCGCCGCTGACTCCTATCAAGGTTCGACCAGGCGAAGACCTCCCGCATGTTGGCGTGAGGCTGGCGACGGTGCGTCGACTGCAGCAGGAGGTCGCGGGGCTGGAGCGCAAGATCCGCTCAGAACAGCAGCTCAATCGGAAGGTCGAGTTGCGCCGGATGTTGCGGTCGAAGCAAGCAGAACTGGAAGAGCAGAAGTGACCATGGAGAAGCTCCGGATGACATCCCCCGACCTCACACAGGCGAATATCGACAAGCTCGCGGAACTCTTCCCGATGGTCATCACCGAGTCACACGATGCCGATGGCGCCCCCCGTCGCGCCGTCGACTTCGACCTGCTCCGCCAGGAGCTCGCCGACCACATTGTCGAGGGGCCCCACGAGCGTTATCAGCTCGACTGGCCCGGCAAGCGTGCTGCGGCCTTCGCAGCGAATGCACCCATTGCCAAGACGCTTCGACCCGTGCGCGAGGAATCGGTGGACTTCGACACGACGAAGAACCTCTTCATCGAAGGTGACAACCTCGAGGCGCTGAAGCTGCTGCAGGAGTCTTATCTTGGCAAGGTCAAGCTCATTTACATCGACCCGCCCTATAACACCGGTAATGACTTCGTCTACGACGATGACTTCGCCGAGTCGACCACCGAGTACCTGAAGCGGTCTGGTCAGAAGTCACAAACCGGGGATCGCTTCGTCGCAAACACCGAAGCAAACGGTCGGTTTCACTCCGACTGGCTCAGCATGATGTACTCACGACTAAAACTGGCGCGCAGCCTTCTGGCCGACGACGGTGTTGCCATCGTCGCGATCGCAGATCACGAGCACGGGAACCTTCGCCTTTTGCTTGATGAAGTATTTGGAGGTGACAACTTTCTTGCGAATGTCGTTTGGCAAGGTGGTAGCAAGAATGACGCCCGTTTCACATCTCAAGGCATCGACTACATGCTCATCTATGCCAGGAACAGTGCCTGCCTGATCGAGCGAGATGTGCGTTGGACGGAACCCAAAAAAGGCCACGCACAGGTGCTGGAGTTGGCGAGGGAAGTCTGGGAGGCCTCGGGGCACGATCCAAACGAAGCCACTCCTGTTTTCCGCAAGAGACTCCGTGAGATGCGAGGTGACCTCGAGCCAGCAGTCTTCCGATACGACCAGTTGGACGCGACTGGTCGACCGTTCCAATCCGACAATCTGGCGAAGCCCTCTGCTACCGGTACGTCGCGGTACGACCTTGCTCACCCGGTGACCGGGGTCCCGGTAAAGATGCCAAAGGAGGGATGGCGGTTTAATCCCACTACGATGGCTGAGCGCATTTCCCAAGGCCGGGTAATATTTGGCCCAGATCACACCAGCACTCCTCGACTGAAGCGATATCTTGACGAGATGGATACCCAGGCCATCAAGCCTGTCTTCAGCCAAGAGCGCGCTAGCGCAGCCTACGCATTGAAAAAACTACTCAATAGCGACGTGTTCCCCTACACAAAGGACGTCGATGTCCTGGCAAAGTGGATCAGCTCGGTGACGCAGGGAGATCGAGGAGCCCTGGTTATAGACTTCTTCGCTGGCTCCGGTTCGACTGGCCACGCCGTAATGAAGCTCAACGCAGCCGATCACGGGCATAGGCGATTCATCCTTGTGCAACTTGACGAGGCGGTTGACCACCCTGATTACGTATCCATTGCCGACGTCGCCCGCGACCGCTTACGCCGCGCAGGTGCCCAAATAAGTCAAGGGGCGGGACAGCAGAGTGCGAGCCTCGACGTGGGCTTCCGCTCGTTGCACATCGAGACGAGCAACATGGCCGACACGCTCTCTACCGCAGACGATCTGGTGCAGGCCGTGCTCTCGGAATCTGTTGATAGCGTGAAGCCCGATCGCACCGATGAGGATCTGCTCTTCGAGGTGCTGCTCGACTGGGGTCTGGACCTCGCAGCTCCGATCGCCGTCGAAGAGATTGCATCCCGGCGTGTCCTCTCTGTCGACGATGATGCTCTGATTGCGTGCTTTGCCGAGGAGCTAAACGACGATCTCCTGAAGAGGATCGCCGCGCGGCATCCGCTACGAGCCGTGTTTCTGGACGCAGGCTTCAAGACCGATGCTGCGCGTATTAACGCCGAACAGATCTTCCGCGAGGTGTCGCCCGAGACTGACGTTCGAACGATCTGAGGCCCGTATAGATGACTCCCGCCGAAACCTCCGCACTCCTCGATCAGCTTGTCGCCGGTTGGGAGAACGAAGTCGTCGAGTTCAAAGAAGCAGGCGAAGGGTATTCGACGAACGATATCGGCAAGTACTTTTCGGCGCTGTCGAACGAAGCCAACCTGCGCGGTGCGGACGCGGGCTGGCTCGTGTTCGGTGTCAGGAACACGACCCGCAAGATCGTCGGCACTCCCTACCGCCGAGAGTTTGATCGGCTGCAGAGCCTGAAGATGCAGGTCGCTGAGAGCGCTGAGCCGAGTGCGACCTTCGGCGAGATTCTTGAGCTCGCCCATCCCGATGGGCGCGTAATCCTGCTGAAGGTTCCTCCTGCACCCCGTGGAATCCCTATTGCGTGGAAGGGGCACTATTACGCGCGCAGCGGTGAGAGCCTGGATTCGCTGCATCTGTCGAAGCTCGACGAGATCCGTGCTCAGACATTGGCAGCCGACTGGACCGCGGTTGCCGTCCGCTCGGCCACGATCGAGCACCTCGACCCCACTGCGATAGCCCGCGCCCGCCAGGGATTTGCCGAGCGGAACGCATCCCGCATTCCCGCTGCAGACATCGCTTCCTGGAGTGACGCGAAGTTCCTCGCCAAGGCCAGGCTGACGCGCGACGGAGACATCACGCGCGCAGCGCTCCTGCTACTCGGCGCCGACACCTCGACCCATCTATTGAGTCCCCATCCCGCGCAGTTGACGTGGAAGCTCGTCGGACAGGAATCGGCCTATCAACACTTCCGACTCCCGTTCCTTCTCAACGCGACTGAGCTGGCCAGTCAGATTAGGAATGTACAACTGCGGCTACTGCCGCCCAATGAGCTCATCTACCGCGAGATCAGCAAGTACGACGAGCGAAGCATCCTCGAGGCGCTGTACAACTGCATCGCGCATCAGGACTACACAAAGGACTCTCGGGTCATCGTCACCGAGCATGTCGACAAGCTCGTCTTCGAGAGCGTCGGCGAGTTCTACGACGGCACCCCTGACGATTATGCGCTCGACGAGCGGATTCCACGGAAGTACCGCAACCCGTTCCTCGTCGAGGCGATGACGGAACTCAACCTCATCGACCAGATGGGCTACGGCATCCATCGCATGGTGCAGGACCAAGTGCGCCGGTTCCTTCCGCTGCCGGACTACGACCTCTCCCGGTCGGACGAGGTCAGACTGACGATTCCCGGCGCTGTCATCGACGCGGCATACTCGCAGCTGCTCATGGTGCGTACCGACCTGCCATTGGACGACGTGCTCGCACTTGACCGGGTGCAGAAGCGTCTACCGATCACCGACGAGGCAGTCACACGGCTGCGCAAAGCCAAGCTCATCGAGGGACGACGCCCCCATCTGCATGTGAGCGCGGCGGTTGCCGCCGCCACGGAACGCAAAGCGGACTATATCCGCACGCGCGCGCAAGACGACGCGCACTTCTCGCAGCTGATCATCGACTACCTCCGCCAGTACGGTGGAGCGTCCCGGAAGGAGATCGACGGGCTGCTGGGCAAGTATCTGCCTGACGTGCTAGACGCCACCCAGCAAAGATCCAAAGTAACGAACCTGCTCAGCAAGATGCGTCGGGACGGAAGGATCCGCAACGCCGGCACCCAGCAGAAGCCGCGTTGGGAGCTTGTTTAGCTATGCGTCTAGGAACGATGAGCTACACAAGCGGTATACATGGGGCGGGCTGTGGGCACCCAGAAAATCGGGCGAGTTCTTGTATTCGCGGGTACCGGACTAGACAAGATCAGCAGGTGGGCACGGTATGAAGCTTCAGTTCAAGGTCCAGCAGTACCAGACCGAGGCCGTCAACGCCGTCGTCGACGTGTTCGCGGGTCAGCCGTTCGCCGACGGGGTGAAGTACCGCATCGACCCGGGCAGAGACGCCGCCGCGACGCTTCTTGAGGATGCGGGTCTGCGCAACTCCGCGATCAGCGTCTCGATGCCGCAGCTCTTGGCGAACGTCCACGGCATCCAGACTGCGCGTGGTCTGCCTCTGTCGAAGAGCCTGGTGACGTCGCCTGCCGCGCCCATCAACCTCGACGTCGAGATGGAGACCGGCACCGGCAAGACGTACGTCTACATCAAGACGATCATGGAGCTGTACAAGCGGTATGGATGGTCGAAGTACATCGTCGTCGTTCCGAGCATCGCGATCCGTGAGGGCGTGAAGAAGTCGTTCGACATCACCGCCGAGCACTTCCAGCAGACCTACGGAACGAAGCCCCGTACGTTCGTCTACAACTCGTCACGCCTGCACGAACTCGAGCGATTCTCATCCGATGCCGGCGTGCAGGTGATGATCATCAACACGCAAGCCTTCAACGCGACAGGGAAAGATGCCCGTCGCATCTACGAGGCGCTCGATGAATTCCAGTCACGCAAGCCCATCGACGTGATTGCGGCGAACCGGCCGATCCTGATCATCGATGAGCCTCAAAAGATCGAAGGCGACGGTAAAAAGGCATCCAAGTCACTGGCAGCGTTGAGTCTGTTCAACGCCCTGTTCGCGTTGCGGTACTCGGCGACGCACAAGATCGAACGCACGAAAGTTCACCGTCTAGACGCGCTGGATGCCTACAACAAGAAGCTGGTGAAGAAAATCGCCGTGCGCGGCATAACGGTGAAGGGTCTGCCTGGCAGCACCGCCTATCTCTACGTGGACGGGCTCGAAGTTGGCAAGGGAGCTGACTTCCCGAGGGCGCGCGTTGAACTCTATATGCAGCCCGCGGGAAGCTCGAGTCCGAGACCGAAGTCTGTGCGCGTGTCGAAGGGCTCCAGGCTTCACGACATCTCGAACGGCATCGAAGCGTATAAGGATCTCGTCGTCATCGATGTCGACGCGAACCAAGACTTCATTGAGCTCTCGAACGGTGAACGCATCTTCGCGGGGCAAGTCACCCATGACTTGACCGACGACGCGAAGCGTCGGATCCAGATTCGAGAGGTCATCCGGGCGCACCTAGACAAGGAGCGCACGTTGTACGCGCAGGGCATCAAGGCGCTTTCGCTATTTTTCATCGATGAGGTCGGTAAGTACCGCGATTACGCCCGAGAAGACACGCTTGGTGAGTACGCCCGCGTCTTCGAGGAAGAGTACGAGGCGCTCGTCACCGACTTTCTTAGCCAGATGGATCTCGACGAAGCGTCCGAGCGGTACCGCGCCCACTTGGAGTCGATCCCCGTGAACGAGACCCACCAGGGCTACTTCTCGATTGACAAGAAATCCGGGCACCAGGTGGACGGCTCCGTAAAAAAGACGGGTGAGACCGCCGGCCAGTCCGACGACGTCGCGGCCTACGACCTCATCCTGAAGGACAAGGAGCGACTCCTGTCATTCGAGGAGCCCGTGCGGTTCATATGGTCACACTCGGCCCTGCGAGAGGGCTGGGACAACCCGAACGTCTTCGTCATGGGAATGCTCAAGAAGAGCGACAACACCACCACACGACGACAAGAAATTGGGCGCGGCCTGCGCCTGGCGGTCGACCAACACGGTGAGCGGATGGACAACCCCGTCACTGTGCATGACATCAACGAGCTGACCGTCGTCACAGACGAGTCGTACTCAGATTTTGTGGCCGCGCTGCAGAGGGAGATCGTCGAGTCGCTCAGCGCCCGACCTCGCAAGGCAAGCCCAGAGTTCTTTGCGGGCAAGGTCGTGGAGGATCCCACGACGGGCGAGAAGGTCACGATCACAGACGACCAGGCGAAGCAACTGCAGTTCTGGCTCACAACGAATGGCTTCATCGACTACGAACAGCACCTCACCGACAAATGGATTGGCCGCGCTGACCTCGACATCCCGGCGATGCCGGCGGGGCTCGAGCATTACCACCACCAGGTCGCGGAGCTGATCGACTCCCTCCACCTTGACATCCCTGCACCGGCTGATGGGCGGAAGCCGAAGAAGGTCCCTCTCAACGAGTCGAACTTCCACAGACGCGAATTTCAGGAGCTGTGGGGGCGGATCAACCACAAGGCGGTTTACCAGGTGGAGTTCGACTCGACCGAGCTGATCCGCAACTGCATCCACACGCTCGACAAGGCGCTTACGGTGACCGTCATGCAGTACGTCGTGCAGAGGGGCGTCCAACTCGCTTCCCTCGAAGCCACACAGCTCGAGGCAGGTGAGGGATTCAAGGTCGCGACCACCAAGATCGAAGAGTCCGCACTCTCAGCTGGTTCGACGGTGAAGTACGACTTGCTCGGCGAGATCGCTGAGAAGACTCAGCTCACCCGGCGGACCTGCGCGGCGATCCTCACTGGGATCAACCCGGCGACGTTTGCGAAGTTCAAGCAGAACCCCGAGCAATTCATCACCGAGACGGCACGGCTCATCAACGAGCAGAAGGCGGCCGTCATCGTCGAGCACCTCACATACGACGCTCTCGAAGACCATTACGACTCATCTATCTTTACCGAGAGCCAAACCGCCCAAGACCTGTCGAAGGCGGGGGACAAGCTGAGGAAGAGCGTCTACGAATACGTGGTCACCGACTCCAAGGTGGAACGATCGTTCGTCACCGAGCTCGACACCAGCGACGAGGTCGTCGTGTACTCGAAGCTGCCGCGCGGCTTCTTCATCCCCACGCCAGTCGGCGACTACAACCCCGACTGGGCGATCGCCTTCCGCGAGGGCAGTGTCAAGCACGTCTACTTCGTCGCAGAGACCAAAGGATCTCTGTCCACGCTTCAGCTCAAGGGCGTCGAGAACGCGAAGATCGAGTGCGCGCGTAGGTTCTTCGCAACGCTGAACATAGATTCTGATCGAGAGGTCACCTACGACGTCGTGTCTGACTACGACCAACTTATGCAGCTTGTCGCACCACGATAGGAGCGGTTACAGAGAACGCGGGGGTGGCGCTCAGTACCCCAAATACTCACGCAGGATCATCACCAGCGGACGCTCCGCATCCGTGCACGGCTCGGCGAACCCGTCCTCACCGAGCTCGGCGGTGTACTCGACGTCAAACACCGCAGATCAATTCGCGGCGTGCGCCTCGCGCCCCCCGAATTCGTGACACGACTCGATCACCGCGAAGCCGTATCCGGAGCGCCACCTACACGCTGAGGCGCCGCGGCGCCGCTAGTCAGCAGCCCCCAGCCCCATCAACCTCTCCAGCCCCTCCTCCGTGATGATCGGAATCCCCCACGCCCGCGCCTGCCGCGCCTTCCCCGACATCGAATCGGGATCGGCTGCCACGAGCACCTTGGCCTTCTTCACCATGCTGTCCTTCGGGATCAGACCGCGCTCGGTGAGGATGTCGAACCACGCCGCTCGATCTCGGCGGGTGTCACCGGTGATGACGACGGTGTCACCCGGCGAAAGGCGGAACCCGGTGGTGAGGGTCGGCGCTGCGGCATCCGGTTTCGAAGCGGCGCCGGCGATCGTCTGCGCGTCGATCTCGAGCAGGCCGCCGATCTTCTGGATATCGGCCCATTCGTCAGCGGTGAGCTGGTCGTCCGCCCAGGCCGCCGAAACCAACCCGTCGAAGTAGGCGCGGTGGATTCGGCGGACCGCCGTGCTCGAAAGGTTCAGGTCGGCGGCGAAACGGATGAGGTCCTCGGTCTCCGTGGCGGACATGTACCGATCGAGGAGGACGCGGTCGAGCAGAGCGAGGTAGTCGAGGCTCAGGGCGCCGTCGTCGTCGGCGGCATCGACCGCTACGTCCACGTGCAGCCGCTCGAGAACGGACCGCGGCGCCGTGTCGGAGTCCGTGCGCGCCAGCCACGCTGTCGTATCGCACGGCTCATCCGGCCACTCCCCCGGGGTCGCGAGCCACCCATCCCACCATGCGGGATCGTGACCCGCGCCGATGTAGGCGCGAAGGAGCGCTGCCGCAGCGAGGGCATCGGCCGAGGCGCGATGAGCGTTCTCCATCGCATATCCGATGGCGGCGCTGCAGTCGGCGAGACTCCGATTGCCCGGCAGGAACGTGCCCGCGAGCTGCATCGTGCACATCCAGTACGCGTGATCGGGACAGGCCAGCCCGGCCTGCTGCATCGAGTGAGACAAGAATCGCGCGTCGAAACTGGCGTTGTGCGCGACCGGCACCCGTCCGCGTAGCAACGAGGCGATGGACGGGGCAAGCGCGCTGAACTCCGGAGCTCGCGCGGCCGCAGCGGCGCTGATGCCGTGGATGCGCTGCGCACCCATGTCGCGCATCGGATTGACGAGTGTTTCCCAGACTCCCTCGACGACGCCCGTCGGTGAGACATGCACGATCGCCACCTCGACGATGCGATCGTGCTTCTGCGGAAAGAGACCTGTCGTCTCGAGATCGATGACTGCGAATCCTCGCACCATGTTGCGCCCCCAAGGTAAATCGACGTCACTCTATCCGCCGTCGGGAATCAGAATCGCGCGACATACGCTCCCGACGGCGCAAGCTCGACCCGTCGGGTGGCCACCGCCACCGTCAGCGCCTCGGCAAGTCGCTCGGAGATCTGCGTCGTCATCCGCTTTCCACCGAGCAGCCGCAGAGCTTCTCGTTTGATCTCGTCCTCGCGCACCCCACCGCCGAGTTCAGCGACAACGGCCATCGCGTTCGCGATCTCCTCCAGAGCGACGGACTCGAGCGGTCGGCTCTCCCCCGGGCTACTCGTGCGAACGTCTCGCCACGTCGACACATCCGCGTCCGCAGGCCAGACGAACTGCTCGTCGCCCTGGCGAGTGTGAGCATCCGGGATAAGCCGGAGGATCGCTGCGGCCCGGGCGCCCGATACACGTGACAGTCCGAATGCTTCCGCCACCACTCGCGCCAAGCGTGCTCGAGAGATCGGCCCCTCGGCGGCGATGGCCTCCACGATGGCGGAGCGAACCCGCCCGGAAGCAGACGGGCTCGGGAGAGCGTCGAGCACAGAGACTCCCCCGGACACGGGGATCGGCCAGGGCACGAAGGCGCGGACGTGCGGATGCGCCACGCTGACGGCATCCTCGTCTTTCTGTTCTGCCGGCATTGCCGCGCGCAGAAGCTCAACCGGCTCCTCCATTGGGGGCTCATCGAGATCCTCGACCCGCTCCACCGGCGCGTCTGGCGCAGACCGACCACCGGCCTTGGCGGCCTCCACCGCCGCGACGAGTCGGTCGGCCGTGGCATCCGGATCGTCCAGCCATTCCGGCAGCCACACCCTTTCGACCCCCGGCCACCGCATCAACCTGCCGAGGACATCGACAGGCAGGCCATCTCGGTCGGCCACCGTGCGGCGCGCGCGCCAGCCCTCACCGTCGAGCAGGACGGCGATGAGCGGCTGGGCGGGGTCGGACGCGGACGCCAGCGTGAGATCGATACGGAAGTCCGAGAGCCCGACGTCCGTCTTCACCACGAGTCCCCGCTCGGTCAGGACCGCAGCGATCTCATCTCGGTGTCGATCGATCACTGGCGCGCGGGACGTGGATTCATCGGTCGGCGCGACTCCGCGGTCGGCGAGCTCGAGGTAGGACTTCAGGTCTTTGAGTCCCCGGGCCGAGGTCTGCTCAGCCCGGAGATCAGCGGGATCGAAACTCGCGTACAGCACGACCTGTCGCCGCGCACGAGTGACCGCGACGTTCAGCCGGCGTTCTCCGCCCGCACGGGACAGCGGCCCGAAGTTCAGCGGGAGCATTCCGCGGTCGTTCTTGCTGAAGGCGACCGAGAAAAGGATGGTGTCGCGCTCGTCGCCCTGCACGCTTTCAAGGTTCTTCACGAACAATCCATCGCGCTCGTCGAGCGCGCGACCGATGCGTTCATCGGACGCGTCACGCAGCATGTTGTCGATGAGGTCACGCTGCTGAACGTTGAACGTGATGATGCCGATCGACGGCGCCGCGTCGACGGCGGCCGCGAACCGACGGATCACCTCGTCGACGATCGCCTGCGCTTCGACGAGGTTCGTTCGAAGAACTCCACGCCCACCCGAACGCTCGAACCGACCGTCGACGCGCACAAGGGACAGACCGTAGTCGGGCTTCGTCGCGGCGAGCGTGCCGGGTGCAGACGCCGTGGAGTCGCGCAGTGGCGCCGGGAACGACGACAGGCGGCTCTCGTAGTACTGGTGGTTGCTGAAGGCGATGAGCGCTTCGTCTTGGCTGCGGTAATGCCACGAGAGCCACTTGCTCGGAACGCGCGCTTGAGTGCACTCCGTGAGGATGGACTCCTCATCGGCGACGACGCCCGCATCCGCCTCAGCCTCATCGACGTCGGCCGTCACCTCGGCGAAGGTCGACGGGGGCATCTGCTTGGAGTCTCCGACGACCACGACAGAACGCGCTCGTCCCATCGCCCCCACGGCATCCGCGACGCGAATCTGCGAAGCCTCGTCGAACACCACGATGTCGAACATCCCGGCTCGAGCCGGAAAGAACCGCGCGACGGACTCTGGGCTCATGAGCATGCACGGCGTGATCTGGGTGATCAGCTCGCCGTACTTGTCCATGAGCGTCCGCACGCTGTCCCCGCCACGCTGCCGCGAGAGCTGACGTTTGAGCGCGCCCATGTCGCCGCCGTCGAAGGTCGGGTCGAACCGCCGCTGGGAGAGGATGTCAGCCGGCAAAGCCCGCGGAAGCTCGCCGCGGATGGCTGCCGAGCTCGCGGCGAACCGTTCGATCGTGCGGTTGTGCGCCGCGGGATCGAAGTCGCTGAGGGCGGTCGCGTCTTCGCGTTCACCGAGGGACGCCGCCGCGACGCCCTTGTCGAAAGCGAGCGCCGCGTCATCGGCGCGGATGCGACCGGCCAGAATCGCTTCCCGCGCCTCGTGCATCCCGTGGCGCCGTAGGGGTTCCACGTGCCGGAGCAGGTCGATCCAGCGGCCGAGGGTGACCGGTTCGGTCGTCGCCAGGTTGCGCGCCGCACGTGTGCGTTCCCAGGTCGATGCGACTCCTTCATCTCCGGCCCAGGCGGCGAGCTGGTCAGGCGACGCGCCACCTCCCGCGGCAGCGGCTGTCGCGCGCCACGCCGCGGCGAGCGCCGCGTACCGCTCAGCCGCCGCCGCGTCCGGGGCCGTCGACTCGTACACACGGCGCAGGTCTGATCGGAGATCTCCGGCAGTCGAGGCATCGGATGCGAGCGTTCTCGAAAGCCAACCCACCCACGTGAGGGCGGCCTCGACCTGGTCCGCCGCGCCCGGCATGTAGGGATTGACGTCGGGGGCCGCGACCACGACGGGCAGTCGCTGCAGCTCGCTGCGCAGCTCGTCGACCTGCGCGGCCGTCTCGGCCATGGCGCCGGTCAGTGCCGACAGGCTGCGCAGGTCGATCGCGGTCTGCTCGACGCGCAGGTCGGTCGCGAACTGGGCGAGTACCGTACGCCGACGCTTCTTGCGACCGAAGAACGAGGACGCGTCGGCGGCCCGTGCGGCTGCATGAATTTCTTGGACATTCCGTGAGAGCACCCGCGGATCCACCTGAGCAAGCCAGGCGGGCGGTTGCGCGGCTGCGGTCGACAGCCGTCGAGCGAGATCATCGATCGAATCAGGGTGGGCACGGTCGAGGTCGTGGAGAGCATGGCGCGGCGCACGAGCGACACCCGCCCACGCTTCCAACTGCTGCGGGGCGCGCACGTGAGACAGCAACTCGCTCGGACCGACGGCCGCGAGCGCGTCGTCGAAGGTGCGGGCCGCACTGTGCAGAGAGGCCGCGTCGATGGACGGATCGTCGACGAACCCCCACGGATGCGTCGCTGCCGGGCGGGCGAGATCACTGACGGCGGGCAGCGCCCGCAGCGTTGCGCGCAGCTGGTCGATGTGATCGCCCGACGCCACCAGAGAATGCGGCACATCCAAGGGCGGGATGTCCGCGGCGGATGCCAGCAACTGCGATCGAGCCGAGTACAGGGACAGACCCGCCGCGTTCGGTTCGTGCACCCGCTGCGCGTAGCGCGACAGCGCTCCGCGACTGGACTCCGCCGCCTCCCGCTGTGCGGACAGCGCGGCCCGATCGGGCCGGGCAGTGGCGTCGAGCGCCGCCCGGAGCTGCTCGCGCACGGCATTCGGTCGCGCACCTTTGTCGTGCAGGTCGAGTGAGAAGGCGCCGAGCCCGACGGCATCCAATCGATCCTTCACGACCTCCAGCGCCGCGCGTTTCTCCGCAACGAAGAGCACGCGCTTGCCGGAAGCCAACGACCGCGCCAGCAGGTTCGTGATGGTCTGCGATTTACCGGTGCCCGGAGGACCTTCGAGCACGAACGTGCGACCCTCGACGGCTTCCACCACGGCCTCGAGCTGCGAAGAGTCCGCGGAGACGGGAACCTGCGCCGAGAGCGCATCGAGATCGACGTCGACCGGCGCCGGTACAGCGTCGACGTACGCCTCGTTCGGCGAACTGATGAGGTGGGTGACGAGCGAGTTCGTCGCAAGCTCTTCCCAGTTGTCGTCGAGATCCTTCCACAGGCGGAACTTCGCGAACTGCAGGATGCCGAGGTGCACGGTGTCCTCGACGACGAAGGGCCGCTTGGCGTCGACCATCGCCTGGCGTACCGCATCGAACGCTGCGCCCAGGTCGATCCCCGCGGCATCCGTCGCCGGATTCGCGAGCCCGGGCACCTCGATGCCGAAGCTCACCTTCAGCTTCTCGAGGAGGCAGTAGTTCGGCGTGGACGCACCCGCTTCGTCGAGGACGAGGCGGAAGGACTGGCCACGCGACACACTTTCCAACGTCACCGGGACGAGAACGAGCGGCGACTGCAGCTGCCGGTCGTTGAACTCCCAACGCAGGGTGCCGAACGCGAGGTATAGGTTGTTCGCGCCGGTCTCTTCGGTGACCGTCTTGGCTTTCGCGGCCAGCGCGCGCAGCCTCGCCGTATAGGCCGCTTGCGTGACGTCAGTCAGGTGCGCCTGCCGCTTATCGGCCAGAAGCGCCTCTCGTTCGGCATCGTCGCGGTCGCGACCGAAGCGGATGCCCCGCTCTCGCGCGATCTCGGGAACGTCGTCGGACGCGAGAAGCGTGACGCTTGCTCCTCCGTTGATCATGTCCTCGAGCCGACCGAGTGCCGCGCCTGGCACCGCGAGCTGATAGCCCGCGCGACTCGTGAAGTTGATCAGACGATTGCGAAGACTCAGGTCGAGCAGAGCGTTCTTCCATTGCGCCACTCTCGGCGGGGCCACCGCGCGGCCCTGCGCATCGCGTTCGTCAGCGACAAACGGCGCCAGGACGCGATCCAGCGGTCGATACTCGATGACCGTTACTTCACCGTCAGGACCCACGGCCCGGCTGGGGAGCGGGAAGATTCCGTTCTCGCGGGCGGCGCGCACATCGGTGATTCCGAGGATCTCATCGCGGCGCGCTTCGAGGTACGGCTGAGGCGTGGCGCGAGCGGCGTCGAATGTGGCGGATGCCGAGCCGCCGGTCACCTGGGTCGTTTCGAGCAACGAGATTCGGCCCAACTTCGCGAGATTGACCGCTTCTTCGATATCGGTGGTCGCAGGCAGACCGAGGCTGCTGTTTTCACGCCAATACCCGAGGAAGATATGCCCGTCCACCATCCACAACGTCGAGTTGATCCCAACTTGTTCGAGCAACGCGGCGAGCGTCAACGTCGTGTCGAGGCACGTTCCGAGCCGTCCCTCGAGCACCTCCTGCGGGGTGCGAATCTTTTGACCGCTCAGGCCCCAACTCGCAGGAGGCTCCGCGTAACGGATGTCGCATTCGCGCTCTGCATCCCAGATGGCCGCGACCATGGCGTCCACCCTCGCCGGGTTGTCACTCTGATAACCGTCAAGCTCCGTGCGACCGCTCGACTGCCCCAGCAGGTCCGAAGCTCGCTGAAGGACAGGCGTCAGTGCGGCCGCCTGCGGCTGAGCGAATGATGCGAGAAGCTCGAGGCCGAGGTGCAGCTCCCGGGCGATCCACTGGTTCGCGGCCAGAACAGTGACCGGATGCCGATGCTCGGCGATCAATCCGCCGTCCGGTCCGCGCAGAGTGAGAGTGATGGAGCCAGGCTGCTCCGTATCAACCTGGAGCATCGGAGCGGGATCGAGCGAGAGCAGGTCGAGCCCCGCGAGTGTCTTCAGACCGGGCGCGAGGTCGAGGATCACGACCTTGGGCGCCCCCAGGGAACCGCCGGCCGTGGCTGCCTCGATCTCGAGAGATGCTCCGCGAAGCTCGGGCCCGGCGTAAGAGACCCGCACCTCCTGCACGGGAACGATGCGCGCGTGCGCCATGGCATAGCTGAGCTCGCTGACCGCGTCGAGCGAGAGACGCGCGCTCGGCGTCGGCGCAGGTGGGGGCACCGATGCGTCCGTCTCGGGCTGCTCGCGCAGCTGACGGCGGGTGAGGGGCGATGTCGTCTCCGCTTCCGACGCGACGGATTGTGCGGCGGAGGCGGCCGGGTCGGTCGATGAAGGGAGCACGGTTGTCGGTGGCGCGGGGAGCCTCGCGCTTGTCGGCGCGCTAGGCGGCGCGGGGAGCGAGCGGCCGGCAGCCCCGCCACCCAAAGCCGAGAGCACTACCGGCTTACGTGCCGCGATCCGCTGCGCTTCGTCGATCGCGCCGACTTCGCGGAGGAGCAACTCAGCCGAGTCGAGAGCGCGGTACGTCTCGGCGAGACTGAACTCGACCTGGTGCGCATGCTTGTTGCGCACCTCGCGCATCTCGCTCGCCCAATTCGTGGCTTGGCGAGAAAGGTGACCATCAAAGGGGTACCCGAGGTTACCCAGCTTCTCAGTCATCACTCGCAACATCAGTCCGACGTCATTTGCGTGATGGTGGGAGGTGGGTCTGCCCGCGAGCTCATCTTTGTGAGCCACGATCTGAACCCACGAAGGTCCCCCGGGGAGACGTTCCGCGAATACTCGCACAATGAACGGGCGCAGGCCTTCTGCCAGGTCGTCGACGGAGCCGCCGATGATCTGACGCGTATCGATAGTCAAGACATTCCCCCCAGCGCCCGTTGTGAATCAGCCGCGGTCTCGGAGCCTGAATGACTCGGGAGCACGCGCTTCGGGACGCAACCCTCTCTATCTTGCTCGCTCGCGCCCACTCACGCCTGCACTGGCGCAGGTCGTCGACTCCGGCGCCAACGTGCGACGGTCCTGGCTTGGCCTAGCCCATGTCGTCACCCCGGAGTACCCTCCCCACTATGAGCCCCGCCACTCTGTTCCTCCACGCCGACGCCGCGCTCCGCGAGGTCGTCGATCAGCTCGATCCGGATGACTTCTCGGCATCCGTGCCGAAGGAGTGGAGTCAGCTCGAGTCGCCGACGCTGCTCGGCATCCTCGAGCGCCACGCCTACGACGAAGCCTGGGTTCCCGCCGTGATCGCGGGACGCGCGGCCGCCGACGGCGACCCCTTCGCCGATGTCGACCTGATGGGCGACGATCCGATCGCCTCGTACGACGCCCTCAACGACAAGGCCACGGCCGCGGTCCGCGCGGGTGAGTTCGCGGGTACCTTCCACTTCACCTACGGGGACTACCCCGCCGACGAGGGCTTCGCGCACCTCGCGACGTACCGCGCTTTCCAGGCGTGGTCGATCGCGAAGGAGTTCGGCATCCCGTTCCACCTCTCCCCCGAGCTCATCGAGGGGATGAACGAACACGTCACCCCGCACGCCGACGAGTGGCGTCAGTGGGGCGTCTTCCCGCCCGCTATCGAGCCGCCGGCGGGTGCCGACGACGAGACCGTGCTGCTCTGCACGCTGGGGTTCTGGAAGCCGTGAGCACCCTGGCCACGTCCCCGATGACATGTCGATGAACGGCGACTTGCAGCAACACCCCTTCATCATCGTGCCGGCCAGCCGACGATGATCAGGCGATCCGCACCGGCCTTCCCGTACGAATGCTCGCGTCAAACGCCGCATCCATCACCGTGAGCAGCGGTCGACCAGCGATCCTCACGAAGTAGTCGCCGAGCGACGTGATCGTGTCAGCGATGTCGGTTCCTCAAGATGGGAGGACGGGGGGGTCGTCTCGATGCGGAACACCGACTTGATAGCTGTCCGGATGGGGATCGCCACGGGGGATGCGCCGAGTCAGGGCGGAGGGGTGAAGTGTCTCGCACGGGAAGCGGTATGAGACAGCGACCTGTGTCGGACGCCGCGATGGCTGCCCGACACAGGTCGCGCGTCTTACTTATCGAACGAGAAGGTCAGCTCAGCGCCATACCCGGTGGACGTCATGGTGACGCCTTCCGGAAGCAGGTTCTCTGATGTCCAAGCCAATTCCTGGTTCTGCTCTGCTTGGGGAGCGGCCGCGATTCTGCGGCGGCGCGTCACACGGCGCGGGCGGTTGGGAATGTCAGTGCGGGCGTCTCTGCGCCTCTCCTTCATTCACGGGTCGAGTCGGTGCGAAGAATGATGGTTTCTTCAGTGCCGCCACCGTCAGCCGGCTTGCCTTGGAGGCGGTAGAAGTCGGGTGATCCTGCCCGTACGAAGAGTTCGTACGGGTTTCCCTGGGTATGCTCATCAGCCCACCTCAGGGCTTGGTCAAGATCACCGTTGGTCAGTTCCCAGTCGTCCACGTGCCACGCGAAGCCGTCTGCGGACGGAGGGACCCAGAGGCGCACGCGAAAGACGGCTCCCTCTTGTATCGCCACTGGGTGCACAAGCTCTTCTTGCATCGTTTCCTCCCTCGCCCCCCCCATAGGCATTGGGCAACTCGTGACGCCATCCTTCGCCGTCTCGTGTGGATCTCGCCGGAGGCCCCGCTTGACTCAAGGCCCCCACTCGAGTTCATTCGGAGGCTATCGATGCCGGCCGCGCTCCGGCACCCGCCATTCGGGGGACACGTTCCCGCACCCCTCGAAGGGCTCGATCCGGAACCGACGCTGCGGCCGTCACGGCGTGCTGGGCGGCGTCGACGTGAACACCGCATACTGATGAACGTCGGATAGCCGCGTAAGCCGCCAACTGCACGGCGCACCTACCGCCGGATGAACTACATCCCCGGCGCCATATCCGTGAACCGCGAGTAGTGCCCCTGGAACGCCACGGTGATCGTGTCGGTCGGGCCGTTACGGTGCTTCGCCACGATCAGGTCGGCCTCGCCAGCACGCGGTGAGTCCTTCTCGTAGGCGGCCTCGCGGTGCAGCAGCACCACCATGTCGGCGTCCTGCTCGATCGAGCCCGACTCACGCAGGTCCGACAGGGCGGGCTTCTTGTCGGCGCGCTGCTCGGCGCCACGGTTCAGCTGCGACAGGGCGATGACCGGAACCTGCAGCTCCTTCGCCATCAGCTTGAGCGCTCGCGAGAACTCACTGACCTCTTGCTGGCGCGACTCGACGCGCTTACCGCTGGTCAGCAGCTGAAGGTAGTCGATGACGACCATCTTCAGACCCTCGCGCTGCTTGAGGCGACGGCACTTCGCGCGGATCTCGACGAGCGTCATGTTCGGGCTGTCGTCGATGTAGAGGGGCGCGTCGTTGATGCGACCGCGGGTGGAGGCCACCGTGGTCCAGTCGCGAGAGTCGAGCGTTCCCTTGCGCATGCTCTGCAGGGGGATCTGACCCTCGGCGCTCAGCAGGCGCATGGCGATCTCGCTGCGACCCATTTCGAGCGAGAAGAAGATGCAGGGCGCGTTGGCGCGGATCGCGGCGGCGCGGGCGAAGTCGAGCGCGAGCGTCGACTTACCCATGGCGGGGCGCGCCGCGAGCACGATCATCTGGCCGGGGTGCAGACCGTTGGTGAGCTGGTCGAGACCGGCGAAGCCGGTGGGAATGCCCGTCATCGACCCGTCGCGGCCGCGAGCGGCCTCGATCTCTTCGACCGCGGCATCCACCGCCGTCGTCAGGGGGATGTAGTCCTCGGCGCTGTCATCGCCCGAGACGTTGTAGATCTCGGCCTGGGCGCTGTTGACGAGCTCGACCGGGTCGCCCTCGCCGGCGTAGCCCATCTGCACGATGCGCGTGCCGGCCTCGACCAGGCGGCGCAGCATCGCGCGCTCGGCGACGATCGAGGCGTAGTAG
>Ga0308171_1001806_pt1 | contig 26102 bp, 21 predicted proteins | sample PhyGR1_FD_202135 | JGI IMG/M metagenome (GOLD analysis project Ga0308171, IMG submission 202135) | Phyllosphere microbial communities from UC Gill Tract Community Farm, Albany, California, United States - DLSLSG.R1 | ecosystem: Host-associated > Plants > Phyllosphere > Unclassified | place: USA...
AAGATCCGCAGTTCTGGAAAGTGTTCAAAAACACCTTTACCTACCTCATCGTCGGCACCCCGATTAGTCTCGTACTGGCCTTCGTGATCGCCTTTTTCCTGGACCGAGTACGGATCCTGCACGGTTTTATCCGGGCACTGTATTTCTTGCCTTACCTGACGACGGCGGCCGCGATGGCTTGGGTTTGGCGCTGGTTTTATCAGCCTCCCCCGATCGGCATCATAAATGATGTCCTAGGTGTGCTGGGGGTACCCCAACAACCGTTCATTCGCTCCACCGAGCAGGCGCTCTATTCAGTTATGGTGACAGCCATTTGGGCGGGATTGGGCTTCCAGATTATCATCTTCATGGCTGGATTGCGCGCGATCCCGACGACATTCTACGAAGCTGCCCGAATTGACGGGCTTGGCGAATGGGCCATCTTGAGGAAGATAACGCTTCCGCTTCTAAAGCCAACGACCGTTTTTCTCGTGGTCTTTTCTTCAATCGGTTTCCTACGCATCTTCGACCAAGTCTACAATATGACGACGAACGACCCAGGTGGTCCGCTTGGATCGACCAAGCCGCTCGTATTGATGATCTACCAAACGGCGTTCAACTCCTACGCGATGGGTTACGCCGCGGCTCAGACAGTCGTCCTCTTCACCATCCTGTTGTTCGTATCGCTGCTCCAACTCTGGATATTGAGGGAAAAGAAATGAGCGAAACTCCGCCGCTTTCCCATGCCCGCATCCGACCAGGTCGTATTCTTGCTTGGACATTGCTGTTCCTCGGTGGCCTGATCATGGTTTCGCCGCTGCTCTTCATGTTCGCGACCTCCTTTAAGACGGCCGATCAGGTCTACGATCTTCGTCTAATTCCTGCAGCGCCGACACTCAATAACTACATTACCGTGCTCGCAGACGGGCGTTTCCTGCGCTGGTTCTTCAACTCCACGGTTGTTGCCGTCCTGGTGACGATTTCCAATTGTTTTTTCGACAGCCTTGTCGGCTACACACTGGCGAAATTCGAATTCCGCGGCCGCTACTTCATCTTCCTTGCAATACTCTCAACCTTGATGATCCCCACCGAGATGCTCGTCATACCGTGGTATCTCATGTCCAGTCAGCTCGGTTGGCTCGATAGCTATTGGGGGATCATGTTCCCCGGCATGATGACAGCGTTCGGAACATTCTTGATGAAGCAATTCTTCGAGACCGTCCCCAATGACTTTCTCGAAGCCGCGCGTGTCGATGGTCTGAATGAATTTCAGATATGGTGGAAGGTCGCTCTGCCTCTGGTGACGCCAGCGCTCTCAGCGCTTGCCATCTTTACCTTCCTTGGCAACTGGACGGCCTTCTTCTGGCCCCTAATCGTCACCACGAGCAAGGAACTCTACACACTGCCGGTTGGGCTTTCGAGCTTTGCGGTTGAACAGCAGATTCAGTGGGAGATGATCATGACGGGTGCCGCTATCGCAACCATCCCTACCCTCATCGTCTTCATCGTACTGCAACGCTACATAGTGCGTGGAGTGATGCTGGCGGGACTGAAAGGATAACATCATGACCCGTAACAGCCCAAATATCTCCGATACCAGTGTATTTCCAGACACCGTGTATAAGGAAACTGTCCTTCGCCCGCTATTCGATGGCGCCAAGAACCATCACGCCGAGGGCTTTCGCCGCATTGATCGCGCCCACCTTGTCATGCTCCACGACACCGGAATTCTTGACTTTGAGACCGCATCAAAAATCGCAAAAGCGCTGGACGACATCGATCAAGCAATCGATACCTCAACCCTTGTATACACGGGGGAGGTAGAGGACTTCTTTTTCTTAATTGAAAAAGAGCTGAAATCCCGAATCGGCGTTGATGTTGCAGGAAGACTGCATACAGCACGGTCACGTAACGACATTGATCACACTCTGTTCAAGCTCAATCTCAAAGAAAAGATCGACCGGCTAAGCGGTAAGTCTCGAATTCTACTGGAAGCGTTGATCAATGCGGCCGAGCGCAACGACAAGACCCTGATCGTCGCATACACCCATGGACAGCCAGCTCAGCCCACGACTTTCGGCCATTATCTTTCCGCCGCGATCGAGGTGCTGATCAGGGACATCGAGCGTTTGGGCGAGGCCAGACGTATTGTCGATCTGTCACCTATGGGCGCCGCTGCCATCACAACCTCCGGCTTTCCCATCGATCGCGCCCGTGTGGCCGACCTCCTTGGTTTTTCCGCGCCTCTTCGCAACTCATACTCCTGCATAGCAGCTGTTGATTACACGACAGCGACTTACTCGGCCATCGAGCTTATGTTCCTGCACCTTGGAAGGGTCATTCAGGATTTCCAGTTCTGGACGAGCTTCGAAGTCGGACAGATTTATGTGCCGAATTCCTTGGTGCAGATCTCATCTATCATGCCCCAAAAACGCAACCCTGTCCCAATCGAGCATCTGCGCCACCTCGCCAGCCAAACGCTTGGCCGGGCTCGCACCATGCTGGACATCATGCACAACACCCCATTCACGGACATGAACGACAGTGAGGGCGAAAGCCAAGGCACTGGTTATGAGGCGTTTGCGACTGCCGGCCGTGTGCTCGACCTCTTTGCCAGCCTCGTCAGCCAGATCACCATAGACCCTGCTCGCGTTGACCAGAACATCCGCCGCTCGTGCATCACGATCACCGAACTCGCCGACTCGCTCGTCCGGATTGAAGACCTTTCTTTCCGTCAGGCACACGAAATCGCTGCACAAGTGGCAAAGAACGTGGTCGCCTCTCGTGGCGATCTCCCAAACTCTGGCTATCAGCCTTTCCGCCAAGCCTTTGCCGAGCTCACACAACGGGAGACCAAATTGGACGAAGAGCAGTTCAGGCAGATCGTTTCTCCAGAACACTTTGTCGAAGTCCGTGCCCGTTTCGGTGGACCTGCGTCTGACCCTATGCGGGAGGCGATCGCTACATACCGCGACGCACTTCTTGCGTTCGAGAAGAAGGCGCAACGGGCTGCCGATCATGAGGCCGCAATGGCGGCGGAGTTGAAGCAAAAATTCACTGCCCTCACGGGAGCGCGATAATGGCAACCATTGAACTCAACCAACTGATAAAGCGCTACGGCAAAGTCGAAGCCGTAAAAGGTATAGATCTCGCTATCGGCGATGGCGAATTCGTAGTTTTTGTCGGACCGTCAGGCTGCGGCAAATCCACGACGCTTCGTATGATTGCAGGACTGGAGGAGATTTCGGCGGGAACGTTGAAGATCGGCGGAAACGTCGTGAATGAAAAGGAGCCGAAACAGCGCAACATCGCCATGGTGTTCCAGAATTACGCAATCTACCCGCACATGACAGTTCGTCAGAATATTGGTTTTGGGCTTTATACGTCCAAACTTGATCGCGAAGAGAAAAAGCGGCGGATAGAAGACGCTGGAAAAGTGCTGGGACTCGAAGCCCTTTTGGATCGTCGACCCGCAGCGCTTTCGGGGGGCCAGCGCCAGCGTGTTGCCATCGGGCGAGCGATGGTACGTGATCCAGCAGCATTTCTTTTCGATGAACCGCTTTCCAATCTCGACGCCCAGCTCAGATCGCAGATGCGCATCGAAATCAAGCGTTTGCATCAGCGTCTCAAAACGACAACAGTTTATGTAACCCATGATCAGGTCGAGGCTATGACCATGGCGGACCGGATCGTTGTGATGAAGGACGGGCACATTTTGCAGGTCGGAACACCAACGGAGCTCTATGAAGCTCCGGTCGATGTTTTCACCGCCCGATTTATAGGTAGTCCCTCGATGAACCTTCTCCGGGGAACCAAAACTGTTACCACCGCGGCCCCTTCGGCAACGGGTGAGCTTTTGATCGGTGTGCGCCCCCATGATCTCCTGGTCGGGGAAAGCGTGTCCGATACTGGGAGCTTTGCGCTGGAAGGCGTTGTGACGGCGGTCGAACCGCTAGGTCCGGAGACATTGGTGCACCTGGACATAGAAAAGAGTTCGGTGATAGCCACAGCGCGCGATAAATCCATCCCTGCCGTGGGTAGTCGCCTTCACTGCCAGGCAGAGCGCGGGACGCTTTACCTTTTCGATGCAAAGACGGAAAAACTTCTGGGCCGAGCATGATGATGACAGAAAGAGCAGCCGTTATCAGTATTGGCCGGATCTATTGCGACCTTATTTTCACAGGGTTGGATGAGTTGCCTGTACTGGGCCGGGAATTGTTTGCGGGCGACCTGGAAATCGCTGCGGGTGGCGGCGCCTACATCGCAGCAGCACACCTTGCTGACATCGGCCGACCGGCTGCTTTGCTGGCAAGGCTGGGTAGTGACGCGCTGTCGTCCGTAATTGGCGAAAAAATGAAAACCAGCGGCGTTGATCTGCAGTTTATAGATCACTCGAGGGACGCGGGACCACAAGTCACTGTTGCGGCAGTGGTGGGCCAAGACAGGGCCTTTCTGACCCGCCGCGCCGGGTCAGCCCTCCCCTCAACGCTGGACGATGCTCTAGCTTGGGAGGACGCACGGCATCTGCACATTGCAGAGTTTGCTACTCTTCACGAAATTCCCGACTTGGTATCTCGCGCAAAAGACAAGTCAATGTCAGTTTCCTTAGATCCTAGTTGGGACGCTTCTTTGATCTATGATGATGGGTTTCTCAACTCCTGTGCTGGCGTTGATGTCTTTTTGCCCAACCTTGAGGAAGCTACCGCGATCACAGGCCATGACGACCCGGACGCAGCGATCAGAAAACTTTCAGAAGCCTTCCCAACCGTTGCTCTTAAGGTCGGAGGAGCAGGGGCCTGGATTTCGTCCGACGGGAGTATCTGGCATGCACCAGCTCACGACGTCGATGTCGTTGATACCACAGGTGCAGGTGATGCGTTCAATGCAGGCTTCATCGATGCATGGCTTGAACAACTAGATCCTAAGAGCTGCCTTGAAGCTGGGATAACAGTGGGCAGTCGCGCCGTTCAAGTAAGGGGTGGAGGACCGCGATCGTCGTGACCTGTGAGCCTCAATAACTTCAGTGGCGGTGCAACGCTTAGGTTGACCATAGAGCCAATACGCTGCCTAGAAGAGACGAAATGTTCGTAGCCGCGACAGCCGCTGACAGGCGGCTATCGCAGCTCACACACAAAGATAAAACTCACTCCGCGGGGAGTTTTGGTTCGTAGTCAGGCAAAAGCTTACATGCCTCATCGTAGGTCTTGCGCTTTTCCTCGCACAGCAAGGCCACCGATTGTTTGGTCGGTTTCTTACCTTCTTCAATCCATGTCAGCATGGCAGTGAAGAGTGCTGCATACTGAGGAGTTGAGAGTTTTGAATGTTCCGCCTCGTCGGAGAAATTCTGTACGAGCAGTTCGCTATTCCCCGCCTTCTCTACCGTCTGGCGGTAGGTTGCCTCATGATCGACAAAGACTGTAGGGTCATTGACTGCGTGGAGCGTGATTGTAGGTAAAACTATCTGGCCGGTGAGATCGGCATCGTACGCCATTGCGCGACGCGCCTCCGGGTCGGCTTCAAAGCGTTCAACACCCTTGTTCAACGCCGTATCGTCATCGGACCCCGTATACGTGACCTTGGAGTTGTCAAAAGGATTTTTTCCATCCATTCGGCGCCAAACGATGTCCGAAAAAAGTCCGGTCGCCCAAGAAAGATGAGCCACAAGAGTTTTCTCCGGTACCTTCGTGACCGCAAGGATGTTTTTCAGGTTTTTAGACTGTTGCGCCGTGCGCTCATTCGCTGGAAGCCCCAAGCCTGTGCATTCGTTGACACGTTTTTCAAGCTCCTCGCGCTTCATCGTTGCCCCTTTTGGCAGGCCTTGCCAAATGGGATATTGCACTTCGTCTTTTCGCGGGTGGTTTTTGCAATAATACTGGTAGACTGCGCGTAGATCGGCGCGGAAATCGTATCCACGGCTGCCTCCGGCTAAAAGTCCGCTGGTAAGAACGACGCCGTCGTAGTTTTTACGGCCTTGCCAGTCGAGCGCATAAAGCTCCGCGGTCTTCGCAGCGACATTTCCACCCCACGACTGGCCGTGAAGCAGGACATGTTTCGGCTCGCCCAGCTGTTGAATGGCGATGCGTCTTACGCTGTCCGTATCCTCCGCGGCCATACGCACGCCATAGCCTTGCCGACGGTAGTTGGATCCCGCCCAGGCATAGCCCTCCTGAACCGTCACGGCAAAGCGCGTAAGATCTTCTACCGGGTCATCCGCTTGGGGCTTCGCAGTGCGCGGACCGCCGTGGGCATGCACGACCAGAGTACCGTTCCAATTTTTTGGTTTTGCAATCCAATAATAGGCAGCATTCGTATCCTGGCCAGCGAAACATTCTGTGCCGGCTGGTAAGGCTGTAGGGCAGTGTGCTCTCCTTGGCTCGTTGCCGTCTCCCTGTTGCGCTGTGGCGGTACCGGTAACCATCGTAATAAACGCAATCGCCGATAAAAGCGGTGTGCTGAAACGCATGAAAATTCCTCCTCTCCCATCCCCACTGCGATGCTATAGCAGTGGAGATGGGAGACAACACTGAAGAGAAATCACTCGCTGTCTTGGGAGAATTGTTGTTCAAATTGTGTGGGATCATGCCCAAACGTGTAAAGGGATGGGTGAGTTTTCACCCATGATGGGGTTTCAGCTAGCGAAACGTCCCCACGCGATGCCTTGGCGCAGTCACCATCGCTGCGCTTCTAGAAGTGTTCTGAAATCTTCAGCGGCTGCAGAACGATATCGGCAATGGCGGACTCCCCAACCTGGAAGGCGGCCTGATATTCCGCATCTTCCACCATCTCCCTGAAAGAAGTCCGTCGAGGATACTGAACCAGCAGGACCGCATCCCACCCCTGTATATTGCCTGTGGTCAGCACTGCGAGGCCATCGCCTCGGAACAGGATCCGGGCACCAAAACGACCCAGAATTGGTTCTGCCAGTCGCAAATACTCCAAGTGTCGTTCGCGTCCGCCATCGGGCAAGAAGCGGATAAGATTCAACATCACGACCGGATCATCGTCTTCTTTGGCCAAAAAACTTGCGAAGACGTCAGGTGAAAAAGCAACCATGTCATTATCCTTTCATAGAAGCGCTCCTTGATGCGCCTCTTTGAAAGTCTAACCTCATGCTCCGTCAGAAACTGTCAGGAACGAGCGCCAGTCCCCATCCTGCTCCCGCCACCGCCTCATGAGTGAAGACCGCCTTTCTGGATACCGCTCGTCAAGCACCGTCGCCATTTTGACGCGATCGACGCGGAAATGCCGAAAGGCTGATCGTCTCTCGCACCAGGCAGCAAGGACGCGAACGTCATCGAAATAGACAATTATGATCGGCCATACGACACGCTCCGTAACAGAGCCAGCACCGTCTTCATATCTCATCGAGACCTTGCGCAGCAAGCGGATCGCCGCCCTCAGGGAGGCGACCTGCTCTGGGTCAGAACGCTCCGAAACCGACGCGGCTGCGAGGAGAGCAGGCGCGTCGTCGGCAGCCGAAGATCGGCCGGTCCGGCTCGAAATTATCTTCGCTAACGCGCTTTCGCTGCTCTGTGCTAGCGCATGATCCGCTCTTTCCCGCACCCACCCTAGCCCGAGAACGAGAGCGTCCAGTTCTTCCGGTGAGAAGGCAAAATTTGGGAGGAAGAACCCCTCCCTAAGGACGAACCCGACCCCCGCCTGGCCATCGAGAGGCGCTCCGAGCAGACGCAGCGTCTCAACGTCCCGGTAAACGCTTCTTTCCGAGACGCCGAGCTCCTCTGCCAGTTCGAGCGCCGTAACCGGTCTCCGACGCGCGCGCAGCAGACCGAGCATTTCGAACAGGCGGCTTATTCTCGACATCCAGCAATCTTCCAATCGTTTACCAAGCAGATATCTATGATCGGACAACGCTGTGGCCAAGTAACAGTTAGCGGCTTCATGTCGGATGCATAGTGTTTACCTCAGAGCGATTGCTGAGCTACTGGCGTTTTGCGCCGCTTCGAAAAGCGGTCTGCCCGGTCCGTCGAGCCATTCATCGAAGCTCAGCAGGTGGCCGAACTCTGCTCGGAGACCGTTGATATCAGCGTGTCCCGCGAGCCGCCCGTCGTCGAATAAATCAGTCAATCGCCGCAGAAACTCGTTCTCCTTCAAGACAGGATCAGGAAACCTGCTGTAGCTGATCTGTCGACCGGCGGCACGGCTGAGGCTTCGCTGCAAACTTTCTCCCGTCAATTCGTCCCCGGCTATCTCAATTGTTCGACCGGCAAAGCGGCCCGGGTTGGAGAAGATACCCGCAACGATCTTGCCGATATCGCGTACCGCTATCACTTGCCCGATTTGGGTTGGCTGCAAAAACGAGACATAGGCGTCTCGATCCAGGCCCATGCCCGGCAGCATGAGCAATTCCATAAATCCCGCCGGACGGATGATGGTGCTGGAAATATCTAAAGACCTTACATGGGCCTCAATCTCCGACTTGCTGTCGAAGTGGCCCATGCCCGTCTTCTCCGGCCCCGCGGCATTTACCGACGTGTAGACAAGGTGACCGACGCCAAGTTGTGCGGCGATATCAGCGATCATCGTGCCGTATCTGATCTCATCCTCGTCAGAAACGCCGTAGGCCGCTCCCTGCCCCGAACTCGGCTGAACACTGAACACGCCGTACACGCCTGCCATGGCTGATCTGATTGACGCTTCGTCTTTAAAGTCTCCCTGCACCACCTCTATATTTAGAGACGCTAAGTCTCGGGCCTTGGGAGCCCCCAGATCGCGCACGAGAGCCCTGACGGACCAACCATCTGCCCGCAGAGCTGACGCGACGGCGCCGCCTTGCTGGCCGGTTGCGCCGAATACGAGGATGACATTTCCCGAAGCCAATTTGGATATTCCCGGACTATCACCGTGATCATTGCTGGATATCATTCGAGCCTCCTTGCTGCGAGTAGGCCACCTAGGTATACATATTATACGTGAATGCAATTACGCACCTGGATGCTACCAGGTCTCTTGGAGTATCCCTGCCCATGGCCGCAATGCCGCCCGAAAGTCTTGAATTGAACAGGCTTGTTCTTGAGGAAATCACGACGAAGTGGTCCTTGCTTGTCCTAGGATGTCTGTGCGACGGCCCTATGCGTTTCAACGCGCTGCGACGGGCCAATGATGGCATCACCCAGAAGGCTCTGACGCAATGTCTGCGCCGGCTTGAAGCCAACGGATTCATATCCCGCTCGGTTGTCAGCACCGCGCCCGTTGCAGTCGTTTATGAGATATCTCAGTTGGGGCGTTCGCTCGAACCGCATCTGCAGGCAATCCTGAACTGGGCAGACCAGCACCGCGATGAGGTCTTGGCTGCACAACGACGGTTTACGAAGGTTGCATGAGCTGTCCCGGTGGTCTTAGCTTTTGAAGCATTACCCAGGAGCTACTAACGAAAGAGACAGATGCACCCTTCTAGCTTTTGTGCCCATCTGACCAATGTAGGCCTGAAATCATTGACATGCACGCCAGTCGGTCCTCAGGTGAAAAGATCACCAACTGCGGAGAATGCAGAGTAGCTGTGCTTGGCCATAAGCCGCGCACCGCTGTTTACTTGCTCTGCGACAAAATCGGTGTCGGTGGCGAGCGCGAAAACATTAAGACCGTCGATGGCGAGCGCGAGAGACAGCGCGAACTCTCCACCGCCTACCACTCTACCGCCTCTCTCCCGGAGCGTCACTGTCGCCTCGCCTCCAGAAAGAAGAACGCAGGGTCGGGCGAAAAGGCCGTCTTGCAAAGCGACCTCACGCGGCATAGCCGCGTGGACGCGGCCAACATCTCTCGCCTCCCCTCTATGGAATCCGATAGCACAACAGGCGTTGACCCTGACACGCGGGCAAGTTCTGCCGCTGCTTGAGAAATGCTTACGAACAGCGTTCATGGCCGAGATCAGAGCTGACTGCTGAAACCCTCAAAGTGCTTTGATGAGAGCCGAGTGGTCTTGGTCGCCCAGGCCTTTTTCAAGAGCGCTGTTCATCAACTGATGGACCATCGCGGTGTTGGGCAGCATAAGCTTCAGCAAACGCGCAGACTCGAGCGCAAGTGAGATATCCTTATGATGTAGACTTATCCTGAAGCCGGGCTCGAATGTTTCGTTGATCATCCGTTCGCCGTGAACCTCCAGAACGCGGGACGATGCAAAGCCGCCCATCAACGCTTTGCGAACTGTGGAAGGATCTGCACCGGCTTTCTTTGAAAAGCGAAGAGCTTCCGAAACGGCCTGAATATTGAGGGCAACCACAATCTGATTGGCAACCTTTGCAACCTGGCCATTTCCGACAGGCCCAATCAGAGTAATATTTTTACCCATCTTTTCGAACAGCTTGTTCGCCCGCTCGAAAACATCGGGTTTGCCGCCCACCATGATGGTCAAGGACGCCGCCTTGGCCCCAACTTCGCCGCCCGACACAGGCGCGTCCAGATAATCACATCCCATCGCCTCGATGCGAGCAGCAAAGTCCCTCGTCGCAATCGGCGAGATCGAGCTCATGTCGATGACGAGTTTTCCCGCATCAAGACCTTTGACAACCCCGTCGTCACCAAACAAGACGGTTTCCACATCGGGTGTGTCCGGCAGCATCAAAATCACGATCTCCGCACAGCGCGCCACTTCCGCAGCGGAACTGCAGGCCGTAGCACCGCTTTCGACGAGGTGGTTCGATACGGGTTTAACCCGATGGAGATAAAGATCATGTCCTGCATTGATTAAATGCTGCGCCATCGGGCGGCCCATGACGCCCAGTCCGATAAATCCTACTTTCAACGCTCAATTCCTCCTATTGATAAGCTTTCAACCAGCCAAGACCCTCGCTTGTGGTCGATGTCGGTCGATACTCGCAGCCGACCCATCCGTCGTAACTAAGTTCATCCAAGCGCTTGAAAATAAAGTCGTGATTGATCTCGCCCGTCCCCGGCTCATGCCGCCCGGGATTGTCGGCAATCTGAACGTGGCCGATTTTGTCCTGCAGGCGCTCGAATGTCGCAACGATATCGCCCTGCATTACTTGCATATGATAGAAGTCATATTGGATCAGCAAGTTGGAATGACCGACACGATCCATTATCCGCTCGGCCTGCTTGGTATTCGTGACAAAATATCCGGGTATGTCGCGGGTGTTGATGGGTTCGAAGACAAGAGCAATTCCAGAATCCGCCAGCCGTCGCGCAGCATACTGAAGATTGCCGACGAGCGTTTCTTCAAGAGCATGCGTATCAACACCGGGAGGTTGAATGCCGACCAGGCAATTGATCTTTCGGCATCCAGTAACCTCGGCGTAGCGGATCGCCGTGTCCACCGAATGCTCGAACTCGGAAACCCTGTCCGGCAAGCAGCCAATGCCGCGCTCGCCTGCGGCCCAGTCGCCAGCTGGCAGATTGAATAGGGCCTGCGTCAAATTGCATCTCTGCAACTCTGCTGTGATCGTCTCTGGCGCCACCTCGTAAGGGCTAACATACTCCACCGCTTTGAAGCCATCGGCAGCGGCGGCAGCGAACCGTTCCATGAATGGATGTTCCGTGTAAAGCATAGATAGGTTGGCGGAGAATTTCGGCATCGGCAATAACCTCAAACTTGGTCTGCGCGCAGGCGGTGCAACATACGCTTGTTTCGGGGGTCTGGGTTCGGAACGGAGGAGATCAGTCGCTTTGTGTAGGGCTGTGACGGCGTGGTGCAGATGGTCTCCGCATCGCCAACTTCAACGATCTTGCCTTTGTGCATCACGGCGACGCGATCGCAGAAATAACGCACCACCGAAATGTCGTGCGAAATGAAGATAAAGCTCAAATTGAGCTGCTTTTGAATGTCAAGCAGTAGATCGAGGATCTGGCTTCGGATTGAAACGTCGAGAGCCGAGGTCGCCTCGTCAGCGACAATGACTTTCGGATTGACGGCAAGTGCCCTGGCAATGCCGATCCGCTGGCGCTGGCCCCCGGAAAAAGCATGTGGGTATCTTTCCATCGCCAGCGGATCGAGCCCGACTTTTTGCAAAAGTTCGGCAACTCTGTTCTCTATCGCCTTGCCGGACATTCCGCCTGCGATGACTAGGGGATCTCCGATGATTTGCTTCACTGTCATGCGTGGATTGAGCGATGCAAATGGGTCTTGAAAGATAAGACGCACATCCTGATGATAGCGGCGCAGATCGACTCTGTTCAGCGTAGTGACGTCAACCGGGACCGCATCTGAGTGTTCCATGTAAGCGATTTTGCCGTAGGTCGGCTCGACAATCCGCAGGATCATCCGCCCAAGCGTGGTTTTGCCTGAGCCGCTCTCGCCAACAATACCGAGATTTTCGCCGGCAAACAGGTCGAGATTTGCATCATCTACGGCCACTAACCCGCGACCGCCGCCACGCGAAAACAGCCCGGACGGTGCACCATAGATCTTTGAAAGGTTGCGGACCGATAGGACAGGAGCGACGTTCGCCGTCAGCGAGGCAGGCAGCGCTCGGATTGTCGCTCCGCTTTCAAGTTTGACGGTCGCTTCCAGAAGTTGCCGGGTGTAAGGATGCTGGCTGGCGTGGAAGATTTCGTCTACCGGCCCCTTTTCGACTATCTTTCCGAAGCGCATCACGGCGACCTCGTCCGCGACCTCGGCGACGATCCCCAAGTCATGGGTGATGAGAAGCATCGCCATGCCGCGCTCGACCTGTAACCGTTTGATGAGGTCGAGGATCTCAGCTTGGGTCGTAACATCCAGCGCTGTCGTCGGCTCGTCGGCGATAAGGACTTCCGGGTCGCAGGCAAGAGCCATGGCAATCATAGCCCGCTGGCGCATTCCGCCGGAAAATTCGAACGTGTACCGATCGGCCATCAACTCTGGCTGAGGTATCTCCACCTGACGTAGGAGTTCTATGCAACGCGCTCGTGCTTGCCTTTTCGACACGCGACGATGCAGACGCACCGCTTCGATGATCTGTGATCCGATGGTATGAACCGGTGAAAAGGAACTCATCGGCTCCTGAAAGATCAGGCCGATCCGCCCGCCGCGAACGGCCAAAACCTCGCGACTGTGCGCGGGAAATTTCGCGATGTCGACCGGTCCATTCGGTCCGTCAAGAATGATCTGCCCCTCAGTCATCTGTCCGGGCTTGTCAATTATACGCATCAATGCCCGAGCGGTTACGGATTTGCCTGAACCGCTTTCTCCTACCAGCGCAAGCGTTTGTCCCCGTTTAAGGTCAAAACTGGCATTGCGAACGGCATGGAGCACGTGGGTTCGGAGTTGGAAATCGATTGACAGGTCTTTGACCGCCAGCAAGGTATCAGGCTTCATCATCTCACTTCCTCTCAATTGTCGTAAGGATCGGCTGCATCACGCAGACCATCACCGAAGAAATTGAAGGACAGCACCGCAAGCACGACTGCTAGGCTCGGCCAGATCAGCAGCCACGGGGCAGTGGCGACGGTGCGAACATTCTGCGCATCCTGCAACAGCACACCCCAACTGACGACTGGTGGTTTCAACCCCACACCGAGAAATGACAGCGAGGTCTCAGCAACGATCATGGTGGGAATGGCAAGCGTGACTACCGCCAGGATGTGGCTGGTTAGCGATGGAAGAATATGGCGGAATATGATTCGCCGTTCCCCTGCACCGTCCAGCCGGGCAGCTGTCACGAAATCATCGCCGCGCAGTGCGAAAAACCGTCCCCGGACCTCACGGGCTAATCCGGTCCAGCTTAACAATGAAACGATCAGCGTGACGACGAAGTAGACCGATAGCGGTGACCAATTGAGCGGGATGGCAGCGGCCAGCCCCAGCCAAAGCGGGATCGTCGGCATGGCGCTTACAATCTCGATAATGCGTTGAATGAGGGTGTCCACCCAGCCGCCGTAATAGCCAGAAACCGCCCCCATCACGACGCCGAGCGTTAGCGACATAGCAACGCCGACTAGGCCGATCGACATCGAGACACGCGTTCCATAAATCAGCCGGCTCATGAGATCTCGTCCCAACCGGTCTGAACCCAACAGATACATCGGGTCGCGGGTGTCTAGAGGTCCGACCAGATGCGTTTCCATCGGAATGACGCCCCATAGCTTATAGGGCGCACCTTTGACGAAAAGTCCGATTGGTATAATCTTTGTATCGTCGACAACGAAACTACGGCGAAGAGCTTTTGGCTCAATCTCGATCTTGTACCCCTTGACATGCGGCAGAAACCGGGAACCACCGTCAGCAGCTGGCGCAAACAGAGCAATGCGTTGCGGCGGCGCAAAGGTATATTGCGGTCGCGATGTGTTCGGCAGGCCCGGCGCCAGAAACTCCGCAAAGGCGCCGATGAAATAGAGCAACAGAATGATTCCTGCTGCGAAGGCGGCGACCTTGTGGCGGAAGAAGCGTTGGCGAATGAGCGTCCATTGTCCTGCCGCCTCTAGGCTTGCCACCTTGCGCCCCGGCTTCAGCGGGCTGGTGGCAGGGCCAGTCTCCAGAGCGACAGTTTGGTTTTGGTTGATCGACATGGCCACCCCCTTCAATTGAACCGGATGCGCGGGTCGAGCACCGCCAGCAATATGTCTGAAATCAACATGCCGACCAGGGTCAGCACGCCCATTAAGAGAATGAAACTTCCTGCAAGATACATGTCCTGACCGACCAGTGCCCGCAGCAAAAGCGGTCCTGCCGTCGGAAGGTTCAACACGATAGCGGTGATGGTGACGCCAGAAACAAGGTCAGGCAGCACCCAGCCGATGGAGCTGACGAAGGGGTTTAGTGCAATGCGAACCGGGTACTTCACAATGACCTTGCGCTCGGGCAGCCCCTTGGCGCGAGCTGTGATAACGTAAGGTTTGCTCAATTCGTCCGATAGGTTCGCCCGTAGGATTCTGATCATGGCAGCAGTGCCCGACATGGCGATAACGATCACCGGTATCCACATGTGGCTGAGCATGTCCTGGAATTTCGCGACGCTCCAAGGCGCGTCGACAAAGGCTGGGGAAAATATCCCGCCAACGCTCTGCCCCAAAAACCGGTAGCTCGCGTACATCAACGTCAGCGCCATTATGAAATTCGGAACGGCTAGGCCGATGAAGCCGAGAAGCGTAAAGGCATGGTCGCCGAAGGAATGGCGCTTGACCGCGGAGTAGATCCCAATAGGCAGAGATATCGCCCAAACAAGCAGAAGGCTTGCCAGTGAGATCAGCAGCGTCGAACCCATCCGATCCCAGATCAGGGTCGACACCGGCTGGTTCCACTCAAACGAATATCCGAAATCGCCCCGCGTCAATATTCCACTGATCCACACGAAATACTGGATATAGACTGGTTGATCGAGACCGTATTGCGCACGCAGACGCGCGATCGTCGCCTCGTCCAGGTTTTGGCCGCCATCGGCCATGGTGGAAAGAAGCGAGGTAAGGTAATCGCCGGGCGGCAACTGAATGATCATGAACGCGATCAACGACATGCCGAACAGTGTAGGTATCATGTAAAGCACGCGCTTCGCCACATATGTCAGCATTGGTTCCTCCCGCTACAAGCTATCCGGCTTAGGACTGCCATCTCAGATGAACCGTCTCTAGATCCACAATGGAAGGCACGACGATTTCTGCACGTTTGCCGACGATCTTGCAGGACACGGCGTCGTTTTTCACCAGCGATTGCACCACTGCGGACGTGCGACCTTGCGGCAGCGCGATGGATAGCGTCTGTTCGCCGATCGGATAGACTTCCCGCAACGGGCCTTTCATCATCATCGGGTTGGTGAGATTCACGAGAAAGATCGCCATTGCATCGTCATGTTCGTAAACCGCTATGTCGATGATACCCTTTCCGTCGACCGTAACGCGATGGTCTTGACCAAGAGCCCAGTTTACGGCGTTTGCAATGAGCCTGCCGTGATCGGGTGCAAGCACTTTCCAAAAGACCTCGCCTATGTTCCATGGAATGTAGACCACGCGACCCCCATGGCCCGTCTCGCGCGCGATGACGGCTGCGCCCCTCGGGGCTTCGCGTGGGTAGACTTCCTCCATGGGCAGGTCTGGAAAATCGGGAACGTAAAGGAACGGCGTTTCCGCATCCGAATGGGCATCCACGGCAATCAAGTGCGTACCGCCGATGATACGTTCGGCACCCTCATAGCCGTTGTTCAACGGGTGAGGATCCGACAGCGCAACATAGGTGTTCTTCACCGGTCCGCGAGGTGCTGATGTCAGCGACGCGCCGAAGACACTCGACAGGCCAAAATCATCTCGCCTATTGCCGACCTCGTTATAAAGAGAGGTTTCATGTGCGGCTATGACCGACCCGCCGCGCTGTACATACTGTTCGATGGCCGCGCATTGCTCGTCCGACAGATAGGTCGCATTTGCCAAAATAATTAGCTTGAAGCGATCCAGCTCGTCCGGCGTCATCACCTGATCGGATAAGAATTCAAACGGAATACGTGCTTCCACCAGCGCATGATAGAATCCGAGATCATTATGTTCGGCGATATGACGTTGCTCCGGAGCCCAATGCCTCAGCGTGGTTGAGGGATCGATGATTGCGATTTCGGCAGTTGGGTGCATCCCATCCAAATACGGCTCGATATCTGCGTGTCGATTGAAGGCTTCCGCAACGGGCCGCACCCAGCGATCGTCCGGAACACAAGCGTTGAATTTGGTGAACCACGGGAACAGGCCCTGCGCCATGCCATCGTGAATCCACAGCTTGATTTCCTCTCCGCTCTGGACGGAATCCTTCCATCGATACTCTTCTTCAGGTCCGATGGAGGTTATGAGGCCGACGGGCCGGTCGCGGAATGTGCCACGAATGCGTTTGCCGTTACGCCCGGCAGACCAACCCACCTCCACGCCCTGGCGCGCCTGATGGTCGACGAACAGGATCGGGCAATGTTTCTGGATAAGTGAAAGGTCGAACTCCATAAGCGACGACCCGCTCATATTTGGAATGAAACTGGCATGGCGACGGATGGATTTGACCGTCTCGTCCCAATAGACCACGAGCTCAGTAAGGATGCGTCTGCGCCATGCAGCCCACGCTTGCCACGCCGGATCAGTCGCTTCCGGTTTCAACGGCAGGTCAAATCCGGTCTCCTGCCTGAAGCGTTTGCGATTGTCTTCGCTGTAGGACACTCCATGGCCTTGCCACCTGTTGGCAAACACGGCATCGACATCGTATTTGGTAACGACCTCGCGAATTACCTCAGTGGTGAAGTCGCGATTATAACTTCCTAGCGCATCGGTGACGTATATACCGGGAAATGCCCAATGTTCCCTCGGGCTTCCGTCCGCATTGATAGCTACCCATTCAGGATGCGCCTTTGCTGCATCCGCATGGATCGCGTGCGGATCGACCCGCGCCATGACATGCATCCCCAACTTGCGCGCGCCTTCAACGATCGTGCCGAACGGGTCGGTGTCGCCGATGAAGCTGGACACATAATGCAGCGGGATTTCGCTTGGGTAGTAGGCGATGTAACCACCAGCCGACAGGCAGACCGCATTCGATTTGGTGCGCTTGAAGACATCGATCCAGAACTCGGGATCATACTTCGCCGGATCGTCTTCTGCAAAGGTCAATTGTGTCCAGCGAGTGGCGGATTTAAACCACTCTGGAGAGCGAACGGTAGCTTCGGAAGTGGCGTTTGGTCGATGCAACATGGGGACTCCAGCGACAATAGGATGCCGTCACGCCCTGTAGGGGCGATTGAAACAGTGTATGTGTCCGTCCCGGTTCAGTTGGTGCCGGGACGGATCGATGAGATCAGGCCTTGAAAAAGGTTTCCGGGTTGGCGGGTCCGGGTGTGGGATATCCCCACGAATTCGGCATGGATTTGGGAACGTTCTGCATGTTGTTCTTCACCACACCGTAGCTATCGCTGGGTAGGCACACGCCGAAGACGTAAAATTGGTCGGCCGCGATTTCCAGGATTTCGGACATTAACTTGCGCTGCACGTTTGGGTCCGGAGAGCCCAGCACGCGGTCATACCGCGCCAATGCGTCCTTTACTGGCTGCGGCGGCTCGAACGCACCCTTTGAAGCTGGATCGCGGTACCACAGTTGCCATCCCTTGGCGTACAGCGCCTCGGTCGTGTTGGGAATGAAGTAGCGTGGATCGAGGATTGCCGCGATCCCCCCATTGCCGCCGAAGCGATGCGCGGTGGCGTCATAGTCAATGCCCTGGCGCACCCGGACCTCCCATAGCGAACGGTCCATACTTCGCATCTGCACGTCCACGCCCACAGCATGAAACATCGGCAGCGCCAGTTGGAAAATGTCGAGAAAGGTGGTGCGGGCCTGGTCGATCTCAAATATGACCGTCACCCGCTTGCCGTTTTCATCCTGCCGGAAACCTTCACCATCCTTATTAGGCAGTATCTTGTCGAGCAGGGCATTGGCCGCGTCCGGATCGTATTGGGTGAATTGCGTGGCTAGGCGTTCGTTATAGAGAGGATCTTCCGCCCGCACGGCGGGTTGTGAGATGGTTCCCTGTCCGATGAAGACTGTGTCGATAATCGCCTGCCGGTCAAGCGCCATCGAAAGCGCTGCCCTAAAATCCTTATTGCCGTAGAGCTTGCGCTTAGCTTCGTCTGGATGGTTGAGATTGAGCTGGAAAACCATCTCGTTCGTTTCGGTTGACGTCAGAGTGTACAGTCCGAATTGTCCCTGGTCTTGGGAATCGTAAAGCACTGCCCGATTGGCCGGCGTAGCGATGTACTGATCCATCAAATCGATTTCACCCTGCATAGCCTTCAACAGCAGCACCTGCGCATCAGCGACCATCTGGTAGACGATGCGATCGATGTAGGGCAGTTGATTTCCCTCAGTATCGACTTTCCAGTAGAAGGGATTACGCTCGGCAATGGCGCGGTCGGTGCTTTGTCCTGGGGCGACCGCCATCTTCCAGGCGTGTATGACGGGACGACGCGAATTCTGAAAGAACTCGTTGTCTACGACGAGGCCCGCTTCGCGCTGGAACAATTGAATCCAGCCAGACGCACCTTTGGTCTTGGCTTCCTTTTCGGCGTTTGAGTTGTACTTGATATGGAACTGCTTGAGATAATGCTTCGGCGCGCGGGTCGTCTGGTCGTCGTTGGCCCATGCAAGACGAAGCGGGAAAAGACCATTAGGCGCGGCGAAAATCACCTTGAACGTCACATCATCCAGGGCTTCGAACCGGGCCTTTTTGCCGCCTGCCCGCAGATGATTTTGTCCGATGTCGTTCAGACCCTCATAATTAAAGATATCTTCGTACCAGAACATAATGTCTTCCGTGGTGAATGGCTGACCATCTGACCACTTCATGCCCTTGCGCAGTCTGAAGGTGAACTCAGTAGCATCGGCATTGCTCTCATAGTGCTCTGCGACATTTGGGACCACACCTGACCAGTCCTCTTTATATCGCAACAGCGGTTCATAAGCCTGGTATCGAAACAGCATCGATAGGGATCCACCACCGACGATCGCGCTGTTCCAGTCTCCGCCGTGTGTCCCGACACGGTCAAGCGGCGTCACGACAAGCGGGTTGGACGGTAGCCGATCTGCGACCGCCGGAAGCTTACCCTCACTCACCATTGCATTCAGCATAGCTGGTTCCTTGGGGGTGCTTGTCTGCGCCAACGCGTGCAGAGCCGGCAGTACGATGGCAGCGGTGCTCGCAGCGAGAAACGCGCGGCGGTTCAATAATGGCATGTGTTTCCTCCTCCAGTCACGCATTGCGAAGCAGCCTCTCCTCCTCAGGATCGCCTCCGCAATCTGCCCACGACAGCATCATTAAAATCAAGCTTACATGTCCGTATTTGTTTAGCTTGTATTATGTATTTTGTTAGGTAAAGTGTTATGTTGGATTTTAGCCGCGCGCAGCATCACAATCGGAGCAAGCGTCATGCGTAAGGTAACATTGCAGGACATCGCCAATCACACCGGCTTATCCAAATTCGCCGTCTCATGCTCGCTCTCCGGGAAGGCCGGGGTAAGTGAGGCCACCCGCAGGCGGGTTGAGGAAACTGCTGCCATGCTGGGCTACCAGCGCCCGAAGGCCATCGACGAGCAACGCAAGATCACTCTGATCTTTCATGATCAAGTCGACAGCGTGAGCTATGAGTTGCGCACGATGTTGCAAGACGGCATGCAGAAGGAGGCGCATCGGCTAGGTCAACCGGTACGGTTGCAGTGGACCCACGACGCCGAAATGGTCGAGGCAATGGTTCAGGATAGCGCTGGCATTATTCTCGTTGGGCCTCACCAACAGAAGACGCTAGCTATAGTGAAAGCGGCCGGCGTACCGTCCGTTCGATTAGGATGGGTATCCCCCCTTGAACCGGTCGATCATGTCGGCGGCACCGACCATGAGGCAGGGATAGCAGTCGGCGATTACTTATTTGGACTTGGGCATCGAGACATCGCCTTCGTGCAGGGGAAAGAGGGCTATCGCGGCCGAATGGAACGATATCACGGTTTGCGTGAGAGTTTAGAGCAACACCTTAGTGCGAGACTGCATGACTTGCGCTTTGATGAAGATGGAGGTTTCATCCCTGCCCTACAAACTCTTCACAATTCGGGAATCACACCGACAGCGTTGTTCTGCGCTCACGATGGGCTCGCGCTTACCGCTGTTTCGGAACTCCTAGCACGTGGGTATCGCATACCAGACGATATATCGGTCGTCGGGTTCGGTGATTTTTCGGCCGCAACCCAGATATCTCCCTCCTTGACAACCATCAAGGTACAAGGCGTTGAAATGGGCGCGGCAGCGATGCGATTGGTTTTGGAACGTATCGCGACGAGAGGTCAGCCAGTCATCGCTAGGCGCATCCTTATTGCATCAACTTTTATCGAGCGACGCTCGTCAGGCGTTGCCCCGAAACATTCGAAACGGTTGGACGACGCTTGACGCTGAGCGTTCGTAGTTTTGAGGAGGCAAGAGCCAGCAACCGGCGATTAATGGGTTTCGGCCCGGCCGAAGTCAAACATTAAGGCGGTCTCCGCCACTCTCCGATCTCTTTGACAAACTCGCTTAATCGCCTGCTCGTCCGGCCGGTTGGCCCTTCCGAGATAGAGCTTGGCTGCGTTTCCATGACGACGATCTTGGCCTCCTCCCCCTTTGTAACTGAAGTGGGCATCGACTGCCGACGAAAAGCGCTAGAAGGTATCAACAACCGTCAGAACCCTGATCTTGCGACCAGTGGCCAGTTGGTCATGAACGAAGTCCATTGCCCAGACATGGTTGGAATGGGTCGGCTCCGGGTGGTCAGCACGCAGCTTCGCCTTGATACGGCGCTTGGGAACCTTGTTGGGGAGCTGGGGGTCCATCTCCTTGTAAAGACGATAGATTCGCGTCGGATTGACAGGCCATCCATCACGCGTGAGCAGAACATGAACGCGACGATAACCATAGCGCCTCCGCGTCTGGCGGATGTCCTCGATCTCTAGCTCCAGTTCGGCCTGCTCACCACGCCTGGACTTGTAGACATAAAGCGACCGGTCAATCTTTAACACCGAGCATGCACGCCGGATCGAAACCTTCCAGTCCGCCTGGCTCGTGTCGACAAGCGTGCGCTTGCGGGCAACCTCAAAGTTTTTTTGAAAGCATATCCTGCAGCATGGCCTTGGCCAGTGACAGGGCCGCCACATCCGCTTTAGCTTGGCGTTCTCTCAAGCTGTCGCAGCCGCGTCATCTTCGAGCGCATCAGGCCCGTGTATTTTTTGCGCCAATGGTAAACGTTGCATCCGAAATGCCCGCCTTGTGGCATACCTCACCGATTGGCGTTCCATCCTAAGCCTGCTTCAAAACAGACGCGATCTGCGCTTTCGAAAACGTGGACGCCTTCATTGAATTCTCCTTTTCGTCTTAGCAGGGATAAAAAGCGAAAAATTCCGATTCTAAATGGCCTAATTTATTGGGAGCACGTCAAGAGCATCAGTCCCACGAACAGTATGCGGACTGTCGAGTGCGGCCGTCGTTTCCACATCGGCGAGCGATACCCGCATTATCATCCAAGGGCCGGATCCCTGTCCGACAGGCACTGCTGCGTGGGGCGGGCACTTGCTGGCCGTTTGGGCCCTAGTCTCGCACGGATACCCTTGATTCTCTTAGGGTCGCACTCTACGTATTTAAAAAGTCGGGAGGAAATATGCGTCAGGTTTTAAGTCTAAAAGCAGAAACCGGCGTGAGAGGACTGGATGATGTTCTTTCCGGTGGCTTCACGCGCAGGCACGTTTTTTTGCTTGAGGGCTCTCCAGGGACAGGCAAAACCACGATTGCTTTGCAGTTCCTTATCGAAGGAGAAAAACGCGGAGAACGCTGCCTCTACATCAGCCTGTCGGAAACGGACGAAGAATTGCGCGATTGCGCCAAATCTCATGGCATGGAGATTGGTAGCGGGATCGAGATATTTGAACTCGTTCCCCCGGAAAGCCTTCTCGATGCCGAACAACAGCAAAGCCTGCTCTATTCCTCGGATCTCGAGTTAGGCGAAACGACAAAGCTGATTTTCCAGGCCTTTGAGCGGATTAGACCCCAGCGCGTCGTGATTGATAGCCTCTCTGAAATTCGCCTTCTAGCGCAGAGTTCTTTGCGATACCGCAGACAGATCCTTGCACTAAAGCACTTCTTCGCACGCTCCGATGCAACGGTGCTGCTGCTTGATGACATGACGTCGGAAAATTTTGACAAGACGGTTCACAGCGTGGTCCATGGTGTCATCCATCTCGAACAGCTTCTTCCGGATTACGGCTCCGAGCGCCGTCGATTGAGAGTGATCAAATATCGCGGTCAGTCGTTTCGCGGCGGCTATCATGATTTCGTCATCAAGACGGGTGGCGTTGCGGTCTTTCCGCGCCTTCGCGCGATCGAGCACAGGACCAAATTTGAACGGACCACCCTCTCGAGCGGTCTTACCGAATTCGATGGCCTGCTCGGTGGAGGCGTGGAGCGTGGATCGAGCACCCTTCTCATCGGCCCTGCCGGAACGGGAAAGAGCCTGTTTGCCCTTCAGTTCGTCAACGCCGCAGTCGAGCGTGGCGAAAGGGCAGCGATCTTTATTTTCGATGAGGAGCTTGGTCTCCTATGTGCGCGCACCAGATCGATGGGTATCGACCTTGAGAAGTTGCAGGCAGAAGGGCACATCCACGTCGAGCAACTCGATGCCGCCGAACTATCACCGGGGGAATTTGCACAGCGTGTGCGCGACCGGGTCTCGACCTACGATGCCAAAACCGTCGTTATCGACAGCATAAACGGCTACCAGGCTTCAATGCCGGAAGAGAACGCTCTCATTTTGCACATGCATGAACTGCTACAATACCTCAACAGGCAGGGAGCCAACACTTTCCTGACGGTCGCCCAGCATGGCCTCGTCGGGGACATGAAATCGCCCGTCGATGTCACTTATCTTGCAGATACCGTCATCCTTCTCAGATATTTCGAGGCGCTCGGAAAAGTGCGGCGCGCCGTATCGGTGATAAAGAAGCGCACGGGGCCTCACGAAGACACGATCCGTGAGTTCAAGATATCCGGTAACGGACTGACCCTCGGAGAACCACTTTCGGGCTTCCAAGGGATTCTTCGCGGCGTTCCAAATTTTGTCGGCGACCAGCACCCGCTTCTTCCTCCTAACGGGGAGGACAGCAAGAATTTCTAACAGCGACATAAGCGCACTTGTCTATGCTCCGATCGGCCGCGATGCACAAATTGCAGCGTCACTCCTGAACGAAGCGGGTGTTTCTTCCACCATCGTCGCCGATATTGCATCGTTTGTGGCCGGTCTGAAGGACAACGTCGCCTTCGCTGTGGTGACAGAGGAGGCTTTGCGTTCAGCGGACTTGAGGGGGATTTCCGCTTGGATCGCAGCACAGCCGAGTTGGTCTGACCTGCCCTTCATCATCCTCACAAACCGTGGCGGCGGACCTGAGCGGAACCCGACTGCGGCGAGGCTCTCTGAAGTTGTGGGAAATGTGAGTTTTGTCGAGCGACCTTTTCATGCAACGAGCTTCATAAGCGTTGCAAGGTCGGCCATGCGCGGTCGTCGGCGGCAGTTCGATGCCCGAGTCCGAATGGAGGCGCTGGATGAAGGCGAGCGTCGCCTCCAAACGGCCCTCGCCGCGGGCCGGCTCGGCGCCTGGGAGCTCGATCTTGCAACCAATGAACTGACGACCTCGGCAACATTTCGATCCCTTTTCGGCCGTAGTCCCGACGAAGGTTTTGCCTATACGGACCTTTTGGCATCGATCCACCCTGCAGATCTCGAGCGCATGCAATCGGCCGTTCGTACGACGATCGAAACGGGCGCCGATTACTCGATAGAATACCGAACGGTCTGGAACGATGGGTCGACCCACTGGGTGGAGATTCGCGCCCAGCTCTACAGCGATCGCACTGGCAGGGCCAGCAAGCTTGTCGGCGTATCGGCCGACATCACCTCACGTCTGGAAGAGGAAGAGCATCAACGGCTGTTGAACGAAGTTCTGGAAGAGCGCGTCGCTGCGCGAACGCGTGATCTGGAGAAGGCATATGCGACAGTCATGGAAGAGGTGAGCCAAAGAGAGCGCGCTGAGCAACAGTTGCGCCAGTCCCAGAAAATGGAGGCGATCGGCCAACTTACCGGCGGCGTGGCTCATGATTTTAACAACCTCTTGATGGCCGTGCTTGGCAATCTTGAACTCCTGCGAAAATATGTTGGCGATGATGCGCGAGCGGTCCGCCTGATAGAGGGTGCCCAGCAGGGTGCTAAACGTGGCGCTTCCCTTACCCAGCGACTTCTCGCTTTCGCCCGCAGGCAGGATCTGCGCATCGATCCGGTCGATATGCGCGCGCTGGTTACCGGAATGGAAGACCTGCTGAAACGATCCGTTGGCTCCACAATGTTCGTTAGAACTGACGTGCCGGATCATCTCCCGCTAGTTTCGGCGGACGCAAACCAGGTTGAACTTGCGCTCCTCAATCTTGTTGTGAACGCCCGTGACGCCATGCCGGATGGCGGTGAGATCTCCATTTGCCTGAACGGTGTCCATCAGTCCGTGCCGGACGGTGAGCTTGCGGTAGGCGACTACGTCGTCCTTTCTGTAATTGACCAAGGTTACGGAATGGATCGTGAAACCTTGCGAAAAGCTGTGGAGCCGTTTTTCTCGACAAAGGAGCTTGGAAAAGGCACCGGTCTTGGCCTTTCCATGATCCACGGCCTGGCGTCCCAGTTGAAAGGTGATCTCAAACTTACAAGCGAGTTGGGTAAGGGCACGAAGGCGGAACTGTGGATCCCAGTCTCGACATCCGAAATCACAAACGATTCAGCACCGATTGAGGTGTCAGTAGCACCAACCGCGAGCGCTTCAGGGCCGAAACGGATCCTGCTGGTGGATGACGATCCTCTCATAGCTATGAGTTCAGCCGATATGCTGATGGACCTCGGCCACGATGTCGTTGAAGCACATTCAGGGAAAGAAGCCTTGGAGTACCTGGGGGACGGAAGCTGTTTTGACCTCCTAATCACCGACTATTCGATGCCTGGCATGACCGGAGCGGATCTGGTGATTGCAGTCCGCCATATTGTTCCAAAGCTTCCGATACTCATCGCCTCGGGCTACGCGGAACTTCCGCCTGGAGTTGATCTTGACGTTGCACGGCTCGGCAAGCCGTATACACAAGATCAACTGGAGCGGGAGCTTCGAAAGCTATTTAACGATCCGGTCATGACAGGGCCAGTCATCAGGAACGGGCCGTAGAACAGGCCTGTCGAAAAAGTGGGGCAACTGTAAAGAGTACCGATCTCGTCGAGAGCTTTTATCCTTCGGGTCTGGACGTGAACAACGCATTGTGGAGCACCGGTCCCGGCAGGCGCTAAAAAGCCGCGGGATTAGGACATCAGTATCGGCACCAAAAAAAGCCCTCGGTATTCCGATCAATGTTCTGCGAGCTCTGAGCCTGGCTTTCCAAGATCAACCTCGCAAGTAAACAGATGGTGGCGACAACAGGCGTGACATTGCGTCACGCGACGCCATGCGTCCTTGGAAGCTCTTGAGATGAGCTTACTATGCACTCCATCGACTCTATGAAGTGGCAATGCCTGCCCGGAACATCGGGCTACATTGCTAAGTTCGAGGGTCCTCAGTGATGGAGTCACCATGACCTTCCTCGGCCTCGAAGCAGAAATGCTGGCGCGAATACAGTTCGCGTTCACCGTCTCAT
>Ga0308171_1001808_pt1 | contig 26096 bp, 27 predicted proteins | sample PhyGR1_FD_202135 | JGI IMG/M metagenome (GOLD analysis project Ga0308171, IMG submission 202135) | Phyllosphere microbial communities from UC Gill Tract Community Farm, Albany, California, United States - DLSLSG.R1 | ecosystem: Host-associated > Plants > Phyllosphere > Unclassified | place: USA...
CGATCATGCCCTGACCCGTGAGCTCATCAGTGGGCTGCGAGATGCTCTCCGGGCCGCCTTCGCGACAGGAAAGCCGGTCAGGACGGACACCCCGCCTGATCCCTCGGCCTCGGGCTCACCCGCCACCTTCGAGTACACCGTGAGCGTCGAACACGAAGATTCTGCGCAGACCGCGGCCCAGGCGCACAAGACGATGAGCTCGATCACGGTCACGATGACGAAGTCACCGGAGCCCTACTCCATGTACGAGCGATTGCTATCCCACGGCATCGTGTATCTGCAGCCGGATACGAGCTGCTGGGAATCGGTTTACACCGACGACGACCTCCGCGTGGACGTCTACTTGAGCCACGCGAAGCTCGCTCAGCTGCTCTCGGACGCCGAAATCGACCCGGACTCTTTCCCGCCGAAGGTGTCTCCGCCGACAGAACTCCACCATGTCCGCTCGCACCACGTCATCGAGGGAATCGTGACCGGCTCAGCCGTCCAAGGGTTGTGTGGACGCTTCTTTGTCCCTTCCGCGTCCGAGTCGTCAAGCTTGCCCGTCTGCACTGTCTGCGAGGAGATTCACCCCTTCGCTCAAGAACTGCTCGATCAGCTGCGTGAACGAGGTCAGAGCTGACTAAGGTCCTCTAAAGCCTTCGTGCTCAAGGTGCGGAGGGCAGAGGTTGGTCTTGCCACAACCTCGGCAACGTGCTTGCTTGCGGCGTCGCGGCGCTCTGCGAATGCAACGACGTCGGCAACGCGCACGAGGTGATGCGTGCCTTTCAGGCGGGCGGGGAGGACACCGTCACGAATGAGCTTTGACACGTGCGGGCGACTGACGTTGAGCATTGACGCCACCTGGTTCGGACTAAGCGTGTCTTCGTTCTCGAAGAGGGAGACGCCGGTGCCGCGTTCGACGGCGGCGAGGAGGTTTGACACCATTTCGCGCAAGGGAGATTCTGCAGGAAGCTGCTGGACGGCATCGAACAGCTGGGAGACCTCCGCGGGGGCGACGGCCGTGTGGGGGTCTATGGCAGTGATTGTCATGTCATCTCCTAACTGAAATAACTGTAACGCGGTTACCTCGTTTTAGGAAACGAAACAGGGAAACTGGCAGGAATCGCCTCCGCCGACGAGATCTCAGGCCTGTCGGGGGAGCCGCGGACCACTCCGGAGATGTCGACTGCGGCGGGGCCTGACTCTTCGTGCCCCCCCTCCCGGAGCGCAGCACCACCCAACCCGTCTTCTCCAGCCGCACCGAAGTGACAGCGTCATGCGCAACGGCGTGCGCGAACTTCCGCGACCAGCCATGCAGAGCTGCCGGGTCCGACTGCCGTGGAGGAGCGCTGCTCCGACCACGGGACGATGGCGTGAGCTTGAACGAAATGACATCAGGTACTGCATGTATACATGCCGATAGTAGATATTATGTCAGTTATCTCACATAATGCCCGTCGGTTGCGTCACTTCCCCACGCCCGACAGGAAGTTCGACACCACGGCGCCAGCCACGGCACCAGCCAGAAGTGTCCACAGCCAGGCAATGACCGAACGGCCGCGCCATGGCCGTCGATCTCGAATCCGCAAGCGCGGGAAGACGATTGGGATGCAGAAAAATAGTCCGACCGAAGCAACCGCGAGCGACATGAGCGGCGCGTTCGTTGCCAACAGTCCAACGAGGCCGAGGATGACGAGTGGCACCCCGATGAAGGTCATCAGCAACGTGATGGGGGTGCCAAGTACCCACATCCATCCTGGTCCGAGCTTCTTTAGCTCGCTCCGGACAATCGGCATGTTCCGGTCCAACCATTCGGCTGATGGAGCACTCACATCCAACTCGCCCATCGTGAAGAGGCCAGCCCGGAAAGAGAACGATACGGACCCGCCGCTGTAGCGCGAGCCGATCTCGATATTCAAACGCTTGGGCATGGACGATCCAAGCAGAGCCGCGCGCATGTCATCCGCGACGTCTCCACGATGCGTGTGGCCATTCCTCAGCTCCACCGACCATGAGGAATGCGCCGAGGCGTCACCGACAAGCTCCTCAAGCGAATCGCGGAAGCTCAAAAGCGCTGCGGACGAGCACCAGGTCATTGGCTGCCGGATCATCGTGGAGACAGAGGTCACAGACGAAACCTACCCGCGCGACACCGCCTAGCTCAGTCCAAGTCCGCCGATGCCCAAACCGTTTCTTCTCCTGTGGCCTCTCTCACGCAACGCGCGAAGTCGTCTCGTGCGCGTGTTCGTTCGTCGCCGAGAACCTCTTCGTCTCGTAGCAGTGAGAGCACGTCGGGAACCTCCGGGTGGAGGGATACGAGACGCCATCGTTCCGCAGCCTCGTCAACTCGTGACGGCAAGGTGGTTTCAAATTGCCGTTTCATGGCCGGAGTCGCGTCATCATGGAGCGTGACGTCGTAGCCCAGCTCGTTGATGACCTCGTCCACCTTTCGCTGACCGTCATCGACTCCCAACACCACGGGTCGCACGAATTGTGTCTTGGTTTCGATAAGGTGCATCCCGATCTGCTTGGCCATTGCACCGGTGATGTAGTTGAGCCGGCGGCAGACCAAGACGGGCACGAGTGAAACGTTCGGATGAGCCACCTGCACTGACGCCGCTTTATCGAGGAGCTGGTACAGCTCTTGGGTCCGCGGGTAGATCCACTCGCGGAGGTTCTTGGCCTCGATCATGATGAGAACCGGCTGCATCGGCATGCCGTTTGCGTCCAGGCGCAGTAGCCACGCCGCGCTGTCGAGGGGGCCACCTGGGACACGCGAGCCGAGGAGGTCTTTCACTTCACCCCCGGAGGGGTTCAGCAGCCGGTACCCGTAGGGGGCAGTCTCAAGCAATGAGGCGTGGATGACACGTTCAAGCGCGGACCCGACCGGTGAAGGGTTCCAGTCCCGTCCCGCAGTCGCCCACGTACGGTAGCGAGCGAGCAGCAGCCTCTTACGACCTGCAACTCGCACGGCGGTCTTACTCGGATCCGCCGTTACGAACACTCGTTGCATGCCGCCGCCGCGAGTTGTGGCCCCCTCGTAACTGATGACACCCTCACGCCGAAGTCGCGCTGCCGCGGGCGTCAATAGATGAGGCTGAATGGTCGGGAAGTCGCCCCACTTACGGTCAGCAGCCTTGGCCTCGAGTTCCCGAGCTCCGAAAGCAAGCTCGCGAGCCGCCACGTCCCGAACCACAGCGTCGGCAAGGCCCGCCCACTCTTCCTTCGATCGCGACAGCCCCGCCATTAGACCACCGTATCCGCGTCCCGCCGGGGCACTGGGGGGAGACATTCCTATATTGGTGGCTCTCCTCCGGTGAAATGCCCGATGGAGGCGGAGCGGTCGCCGCACCCTACGGTGGTGGTCATGGAAGACCCCACGTTGGACATCATCACGGGAATTGCCGTGCCGGCCGCCTCGATTCTCGTCTCGACGTGGGTAGCGATCCGGTTGGCACGATCCGAGCGAAGAGCGGCGTCAGCCGCGCAGGCAGAGGAACGAAAAGACGCCGCGGCGGCACGAGCCGAAGAACGCGAGGCTGCGGCGGCGGCGCGAGTCGAAGAACGCACCGATGACGCGTTCTCCCGCGCGCTCACCGCTCTCGCAACCTTGAACACGATCAATCTCCGTGCAGAACCAGCCGCGGAACCTTTTCGAGAGCTTCGCGTCGCCCTGACTCTGCTCGACGCGGCGACATCTCCTGTCGAACATGATCGTCTCGCCGAGTGGTTTGAGGCTGAACGCCTCGCGGGGTTGGCTCAGGCCCAAAAGTCGATGGAACTGCTCCGCCTGGTTCCGGAACCTCTACGAACCGATGCGGATGTGGAGAAGGCCGTGGCCGCCGGGGAGCCTGTGAATACCTGGGCCCGAGACTTCGCGAACAACCTCCGTCTCTGGCGTCGCGAAGGCGCCACCGATGCGAAACTGCGAACCCTCATCGCTGCCGCAAAGACATCAATTGGCCCGACCGCGACCGATCCCGCCGCGGTGCCTAGCCTGGGAAACGGGTCATGAGACGCGGCTGTGGATAACGATCTGCCTCGATGCTTCACGTTGCGTACGCTGCACGGTCATGGATGATCTGGGCTTCGCGTGGGTTCGCTGTTCGAGCTGCCTGGGCTCCTGCGACCCCGCAGAGACAGCGAATGCCGAGTTTTGGAAATGTCGACTGTGCGGCCAGGCGCTCATTGTGAACCCCTAATCGGTGCGAACCCGGGAAGGACCTCGGCGCACAGTTGGCGCGAGGTGAGTCGGTCCCACTCGTAGGTCTGCTATCGACCCCGCACAAAATCAGCCACTGAGCGGAACCACCGCAACGCACGGGCCTGCTGGCGAGGTCGCCCCGAAGGGGCATGCGGAAGCGGGAGCTGATCGCGGAGTTCCGAGTTCAGGAGACGAGCCCAGACGCGCTCAGACAGCCCCGGGCTGCGCAGCAACTTGTCGACGTCATCAAGCGTGACGACGAACCCGGGCGCGGTTCCGTATACCTCGTAGCGGACAGTCGCCCGGAGATCTCGCATCGCCCAGAGGAGTTTGTCGCGGTCGGTGCGACGCGGGTATTTTGCAAGCGGCCGTTCCGCCAGGAAGTCGAGCAGGCCAAGAGTTTCACTGCTGAGACTCGCGGGCACGACGCTAAATTCGCTGTCAGGATCAATGGTCATGGGCCATCCTCTCGTTGTCGGCATCAGACGACGCCGTAGAACTCCCAGTGCCAGGCCTCGTGTGGCCCGCTGCCGCCCTGGACGGCCCAGGGTGGGTTTACCCACCCGTATCGGCCGGCGTTGGCGCTGAGCCAGGCGTAGGTGGCGCTGTCGTAGCTGATGCGGGCGTGGGTGTACGTGCCGATGTCGATCGCCATGGCCCACCCGTGATTCGACGTCCCCGGTGGCGCGGCCTCGTCGCCATAGATGCGCTTCGCCTCGACCTGGGAGGCGTAGTCGCGGTAGGAGTCGTTGATGGGGAGGTCGTAGCCGAACGTCTGTCGAAAGGCGGCGTTCATGGCCACGAGCGCTTGCACGGCATCGGGGCGCAGATGCTCCCCGGACGCCCACGGGATCGGCACCAGCTGCGATTCGGGGATGCGGCCGTTGCTGTAGCCGCCCCATGCGCCCGGTTCGGTGCCGTTCGGGGGGCTGTAGCCGGCAGCAGCGTTACACGGGGCTGTGAGTGCCGCCGTGACGGCCACGGCCGGCGCCTCCCACTTGACGTAGTGGTTCGGGTCGCTGTTGATCTGCACCCGGTGGATCGCCTCGGATGCCGGCATGTTCTGCCAGCCGTCGATCTTCACGAGGCGCTGGTAGAACAAGGTGGCAGCCTTGGTGGGGTTGAGCCGGTCGTCCCGGCTCCCCCACGAGTCCTGCTGCTGGAACAGGCCGATCGACGTCGTGCGTGAGCCGTCGGGGTTCGTTACACCCGACGTCTCCCAGTCGCCGTAACCGATGTTTCGTAGCGACGATTCACCCATCGCTGTCATGACGCCGAGCAGCTGCGCGCGCGAGTCCAAACCCATCGCCGTCGCGGCATTCATGATCGCCGCGGCGTTGTCCAGCTGGTCGCCGCTATAGCCGGCGATCGCGCGCCCCTGGACCGCGCTTGTGGTCGCTGCGCCGCACCCGCCGTTCGGAGACGGGACGGCGGCGAGCAGGAACGTTGTGGTGACCACGAGGGCCACCGCAACGCCTCCCACGCTCTTACGGAGCATCGCCGGCCACGTCCTCGGCGGTGTAGTGCATGGCGTCGTCGGTGTCGGTCAGCTCCGTCTCCCAGCTCGACCGGATGTGTCGCACGTGCACCTCGGGCTTGTCGCCGTACTTGAACACGAAGTGCCCCGGCGCCAGGCCCTGCAACACGTCGGCCGTGCTGGGTTCGAAGTTGAAGGTGCGCACCGCCCAGTCGGCATCGTCCTGCCGGTCCTGGCGAAACATGTAGATGCTCTGGGCCTCGCTGATGACGGTTTGGCCGGGTGAGTTCGGAGCAATGTCTTTGCCCTTGTGGAAGACGAACACGTTCGACAGGCCAAGAGCGCGAGAAAGCTTCTGGTTGCTCTTCAACAGGTGGGCGGTGGGGCCGTCCACCATGTCCCAACCCTCCTCGTAGATGACGGAGGTTCCCCAGCCCTTGTTCTCGGGCGAGCGGAGCCGGCCCATCATCCACTCGTTGCCGATCGCGCGGATGACGTTCACCGCGGGGCCGTCAGCCGGCAGCTGCGAGATGTCAAAGCTCGTCAGCTTGCCGGTGAGGTCGACGCTCTCAGACGTCTCACCGTCGAGCAGGCCGGCGTACTCGTCGAGCAGGCCCGTGAGCGTCCACCGGACGCCGAGGCCGGCGTGATGCAGAGCCTCACGGCTCGACGGCGACAGGTCCGCGTACGCTGGCTCATCCGGGATGGTTCCGAGGAAGGGCAGCACGTCCGCCATGGTCGGTGTGCGGGCGCTCTCGAAGCGCGCCAGTGTGGCGCTGAGCGCGCCGCGGATCGCCTGTTCCTCCCAGTCGGTGAGACGGGCGTTATCACGAGCGATCCTGACGATGGTGTGGAGGAGCCGGTAGATACCGGCTCCTCCGGCGCTGCGAAGAATGAGCGGGTCCAGGAGGTTGAGACGGGTCGACCCCGACCCGTCGACAGCAAACCGCAACGGCTCGGCGCCGTACGCGCGGGTGATCTGCGCATACTCGCCCTCATCGCCCTGGGGCTTCTTGTCGAACACGACGGCGCGGCGGTAGCGCAGCAGCAGCGGCCGGCCGACGCACACGGTCTTGACGAAGCTCGACTTTCCGCCGCCGATGCCGCCGGCAACGATCGTGTTCGGGCTGGACACAAGCCGGGGCTTGGCGTTGTACGCGGTGATCGGGTCGTGTGCGACGAGGGTGTGCGACAGCTGATCCCGACCGTTGGCGATGCCCTGTGTGCCCGTGGGCGGGCCGATCAGGGCGGTGTTCAGGATCGCGGCCTGGCGCGTGGTCGACGGGGCACCGATCAGAGCCGGCGCATACGCGCCCCGGCCCGCCTTGCGGGCGCTCGTGCGCAGCTTCGAGCCCGGAAGATCGAACGGCGACGTCTCACGAGCCGGGTTGTCCTGGTCGACGCGCAGACGCGCCGACGAGCTGGTGTCGGTCATGAAATGGCCTCCTTCTCTCCTCGGCCGGCAAGCATGTTCATCGCGTTAGCGCTGAACGATGCCTTGTGCGGGGCAAGGCCCCGCGCGATCGGCCACGTCGAGCCGCTCGCGGAAGACTGATACGAATCGAGCCAGTCGAGACGCTCGATGCCGAGGTTCGTCTCGCACACCTCTGCGAACCGGCGCGTGGCGCGCGCCAACTCCTCCCGGCTGGATGCCGTGACGGTCACGAACCCGATCCAGTAGACGCCGTGGTGATGCGACCCGGGCGCCAGGTCAGAGCGGCGCCGCTGCGCAGCCGTGACACGGACGCTGGTCTCGTCGTCACCGATCTTGCCGTTGGCCGTCTCTGAGAGGTGGTCGGCCATGTCGCGCACGATGTCGACTTTCGCGGCCTGCTTTGCCTCGGCCGCGGGCACGAGCTCGACATGGAATGAGACGGTGCGCACGACGTCGAGCTCACGGCCCACGAGAGCGTCAACGAGCCACAGAGGCGTACGCGGAGCGACCGCCATGTTCTCGGCGCGGATCGCTGCGGTGCGGTGCCACCACTGCACCGCCTGGCCCGTCTCAGGATCGATCCCTTCGACCACGTGCGCGGAGAACTCGTCGTGCGACGCTTCGCCGAGGTCCATTGGTGTGAGCCCCGCCTGGTAGTCGACCGGACGGCTCGGGTTCTGCATATGACGGATAACCGCGGCCGTGCCGCGGGCCGTCAGCGGTTCTACCGGTCCCATTCGGGCGGCTTCGAGGCCTTCGACGACCGACTCGATTTCGGCAGCCATGAGAGCACGCCACCCGTCGCGGCCCTCGCCGTAGCGGGCCGCGGTGGCCACGAACGTGGGCGTGATCGGCCAGCGACCGACGATGTAGTGCCGCTGCACCATGGCGCTGCGGCCCGTCTCGATCAGAACCTCCTCATAGGAGCGCATCGCCTCAGGCGGCGCCGTCTCGTCGAGGTTGTTCATCAGCCACCACTCCTGCAGGGCCGAGTCTGCCGGCAGCACGCGCGTGAGCGGCTGCACCTGGCGCAGTAGAGAGTTTTCCGGGGCGCGGCTGGCAAGAAAGCGGGCGAAGCCCTCGGCCGCGGCGTGCACGGCCTCGGGGGCTTCGAGGCCGCGCAACTGCCCGCCCAGGGAGAACGCGACCGACAGGTAGGAGTCCTCCCCTACCGGTCCATGCCACGCGATGCCGGGGAGGCCGCGAGCAGCCTGCAACCACGCCATGCCGTCCGCGCCGTCAGGCACGGCGCGCATGGCTGCAAGCTCGCGCATCCAGTCGGCGCGGGCCTCCTGGTTCGCGCGACGCTCGGCCTTCGATGCTGGCTTGCGGGTCTGCTCGAGCGCGGTCGTGAGAAGCCCCCACCGGTCGGCGTCGTATGGAACGAACCGGTCCGTCATCGCGCGGCGCCGTTCCTTCCAGCGCTGCCGGCGTCGCCGCCGCTCGAGGAGACTCCCTCGGTGCGTGTCGATCGTGGCCAGGATGATGCCGGCCACCAGCACGAGAGCGACCGCGATCACCCACCACCCCAGGAGGGGTGTCAGGAACATCGCGATCCCCACGACGACAAGGATCCCGATTACACGTTCACGCGGGACTCGTGCACCGAAGAATCCACGGTGGGCGCTCTCGCCACCGAGGAAGTAGTAACCGTCGTTGCTCATAGCCGGTCCTTCCCGTATGCCTCGCGCTGCGGCGCTGCAACAGATGTATCGGCCGCGCGCTCGGCCTCTTTGGCGCCTTTCTTCACGCCCTGTGCGGCCATGGTCGCTGCGGTAGCTGCGCCACCCGCGACTTTCACGCCGGCCCGCGATGCACCACCCGCGCCGGCCGTGACAACTCGGCCGCTTCCCTTGGCGGTGGAAGACGCGGGAGCGGATGCCGCAGCTTGGCTGAGCGTTCGCCCGGGGGGCGCCGAGGCCCCCCGCACGGGCTGTGCAGCAGCAGGCTGAGGTGACGACGGTGCCGCCCGCGCCGGCTCGCTGTTCTGCGGCATCTTCGACGGCGAGCGTGCGCCAATCGGGGCTACCTGCGACGAGCTAGAGCCCGTTCCAGCTTGTCCCTCTGAGAGCGCCTTGACGTACTTCATGAGGAAGATCGGAGACAGCGCTGCCGCGAACATGGCGAGGATCGCGACGATGACAGCGACCAGGTTCTTCCAGAGGTCGTTTCCCCAAAGCGCCAGCGGCGAGATTATGAGACGGAAAGCGAGCCCCAGCAGCAGGAAAAGAAGCGGGTGCGTGAAAAGAAGCCCCACCCAAAACGCGAGGAACTTGATAGCCGTGGCCCGACGTTCGGGATCAAGCACCCATACCGTTGCGAGAGGCGCGAGTGCCCCGAGGAAGTACAGGGTCACGAGCTGCACAACGAAGAGAATCGCGATGAAGAGCATGCCTATGGCCATGGCCCAGGCGAGCATCCACGCAATGTAGACACCACCCGCGAATTTCGCCGGGTCTTCGAACAAGAGCCCTGACAGCTGCGCCGTCAGTTGGTCGGAAGAACCGAAGTACGCCCAGGCGATAACCGCCTCGGTCCCGACGTGAATCAGGCGGATGATCATAGTTCCCGCGAGCGGGCCGAACATTAGTCCCAGGATGAACCCCGGGAAGTACACGCCGATCGCGTGGAAGGTGTCGCGCCCCGACTGGAGCCCGCGAGCTGTCCGCAGAAGCTGAAAGACGAGCACCACAGCTGCGACGAAGAAAGAGATTGCGAAGCTCACGCGGTACGTGTCGATGAACGCGGAAAGACTCAGGTCTGGGAGCGTTGCGCCCGTGACCGCGCTGATGAAGTCGGTTGCAAGCCCCTGCGTGGCCTCACGGCCCGCCTTGTACATGCTCCCGAACGGGTCGGACCAGAAGCCGACGGCTCCGCCGATTCCATTAGCGATGTTTTCGGCGCCGCCAATGATGTTCTCGAAGAAGTTGCCGCCCCCTCCGCTCGGCGGCGGTTCGGTCGCCATGGTCAGCAACCGCCCGTGAATGGGGTGTCAGCGGCACTAGACGCTGTGCCCGAACCTGTCGAGCCCATGTCACTAACCGACCACGTGCCGGCGGCGGAGCGCGACAGCGTCAGGGTGGGCTCGAACGTGCGGGAAGGGCTAATTGCCCCGTCGATCACCCACGGGAGGGTGAGGGTGATGACCGCTTCATCCGACGTGAAGCTGTCGACGCGGTAGCTCCCGTTCACGGTTGTCACGCCAACGGGGTTAGGTCCCGTCCACGACAAGCCCGACTCTGACCAGTGGGACCACCAGTCGACGCCCAGGCCGGTCGTCGATGCGACTGCGCCGGAATCTGTTGGGGTCGGGATTTGAAGCGTGTAGCGGGCGAACGCCGCGGCGTAGGACACAGCTCCTTCCGGCGTGCGCGGGGCGCTGAGCTGAGCGTCAATGACAGCATCCGCCGTGAGCTTCGCGCCGCCCATGCATGCGTCGACGCCGGCCACGGCCGGTGTCGAGGTGGTCGGCTGGGGAGTTGCTTGGGGGTCGCCGCTGGGGCGGGATGCCGCGTATATCCCAATACCGGTTCCCGCCCCGACGAGCAGCAGCGCGCCTGCGGCAGCGGCGGTGATCCATATCCACCGGCGCCGGGGGCTCTGTCGTTCTGTCGTGGTCATCGCGGCTCCTTACCCGAAGATGGCAATGATCGCTCCGACGATCACGCCGAGCGCGACGAGCGCTCCAAGAGAGATACCCGCCCACATGGCCTGCGTGCGACCCTGCTGGTAGGCGTTGGGGTTGGTGCTGCTGGACTGCGCCATGGACACCAACCCCCGAATGAGGAACACGATCGCGATGATGATCGCGATGCCCCAGAAGCCGGCGAAGAGCTTTTGCCAGAGCTGGGTGAACTGGGCGCCGAAGATCGAGAAGTCCGGGACGATGTTGTCGATGGGGTTCTGCATGGTGGTTTCCTTCCGCCTTAGTGGCCGTTGAGCTGGTGGACGATCGCGGCGGCAGCGCGCGTGTACGCCTGTACCGTCGCCGGCCGCAAGTTGTTGAGAGTGATGGTCGAGCGCTGGGCGATGTGGGCATCCCACGGAACATCGATCACCTCGCCCACGTGGGCCGAGGTCAGCGAGTCATCCACGAGCGTGGTCACCTCTGTCGAGGCGCCCCGGGCGTCGCGGATGCGCAGGATGATGGCGTTCCGCGCAAGGTCGGCTGCGTGCCCGCCGAGGCGATGGAGGTGCCGGATCATCTGCTGCGCCGCAGCGAGGGAGTCGATCGCCTCCATGACGGGCACCACGAGCACATCGGCCCGGCTGACCGCGCCCTCAAACGCCGATGACGACGGCTGGTTGCCGCTGTCCATGATCCGCACCGGGTAGTAGAACCCGAGCACGTCAGACGCGCGCTGCACCGACGCCGCATCCAACGGGTCGCGGTCGTTCGGGCTGGCTACCACTGCGGCGTAGGACGTCTGCTGCGCCACGTAGCTGGTTAGGTGTCCCGCTCCCCTGATCCGGTCCGCGTCGCGCACCAGCTCAGCGATTCCGATGCGCGCCGGCCCCTCGGCGCGCACAGAAAGGGCGCCGGGGTCGTCGGTCACCTCGTACACGACGGTTTGGCCGCCGCGGACGCTGGCGAACACTCCCCCCAGCGCGATCGCGCTGGGGGTCTTGCCCGTGCCACCTTTTGGGTTGGCCACGAGCACGCCGACGCTGCGGGGCCACGATCCCAACCGGATCGCCGCCTGGTCCGCCGCGAACTGATGTGCGGCGATCTGCGCGCGGGAGGGCCGTCCGCGGAGCACGTCGAGCCAGCTCGAACGCTTGGCCGACGGTGCCGCCTCAGGTGTGCGCTTGGGGAGCACGAGCGCCTCCGGGGCGGTCGGCGCTACCGATGCCGGCACCGGCGTTTCTTCGGCAGCTTCCTCCGGCTCAGTGAGCCGACGCAGAAGCGCCTCCGACTCGGGGCGGGTTTCCATAATCTCCGCTATGTCCCCCTTTTGGGGGACAATTTGCGCAGACCCCTCCGCGGTGCCGTCAGCGACGGCGCCAGCCTCGGTCGGCCACTCCTCGAAATATGACTGAGCCCGCTTAGCTCCGACGAAAGCCGCGCCCGCGGGCTTCTGCTCTTGACCGGTCATCATGCCCTCCTTACCCTGAGCCGGGAGCTTACAGAGGGCCACGGACAGGCCCCCCGGCTGCGCGTCAAGGATAACAACCTAACCATAAACCCGGTAGGTTGCGGTGCGAATCGACGTAACGCGCCGAGGGCAAGTACCAAAAGAATGCGTGCGGAATGAGGGAGGATAAACGAATGCCGAGAAGGTCGACGGCCCTATCCCCCCAGGGCACAGCGGAGAGCGCGTACCGCGCCGTACAAAGCGACGCGCGCGTAATGATCCTGCGTTTCTTGCTGGAAACCGGGACGGCAGACCGTCGCCAGATCACGGAAGCAACGGGGCTCTCCAACTCGACCGCACTCGGCGCGATCGCGGAGCTGGTCGACGCCGGTTACGTCGTCACGAACATCGAGGCGAACGCACCCCGCGCGGGGCGCCGGGTTGACTACACCGCCGATCGGCGCAGGCTCACCGCCGATCTTTTCGACTTCATGGGATGGCTTCTCAGCTAGCTCGAGATTGACACGTACGTGTCAATCGGGCGGGCGTCAGCGAGCGCCAGCATCCCCGAAGGCTGCGAGAATCGCGTGTTCCATCGCCGCTCTCTTCGAGGGGAATTGAGCGGCCGCCGCGTCAAAGACCGCGGCGACGTCGACCGCGATGCGGCTGTTCAGCTGCACGGTGACGTCGCGCGCGGCGGGACCGCTAGCTGGGGGCGGCGTGAGCGCGGCGGGGCGCCCCGCTCCCCCGCTCGGCTTCGCGACCGCCTCGGGGGCGGCGCCAGCCGGCGCCTCCGCGATAGCCGACGCGGGCGTCACGGTGGGAGCAGCGCCGCGGTAGTCGATCGGGTCGACGCCGGCATCCGCGGCGGGTCGAGGGCGGCGTGCGGGCCGTGCCGGTCGGTCGAGCTGGTCGCTCATCGGATCACCTTTCGCATGATGGTCGCGTAGGCCTCGCGGATCACGGCGCCCTTGCGGAAGTTGCCGTACCACTCCCCCGCCAGACGCACCTCAGGAACGATCGCCAGGTGCGGCACGATCGGGTCAATAAGGCTCGTCATTTCTCGCATGGTGTCGATTGCCTCTTGCTCGGGGATGCTGAGAAAGCCCGTGCCATCACGCGTGACGGCAACGCCGACCTCGTGCAGCTGCACGGGCGCCCCCATTCGCTCCCTGCTGCGCTTGAACGCGGCAATGGTCCGCTGAGCACCCTCGACACCATCGATGCCCGAATCGCTGGCTGTGGCGGCGTACAGCACCGTGTCGGCCGCGTTTAGGGCCGAGAGGGTCAGGGGGCCACCCTGACGGTTGGGGCAGTCGATAACCACGACGTCGGCCGACACGCCTTCGAGCGACGCGCGGAGGCGTAGCTCTGCGTAGTCGTCGCGGTCAGCTTCTCGGTTGCTCACCGAGCGCGCCGAGGGAATGACGCGCAGATTCGGGTTCCACGAGGTGCCGCTTGGCACCGCCATGTCTTCGGCCCATCCTTCGGGATCGTCGTCTTTGGCGCCGAGGATTGCGCCGATATCCAGCCCCTCCCCCGCGGGCGAGACGCGCAGCCACTTTGTTGAGGCGGCACGCGGGTCAAGGTCGATCAGGATGACGCGGTGGCCGGCCTCGGCCGCGGTCATCGCGAGCGATACGGCCGTCGTCGTCTTGCTGACGCCGCCAGCCTCGCTGTACACCATCACGGTCTGCATGAGTCCATCCTACTTTCGTTCTACCTAGAACGCTAGAGAGAAAGCTCTCTCTCTATCTATCGTTCTTGCTAGCTAGCTAGCGAGCATCAGGGGCAAGCCGACCAGAGTCCGCGACCCGCCTCGCGTGCGTCGAGCTCAGCTGCTTGGTAGGCCTGCCGGCCCGCGTATGGCGCATCGTACGTGTACTCGCGGCCGGCGCCGGCCTCCAACATCGCAAGTGCGACGTCGGTGCCGTCCACGTACACGTGCCGCAGAAGCCGGCCGTACTTGTCGGTGTCTCCTTGTGTGAGGTCGGGGGAGAGGTCCACCGTTCGGCGGTACACCAGCTCGTCGACGAAGCGGCGGGCCTCGTCGGCGTAGCACTCGCTTGGCTCACCATCACGGCCAATCTCGGGGGTGTCTATACCGATGATGCGCACGCGAATCTCACCGCCGTCCATGGCAACTTTGAGGGTGTCGCCGTCAATCACTGCGACCACCTCCGCGCGGTCGGTCGTCTCGTCGGGTTTCGTGCGTTCGGGTGATGCCTCGGCAGGGGAGCACCCGGAGAGGATCAGAGACGCGGCGACCATCGCCGCGGCCATGCGGATCGCTTTCACTCTTCGCTCGATTCATCGGGGTGGAACTCGCTTCCGCAGAGCCCGCAGAGGATGGGGCCGGCGTCGATCACGGCGTTGGATGCTCTGACCTTGCGTCCACAGTCGCACACGGCGGACCGACCGTTGTTGTTGCTCTTGCGCCCGCCGTCTCCGGGGCCGGCTTCGGCGCGACGGTATGCGGTGATCGCCGCGGTGAGCTGCGCCACCTCGGCGGCGTAGAGCGCGGCCGTCGGCGCCGGCACGCTCGTCACAGACCACCCGATGGACTTGTCGAATTCGATCGCGAGGCCGAAGCTCTCCGCGATCTGGCGAAAGCGGGTGTTGTGGTAGCGGCCCTGTCGGCTGGTGTCCTGAACGCCGCGGCTGTTAGCCGCGCCGTGGGCGGCTTCGTGCAGGAGTGTGCCGAGCACACCCACGCCGCCGCGGGTGAGGCCTTCGCCGCCAATAAACAGCTCGTGCACGACGTCGTCACCGCGCACCCATCGCTCGGGGGCGAAGTGACCCAGGTTGACGCCCTTGACGGTGCGGCCGGACGCCAGAGTAACTACCACCTCGGGCACGTCCGGGTGGCGCTGCTGGATCGCGGCCCACGTGGTCTCGATCGCGGCCACGAGAGGCGCTGTGACGCTGGCGTTCATGCGCGGGCCTTCAGCTCGTCGAGCTTGTCGGGCCGGAATCCCGAGAACGGGTTCATGCCCTCTGCCTGGACCACCGGCAGCTGCGCGAAGCCCATCGCTTTCAGCTCGTCGACGACCTCGGGCCGGCCGTCGACCCGCACAACCTCGTAAGCGATGCCCGCCGCGTCCAACGCGCGGTGAGTCGCCCAGCACTGCACGCACCCCTCGGCCTCGAAGACCCGCACCTGGGGCTGGTTGCTGTCCATGTCGTTCTCCCTTCCACCCCCACGTTTTTTTGCCGTGAAGGCACGAAGTGCCGCACAGGGAGAGCCGGGTGGAGCACAAGGGACCGTGGAATACCGGACTGAGCGAAGCGAGGGAGGATATGCCGCGAAAGCCCTTGTGCGGAGCGCGGCCGACCGTACGCTGCCGAAGGCTTCACGGCAAAGAAACGGCCCCCAGAGGGGGCCAGAACAGTGCCGGCAACGCCGGCTCACCTCAGAGCACTGGGGCTGCCCACTTTTTCAGTCGGATACCGCCTCGCCAGTCTGGGCGGGCGGTGAGTATGTGAAGGGGCTGATCTTCTTCGACTGCTTGGACAAGAAGCTGTCTCGGTTCAGCGCCGCGTCAGTGATGCGCCACAGCGCGGCGAGCACCGCAACTAACACGGCGAGTGAGAAGCACCAGATGGTGACGAGCAGCAACCCATCCGAGCCTGATTTGGCCTCTTCCTGGAACCCCGGAGTGGCGAGCGGTGCTATCAGCCCGACAAAGAAGCCTAGGAGAACCATCAACATAGACCCGGCTCCGAAGCGTGCAGGAAAGAGGTAAAGAGACGAGAGCACGAGTGCTTCCCGGTCGATCGCGTCCTGAACGGTGCGTTTGACCTCATCATCTGCAGCGACGTCGCGAGCGGCGACAAGCGACGTGATCGCGGCGTTCGCGCGTGCCCGTGCCGAGACGTGGGTGACGGCCTGCACGATCCCAAAGATGCCGGCGCCCCCGGCGACGGCAGCGATCACGGCCACGACTATTTCGTTCACTCGCGTGCCTTTCAGGAACCGCGGGATGGGGGAGCCGAGGGCTGTGGAGAGCTCTGGGCTTGATCGATGAGAGTAGGTCATACTGGGACCGGCGCGCGGCCCCCACGCTCTCTACGCGCCCAGCTCTGGGCTCCGAAGGGCTCCCCGGAGAGAGCCCATCGGCTCAGCGCGTGAGCTGACGATTGGGGGCGTCCCTGCCCCGGTCAGCTCACGGGGATGGGAACGAGCGGAACGCGGCCATGGCGCCGCCCTGGACAACCCAGAACGAGCCCTGCGACGCCTCCCGGACGTCCTGGGGCGGGATGACGAACGTGTGTTGCGCGCGCGCTGAACGCAGCTCATCGCCGGCAGCGGCACCGGATGCCTCCATGCGCATCACCGTGCCGGCGTATTTCACGACGTCTTCGGGATCTTTGGATCGGCCGAAGAAGAGCGCGGCGCCGCTCGCGAGCGCGCGGCGGCGGCGCGTCTCGTCGTTGGACAAGCCAGCCACGGACTGGCCGGCGAGGATGAGGCCGGCGTTCGCGGAGCGTGACGTCTCGTACAGGGCCCCGGCGGTGTCGCCGGGGTCGCTGGTCCCGGTAACCAGCTGGGGGAACTCGTCGATGATGGTCAGCACGGGCGACTTGTCGCGCGCGCTGAGCCGGTTTGCGAGGTAGCCGCGTAGGTCGGTGAGCATGAGGTCTCCGAGGCGCGCTTGCGCGTCCTCGACGGGGGAAAGGGGCGCGATAGTGAGCGCCGCTCCACCGTCGCCGTAGGACCATCCGCTCGAGGAGAGGTACGGCTCCAACGGCCGCAGACCGACCAGCAGGGAGGTGAGCACACGGCTGGCCTGTGTGGTCCCCTGCTTGTCCAGCGGCGCCGTGATCATCGTCAGTTCGAACTGATTGGCCACATGCGGCGCTGGATCGGTAAGACGACCGAACAAGTCGTTCATGCCGGTCACGGGCGTCTTGCCCTGGACGATTTGGAGGACGCCGCGCAGCTCGTTGAGGTAATGCTGATTGGCACCGTCGGGTGCCGGCATCAGCCGCATCAGCTTCGTGGTGATCTGTTCAGCCGAGCCGGTGAACATGTTCCATGGCTCGCCCACACGAGTCGTGTGACCGAACGTCCGCGCAAGAGCGGCGAGACGTTCGGCGTCCTCGATATCGCCTTTCGCGTCGATAAAGTTGACGCGCCACCCCGCCTGTAGAGCGGCGAGAATCCACCCGAAGATTAGAACAGTTTTTCCCACGCCGCTCTCGGCGGCGAGGTAGGCCCGAGCCGCGCCGGCCTTCTCCGGGACGACCAAGAATTGACCGGACGAGTCCACCCAATCCGGCACGCGGCGATCGTCGACGAGACGATCGCGCACCGTGCGAACGGTGTTGCGGGTGAGCATCCCGACGGCCTGCCTGCCGTCGGGCAGTGCGTGCGGTGCAGTGATGGGTGTTCCGCCGTCGGCGGGGGAGAGGGTGCCCGTGGTTGGGTCGAGGCGGAGCCCGACCCGGCGTGCGGACACGATGTCGGCCGCGCGCTTTCGCGCGGCCTCGATCCTTTCCTGCGTCACCACATCGGGGATGGTGCGGTCACGCACCATGTCCGCCAGCCGGCGCCGCCACAGCGACCACGTGACAGGCAGCAGCAGGAACCCGAGGAAGAAGTTCAGCAGGAGCCAGGGCCATACCGTGGCCCAGGCGATGCTCCACCACTCTGGCTGCGCCGTGAGCGTCGCGAGGCCGTCGTTCGCGGCCCACTGGGCCACCATGACGACCTCCCACGCGAGGACCGCCACGACGGCGGCGATGCCGGCGACGTTGGCGACCCAGTGCCAGCGGAGAGTGACCCAGAAGGCGTGCCGCTTCGCGAGGCGGTAGCCGGCCGCCCCGCGGGCGAGGAACGGGATCGCGAGCGGCAGCACAAGAGCGACCCCGATCACGGCGACGACGGCGCCGATGATCGACGACAGAAAATCGCTCGTCGCGTCGTTGCCCTGCTGTTGTTGCTGGTTCGTGGTGCTCATTAGTCCCGACCTCCCCAGATGGACCCCGACGCCGACGCCGGGGGAAGTGCCTCAGGTAGCGGTGGTGGAGACAGGACAGGAGCAGCCGGTTCCTCGATCGGAACCGGCGCCGTCTCCCATACACCCGTGAACGAGTCGTCGACCAGGTGGCCACGAACATCGAAGATCGGCAACGTGACGATCTGCGATCGCCACGTCGGATGCACCAGGCGGTCGGCCTCCCGGCCGACCGCGCGCATGGCCTCGGCGGTGCCGAGGTACACGACCCGTTCGACGCCGCCTTGGAGGCGTCGAGCGTGGTCGGGAAGGATCGCCTGATACCGGCTCAGCGTCTTCGCTGTCAGCTCGACCTCGACCAGCTGCACGGCCCCGTCGCGCAGCGCCGCGCCGTCGGCCATGTGCTCCGCCTTCGTCGGCGGCACGCGGTCGCGCGCCCACTGCGCGCCGCCCGCGATAAACCGCGCCGAGGCCGACGCGACCGCCACCTCGTGGCGCGTCGTCTGCTTGAAAAGGTTCGGCTTCGCCTTCCCGGTTACTTGGAAAGTCGCCCACACGATCGAGCCGTCCCGGAACGTTGGCCGGCCACGGTCGAGCAGACCTGCCTCGACCAACCGAGCGACCCACTGCTGCGCCCGGCGCAACGACACCGGGGATGCCTGGCCGTCGAAGCCGGCCAGCGCCCACCGCACCGCATCCATGTCAGCCAGACGCACCACGCCGAGCCAGTTGAGCATCCGCTCATCACGCTCCGTCATCTGCACGACAACACACCCCCCGACGCACACAACACAGCTCTCAGACGCCCCTGTCTCACCGTGTGGCATTTACCCACCTCGATCACGCAACGGCCCCCCTCACAGCAACCGCCACCCACTCTTGCTACCCATCGCAACACTGCCGCCGAAACCCAACCACCCAACCAACTCTTCAGTTCTTTTGAATTCTTCTCTTCTCTCAGAACCAACCATTTTTCAAACCTGCCCTTGCCCTGCCTCCACCACCGTTTACTTCCCAACCTCCCTTGTCCATAAGTTTACGTTGGGCGGGGGAGGTTGGGAAGCGCGCCAGCGCGGTGGTGGAGGCAGGGCAAGGGCAGAACGGGCGCAGTCCGTTCGTTTACCTATTCGCCCTCGGTGAATACCTCAGCGAATGAGCACGCGCAGCGTGCATGCTCTCGATGACAGCTGCGATGCTGTCAGCCTCGGCCTCGATCTGAGTGCGACGAACGCGCTCCGCCGCGCGCTCCGCAGCCTGGCGGGCCATGCGTTGCCGGCGCTCGTCTGCGAGCACTGCACCGGGCGAGACGCTGCCGCTCGGCACCGCCGACCGAAGCAGCCACGCGAGATACGCGAGCGGGTCGCGTTGGTCATCGATGGGGGCGAGCTGGATGCCATTCGCTGTCGCGTGGCGGGTGATCGCATCCAGCAGCGCGTTCGCTGTCCACCCCCCGCTGACGACCCCGGCACGATCGAGAACATCGCACACGACACCGATGTGCCGGCCGTCCTCGATGAGCCACGGCATCCGCCTCACCAGCTCAGCCGCGATTCGTTGCACCTCGATCGAGCGAGGCGCCCAACCGCCTTCTCGCCCTCTCGGATTCGTCGATGCTGCCCGCCGCGCAGCGGTGGGCTTCCGCGTGCGCGTGTGCGCGCGACTTGGTGAGATTTTTGAAAGGTGAGAGATGTTCTTAACCCCCTTTACAGGGGGTAGGTGGACATTCTCCACAGATTCAGGTTCGGCGCCGGCATCGCTCGACGAGGCAAGCGGACGATACCCCTGGGGCATCGTCAGAGCCCTCGTCGACGCCGCGCGCACCTGGTGGCCACCGTGCCGCTGATACGCCTCCGCGCGCTCGGCCGCGGTCAAATAGCGGCCCTCCACAACCGTCACCGCAAGGCCCAGAGCTTCGAGCAGAAGGCGCGATCGCTGCACGGTCTTGGCGCTCATCCCGAGGTGACCTGCGACCGTCTCGTGCGCCGTGGCCACGTCGCGCCCCGTGCGCTGATCTGCGGCGAGCCGGTCGGCGTAGGCGACGCGGAGAAGGGTGTCCCGCGCGACCCTCGCAGCACGCCGCGCAGCTTCACCCTCGGGCGTGCTGAGCGTGTCCATCACGGCGTCGAACCACGCCGACGCGGACGGCCACGCGACGACCTGGCTGTACGCGCCGGCCGGCGCCGGCAACACCCAGCTCGTCGTCGAACGCGACACGCCGGAGATAACCCCTGGGTTATCGACCTCGTGGCGCGCAGAGCGCGCTACAGTAGGCATCAATCCTCCTCGGAGGGTATGCGAATGGCCCGGCTCCAACCGGGACTGATGTACATCGCTTCATCTGCAAGGGGCGCCAACCACAGAGCAGAGGAAGCACAGGCTTCGAGGCCCGCCACTGGCGGGCCTCAACTGTTTTACGGCGGGTCGATAGGCAGCTCCCCATCAGCAAGCTCCTGCGCGGGCCACCAGGAGGGGACGCCGCGTGTCGTCAGCTCGGAGTTGAGGTTGTCCACCACCGCCTCAAAGAACACAGCAGCGGAAACGCCCGCGTGGGCCGCGAGCTGTTCGAACCGCTTTTTCTGCGCCTTCTCGACCTTCCACCCAAGCGCCACGGTCTCAACGCGCGTGCCACGGGGGAGTCGACGAGCTGCCATAGTGCGAACGTATTGGTAGCGGCACCGTTAACAGAGGTGACACGCCGCCGGTAGCGCCACCGTTAATGACGCGCACGTGTCAAGTGCTCGTGCAGCAAAGCTGCCTGCGCAGATCGGGGGAGCGGGGTTGCACGCCGCTGCGGTCAGGACGATGAACCTCATGGGCTCGGAATCGCCGGCGATTCCTTCGGCCTCGACACCCCTGCCGCGTCGCTACGCGCCGCGCCGGGAACGTCGAGGCTGACCCACGAGAACCCCCGTCCTGCCCTCCGCTCTGTGCAAGGCGGCAAGTACGAGTCAATGCCGAGGCATCGGCTGGACAGTCGAAACGAGCGAAGGGAGAGGGCAATGAGCGCGCGCAAGCGACGTCAATCACGACGAGGATTGCGCACGCTCTAGACAGCGGATTGGATGCATCCATGACCATTACGGCCCTAAGCTCTGGCCAGAACCCGATTAGTCGTCGCCGGGACTACCTGTTGCGCGAGGTTCGGGCCTTTATTACGAAGACGGGTGGGCCGCATCGAGAGCCCGCGCTTGTCGTGCACGCGATCCCACAATTTCTCGACCGTTCGCGTAAACGCGTGCGCTACTACGCGCGAGTAGACGGCCAACTGCTGTCCGACGATTGGTTCGAAGAGCTGCGAGACATCATCAACCGGGCCCGCAGCCTACTCGACAACGCCATGTGGGCCGCCGCCAAAGGCAATGAGCCTGGCAAGTACTCAAATACCGAGAAGGACAAGATCAAGTTCAAGATCGCCGTCAACGAACCGGATTGGCGGCTGTTTTGTGTTTCTAAACACGGACAGGAGCTGGGCCAGCCGGCGCTTGACGCGTTACGTGCCATCCAGCCGTTCGTGACGGGCGACCCCGTGGCGCCAATGTTCAACAAGGTAAACAACGTTGACAAGCATCGCGATCCACTCGAACTTGCGGTCCTGGTGGATCCTCTCATGCCCCTCGTCCTAGGTCGGGGCATAGCCAGCGTCCCAGGCGAAGACGGGCACGGCTTTGTCTGGCAGCCGCGCACCCCCCTCACCGGCAACCAACGTCTCCTCGATTACACCAGCGACAAGCCGCTACCTGACCTTGAAGCTCACGTTGCGACGGTGGCATTGTGTGTCGATGTCGACGGGGATTGGATTGACCTACAAGACTTTTTGCAAGACATTGTTGTATTCACCGTGAACGCCTTCGCCATCCTTGCCGGCGAGGATACGAGCTGGGCGGACGAGCACCGACAACGCTTTGACGCAGAGCGACGTCGGTTGGCGAACCTACGCAAGGCGCTTCGCGATGGCGATCAAATCGCGGATGCTCTTTGGCAAGCGGGCTACTGAACACAAAGGCTGCCCGGCGTCAGGCCGTCTGTTATGGGCCACGACCCCTTACAGGATGGCAGGCGACACGCAGCTTACGGGCTACCGGTCAGGGTTTGAAATTTCTCGAAGCGGTACGGATCGTCGAATGGTAGAGACAAGACCGTGCCCTTCCATGTCAAGGTTCCATCCGCTGCGGGGCAACTCATTCGAGCCCACGGACACGCGGATCACTTCGCCAACGTCCCATTTTTCGAGGTATTGGATGCGGCCGTTCTCGATGCGAGTCACCTCTCCGTCAGCGTGGAGAGTGCATCGTGCTCGGTCGGCGGCGAACCATACCCGGCGCAGCGGCCCTCCACCGAGCCGAAGCGTCACATCTAGTTGCCACCCATCTCCAACCTGCTCGACAACTTCTACCGAGGGTTCCTGCGTGACATCGACGCCGGGGAGCATAAGGGCAGCTTCCAAATATTGCGCAGTCGTTCCCTCGAAGCCCTGTATCCGACTCGCCTGATCCCTCTGCTCTCCGTAGAGACGACTGAGGCTTCCTCTGAAACTTTGACCACCGGGGTATACCCAGTGGGGCTCGATGATGGCCAGCGAACGACTGGAATCTCGTTCGAGCCAATTACGGATGATGTGGTTGACGTGGGCGTCGGCAAAACCGTAGCCCGACACCACCAAATGGTCGGCTCGCTCAAGCGCGTCAGCCGCCTGTTGCATGAGCTCTAGCGTCGGGCCTTCTGTTGCGAGTTTTTCGCGGTCACCGACCACTATCCACGGTCGTTCCGCGACCTGTCCGCCGAGGTCTTCTAAGGCCAAGACTCCTCGCTGCGGATCATGTTTTATCTCCCAGTCGAGCGAACCGTGAACCTTGTGTAGGCGAAGGACTGAATCCGACGCGTAAGCAACGCGACGATGCGGCCAATCCTGCACTCCGCGATCCACCGCCACGGACTGTTGAACCATCGCTGCCTCAACAGTCAGGTCGTAGTTCAACGTAATGACGTCCAACCCATCGGTCTGCCGCCTAGCGAGATGAGCGATGGGATATAGGTAGGAAACCGGCTGAGTCGGCTTCAGAAGGCTCCCTAGGGCGCGAATCACCTGGTCATCGGCGCGGATGTATGAACTGAGCCGAGTTGGATTTCGAGCGAGATCTGCAATTTCTGCCACGGCGTAGCCGAGGGTGATCCCCTCGCTGCGGCGGTTCCGCCGTATGCCGGAAAAGCGGTGCGTCTCCTGAGCTGTCGCTTTGTCGAGTGCGTCCAACAGCCTGTCGGCACTGCGCTCGTCCACGAGGAGTTGCCCCGAACGGAAGACAGGGTCCCTCCACCCCTCGACGAAGGGCGCGGCTTCATGATCTTCGCGGCGTCCAAGAAGGCGTAACGCGGAGATCAGAGTTTCGATGTTGACGGCGTCGAGAGCATTCGCGCCATTTCGTGAGCGATAACTCACCATCGCGCCGTATACAAAATTGAGCGCGATCAGCCAATCGGGCCGCGAAGCATGAGGGTCAGTTGTCCCCTCTAGCGACCGGAGAACGGCAGCTGCGAGGTCCGAAGTCAAGGGAAGCCCGGCGTCTCGAGACGCCCCTGCTCCGAGAAGGATCGCGGTCCTGCGGTCAGCGAACATGTCTTGAATGATGACTGATCGGTCCCGACTGACGACTGTTTCCGTCAGCGATTCGCGGCGATCCAAAGATGTAGGTCGCAATCACCCTCACGGCTCGGGCAGCCCGCAACGCAACGCTCCACGCAACCGCCATCCTGAGATGGCGGTCCTCGCTGTCATAGATCAAGAAACCACAGTCGCACGCTGTCCGATAGTTCGATATGCCCAACGGTAGGCAGGGTTATCCTGCGGGAATCGAACTACCGTTCCGGGACGGGCAGAAAATTGCACCGATAGGTGCTGTGCTGGATGAAGCAGTGTGAAACCCGTCCGTTTGTAGAAATTTGCCAACCCGGGCGAGCGTTCGTCGAACGTTAGGACAACGACTGATGATCCTCCCGCTCGCGCGTCGTCAATGACAGCGCGAACGAGCTTTGCGCCAACACCCTGACGCTGCAGATCGGGCCTCGTCGCAATGTCGTGGATCATCGTCAGGTCAGCCGCGATGAGGTCGGCAATCTGGAACTCCCCTCGTTCACGCCAGATGAGGATGTCCTCCGGGTCACTCGATGCGTACACTGCGCCCGCAACCTCACCTTCCTCGTCCTCAATGATCCGGAGAGTGGAGGGGACACCAAGCTCGAAGTCCTCGGCTCGGCTCAGGATTGGGAAGCCAGTGCGGTCCTCCATGTTGGTGTCGAAGAACGATCGCACCCGGGCGCGATCGGCATCGTTGTTGACACGACGTGAGGCGAAAGTGCTGATGTTCAAGATCCTTTGATGTTAAGCCGATAGTAGACAGTCATGTCCGTTCGCTGATCCGTATGTTCGTCTTCCGCTGGCGGGGACGGGACGTGCGGAGTGGTGTCCTAGAAATCCAGCCGGTCTTCATCTTCCCTGTGTGCTGCCCTGTCCGCGGATGGGCACTCGCTGACGCCGTGGCGATCGGTTAGAAACGGCGCACCTATGAAGGTCACCTCTCGCGCCAGTGCTCTTCCTGTCGGTCGATATCCTCAACGAAGGGCTCGACCCGCTCTTCGAAATGCTTGAGGGCAGACTCGATTTGAGCGAAAGATCTGAGCCCGTCGTGGGCGTGGGCAGCCTCCGCGATTCGGTGCGCCCTCGACCGCCAGTCTTCCAGGGTGGCTTCCGTCACCGGCAGCTTTCGTGTCCAGAATTCTGTTGGAAGGGCGTCGGCTGCAGATTTCGGCCCGAACTGGATGATCCGCAGCACGGTCGAGTGTAGAGGCGGGCGTTCGAAGAAGTCCGTGATGGTTTCGAGGCGGCGGTCGAGGACGGACAGTCGACCGGTCAAATGTTGTGAGAGCGCGCGCGTAACGGCAGCATGGTCGAGTCTCAGATCCTGACGGAGCCGTGCGGCGATAAGCATCCGCAGCTCCATGGTGTCGTAGGCGTATCCGGAGCGGCTTTTCGCGGGATCGAGCTCGCCCAGGAGCGCGGTGATGACCGGCCCGGGTGTTCCAAGTTGATGCGCGAGGTGTCGCTCGTCTGCGAGTAGCTCACAGCAGAGAAAAAAGTAGATGAGCACGGCGGAGTCGACGATGTCCGCATGCGCGTCCCGACTCGTACCGCCTCGGGGTTTCGTCGCCCCAGGCCGGAGCCGTGGCGCAACTGCTCGGGGTGGGGCGTTCCCAGCAGTCGTTTCCGTGGTCACCGTGGACCGCGTCGAAGCGTTACGGTGACGCTCTGCTCGCCGGTGTCGATGCCTGACGGGGTATGCATTTAGGGTGTGAAGCTGGGGGAGTAATGAGGAAGACACGACCGACGCTGCGCGTAGTCAAGGCCATGCCCGACGCACCAGCTGTTCTTATGGCGCGCGACGTTATCCAGCGCGCGAAGAACTCCGAGTCACCTAAGACCATCTTGGAGGAACTGCGGCTGGAAACTGTTCGCGGCGCCCTGCTGGACGACGCGGACCAACGATTCGCCGCCGGCGGCGTACCCGACCGGCACGATGCGGCCACCGCCGCTTATCACGCCCCGGTCTACGAAGTGCGTGATCACTCAGGCGCTGGGTGGCGCGGAGCCATCATCCTGGACGACGACGGTGATCCGTGGCTCGTGCACGTTGATGCGCACAACAAGTTCCACGCGAGCGTCGCCAAGGCATTGAAGCGCGACAAAGGCAAGCTGTTGAAGACGGGTGAAACCATCGGTGCGGCGAAGACCGCTCAACCAACGGACCTTGATCTGTGGGTGAGGGACTGTGAAGAGGACCGTCTGAGCGATCATGCCCTGACCCGTGAGCTCATCAGTGGGCTGCGAGATGCTCTCCGGGCCGCCTTCGCGACAGGAAAGCCGGTCAGGACGGACACCCCGCCTGATCCCTCGGCCTCGGGCTCACCCGCCACC
>Ga0308171_1001809_pt1 | contig 26092 bp, 17 predicted proteins | sample PhyGR1_FD_202135 | JGI IMG/M metagenome (GOLD analysis project Ga0308171, IMG submission 202135) | Phyllosphere microbial communities from UC Gill Tract Community Farm, Albany, California, United States - DLSLSG.R1 | ecosystem: Host-associated > Plants > Phyllosphere > Unclassified | place: USA...
TGAGTATTTCATGTCGGTCGCCGAACTCGGTAGTTTCTCGCGCGCGGCGGTTAGCCTGCGGCTCTCGCAGCCCCTACTGAGCCGACAGGTCCGCACTCTGGAGGAGGAACTGGGCCTGCCGCTGTTCTATCGCAACGGGCGGGGGGTGACACTGACGCAGGCCGGGCGGTGCCTGCTCAAGAACGCGCGAACCGTGCGCGATGCGGTCGAGACGACATACAGCGAACTCAACCAACTCAAGAGCCAGCTCGTCGGCGCGGCGGCGATCGGCATGCCCACCAGTGTCGGCCGCGCCGTCAGCGTTGATCTCGCGCAGCATTTTGCGCAGCACACCCCTGACGTGAAGCTGCACATCGTCGAGGGCCTGAGCAGCGACATCGCCGAACAGATCCAGCAGGGACGGCTCGACGTGGCGATCCTCTACACCCCGATCCGCAACCAGAGCATCCTGTCGGACCCGGTGGTGGTGGAGCACCTCGTCCTCGTCAGCGCGCCCGGAGAGGGGCCGGACTCGCCGGTAGGAATGGACGATCTGCTCAAGCTGCCGCTGGTAACGACGGGGCCGAACCAGCAGCTCCGCCGCGATTTGGAGCAGGCGGCGCGGGCGCGGGGCGTGGAGCTGAACATCGCGGTGGAGGTCGATTCGCTGACCTCGATCCTGCAGATGGTCAACGTCGGCCTCGGCCATGCGGTGCTGCCGCCCTCGGCGCTGGTGCGCCATGGCTTGCGCGATCACTTCGACGTGGCGAGTTTCACCGACGACATCTTCCATCGCACGCTTTACGTCGGCACCGGCCCACAGCGCTCGGACGCGGCTCCGTCGCGGCAGCTGGCGGGTGTGGTCAAGGAGACGCTGCAGCGCCTTGCGGGGCCGCTGACCTGGGACGTGATCCGGGCTTGAGGCGAGTGTTCCTCCACACCGCTCGGGCTAAGCGGTGTGGATAGAGGGGCTGCTGACGACCTGCCGCAATGAATGTTTACGCAGGCAAAACCGTGTCATCCCGCGTGCTTCGCACAACTCGATAGATCCCGCATTAACCTGTAGTCGCGTAATCGTGCAAACGATTGTTGAGCGATGCACACAGGGCGCGATTCGCGTAGCGCCAGTTCGGGGTTTTCGATGAAAGCCGGGTTCGATGTCGGCCTCGCCGCCGAGGTTGCGCAAGGCGAATGGGCGATCAAGGAAGGCATGGCCACCGCCCTGCCGCTGAGCCTTGCCCTCTGGGCAGTGATCCTCTGGGCAGTGATCCTCTGGGCAGTGATCCTCTGGGCAGTGATCCTCTGGCTGGTGCGTTAATCCCCATCGCCCAGGCGAATCTCCGGAATCCGTAGCGCCACGCCGACCGCGAGGCATGTCAGCATCCCGCTCGTCACAAACGTCACGATGAAGGCATGGGCGTAAATCGCCACAACCGCATCGTGCAGGGTAGGGGGCAAGGCCTCAATCAGCGCCACGCCCTCACGCAGCACGCGCTCGGCCAACGGGGCGGGCAAGGCGGTGCGGGCGTAATCGCGCAAGTGGTGCGTCAGCAGCAGGCCTGAGCCCGCGACCGCTGCGACGGCCGCCAACTGGTTGCAGAACTGCAGGGTCGAGGTGCCGGTGCCAAGCTCCGCGCGCGGCACGCAGTTCTGCACCGCCACCGTCAGGTTGGGCATGCACAGCCCGCCGCCCGATCCCATCAGCAGCAGGCAGCAGATCCACGCCGAATCGCCGAGGCCCATCGCCGTGACGGTTGCGATGCCGAAGAAGCCGATCGCCAACAGCACCATACCACCCACGATCGGCGCCTTGTAGCGCCCCGTCCGCGACACGACTTGCCCGCCGAGCAGCGACATCGTCGTGCCCGCGATCAGGTGCGGCAGGATCATCAGCCCCGAACTCGCGGTCGAGTGGCCGCCGACGGTCTGGAAGAACAGCGGCAGGAACACCGAGGAGCCGAAGAAGGCGAGGCCGATCATCGTGCTCGCCACCACGGTGCGGCGGAACACGGTGTTTTCAAGCAGATGCACCGCCAGAACTGGCTCGGCCGCGCGCTTTTCCTGCCGGTAGAGCGCGGCGAAGGCGAGGACGCAGAGCACCCCCGTCCCGGCCATCGCCAGCGGGGTAGAAGCCGCGCTGCCGTCGAGCATGCCGAGGAACAGCAGGAATGCCACCGTCCCGCAGACCAGCAGCGTGACGCCTGCAAAGTCGATCGCGTGGCCCTTTCGCGGCGCCAGGTTGGGGGGCAGGGTCAGCCAGACCATCGCCAGCGCCGCCGCGCCGACCGGCAGGTTGATGTAGAAGACCCAGCGCCAGCCCAGCCACTCCGTCACCGCGCCGCCGACGACCGGCCCGGCAATGCTGGAGAGGGTGTAGGTCGCATTGAACAGGCCCTGATAGCGCGGCCTTTCGCGCGGCGTGACGAGGTCGCCCAGCGTCGTCAGCGCCAGCACCGAGGCACCCCCTGCGCCCATGCCCTGGATCGCGCGGAACACGATCAGCTGGGTCATCGACTGCGCCGCCCCGCAGAGCGCCGAGCCGCCGAGGAAGACGAGGATCGCCAGCGTGAACAGCGGCCGCCGTCCGTGGATGTCGCTGAACTTGCCGTAAAGCGGCATCGTCACCGTCGAGGCGAGCATGAACGCGGTCATCACCCATGACAGTCGCGAGAGCGCGCCGAACTCGCTGACGATGTGAGGCAGGGCAGGATTGACGATGAAGTTGTCCAGCGCCGCCAGCGCCGCCGTCAGCAGCAGGCCCGACAGCGCCAGCCAGAAGCGGGCACGGGTCGTCTGGGGTTTTTCGTCGTCCTGTATGTCTGGCGCCTCTCCGGTCGCGGCTCGTGCAAGCCGTCGATATGCATTCACCCGGTCACTCCTGTCGCATCGGTAATGGGATTGTCCGCCGTCCGGCCAAGGGCGAGGTAGCCGATGGCGAGGGCGGAAAAGATCACGTGCAGCAGCCCGATCAGCACGAACGGCGCGGTCAGCCCGACAAGGTCGAACAGATAGCCCGAGGCGAGCGAGACGAGGACGACGCTGGCAGTGCCGAAGAAGGCGAGCAGGCCATAGGCGGTGCCCCGCAGGTCGGCAGGGGCTTCCTGCCCGAAGAACGCCTGCTGCGCGATCGTCTGGGTGCTCTCGGCAATGCCGATGAACAGCGCGAGGGCGAGGATTTCCCAGCCTGTCACGCTCGTCACCAGCGGCGCGCAGAGGAATGATACGCCCACCAGCACGAGGCTGGCGACATAGATCGCGGTTCGGTCCCACTTGTCGAGCAGGACGCCCAGGATCGGCGGGATCACGAAGGAACAGGCGCGCATCAGCGCCAGCGCGGTGCCGGCGATGGCGACGGTGCCGGTCGTGCCGAGCCCCTCCTGCGCGCCGCGAAGGGTGATCCACAAGGCGAGGAAGGATCCGACCACCGCCTCGTCGGTGCGCACGACGAAGGAAGTCAGCAGCAGCACCCCGAAGCGCCGGTTGGTCCGCGCATGGGCGACCACGCGCCGGAAGCCGCCGAGCAGTTCACGCATACTTTGGGAGACAGGCGCAGCGCCTTTCCGGCGGTCGGCCTTGGGCGCATCGGGCATCAGGAACATCGCCGCAACCAGCGCCGCGCCGAGGCCGACGATGCCGCAGCCCCACAGCGCATATGTTCCCGCCAGCGCGGTGTCGTAGCCCGCCGAGTGCAGCCAGCCCGGCAGCGCCGCACCGATCACGCCCACCATCAGCACGCTGATCAGGCCGTAGAACACCATGACAAGCGCCATGAACCGCCCGCGCGAGGCGTTGTCGACATAGTCGAAGAACCGGGGCGGCCCGCCTGCGGTGTGCGCGCTCGAGGCAATGCCGAAGCAGAAGCGGATGACGAACAGCGCCGCCACGCCCCCCGCCAGCGGATAGGCGAAGGCGGCCATGCTGTACCCGACGAGCGCGAAGATCACCATTGCCCGGCGCCCGATCCGGTCCGCCAGCGCGCCGGCGAAGCCGACGCAGACGAGCACCACCGCCTGCTGCACCGTCATCAGCTGCCCCGCGAGGCGGCCCTGCTCCGCTCGGGGCACGCCGACCATTTCGGTGAACACGTAAGGCTGCATCAGGGCGATGAAGGCGGTCATCATCACTGCGATCCCTGTGACCAGCAGGAACACGAAGACCTCGCGGGGCGGGATGCCCGGCATCAGCGTGATGGGGCCGATGCGCGCCTGATCCCCCGTGTTTTGGCGAACGCCTCCCTCCGGTGCAGTGTCCATGCCGGTCCTTCCATGTCGAGGAGCGACCGCGACGGCGCTCGGCCGTGTCCGGTCAGGCGACAGGATACGAAAAGGCGGCCGCGATTCCAGCGATTAAGCCATGCTCAAAAGGCGGGTCAGATATGCCTTCCCGCACACTTGCCTCGCCGCGCCGCTGCGACTTACGCTGCCCTCACGAGCAGCCCGAGAGCACTGGCGCCGGGCCTGCCGCATCCCTTTTCAGGAGTCGCCCCATGCTGATCGACCGTGGATTTTCCGAGCGCAACCGCCGCGTGCGCAGCCTCGACGTGGAGAGCTACCAGGACTTCGTGCTGGGCTTTCGCGACTGGACTTACGGTGATCTCGACAAGTCCGCGCGGGCCAGCGCCGACGAAATTCTCGAGGACCTGCGCCTCAATACCGAGGAAGCGCCGCTCGACGCTTTCCGGGGGCCGTTCGAGAAAGACCCGATGATCGCCGCGCGCATCCGGTGCTGGCTGTCGAGCCAGCAGCTGATGTGGCGCAACGTGCTCGACCACTACAGCCAGCACGCCGACTTCTACATGGGCGGCATGGAAGAGGCGGACGTTAGCGGCCCCGGTTCGCTGGAACTGAACACCGGCATGGACATGCCCGACTACACCAAGCACGAAATCCACATCCAGCCCGGCGGCTATACCGGCAACGACTTCGCCGGGCCGCTCTACCATTATGGCACGAACACCTTCTACAAGGGCCAGAACAACGAGGACGAGTTCCAGTTCGGCATCGCCCGCACCGTCGCCAAACCGGCGGACGGCAGGATCGAGCGCATCGTCGATATCGGCTGCGGCATCGGCCGCCTGAGCGTCGCATTGGCCGAGACGTTCCCGGAGGCGGAAGTCTGGGGCCTCGACGTCGGCGGGCCGCTGGTGCGCTATGCCCACGCCCGCGCGGTGGAACTGGGCACGCCGGTCCACTTCGCGCAGCGTCTGGCGGAGGACACCAAGTTCGCGGATGACAGCGTCGATATCGTCACCGCCTATATCCTGTTCCACGAAGTGTCGGAGCAGGGCGCGAGGGACATCTGCGCCGAGACCTTCCGCATCCTGCGCCCGGGCGGCGTCTTCGACGTGACCGACTTCCACACCGGCCGCGCCCGTTCCAGCGAGCCCTATCGCCGGTTCATGGGATGGATCGACCACGTCTACAACGCCGAGCGCTGGTCGCACCAGTTCACCGCCAAGGACTTCCTGGAGACCCTGCGCGAAGCCGGGTTCGAAGTGGAGAAGGGCGAGAACCGCCACTGGGGCATCGCCTGCTACATCGCCCGCAAGCCGGAGTAGGGTTTTAAGCTTTGTCATTCCCGCGAAGGCGGGAACCCATCTTCTGCCGCTGCCTCTTGCACGGGCATCAGATGGGCGCCCGCCTTCGCGGGGATGACGAGGTGTGTTCGGATCAAACGCAGCGATGGCGGGTAGCAGACCCATCACCAGGGTCATGACAGCTAGAACCCGCCGCCGCCTTGTCCGGCCCGGCCGCTACAGACAGTCTTCGACAGTGCGATGAAGCCTCGGAACAGAGGGCGCCGATGGAGAGGATCGGAGAATAAGACACGAACCCTAGGGGGGTCACCATGCGTCATCACAGCATCGCGTCCACGTTCCATCTGTGCACTTCAACCGCGCTGGCGGGCTTTCTGGCAGGCACGTTCATCGCGCCCTCACCGGCGCTGGCCCAGTCGGCGAGCGAGCCCGACAACGCCATCGTCGTCACTGCGCGCCGCACCGAGGAACGGCTCGAATCCGTGCCGCTGGCGATCTCCGCCTTCTCGGCCGAGGCGCTGGAGACGCAGGACATCAAGTCGCTCAACGACATTTCGGCGGCGACCCCCGGCTTCCAGTTCCAGAACCAGGCGGGCGGCGGTTCGGGCCGCAACGACCGCTCTATCAACAACCTGACCTTCCGCGGCCTCGCGCTCGGCAACGTCTCGCCGATCTCGCAGGGCGGCCTTGTCTTCATCGACGGCGCGCCGGTCATCAACGCCTCGGTCCCGGCGATCGACGACGTGGCGCGGGTCGAGGTGCTGAAAGGCCCGCAGGCGGCCTACTTCGGGCGATCGACCTTCTCGGGCGCGGTCAACTTCGTGACCAAGAGCCCGACGTACGACTTCTCCGGCCGGGTCAAGGGCATGGCGGGCAACTACGGCTCGAACGCGGTGTCGGGCAGCATCAACATCCCGGTGATCGACCAGATGCTGGCCTTCCGCCTCGGCGCCAGCCACGATTTCGAGGGCGGCCAGTACCGCAACTCGGGCGACCGCAGCCAGCACCTCGGCGATCGCAAGACCGACGCGGTCAGCGCGCAGATGCTGTTCCAGCCCACGCCCAGCCTCAAAATCACCGGCTTCGCCTCCTACGCGATCAGTAAGGACGGCCCGCCCGCGCAGGCGGCGCTGAAATCGAGCGAGTTCAACTGCAACCTGGGCGGCACCTCGGGCGGCTACTATTGCGGCAAGCTGCCGGGCAAGCTCCCCGCCTCACTGATCGGTGGCAACTACGTGCTGGATACGCGCGCCTATGACGTGCTGATCGCCAATAGCGCCAATTACCCGACGATCTTCGACCCCCGCTTCAACAAGTCCACCGGCCTCAAGCGCGAGACGCTGCAGGCGGACCTGCGGATGGACTGGGAGCTGGGCGGCGGCCTGATGCTCAGCTCGTTAACCGCCTATCACAGCGACAAGACCCAGACCGGGCTCGACCTGACGTTCCGCGACACCTCCGGCATCGCCAACCCGACCGCCGCGCTGCCGGGCGCGCCGAGCTACATCAAGTGGCTGCTGAACTACCAGTCCTACGTCACCGACTTCAGCCAGGAACTGCGCCTGACTTCCGGGCAGGACCAGCCCCTGCGCTGGACGGTCGGCGCCAGCTACTTCACCGCCGACTACGATTCCGGCGCGATCTGGGGCATCAATCCCTACGGCACCGGCAACAGCGCGACACTGACCAACCAGAAGCCGAAGACCCCGGCGATCTTCGGCGCGGTCTACTTCGACGTCACCCCGCAGCTGACGATCAGCGCCGAAGGCCGCTACCAGTGGGACAAGATCAAGTCCTCGGTTCTCGCCTCCTCCTCGGGCGTCTATTACGCCAGCCCGATCGTCCAGCAGGCGACCTTCAAGAGCTTCTCGCCGCGCCTGACCCTGGACTACAAGTTCGCGCCCGACAGCACCGCCTACGTCCTGTTCTCGCGCGGCTACCGTCCCGGCGGCTTCAACGGGGCCTATGACGCCCTGACCACTACCGAGAAGGCCCAGATCGCCACCACCGGTGGCTCGACCTACAAGCAGGAGAAGCTGGACAACTACGAGGCCGGCATCAAGTCCGCCTTCCTGAACGGCAAGGCCTCGATTCGCGCCGCCATCTACGTGGACAAGTACCGCGACGGGCAGGTGTCCAACAGCTACACGTATTATCCCGACGGTTCGGCCACCATAAACCTGCTCAGCGTGGTCGAGAACCTGGGCGCGGTGAACTTGTGGGGCGTGGAACTGGAAGGCAACGTCACTCCGATGGAGGGCCTCAGCCTCAACGGATCGTTCGGGCTGGCCGACAGCAAGATTAAGAACTTCATCTGCGCCGAATGCCTCAACATCGGCGGCACCACCGACGCCACCGGCAACAAGCTCTCGGGCGTGCCGCGCCTGACCTGGACGGCGGGCGTGCAGTACGACCACCAGCTTTCCGATGCATGGTCCGGCTATGCCCGCGTCGATTACCGCCATCGCGGCCGCCAGTACGTGGACAACTATAATGCCGCCTGGAGCCGCAACGACGACAAGGTCGATCTTCGGCTCGGCGCGCGGCAGGATGGCGGGCTGGCGGTGGAAGCCTTCGTCACCAACCTGTTCAACGAACAGACGATGGTGGGCGGCCGCGCCACCGACCTCGTCACCCTCACCACCAACGAGATCCGTCTTGCCCTGCCCGAAAAGCGGCGCATGGGCGTGCGCTTCAGCTACGAGTTCTGAGAGAGGACAATTGCGATCATGGCGACCCAGGCCGAACAGACATACAAGTCCGCAGCCGACGATTTCATCTTCGCGGATTCTGACAACATCTCCGCCTTCCCGGAGCAGACGGTGGACAATCTCATGCACGTCGTCATCGCGCTGGGGGCGGAACTGTGGACCGTGCGCCGCCGCATGATGACGCTGGAGAAAGTGCTCGAAAAGGCGGGCGTCTCCAGCGACGACGTCGAGAAGTACCTCCCCGGCGCCGAGGAGAAAGCGGCCTGGGCCGAGGAGCGCGACATCTTCATCAAGCGCACCTTCGGCGCCCTCGAACGGCGGGGCGGCGCCAATTCGCGGCAGCTCGACACCTCGAAAGACCTTTGACCTCCCGGCAGGGCGGTCCGCCTTGTGCGGACAGCCCATTTTCAGTCTTCAAGAACAGCGGAGATGCGGCGTGTATCCGGAATATGACGTGATCGTGGTCGGTGCAGGCACGGCGGGCATCCCCGCCGCCCTCGGCGCCGTGGAGCGCGGCCTCAAGGTGGCGCTGGTGGAAGCGGCGGCCGACATCGGCGGCACGTTGCACTTGTCGAGCGCATCGATCAGCGCGGGCGGCACCGACCTGCAGCGCCGGGCGGGCATCGCGGATTCGGCCGGGGACCACTTCGCCGACGCATTGCGCATCAACCACGGAACCGGCGACCACGTGCTCCTGCGCAAGTGGACCGAGGAAGCCGGGCCGATGGTCGATTGGCTGGAATCGATCGGGTGGACCTGCATGGACGGCGTCCCCCACTTCGCCCCCGAACACGACCTCTACAATGTCGAGCGCACCTATCGCAGCACCAATGCCGGAATCGAAGTGCTGGATGCTTTCCGCCGCGAACTGGCGCGGGTGGAGCCGACCGGCCTGCTCACCGTGATGCTGGAAACCCGCTTCACCGACCTGGTGACGGAGAGCGGCCGCGTGACCGGCATCCAGGCCGAGACCCCCGGCGGCCCGGCGACCCTTTCGGGCCAGAGCGTCATCCTCACCACCGGCGGCTTCAGCGGCAGCGCGCGCCACTGGCAGGAACTGCACGGCCACGTACCGCTGCGCTACCATGTCGAGACGGTGCGCGGCGACGCGCTCGATCCCGTCCGCGCGGCGGGCGGCTCGGTGTGGTTCACTGAATACTGCCTCCCCGCTTTCGGCGGCACCCGAACGCTCGACAGCAAGGCTTCGGCGTGGATTCACAGCGACGTGCTACCTACCCGCCGCCCGCCCTGGGAGATTTACGTCAACGAGCGCGGCGAGCGCTTCATGCCCGAGGACGAGATGAGCATCGACGCGCGCGAACGCGCTGTCATGGCCCAGCCCGGCTGGGCCTTTTGGATCGTCTGGGACGAGGCCATCCGCATAGCGTCGAAGCCCCTGTTCCGCTGGCCCGCCGAGACCGTCGAGGCCCTGTTCGCGGGCGAGGGCGGCGAGGACTTCGTGGTCGCGGGCAGCGTCGAGGAACTGGCGGAGCGCACCGGCATGCCTGATCGCGCTTTGCGCACCACCATCGAACTCTACAACCGCGGGCAGGCGGTCGGCAGCGACGTATTTCGCCGCAAGCACATGCCCGCCCCCATCGCCGAGGCGCCGTTCTACGCGGTGCGGCACTATGGCTGCTCGATCAGTTGCTACCCCGGCATCAAGGTGGACGAGGACTTGCGCGTCGTGCGCGCCAACGGCTCACCGATCGAGGGGCTCTACGCGGCGGGTGAGGTGATCGGCATCGGCTTCCTCGGCCACGGGTTCCTGAGCGGGTCGATCGTCTCCTCGGCGATCACCTTCGGCCGCAAGCTGGGCCGCGAAGTGCTCGCGAAGGTGCCGGCATGAGAACGCGCTGGGCACGGCGCGGTTATGCCGCGGGGCCTTACGGGCAAGTCCATTTCCGCCATGCCGGAGAAGGCGGCGCGCCGGTGGTCCTGCTCCATCAGGCGCCGATGACGGCGGCGCAGTTCGACAATGTCTACGAACCGCTAGCGGCGCGCGGCTTCCACGCCATCGGCATCGACATGCCCGGCTTCGGTATGTCCGATCCGGTGGACGGCGTACCCCGCGTGGAGGACTGGGCCGCCTGCGTGCCCCCGGTGCTCGATGTGCTGGGGCACCCGAGCGCGGCTGTGCTCGGCCACCACACCGGCTCGATGGTGGCGACCGAGGCGGCGATCCAGTTCCCGACCCGCGTCTCCGCAGTGATCCTCAACGGCCCGATGCCGCTGACCCTGGAGGAGCGCGACAACTTCCTCGCCAACGGCTGGCTGCGCGAGCAGGACATCACCGCCCGCACCGACGGCACCCAGTTCGCCGATGTCCACGCCGCCCGCACCCGCCTCGCCGCCGGCACCGTCCCGGCTGCGCGCGTCTGCGAGTTCGTGGTGCAGGCTTTCGAAGGGCAGGGCGCCTACTGGCACGGTCACTACGCCGCCTTCCAGTACCGCCATGACGCAGGGATCGCGAAGCTCGTCTGCCCCACGCTGATCCTCACCAATACCGGCGACATGATCTACGACCATGCGGTGAAGGCTCATGCCCTGCGCCCCGACTTCGCCTTCGCGGCGCTGCAGGGTGGCGGCGTCGACATCGTCGATCAGCAGCCGGAAGCGTGGGCGGATGCGGTGTCGGGGTTTCTGGCGGGGGGTGCGCGGGAGCCCGCCCCGCTGCGACTGACTCCGCCTGCGGCTTCGTAAGTCTCGCTCCCCTCCCGCAAGCGGGAGGGGCCAGCGCGTAAACCGAACCCTCGTCCAGCCCGCCCCTCCTCCCAGCGAAGGCTGGGACCGCTATCGGCAGATCACGACCTGTCTCGCAGTGCTCCCGGCGAGATCGCGCAAGTCCTGCCGCAAGCACTCATCATGGCTACAAAGCTCCCAGCCTTCGCTGGGATGACGGGCGGGCGCGGCGTCTATCGGGAGCCACCAAACCTTTCGTCATTGCGAGCATCTAAGCCGCAATCTCCGTGGTGGCCGGATCATAAATCATCAGGTTCTCGTTCTCCGGGTCCGCGCCATTGCGCTTGCGCATCTCCGGATCGCTCGACTGGTTGATCTCCCCCTGCCGCCGCGAGCGCAGCAGCACCCGGTTGGCCCGCTCGCGCCGGGTCGCCTCGTAGCGGTGCAGCGCTGCCACCGGATCGCCCGCAGTGGCAAAGGCCCGTGCGAAGACCACCGCGTCCTCGATCCCCATCGCCGCGCCGAGGCCCAGAAACGGCAGCATAGGATGCGCCGCATCGCCCATCAGCGTCACCCGGTCGACCGTCCACTGCGGCAGCGGATCGCGGTCGAACAGCGCCCACTTGCGCGTCCCCTCGGCCGGGGCGGCGCGCAGGAGCGCCTTCACGTCCTCGTTCCAGTCGGCGAACTTCTCCAGCATCTCGGCATTGGTGGCGGGCGTGGACCAGCCCTCGCCGGTCCAGTTGTCGGTCTTCACGAAGGCGACGCCGTTCACCACCGTGCCATGGCGGATAAGATAGCGCAGCAACTGCCGGTCCGGCCCGAGATAGTTCACCGAAGGCCCCAGGTGCATTTGCGCCTGCACCTGCTCTACCGGGATCAGGAAGCGATAGGCCACCTGCCCGGTAAATCGCGGGCTCTCCTCCCCGAACAGGATGGCGCGCACGCGCGAGTTGATCCCGTCCGCCCCGACGAGCACCGGCGCGCGCTCCTCCGACCCATCGGCAAAGCGCGCGGCGACCCCCGCTGCGTCCTGCGCCAGAGCCACCACTTGCCGGTTCAGCGCGATTGTCTCCGGGTCCATCGCATAGACCGCATCGGCAAGGATGGCATGCATGTCGGCCCGGTGGAGCTGGTAGAAATACGGGATTTCCCCTGCCTCGCGGGCCAGCGCGATCTGGTCCGGCCCGCCGATTCGCTCGCCGGTGCGGTAGTCCGCCCCGCCCGCGCGTACCGGAATGTCGGCGTCGCGCTCGATCGCGTCGCGCAAGCCGAGCGAGAACAGCCCGCGACTGGCAGGCTGGCTCAGCGTGATCCCGGCCCCGACGTCCCCGAACTGCGCGGCCTGTTCGAACAGGCGGACCTTCAGACCCTGCCGCTGCAGCCCCAGCGCAGCGGTCAGCCCCGCGATGCCGCCACCGACGATGATGATGTCCGTCATGCCCGTTCCCCTGCCTTGCAGGTCGGCAGGGTATGCCGTGAGCCGGTGAATGCAAAACATGGCTGTTATGACCCGCGCGTGCGTTGACCGCCCGCGCGCGGCCCAACAAGATCGCCGCCTCATGGCGTTCACCGTCCTCATCAACGGCCAGCCCCGGGTGCTGGACTGCGAGCCGGACATGCCCCTGCTCTGGGGGCTGCGCGACCTGCTGGGGCTCACGGGCACGAAGTACAGCTGCGGCAAAGGCTTATGCGGCGCCTGCACCGTCCACCTCGACGGCGCGGCGGTGCGCTCCTGCTCGGTGCCGGTAAGCGAGGTGAAAGGCGCGATCACCACCATAGAGGGCATCGCCGGTCCGGTCGCCGAGCGCGTCCTTGCTGCCTGGGACGCGCACCAGGTCGCGCAGTGTGGCTATTGCCAGCCCGGGCAGGTCATGGCCGCCATCGCCCTGATCGCTGCCGGTCCCGTGGACGATGCCGCGCTGGAGGCGACCATGAACGGCAACTTGTGCCGCTGCGCCACCTACATGCGGATTCGGGCCGCCGTGCGCGACGCGGCCCAAACCTTTGCCCAAACCGTCTCAGCGTGACCCTCGACCGGCGCGGCTTCCTCGTGCTCGCCTCAACCGGCCTCTTGCTGGGGGTGGCGGGCAAGGGGCTTTCGACCGCGCCGGAGCCTGACGGACTAGTTCAGCGCTTCCTCGCGATCGATTGGGAGGGCACCGTCACCGTCTTTGCCAAGCACCTCGACATGGGGCAGGGCATCTGGAGCGGCCTTGCCTCCATCGTCGCCGAGGAACTCGACGCCGATTGGGGCCGCGTGCGCGTGGTCGGCGCTCCGGCGCGCCTGCCCGACTACGCGCACAACGCCTTCCATGAACAGACCACCGGCGGCTCCACCTCGACTGCGCAGAGTTGGGACGAGTTGCGCCGCGCCGGAGCTACCGCCCGCGCCATGCTGGTGCGCGCCGCCGCGCAGGCGTGGCACGTGCCCGAGGCAGCGGTCGGCACACGTCGGGGCGAACTCTTCACCGATAACCACACGGCGGGATACGGCGATTTCGCCGCCGCTGCGGCACGCCTGCCCGTGCCCGCAGACGTCACGCTCAAATCCCGCGCCGAGTGGCGCCTGCTTGGCGGCGCGCTGCCCCGCACCGACACCGCCGCCAAGACGCGCGGTGCAACCGTCTACGGCATCGACGGCATGTGGCCCGACATGCGCCACGCCATCATCGCCCGCTGCCCGCAGATCGGCGGGAAGGTGCGTAGCTACGACGCCTCCGCCGCCCGCGCCATGCCAGGTGTGGACATGGTGGTCGAAGTGCCCAGCGGCATCGCCGTTATCGCCCGCACCACCTGGCATGCGATCCGCGCCCGCGAGGCCCTGCGCATCGAATGGGATACGCACGCGGCCGAAACCCGCAGCGACACCGAAATTGCCGCCGACTTCACCCGCGCGATGGCCGAGACGGCGCCCGCCTATACCGATACGCGCGGCGCCCCTGAGGCCGCCTTCGCCTGCGCGCACCGCGTGGTCGAGGCCGAATTCCGTTTTCCCTACCTCGCCCATGCATCTATGGAGCCGCTCAGCATCTCTGGCCGCATGGTCGGCGGCGTCTGCGAGGTGCGAGCCGGGTTCCAGTCGCAGACCCGCAACCAGCAGGCTATCGCCGACATCCTCGGCCTGCCGCTGGACCGCGTGGCTCTCGACACCGTCCCGGCGGGCGGCAGCTTCGGGCGGCGCGCCTCGTTCGATTCCGACTGGGTGGCCGAGTTCGCCCACGTCCTCAAGGCCACCCGCTGGCGCTGGCCGATCAAGCTGACCCGTACGCGAGAGGACGACGTGACCGGCGGCTACTACCGCCCGCTGATGATCCACGCGATGCGCGCTGGGCTCGACCGGGAGGGCCGCCTTATCGCGCTGGACCAGCGCATGTCGGGCCAGTCGGTGACGCTCAAGGCCCCGGAAAAGCCCAACTGGCGCGACTGGACGGTGATGGAGGGCGTTTTCCATGAACTCTACGCCTGTTCCAATTCCCGCCTGCGCTGGTGGGGCCCGCCGGCGCGCGTGCCGGTTTTGACCTTCCGCTCGATCTCGAACAACCACACTGGGATCGCCAAGGAGATCTTCGTCGATCGCCTCGCCCGCGCCGCCGGGGCCGACCCGGTTGCCTACCGCCTCGCCTTGCTGGGGGAGGAACCGAGACAGGTCGCCGTCCTGCGCCTCGCCGCCGAAAAGGCCGGATGGAATACGCCGCCACGGCCGGGCATCACCCGCGGCGTGGCCGTCCACCGCTCGGAAGGCAGCTTCATCGCGCAAGTCGCCGAACTCAGCGGTGCCCATGACGACTTTTGCATAGAACGGATCGTCACCGCGCTCGACTGCGGCCTTGCCCTCAACCCTGACACCGTGCGCGCGCAAGTCGAGGGAGGAACCGGCTTCGGCCTGTCGGCCGGGCTATACGGCCGCGTCACGCTGGAAGGTGGAGCAGCGCAGGACGGCAACTTCGACACGTACCGTGTGCTGCGCCTGAACGAGATGCCCCGAGTCATGGAAACCCACCTGATCGAAGGCGCCGATCGCCCCTCCGGTGTAGGTGAGCCCGGTTCGGTCCCCGGCACGGCGGCGGTCGTCAATGCGCTTGAACGTATGGGTCTGCCGCAGGTTACGCAATTTCCCGTCTTCGCGATGAGTCGAATCTAGCGCTTTTCGCTCTGTCGAGATCCGCAAACAATCGGCGGCTTTGCGGGAAACCCCCTTATCTTTGCAGGCAGCACTGCGATGACGGCCGAACCGACCGGCGGCTCCTGCAATTGCTCGACACTGAATCGACATCCACAACATGATGGCTGCCGGCATCGGCGTGAAGGCCGCAGAGGAAGCTGCCTCGCCCCCCAAGTAGCTGATGATAAAGCCTTGTTCTTCAAGGTTTCCACACCGGACGGGCCGCTCGATTACCAGAAGGCAATCTCCGGTGAGCTGAAACTGGTTCCTTCCGACGATCAGGTACTAGCCACACTTGAAGGCGACTACCAAGCCATGGTGGAGGCCGTCTGCCGCATGAAGAGAATGCGCCGACGTTTGCAGAGCTCATGGAAAGCTGCAGCAAAATTGCCGACGAAATCAACGCCACGACTAAAGCTCTTTAAGGCATCGATTGCGGATAGTCGGCTGAGCCGAATCGACCGCCGCCGGTGAGCTAGCGCTTGAGCGATTCGAATCCCTTGTGCCGCATCTGCAAAGCGAATGCGGATTGATGGTTCCGCATCGCCAAGTGTCGATCAAAACCCCATACGAAGTGTAGCCGGAAATCAGATTTTCTAGGCTTTGCCATTCTGTAGGGCCATTCAAGTGCACGAAAATCGTTAGGTCAGGCCATCCAAGTGCCACGGACTTGGATGCCGCCCACGCAAATCCGTTGACGCTGAGGCCATTCGGATCATCAACGGACATCTCTCCCACATTGATGGTTCCTCTTCGCTTTCATGCGGGTGAGCTGCGCCTTTGTCGCACAGACGTCATGATCCGCCGCTAGCGGCCGGCCATGCTCCATCAAGGCCGCACTCTGGCCATATTCGCGCGCGAAGCCCGGCTGTTCGCCTATTCCTCGGGGAATTTCGGCAAGGCGCTGGTCTTTGCCGGGGCGGACATGACGATCCTGTTCCTGCTGACCGACCTGCTCGGCCTGGGCGCGACGGCGGCCGGGTCGCTGATGCTGGTCGCGCTGGCGGGCGACCTCGTGTTCGATCTGGTCGCCGCCGCGCTGGTGATCCGGCTGCGGCGCAAGGGACGCGGCTATCGCTGGCTGGTCGCGACGGGCACGGTGCCCTGCGGCATGGCCTTCGCGATGCTCTACGCCATGCCCGCCTCCGGTCTCCATCAGGGCTGGCTGCTGGCGGCGGCCATGCTGGTGTTTCGCAGCGCCTACGCGGTGATCGACGTGCCGCACAACGCGCTCATGGCGCAGATGACCAGCGACAGCCGCGCGCGCGGCCGAGTCTCCGGCTACCGACTGCTGTTCAGCACCGCCAGTTCACTGTGCGTGGCGATGGTACTGACCCCGCTCGTCCAGCATGCCGCGCGCAGCCGCGCCTTCGATGCGCTGGCGGTGACCGGAGCATTCGCCGCAGGGCTTTTCGCGCTGACCATGATTCTGTGCGTCGCGACCTCGGGGCGCCAGGCCGGGACGTCAGCGGATGCCGCCGGACAGGACGCCATCCGAGTGCCGCTGCGCGATCCGCTGGTGCTGGGCATGGGCCTTATGGCGCTCATCACCGGCTTCGCGATGCCGACTTTCGGGCGGATGATCCTCTTCATCGGCACATACGTGGCCGAGCGGCCCGATCTGGTCGCCACGCTGCTGCTGGCGATGACCTGCGGGCAATTCGCCGGGGTGCTGTTCTGGACCGCCTTGACGGCGCGGATGGATCAGGCGCGGGTGCTGGCCATGGGCCACGGCGTCAGCGCGGTGGGCTTCGTGCTGTTCGCCCTGTGCCTGGATCGCCCCGACGCCCTGCTGGCCTGTGTGGCGGTGATCGGCTTCGGCCTCGCCTCTGTGTTCATGCTGCCCTGGGGGCTGCTGGCCAACGCGGTGGACTTCGTGGCGCTGCGCCATGGCCGGCGACTGGAGACGGGTCTCTTCGCCTTTTACCTCGTCGCGGTGAAGGCCAGCGGCGCGGCGGCGACGGCGTTGATCGGGTGGTCGTTGGGCTGGCTGGGCTACGTGCCCGGAGAGCACCAAGGCACTTCGGTCGAAACCGGCATGCTGGCGCTGGGACTGGGCCTGCCGCTGGTGGGAGCCCTGTCCGCCATTGTCCTGCTGCGCCGCTTCGACATCGGCCACGCGCGGCACGCCCGGGTACGCGCCGCGCTCGACCGGAAAGCTCAATCGGGCGCCGAGCCGGTCTCCGGGTTGAACTTCGGGTTGGCGAAATCGATCGGCGAAGGTTCGACCTTGGCCGGAGGCGCGGCGCTCTCGGCCCAGGCGCGGCAGAGCATGTCGCGCAGCATCGTCGCGCCTGCCGCCGTGCGTTCATAGACCATATCGCGCACGCGCTTGTCGGTGAAGTCGGCGAACTGAGCGCGCTTCTCCAGCGCGAAGACCTCGCCCACCTTGTCGCCCGAGTGGTCGAGATAGGCCAGCACCGCGTCGAACATGTCGCCCGAGGTCCGGCCGGGCTTGCCGATACGCGGGGCGATGTCGGCCACCGTCAGCTTCATGCCGTCGACGAACTGGCTCTCGAAGCGGCCGTGGACGGTGCGGTCGGTCGTGTAGCCATGCGGGTTCGGCCCACGCCAGCCATCGCTGCTGACCGAATCGTGCATCGGGTTGGCGCCGTCGCCGATGTAGTGGCCGAGGCGGATGACGTCGAAGGCGCAGTTCTGCTCGGCCACGGAGGCGTCCTTGCCTTCCGCGTTCGCCGCGCGGATGCGGCGCATGCACACGACGATGCGGTCATAGGCCTCGATCGCGGCATAAGGCAGCGTGCCGGTCCAGCGCACGTTGGTGCGCGCCGCGGTTTCGGGATCGCTGTCCTTGATCTTCTCGTACTTCTTGTAGAGCGCGATCACGAACTCGTAGCGCGAGCGGGGGATGGGTTTGAGGAACGTGAACTGTTCGCGGAACCAGCCGTGGTTTGGGTCTTCCTCGATCTTGGAGAAGTTCTCGGAGTTGCCCCGCCAGCTGTCGGGGAGCAGCGAGGAGGCACCGATATAGTCCTCGTACTTGCGCAGGAACACCGGGCCGTCCTCGGGGATGGCCTCGATCGCGGCGCGGTCGATGACGGTGTGGGCAGTGCCGCCCCAGGCCAGTGCGGCAGTGGGACTGAGGCCGAGTGCGGCGATGGTGGCGAGGAGGATGTTACGCATGGGAAACGGCTCCGATCAGGGATCCAGCGGATCGCGCGGGTCCACGCGCGCAGAAAGAGCGGATGGGCGGAATTCCAGCTCGGTCGGTGAGACGCGCGCACCGATGGTGCCGGGCTGATAACCCAGTTCGCGGTTGTTGCGTGCCGCAAATTCGGGGTTCTCGATCATCGCGCTCTGGTCCGGGTTGCAGACGATCAGCGTGTCCTTGTCGAGCAGGGCGCCCATGGCCATCAGCAGGCGCGAGGCATTGCGCAAGTTAGTGGTGGTGTGGCGCGCGTGCGGTTCGATGACGATGGCCTCGGCGGGGACGCCGTAGCGCTCGATCAGGGCGCGGCGCATTTCCTCGGCTTCGGCGAAGGCGGTGGCGCGCGGGTGGGCGTGGCCGCCGGTGAGGATCAGGAACGGCGCGTCGCCTGCCGCGAAGCGCTGCGCGGCAAGGCGCACATGGTACTTGCCGTAAGGGCTGAGCGGCATGCCCGCGACCTCAGGCCCGACGCCGGTGACGATCAGCGCGCTGTAGCGGTAGCGCTTCCAGTCGAGGCCCTTAGCGCGCCTGAAGGCCGGGGCGTTGAGGCCGCCGGTGAGCGGCTCATAACTGATGGCATCGCGGCGGTCGGCGGCATCGAGCAGCGCCAGCGCATAGTCCAGGCTGGGATCGAGCGCCTGCAGCGAATTCGCGCGCACCGTCTGCGACAGCCATGTGGCCGCCTGCAGACGCGAGCGGGCCTCCAGCGGGTCGACCATGCCGGCACCGTCGATGCCGGGGTACGGCGGCACCTGACCCAGACCATACGTGCGCACGATCGTGTTGATGCCCGCGATCTCGCGCCCGGCCTGCGCGGCGGGGCCGTCGTCCGCGGCCTTCCCCGAGGCAGCAGCGGCGAGCACTTGCGCCTCTCCGTCAGTCCAGACCATCGCCTGCGCCACGCAGCCGAGGTCGGTGCCGCAGGCCGCCCGCCGGTCGAACCGGGCGCGCAGCATGGCGGCGACTTCGGGGCGAGCCTGCAGCGCATTGAGCGCCGCAGGATCGCGGCCCAGCGCGTCGAACAACGGGAACAACCGCTGCGACAGGCTCTCCGTCACCGTGTCCCTGACGGTCTGCGCATGGGCGCAGACCGTCGTGAGCGAGAGTGCCGCAGCAACGGCAACCGCTGCCATGCGCGCCGGACCTTTCCGCATTCCCGCCGTCCTTACCAGGACTTGCCGATGACGAGGCGGAAGTTGCGGCCGAAGATCGGACGCCCGTAGATCGCCTCGGCGCTGCCTTGCCCTGCCAGCGAGTCGGTGCGGGTATTGCCTTCGGTTAGGCCGTGGGCGTTGAACAGGTTGTCGCCGACGACCTGCAGCTGCCATGTGCCGTGCTTCACCGTCACGCCCGCGCCCACGGTGCCGTAAGCGGGCAACGCAGTGTTGTTGTAGAGATCGACGAAGCGCTTGCCCATGTAGGTGTAGCGCCCATAGATCGACACGTCGGTGTCGCCCGTGGTGAAGTCGAAGCTCGGACGGATGTTGCCGTAGACCTTCGGCTGGCGGACGATCTGGTTGCCCTCGGCCTGCTCCGGGTCGGCGCCGGTGCTGCTCTGGAAGTTCTTGTACTTCGGATCGCTGACGGTCAGCGCGCCGTTGAGGGTGAACCACGGGGTCACGCTCCAGGCGCCGTCGAACTCGATGCCCTTGACCTGCGCTTCGCCGATGAAGGGCACGTTCACGTCATTGCGGCCCGTGGTCGGATCGTAGGCCAGGAACGAGGCGTTGAGCGGGTCGAAGTTGGTGTAGAAGCCGGTGACGTAAAGGTACGAGCGGCCCATCGACAGCTTGAGGCCCGCCTCGAACTGGTCGGCGACGGTGGTGATGATCGTCGGGTTGATGCTCATCACGGTCTGGACGTTGGGCGGCGTCTCGAGGTGCGAGGCGCGGCCATAGACGCCGATGTGGCTGGAGAAGTCGTAGTTCGCGCCGATCGTCCAGTTGGTGACGTTGGGCTTGAGCTTCTGGTTCAGGATCACGCCGGTGAAGGCGCGGGTGCTGTCATCGGCCAGCGTGGTCGTGTCGCCGAGGTTGGCGGCTTCGGTCAGCGCGGCCCAGCCCTTGTAGCTGTAGCGTTCGTGGCGGATGCCGCCGTCGATGCGCAGGCCGGGCACGATTTCCCAGGTGTCGTTGCCGTAGAGCGCGAACATCTTCGCGTCGCTGTCGCCCTGGTTGAGCGTCGCGGCGTAGTTCAGCACGCCGTTGTCGGTGACGCGGCCCAGTTCGGTGCCCGCCGCGTTGTAGGCAACGAGGTCGAGCGTGCGCGGCTTGCCCGAAACCTCGATCAGGTAGTTCTGGTAGAGCGTGCGGCTGTCCTCGCCATAGAGGCTGCCGTAGACGCCCAGTTTGATGTCATGGGTGCCGAAGCCGGTGTCGAACTTGCGTGCGACCGAGAGGTTGGCCTGACCCGAATAGAACTTCGAGTGGATGTCGCGGTACTGGCCCTGCATGACGAGGCCCGAAGCGGCATAGGGATCATAGACGGTGTTGGTCCCCGCCAGCGTGTAGCCGAAATGGTCGACCGCGCCGAACGCCGTGGTGGCGCGGGCAAGGTAGCCTGCGGCGAAGGCGTTGCCGTCGGCCGGGTTGGTGGTCGAGTAGAATGCAGTGAAGTCGTTCTTGCCCTGCGTGTAGCCTGCGGCCGCCGTCACCAGCCACCCGTCGAAGTCGCCTTCGTAGTGCGCGCCGAAGTTCACCATCTGCATGTGGCGACCGTCCGAAAGATCGGAATTGCGGCTCTGCACCACGCCATTGCCGTCACGATACTTGAGGTTGACGTTGCGGAAGGCGGGCGAGTTCATCGTTCCGTCGAAGTAGTCGATGTCCTGGTTGAGCGACGCGCCGGTCAGCGGATTGTTGGTCGGGATCGGCAGATAGAACGTGTTGTGATCGTTGACGTAGTTGAAGTTCAGCTTGATGAACCCGTTGTCGGTCACATGCTTGATGTTGGCGCGGATCTGGCCGCCCTTGTCATTGGGGAAGCCGTTGTCGCGGTAGCCGTCGTGGTAGCGCATGAAGCCGCCGACCGCGTAGTAGGTGTCCTTGGCCAGCTTGCCCGCCTGATAGGCGTCGAGGCGGTAGAGGCCGGTATCGCCCAGCGTCACTTGCGCCTTGCCGCGCGCTTCCTCGCCGCCGGTGACGGTGATCGCGTTGATGATCGCGCCCGAGTAGCTGGCGTAGACCGGGGCCGGACCGCCGCGCACGACTTCGACGTGGTCGGTCATCAGGTCCTGCTTGAGGATGGCGTCGCCGCGGAAGAACACGCCGTCGTTCTCGTGGAACAGCGGCAGGCCGTCCTGCTGGAAGCTCACGAAGCCGCCGTCGTTGGGCAGGCCGCGGATGCGGTAGATGTTCTGCACTTCGCCGCCGGTGATCTCGGTCTGGAAGCCGGGAAGCTGGCCGATCAGGTCCGCGAAGTTGACCGGCGCGATCTTCTCGAAATCTTCCTGCGAGATCGTGTTGACCGCGTAGGACACGTCGAAGCGGCGCTCGGCGCGGGTCGAGCCGGTGACGATGATGTCGTCGCCGGTCGATTCGTTCGAAGCGGTGGGCGCGGCAGCGGGCGCCTCGTCGGCGTAGGCGGGCGTGAAGGCGGTGGCGAGCGCGGCAAACGCCGCGCCGGTGGCGAGAACGGACTTGAGCATGACGGCCCCTCATGAATCTGGGTCACCGGGGAGGCGGCGACGGGGGCGCTCTGGACGCGGTGTGTGACGTTTTTAATTATTGTTGTGAAAATAAATAAAACACCATACGGCGCCCGGCCATGGCCACTCCCGCATTCGACAAGGACCAGCGCCGCATCATTCATGAACTGCGCAAGGCGGGCGCGCTGTCACGCTCGGCGCTGGCGGAGAGGCTGGAGATCAGCCACACCGCCCTCACTCGCATCTCGCGCGAACTGCTGACGCTCGGCGTCGTGGAGGAAGTGACCGAGGGCGGCGCGCAAGGGCGCGGACGCCCCGCGATCCCGCTGCGATTGGCGTCTCAGGGCGGCTACGCGGTGGGCGCGACGGCGCACAAGGGCCTGCTCGACATCGCCATCGTCGATTTCGCGGGCCAGACCATCGCCACGCACCGCGAAGACAGCGATCCCATCGACCCCCGCCAGTTCGCGCAGCGCGTCCGCCGCGTGACGCACGACCTTGTCGACCGGCACGGACTGCTCGGCCAGCGCATGCTCGGCATCGGCGTGGCGGTGCCCGGCCCGGCGCTCTCGCTGGAGGGCGAGCGGTGGAGCGTGGTCGAGGACATGCCCGGCTGGCGCGGCACGCCCTTGCGCGAAATCCTGACCGCCGAACTGGGCTGGCCGCTGTGGCTGGAGAACGACGCCAACGTCGCCGCCATCGCCGAGTTCTACATGGGCGGCCTGCTGCGCGAATTCTCGACGGTGGTGGTGCTGCTGCTCGGCTACGGGATCGGCGCCGGGGTGATCGTCGATGGGCGGCTGGTGCGCGGCCAGTTCGGCGTGGCCGGGGAAGTCGGCTGCCTGTTCCCCGGCGACCGCCCGCGCCCGAGCCCGCTCGACCTGCTTTCCACCTTGCGCGCCAGCGGCTGCGACCTGACCTCGGTGAGCGAGATCGATCTCACCTCCGAGGCCCAGCGCCCCGCGATAGAACAATGGATGGACCGCGCCGCCCGGCAGTTGGAAGTGGTCGCCGATACCGCCTTCGCCTGGCTCGATCCCGGCGCGATCGTGCTGGCGGGCGCGGTGCCCGGCGAAGTGCTGGAGGGTCTCGCCTCGCGCCTGCGCGCGGCCTCGCTGGTGACGACGGTGGACGGGCGCGGCCCGCCGGTGCGCGTGTCAGACTTGCGCGGCTCGCCCGTCACGCTCGGCGCGGCTCTGTTACCGATCCACGCGATCTTCGCGCAGAACTGATTGGCAACGTTTTGTAAGCATCTGGCCATGGTGCAGCGCAGCATTTTTTGCTAATGCGAAACCTTCGCATATGATCCCTGCCCTTTCCCCGAACCTCCTGCTCGTCCTGGCGATGCTGCTCAAGACCAAGAGCGTTAGCGGCACGGCTTTGATGCTCGGCATCAGCCAGCCGAGCGTCAGTCGTTCACTGTCCAAGCTGCGCGGGGCGCTCAACGATCCGCTGCTGGTCCGCTCCGGCGCCGGGATGATCAGGACCCGGCGTGGCGACGAACTCGTCGGACGGCTGGCAGACTGGGTAGCCGAAACGTCCAGCCTGCTGGTAGAGAAGCGCTTCGACCCGGCGCAAGTGAAGCGCCGCTTCCGTATCGCATCTACCGATTTCGGCGTGTTCGCGGTCGTTCTGCCGGCCCTGCCCCGGCTGCGCGAGATCGCGCCCGGCATCGCCATCGACGTGCTGCCGCTGGGTCATGCCACGCACCGGTCTCTGGCGCAGGGCGACATCGACCTTGCCATTTCCGGGCTGGAGCACGATCCCTCCCAGCTCCACCGCCTGCACCTGTTCAGCGACCATTTCCTTTGCGTGACCCGTCCCGACCACCCGCTGGCAGGCGAAGGCGAGGTACCGATCAACGATTTCCTCGATCACGACCACCTCGGCCTGACCGTCAGCGATGCGGAGCTGGATCGGGTAACGACACTGCTGGGCACCGGATCGCGCAGAGTTGCCGCCAGTGTCCCCTACTTCAGCCTCGCGCCCGATCTTCTCGCAGCCGGAGACCTCGTCATGGCCGTGCCTTCGCGGCTGATGCGCGGTTGCCCACGCGATCTCGCCACTCGACCGGCTCCCGCTGTAATCGGGGACCTGAACTACTGGCTGCTCTGGCACGAGCGCAGCCACCGCGACCCTGCCGCCGCATGGCTGCGCGACCGGCTGCTCGAGACATGCCGCGAGGGCGAGGCAGCCCCGGCGGAATAATCGCTATCCGATATTGAGTGTTGGCCCGAGGAGTGCTCCCCGCCAATGGCGCTAATGCAATAAATTCGCATTAGCATACATCTAGGGGGTATCGTGATCTACAAATCCAGGCTGCGCGGCAGCGCGGCGGCGCTGACGCTCGCCACCGCTCTTTACACCGTCCCGGCGCTCGCCGCCGACGATGCGGACGGTGGCACTGCCGCCTCCACCATCGTCGTCACCGCGACCAGCCGCGAGCAGGAAGTGAAGGATGCCCCCGCTTCTATCAGCGTGATTACCCGCGAGGACCTGGAGCGCCTGCCCTACCGCGAAGTCACCGACGCGCTGATGGAAATCCCCGGCGTCACCGTGACCCCCGGCGAGGGCAACAGCCGCGACATCTCGATCCGCGGCATGTCGCCGCAGTACACGCTGATCCTCGTCGACGGCAAGCGCCTGAGCAGCCGCGAGACGCGCACCAACGGCGGCAACACCTCCGAAGGCGGCATGCTGCCTCCGCTGGAATCGATCGAGCGGATCGAGGTGGTGCGCGGCCCGATGTCCTCGCTCTACGGCTCTGACGCGATGGGCGGCGTCGTCAACGTCATCACCCGCCGCATCGCCACCAGCTGGCGCGGCAGCGTGCGTATGAACGGCACGATGCAGCTGGGCGACGACTACGGCAATTTCTACGACGCCAACTTCTACCTCTCCGGCCCGATCACCAAGGGCATCGGCCTGCAGGTTCAGGGATCGCTGAACCGCCGCAACGAGGACCATGTCGTCGGCGGCACCCCCGAGCGCAAGGACGAGAGCCTGGCCGGCAAGATCGGCTTCTCCGCCGGACCGGACCACGACTTCATCGTCGAGGGCGGCTTCTACAGCCAGAAGGTCACCGCAACCGCAGGCAAGACCGTGGAAGTGACCGCCACCGTCCCCGAAGGCACCCTCGATACGCAGACCCAGGAGCGCTACGTCGCCGCCCTGACGCACTCGGGCCGCTGGGGTTTCGCGAACTCGGAGAGCTACGTGCAGTACGAGGACGCCAAGAACCTCGAGACGACCAAGCGGATCAAGAACACCGTCGCGCAGTCGATCTGGTCGGTGCCGCTTCCCTCGAACATGCTCAGCATCGGCGGCTTCTTCCGCAACGAGGATCTCATCGACACGGTCGGCAACCTGTTGAACGGATCGACCCGCACCGGCGCCAGCCGCACCAACTGGGCGCTGTTCGCGGAGAATGAGCTGTCGATCCTCGACACCCTGCGCCTGACCGGCGGCATCCGCATGGACAACGACGAGCAGTACGGCGTCCACTGGACGCCCCGCGCCTACCTGGTGTGGAACACGACCGATCGCCTGACGCTGAAGGGCGGCTATTCCAAAGGCTTCCGCGCCCCGAACCTGCGCCAGACCCTGCCTGACTGGGGCCAGTCCAGCCGCGGCGGCACGATCTACGGCAACCCGGACCTCGAAGCCGAAACCTCGCGCACGATCGAGGCGGTAGCGATGTACGAAGGCAAGGGCTTCCAGGCCAGCCTGACCGCCTACGACACGCGCTTCAACGACAAGATCACCCGCGTCACCTGCGAATCCGCCGGCGCATGGTGCATCGACGAGCCGCTCAGCTCGATCGGCCGCCCGCCGACGACCTACGTGAACATCGACAAGGCGAAAGTGCGCGGCGTCGAGGCGACCATCGACCTCAATCTCACCCGCACCCTGCGCTTCAACGCGACCGGCACACTCACCGATTCCGAGCAGCTGACCGGCACCAGCGCGGGCATGGCCCTGAACGACACACCCAAGCAGCAGGCGAGCGCGTCGCTCAACTGGAAGCCCGACAATCGCCTCTCGCTCTATGCCCGCGCCGTCTATCGCGGCGAGGAAGCGGTGACCGAGGCGCAGATCAGCGGCAACAACCTCGTGGTCGAATCCTACACCACGGTCGATCTGGGCGGGTCGTACAAGCTCTCGCACGGGCTCATCTTCAATGCCGGCGTGCAGAACCTGTTCG
>Ga0308171_1001811_pt1 | contig 26070 bp, 23 predicted proteins | sample PhyGR1_FD_202135 | JGI IMG/M metagenome (GOLD analysis project Ga0308171, IMG submission 202135) | Phyllosphere microbial communities from UC Gill Tract Community Farm, Albany, California, United States - DLSLSG.R1 | ecosystem: Host-associated > Plants > Phyllosphere > Unclassified | place: USA...
TCTCCATTTTCCCGTGGTGCTCATCGTGGTTGATGACAAGCACGCCATCTTTGGTCATTCTCACATCGAATTCTGCACCGTAGATTTTCAGATTTTGAGCATTCTCCAACGCCTTCAACGAGTTTTCCGTCGTTGGTGGATCGGTTTGCCAATAGCCTCTGTGAGCGATGATCTGGGTTTGGGCATTCATTATTATTGAACTTAATAGTGTTAATCCTAAAATCAGTCTCTTCATTTTAATATTTTAAATTAATCTTCTCTAATTAAATCAACTTGACCACAGCAAGTAAATCATTATTAAATTAAATTTCCAGAATCTAAGATAAAGAAAACATTAAATTAGTTAGTCGTAATGATTATCAAAAAATCACATTCCTCATTTTTCTGTACTTTTGCAGTCTCAATGAGGTCGGGATTTTTAAAATATAGCATTTCTTATTTCTTTATCATTCTTTTTCTATCGGTGAAGATGACTGGTCTGCACGGCCTGTTTCACGATACAGATAAGAAATCTGAAACCGAATGCTCCATCTGTTTACACCACATTTCGCATTCTTATAATCCTGAAACACTTCCTGCAAACTTTGTCGAAATTGTTTTTCATAACTGGAATTATGTTTCTATTTCTACTGTAAATGAATTTCAACAGCAGATTTATGTCATCAATTCTGACTATTCGCTTTTCTCCCGTCCGCCACCTTTTTTGATTTAATCATTTAGTTTTTTCTCTCAGAATAATTGTGTCTTAAGCTTTCTATAAAGTGTTAAGCGATTTCCTTTTATTCCTTATTAATTATTTAAAATCAAAAATTTTATGGATAATTCTGTAAAACCTCAGCGTATTCAGTCCATTGATATTCTTCGTGGTTTGGTAATGTTGCTAATGCTTGTGGACCACGTTCGCGAACATTTTTTCTATCACGTTCCTGTAAGCGACCCGCTGAATATTGATATTATTGAACCGAGTTTATTTTTAACAAGACTGTCAGCTCATTTTTGCGCACCAATCTTTGTTTTTCTTGCCGGATTGTCAGCTTACTTGTATTCGCAAAAAAATAATAACAAAGAATCCGTCACCATATTTCTTCTTAAAAGAGGAATTTTCATTATTCTTTTAGAAATCACTTTGGTTAATTTTCTTTGGTTTGGAACTTATAAAACCATTTATCTTCAGGTAATGTGGGCAATTGGAATTAGTATGATAAGTTTAGCTTTCTTGAGTAAATTGCCTCGTGTTTGGATTGGAATATTAGGATTTTTAATTGTTTTCGGGCACAATTTATTATCTCCAATTCATTTTGAAACAAACGAGTTCGGTTATGGAATCTGGACGATTTTGCACGACAGAGGATTTCTGATTTCAGACGGTTTGATTCCTGTAAAAGTCTCTTATCCGGTTTTACCTTGGATTGGGGTAATTCTTTTGGGTTATTTTTCGGGAAGGCTATTTAGCGGAGAAATATCACGAGAAAAGCGTATTCAATATTTGAATGCTATCGGACTTTCTTGTCTTATAATTCTAATGATTATCAGAAGTTTTAATATCTATGGAGAAACTTTGGACTGGCAAGTGCAGGAATCATTTTTTAAAACTGAAATGTCATTTTTCAACTTCACAAAGTATCCGCCATCATTAGATTTTCTGTTATTTACGATTGGAATTGGACTACTTATATTGTCATTTTTCGAAAAGGTCAATAACAAATATTTTGAAATTTTAAAAACTTTCGGTTCTTCGCCAATGTTCTTTTATCTGTTCCATCTTTTGATTTTATTGATTATTTACAAAATGTGCATTCTGATTTTTGGACTGAATCAAGGAGATTATTTTGGAGTAGATTCTGTGTGGCAACTATGGTTAATCGCTTTGATACTGACAATAGCTTTATATTATCCAACAAAGTTATTTTCAGAATACAAGCGTAAAAGCACAAGCAAGTTCGTCAAGTATTTTTAATAAATATTTGATATCACACAAACAGAAAAGCGACAAATGATTGTCGCTTTTCTTATTATTTTTAGATTTGATTTCAATTCCTAAAACCTAATTTCTAATAACTGACTAATAATCTTTACTGCTTCTTTTTGGTTCTCTTGCTTCCGGCCATTTTGCAACATCCCCTTTTTCGTCATTTGGCATTACACGTTTTTCACGGCTTGTAAATTCCGGATCTTCGGAAGCCATATAAGCCAAAGTTGCTGTCAGAATCACATTGTTCTTCAATTCATCAAAGACAATTTTGTCATAAGTATCTTTTGTCGTGTGCCAAGTGTAACCGAAATAGCCCCAGTTTAAAGAACTCAATGAGAATCCGGGAACGCCAGCCGCTACAAACGACGCGTGGTCAGAACCGCCACCTCCAGGCATTCCAGGGAAGTTGGTCTTGATTTGCTCTTTTACTTTTTTAGGCGCTGCATCCAGCCATTTTCCGATGTAAGCATAAGAATCTTTGAAACCCTGTCCGCTGATGTCCACTACTCTACCCGTTCCGTTATCCTGATTGAAAACAGCTTGCACACCTTTGATGATTTCAGGATTGTCTGCTACAAAACCTCGTGAACCGTTCAATCCTTGTTCTTCGCTTCCCCAAAGTCCGACTACAATCGTTCTTTTAGGATTTGGATAATATTTTTTCAGGATTCTCATTGTTTCGAGCATCGTCAAAGTTCCCGTTCCGTTGTCCGTCGCACCTTGCGCGCCGTCCCAGGAATCGAGGTGAGCGGAAAGAATCACATATTCGTTTGGCTTCTCAGAACCTTTTATCATTCCGATGGTGTTGAAAGATTTTGCTTCCGGAAGAACTTTGGATTGTACATCGATTTTGATTCGCGGTTTCGTACCTTTCTCGGCCATTCTGTAAAGCATGCCGTAATCTTCCAATTCAATATCAAACATTGGAATCTTCTTGGTCTTAGCGCCGAAAACACGGTTGGTGCTGTGAATTCCCGTCCAATTGGAAATTGCAATTCCGGATGCGCCTGCTTTTTCCAAAGCTTCCGGCAAGGTGTTGTTATCGTAACCTATATTTTTAATATATTCTTGAAAGTCTTTGTTAGCCTGTTGTTTTTCGGCTTTCAGTTTATCATATAGTTCAGGCGTCGCAAATTCCTTGATCTGCTCATCGGAACGACCAATTTTCTGATATTGCGCCATCAAAACAATTTTTCCTTTTGCTGAAGGTAACCATTTGTCAAACTCTGCTTTGGATGAGACTCTGGGAAGAATCATTACTTCTGCTTCAACGGCTTTTTTTGTTGATGGACTCCAAGCTAATTGCGTCGCAGACAACGTTTTTGTTCTTGGATAGACCATATCCACGTGCGTTGTTCCACGTTGCCAACCTTTCCACGTTCCAAATTGTTGAAGTTTCGCTTCGATGCCCCAAGATTTCAGTTTATCGGCGGTGTAATTATTGGCGGCCAACATCTCCGGCGTTCCAACCAATCTTGGTCCTATGCCGTCCAAAAGTTCGAAAGCCATATCTTCCAATTGGGAATTATTATTAGCTTCATTTACAAAACTTTCGACAATTGGATTGAGCTGTTCTGTTGATTTGGTTTGAGCGTTAGAAAATTGGACTGCAAAGAAAACGGCAGACATCGTGAACAAAGTGTTTCGCTTCATATCTTTTTATTTGATGTCGATAAAGATAATAAAATCGGGAGAAATGATGTCTGATAAACCCAGAAATGCAACTACTTTTACTTTTTGAATTGATCCCTTGTTGATTAAATCAATAAACAGATTTGAATTCTGAGATCCAAATAATGACCTTCACAACAAACAAAAATTGAACTTTTGAACAACCTAGCCTAAGTTATTATTCCAGAATTTTGCTTCAATAAATTTTTAGAAAATGAAAAATAAAACAGTATTAGTAACGGGAGGAACTGGCTTTGTGGGTATTCACACGATTTTACAGTTATTACAGAAAGGTTACAATGTCAAAACTACACTTCGTTCCATTTCAAAGAAAAACATCATCATCAACACTTTGAAAGAAGGCGGCATTTCGGATTTTGAGAAACTTCAGTTTTTTGAAGCCGATCTTTCTGATGACAAAGGCTGGGATGAGGCCGTGGAAGGTTGTGATTATGTACTGCACATCGCATCGCCTTTTCCCACAGGAGAACCAGAAGATGAAAACGAATTGATAATACCAGCTCGTGATGGCGCACTTCGCGTTTTGAAAGCCGCGAAAAAAGCTGGCGTACAGCGTGTTGTTTTGACTTCTTCTTTTGCTGCAATTGGTTATAGCATCGATGTCAAAGGTCATATTTTTACAGAAGAAGACTGGACAGATACCAATGTTCCACTTCCTGCCTACATCAAATCGAAAACGATCGCAGAGAAAGCCGCTTGGGATTATGTGGAAAATGAAGGAAAAGGTCTGGAACTTTCTGTCATCTGCCCGGTTGGGATTTTCGGACCGGTTTTAGGCGAAATCACCTCCGCATCACTGGATATTGCGGTCATTGGAATTATAAACGGTACAACCAAAGAAAGTGGAGATTTCACAATGGGAATCGTAGATGTACGCGATGTGGCCGATATCCATATCAAAGCAATGGAAAGTCCCAAAGCTGTTGGCGAAAGATTCATCGCCAGTTCGGATGGCGTCATTAGTTTCTCTGATGTTGCAGAATTAATCAAAAAAGAAAGACCGGAAAAATCTGCGAATATTGCCAGGTTGGAAAAGCCAGCACCAGAATTTTACAAACAAATGTCAAACGAAAAAGCAATAACCATCTTAGGCTGGACGCCACGAAGCCGTGATGAAGCCATATTATCAAGCGTTGACAGTTTGAAATAATCTTTCCGGAAAAGTACGAATGTAACTCACATTCGTACTTTTTTTCTTTAAACAAATTGTAAATTTACACCACGATAAATCTCAACACTTTGAAATTTAACAACATCCAATCCTGTCATTTGGGTCCGGAAATTTCTCCGGAACAGTTTATTCCAGAACATTTTTTCATTGTTTTGATGAAAGGTTCTATGATAGCCTTCAACGGAAACAAAAACTACCAAGTGAATGAAGGCGATTATTACATTGCCAGAAAAAATCATTTGGTGCGATATACCAAATATAAAAATGATGACGATTTCGAGAAAATAATCATCATTTTTGATGAAGTATTCCTTAAAAAATTCCTTGAACGTAATCCTTTTTCAGCGACTGCATTCTCCAGCAATGATTCGTTTTTAAATGTTGAAAAAAGTCCATTGATCCGGAATTTTATAGATTCTTTGCAGCCATATTATGGTGACGGCGAAAAGATAGACGATGATTTTTCCGATATCAAGCGGGAAGAATTATTATTGATATTACTGAAGAATAATCCTGAGTTGGCGAATGTCTTCTTCAACTTTGGCGCACCTGAAAAAATTGATTTGGAGGAATTTATGCTCCGCAACTTTCGGTTCAACATACAGCTGGAAAGATTCGCTTATTTGACGGGAAGAAGTCTTTCATCTTTCAAACGTGATTTTCAGAAAATATTCGGACTAAATCCAGGGAAATGGTTGACTCAAAAACGACTTGAGGAAGCTCATTTTTTGCTTCGAAATGAAAAACGAAAACCCAACGATATTTATCTGGACTTAGGATTCGAAGACCTGTCACACTTTTCCTTTGCCTTCAAAAAAGAATTTGGAATATCTCCGAGTGAAGTTTTGGTTTGACTCTTTTGAAAGTACTTTAAGTTTAAAATTCACTTTTGAACTTTTATTCTTATTACTACATTTGTAAAAATTGATTTTCCGATGTCCGAAAACATTCAACAAAAGATAGAACAGCTCCGTAAAGAACTCAATCAGCATAATGAAAACTATTATCTGATGGATGAGCCCAGCATTTCTGACCTTGAATTTGATTTATTATTAAAAGAACTTCAGGATCTAGAAGCAAAATATCCCGAATTTCATGATGACAATTCACCTACAGTACGTGTTGGTGGTGGTGTGACGAAGATTTTCCCGACCATTCAGCATCAGTTCAGAATGTATTCTTTGGATAATTCTTATGATTTTGATGATTTGGCAGACTGGGAAAAACGCATTATAAAAACCATCGATGAACCTGTGGAATTTGTTGCAGAATTAAAATATGACGGTGCCTCGATTTCTATTTTGTATGAAAACGGAAAATTAGTTCAGGCTGTCACTCGTGGCGACGGTTTTCAGGGCGATGAAATCACTTCCAACGTTAAAACCATTTCAGATATTCCTGTAAAACTGACCGGAGATTTCCCCGAGCGTTTTTTTATGCGTGGTGAGATTTATTTGACAAGAAAAAATTTCGATAAAATCAATAAACAGCGTGAGGAAGAAGGCCTTGATTTGTTTATGAATCCGAGAAATACAGCAAGCGGAAGTTTGAAAATGCAGGACAGCGGTGAAGTGAGAAAACGAAGATTGTCTTCAGTTTTATATCAGTTTGTTGCTCAGGAAACTTCAGCAGAAAGCCATTGGGAATTGCTACACAAAACACACGATTGGGGTTTTACCATTTCTGAACAGGTTAAACTCTGCAAAAATTTAGAAGAAATAAAAGAATTTATCAACTTTTGGGATACGGAAAGACATAATCTCCCTTTCGAAATTGATGGAATTGTACTGAAAGTCAATTCATTAAAACAACAAAGACAACTCGGTTATACGGCAAAGTCTCCCCGTTGGGCGATGGCATATAAATTTAAAGCCGAAAAAGTAGAAACCGAATTGCAAAGTGTTTCTTATCAGGTTGGGAGAACGGGAGCGATTACTCCTGTTGCCAATTTAAAACCGGTTTTATTAGCCGGAACAACGGTAAAACGTGCTTCACTTCACAATGAAGACATTATTAAAAAACTCGGTTTGCACGAGTACGATTATGTTTATGTAGAAAAAGGCGGCGAAATTATTCCTAAAATTGTCGGTATTAACACAGAAAAAAGAACGTCAGACAGTAAAGAAGTTGAATACATCAAAAACTGCCCGGAATGCGGAACTGAATTGATAAAACTGGAAGACCAGGCGATTCATTTTTGCCCGAACGATTTACATTGTCCGCCTCAGGTTGTGGGAAGAATGATTCATTATGTCTCGAGAAAGGCCTTGAATATTGATAATCTTGGAAGTGAAACCATCGAACAGCTTTACAAAGAAAAACTGATTGAAAATCCTGCAGATTTTTATGCGCTGACGAAGGAACAAATTCTTCCTTTGGAAAGAATGGCGGAAAAATCAGCACAAAATATTATTGACGGAATTGAAAAATCTAAAGACATTCCATTTGAGAAAGTGCTGTTCGGAATCGGCATCAAGCATGTTGGAGAAACGGTTGCCAAGAAATTGGTGAAGAATTTCAACACGATTGATGATTTGAAAAAAGCAACTGCGGAAGAATTGTGTCAGGTAGAAGATATCGGGATGAAAATCGCAGTGAGCATAGTTGATTTCTTCAATAATGCTGAAAATATTCTGATGCTTGAAAGACTGAAATCTTACGGCGTTCAATTAGAGAAAGGTGAAAACACCAACGAAGTTTTATCCAATGCTTTAGATGGAAAAACCTTTTTGTTTACCGGAAAACTATCTCTATTTACACGAGAATCAGCCGAAGAAATGGTAGAAAAGCACGGCGGAAAAAATATTTCTGCAGTTTCCAAAAACTTAAATTATTTAGTGGTCGGTGAAAAAGCAGGAAGCAAGTTGAAGAAGGCCCAGGATATTGGGACGATTACGATTTTGGATGAGCAGGAGTTTTTGGATTTGATTGGGTAAGATCAAACCACAAAAGTCACAAAAGAGTTAAATATTCCTTTTGTGACTTTTGTGGTTTTTATATTTTATTGATTTTTCTTCAACCATTCCAGACGGCGCTGGTCGGGAAGATGTTTTACAGAGAAGTTTTCGAAGGTAGCTTTGAAACCATTTCCATCCGGACTTGCGGCCATAAATCCTACTTTTACAGGCGTATTGTCCTGCAAATAAGCATTACGCATCATCACGTATTCTTTGTCATCAAATGAGTAGAAAATCTCAACAGCATCTAATCTTCTGACTGCTTTTATCCAGACGAAAGGTGGTGTTTTCTCAAGAACAATGACGCTCCAATCGCTGGTTTTGTGGGTTACAACCGTACTAAGATTGAATTTTCCGTCCACAAATTCTACGCCGGCTTTGATGTAATTTTGTTCGTCGATTCTCAACATCAATCCCATTTGGTCGAAACGGGCTTTGTAATCTCCGGTGATTTTGACTTTGGTTTCGAATTCTCCGCCATAAGTTGAGTAATAAAACGGGGCATCATCCACTGTAAAACCATAATGCGAAATTCGCCAGTAATCACTTTGTGGCGTGACGTTCATTATGAGTTTTTTGTCTTTAACTTCCCACTGAGAAGGCTCATTGAACCAAGTCATTTTCTCCAAAGATTGTGCTTTCAAAATTTGGAATAAGTTTAAAGCTATTATTGATGATATTATTATTTTTTTCATTTTAAGCTAATTGATTTAAAGTTCACGGATGACTCTGCAAGGATTTCCGACCGCTAAAACACTTGCAGGAATATCTTTTGTAACCACACTTCCCGCTCCGATAACAGTATTATCGCCAATCGTAACGCCGGGAAGAATGCTGCAACCTGCGCCAATCCAGACATTATTTCCGACTGTGATTGGGTACGCATATTCCAACGCTTTGTTACGCTGCTCGACATCGAAAGGATGGCCAGCCGTATAAAATCCGCAGTTGGGCGCAATCATCACGTTGTCTCCGAATGTGACTTTTGCACAATCGAGAATGACAACATTGACATTGGTGTAGAAATTTTCGCCAATCTCAATATTGTAGCCGTAGTCGCAATAAAAAGGTTGTTCGATATGAAACATTTTTCCGGTTTTGCCGAAGAGTTTTTTGATCAATGCTTTTCTTTCCTTAAGCTTGGAAGGCTGCAGATGATTGTACTCAAAACAGAGGTCTTTGGCAATATTTCTTTCTTTGATTAAATGTCTGTCGGAAGCATCATAGATTTCTCCGCTCAGCATTTTTTCTTTTTCGTTCAGATTATTCATTGTATTTTTACTTTGATAATGGGCAAATTTACAAGCTTAAAGCTCAGAAATCAATACTGATTTATAACCATTCTCAATGAAACCCATCCAATCCGACCTCAACAAAAAACTTCTACAACAAGAATTCGCTTCCACCTCAGAAAGCGAAAACTTACAACTTAAAAAATGCCAGGAAATGGCGCAGAATATTGTTGAATTAGAAAATGGAATTGCAGTTTTGAGCGACCTTCAGAATAATAAAAGTTATGTTTATTGTGGAAAGTTGGCGGATGAATTATCTATTTTTCAGGATGAAAATGCTAGCGAGATTGAGAGCATTTGGGAAGAGGAACTTTTTACGAAGTTAAATGCTGAAGATGTTTTGCAAAAACACTTGCTGGAGCTTCAGTTTTTTCAGTTGATTAAGACGATTCCGTTTGAGGAACATAAAGATTATTGTGTGGTAAGCAGATTGAGACTTGCTGACAATCCAAATCATAAAGCACTTTTGCACAAGATGTTCTACTTCACCAACGCTAATGATCAAAATGTGGAACTGGCGCTTTGCCTCTATCATTTTGATTTCCTGAATTCTTCGCTTCACCACGGGATGATCATCAATACGGCGAACAGTTCCGTCATTCATCAGACGGAAGCTGGGAATTCAGCTTTTCTGTCGGTGCGGGAAAAGGAGATCTTAAAGATGATCCAGGAAGGGAAACGGAGTAAGGAAGTTGCGGAACTGCTTTTCATCAGCATCAATACCGTGAATCGCCACCGCCAGAATATCCTCGAAAAGATGCGGGTTTCTAACACTACGGAAGCTTGCACGATGGCTTCGAAACTCAATTGGATTTGATTAGGTCAGAAGGGTTTGATTTGGCGGGTTTGAAGGGTTTTGTGCATACACCTTTTGTATGGACGGTCAACACTCCTTTGTTCGGGCGGTCAACACATCATTGTTCGCACGGTCAACACACCATTGTTCGGGCGGTCAACATACGATTGATGTACAGGTTACTTATCATCTTCCATTTCTTTCAGATTCCTGTCCTTCATCTTAGCTTCGATTTTTTCTACTTTCAGGTTTTGTCTCAGGTAGCTGAATAGGCTCATATACCAATTTGCAACCCACACAAAAGCGAAAAATGCAATGACATAACCGCGCCAGTCATCATACAACAATTGGAATTGTGTAAGAATCAAAAACAGCAAACTGATGTAGTGGCTAAAGCAATATTCACAGGTAAAAAGGTAGAAGAACTTCCTCCTTACAATAGATTTTGCACTACCACAGACTTTTTGGCAATACTCTCTCGGTTCGCGAAAAATCTCTTCCTGAGTGACGGTCCATGCGACGCAAGCTACAGGAATCGCAATAATGAAAAGATAGATCATCTGGGAGCCGAGAGACATCATAATTTTGGTTTTGAAGTGATCAAGTGATAATCAATCAGCAGTAAAATCAGTGCCAAAAAAAAACTCAGAACCATTTCTGATCCTGAGTTTTCACACAAATAACTAAAAATAAATATTAATGCGCTGAGCTAAGGTCGATCTTCTCGCCTTTGCCTTTACGTTCTCTTACGAATAGTACGAACGGAATACAGATGAGGAACATCAATCCCAAATAAAGGAAAACGTCCATATAAGATAGCACCGTTGCCTGTTTCGTAACGCCATAATCCAGAATCTGATAAGCCGACTGAAGTGCTTTGTCCGGCGCCATTCCTTTCGCTATAAAACTAGCTTTGAGACCAGCAACCCTTTGTTGAACATCCAGGTCGTTGACATCCAGATGGGCGACGAGCGTGCTTCTGTAAAGTTCACTTTTGTTGGCGATGAAAGTGGTGATCGCAGCAATCCCGAATGAACCTCCTAACTGACGCATCATTCCAGTAAATGCCGCACCTTGACCGATTTCCGGCCCTTTCAATGTACTTAATGACAATGAGGTGATTGGAATGAATAACAGTCCCAGTCCCATTCCGCGGACGATCAGCATCCAGAAGAACGCATCTTTGCCTGTGTCCGGCGTAATAATTTTATATCCCCAAAAACTGTAGATGAAGAAGATCAATAATCCTAAGGCTACCAAGATCTGCTGTTTGACTCCTCTTGTAAGAAGTTGTCCAATGATCGGCATCATAAAAGCAGTGGTCAATGCTGCAGGAATCATCAATGCTCCTGATTGCAATGCTGTCCAGCCAAGAATACTTTGCGTGTAAAGCGGAACGATGAATGTAGAACCGTACAAACCAAATCCTAAAACGAAGGACATAATGGTTCCGATCCTCAGGTTTCCGTTCTTCAACACCCTAAGTTCCACAATCGGATATTTGAAGGTGAGTTCGCGCCAAATGAATAAGATAAATCCTACAACTGCTGTGATTGTCAAGAAAACGATGGCTTTACTTTCGAACCAATCGTCCTCGTGGCCTCTTTCCAAAATGTATTGCAATGAACCTACAAAGGCTGCCAACAATCCAATCCCTGCCCAATCGACATCGGAAATCGAACGCTTCTCGGAATACCTTGGACTTTTTACAAACTGTATCGTCAATAATGTGGCGATGATCCCCAAAGGAATATTAATGTAAAAAATATAAGGCCAGCTGTAATTATCAACAATGTAACCTCCCAAAGGCGGACCTAAAGTTGGACCGATGATCACTCCCAGACCATAGATCGCCTGAGCCATACTTCTCTTCTCGACCGGATATGATTCTGTAATGATCGTCTGCGAAGTCACCAAAAGTGCTCCACCTCCAATTCCCTGCATCAATCGGAAAAATACCAGTTCCCAAATGTTGGTGGCATTACCACAGAGAAAAGAGAAAATCGTGAATATAATGATGGAAGCCGCAAAATAATTTCGTCTTCCGAACTGCTGAGACAACCAGCTGGTCATCGGAACGATAATCACGTTACCAATGGCGTAAGCGGTGATGACCCAACCTACTTCGGAAAGTGTGGCACCAAGATTACCTTTCATCTCATTTAGGGCCACATTCACAATCGTGGAATCCACGATCTCCAGAAGGGCGCACATAATGGCGGTGATAGTAATAATGGTTCTGCGGAATCCATATTCTACTAATGAATCGTCTTGCATTGTTTAGTTTTTAAGGGAAACTGTCGTTTGAACGTTCATTCCAACACGTAGTTTCTTCATAATATCTTCATTGAGGTTGTCAAACGTGATCTTCACCGGAAGTCTCTGAACCACTTTTACGAAGTTTCCACTAGCGTTGTCCGGAGGAAGCAATGCGAATGCAGAACCTGTTGCCGGAGAGAATGAACTGATCGTTCCCTGGAATTTCTGGTCAGGATAAGCATCGATCTCGATCTCTACTTTTTGTCCTTCCACCATTTTCTCCACCTGCGTTTCTTTGAAGTTGGCAACCACCCATTTCTGATTGCTCAATACCACACTGAACAATTGTGAACCAGCCTGAATAAACTGTCCTGCCTGAACTGGAATTTTGGAGACATAACCACTTTCTTTCGCTGTAATGACTGTGTAGGAAAGGTTCAATTTAGCAGTTTCCACTTCCACTTGTCTTTGTTTCAAGGTAGAATTAGCGATTCCAATATTCTGATAAGTTGCGTTTGATTGAGAAGTCACCACGCCAGTCTGAACACTCGCCTGATTTTTCTGATCAACCAAGACCTGAAGTTGTTTCTGAGCGGTCTGATAAGCTGCAGAAGCCTGCTCGTATTGTTGTTGCGTGATCGTGTGGTCTTTTACCAATTCAGTATATCTTTTCATATCCTGCTCTGTTCTCCAAACGTTCACTTTTGCTGCTTCGATCTGTGCATTGGCTGTCTGTACTGCTGCTCTGGAGTTGTTGATCCCAGAAGCTGCTGCCTCTGAACCTGCGTGTGCGGAAGCAACGTTACTTTGAGCTGTTCCCAAAGCCGCTTCTGCCTGAGAAACTGCCATTGTCTGATCTCTGTTATCAAGTACAATTAGTGTATCTCCTTTTTTAACGAATTGATTGTCTTTTACTTTAACCTCAGAAATGTAACCTGATATCTTGGAGATCACTGGACTAACGTCTGCTGCGATCTGTGCATCATCGGTCTCCTCGTGAGCCTGTCCGTATTGGTATTGTCTGAAACCGAAGAAAGCCGCTGCCAAAACTGCAACTGTAAGAACGATGTAGAAAACCGGACTTTTTTTCTTTTTTACAGGAACTTCTCCCTGCTCGAATTTTATATTGTCTTGTGCCATTATTTTTTTATTTAAAGTTTTTTATGTTCTAAGTTTAGAGTTCTTTTTTATCAATGATCATTGATTGTTTATCAATGATTATTAATTGTTCCTGTAGTTTGTAATAATTTTTTGTGAGCCAATGCTGCATCAGCTTTTGAAGTGACAACGTTGACATTAGCTGTGATTTTCGCTGTGTCGGCATCCAGAAGATTGGTAATAGTTTCCAATCCTGCATTGTATTTGTTAAGTGTAATTCTATAATTTTCCTCTGCCTGTTCCAACGCTCTTTGATAGACATCGATCTTCTTGTGAGCGTAAAGGTCATTCTGATAATCGCGTCTCACTTCCAGAGTTACGTTGTCATTTAGCAATTCGTTGTTAGCTGCCAATTCCTGCTCTTTCGCTTTGGATTGGATGTAACTAGAATTCTTTTTCCAAATGTTGGAAAGGTTGTATTGCAATCCAACGCCTACATTTACAGCGTTATAAATGGTTAAGAGTTTCGGAACATCTGCCGCAACATAACCACCTGTGAAAGCTATTGAAGGAAGATTTTCCGCTTTTGCCGACTTGCTTCCAAGCACTGCTGCTTTTCTTTGGTAATCCAAAGCCTTCAAATCATTTCTGTTTTCTCGAGCTAAATTCAAATAATAATCATCCGGTTTTGTAAGGTCATCTTCACCAATGTAATTGGAATCCACTTCAATCTCTGTGTTGTCTGGCAAACCTAACAACAAATCCATATTGATGTTGGCGATGCTGTAGTTGTTCTCAGCTTCCATCAATTGCAATTCGATATTCGAAGTTTGAAGTTGTGCTTTCAAACGGTCATTTCTTGCGATTACGCCATTGTTTTCCAACTTGATGAAAGACTGATCTCTCTTTTGAGACGAAGTCAGATTTTCCTTCAAAAGTTTTACCACTTCATTGGCTTTGAACAAGTTGTTGTAAGCTTGAGAAATGTTGTAGGCAATCGCATTTTTATCATTTTCAGTATTCAGCTTGGAGGCTTCTACAAGATATTCTGCAGATTTGATTCCGTATTTGATCCTTCCACCTGAGTAGATTGGGACTGAAACGTTTGCAGAACCATAAAGTACGTTACTCACTTTTGGTCCGCCGCCAGACATTCCCTGGATCTTAAGGTCAATATGTGGTTCTAGTGGTAGATACAAATAACTCCCAGAAACCGTCAATTCCGGCAATTGTTTGTTCTTCGCTGCCAAAAGGTTGGCTGTGGATTCTTCGATCTGAGCACGATCTATTTTTAGATTTTTGCTGTTCTCGATTCCTAATTTAACCGCTTCTTCCAGACTAATAGTTCGTTTTTCCTGAGCAGAAAAGAAACCAAAAGTTCCGACAAGAATAATTGCTGTTAAAAATTGATTCATTGTTTGCATTATTGTTATTATAATTGAGTGTAGTTTAATTTTCCTGATAACCGATCAAAGCTCTTACAATAGTTTTCACGTGAGCAGAAGCTTCCTGAAAGTATTGGCTCTCATATTGTTTCTCATCAAAATCCGGATTGTGCTTTTTGAGATATTCTTTATATATTTTGATGCCGTGCATCGCATTGAAGATGGTTCCGGAGATCGTGCATTGCAAAAAATGGTAGGATGGTCTTTTTGTAAAAACCCCTTTTTCCAAACCTATTTCTACTATCTGTTCATTGATCTCTATATAATTGATCTTCGAAGCTTTTAGAAAATTCTGAATATTCTTGTTCTGACTGATGACCTGTTGCGTGTGGACCAACAAAAAGAAATCTCTTAGTCTCTGAACACGATTCACAAAATTATCGATGAATGCATCTATCTTTTCGATCTCTGTAAGGTCATTATTTTCTACGATATTCTTTGCGAAGTTGAGACCTTCTTCCATTCTCCATTTGAAAAGCTCTTCCATCAGATTTTCTTTGGAACCGAAATAATAAGAGATCATCGAGACATTTACTTTTGCTTTTGCTGCGATATCTCTCACCGAAGTGCCATTATACCCGTTGGCAGCGAAGAGTTTTTCCGCAACCATCATGATGTGTTCTTCTTTTGTTGGCATAGTCTTGATTTTAGCGCTGCAAAGTTAAATCAAAAAAAGCATTCAATCAAACATTTGTTTGATTAATTTTTTATGAATGAATTATTGACTGTTTCTATAGTCATACGGAAACAAACAATCAGGAACGAAGTGCGTTCGAAAAAATATAAATCACTGAATTAGAAAACGAAAGAATTTCTAGAAAAGATTTTAATCGTAAAACACATCCAAGTTTTACAGACTGATTTCCCAACCAAATATCATGATTTGCCAGAGAAAAAAGTAAGAGAAATTTTGAAATCGAAATAAGTTGAGTAACAAAAGAAGTACAGATGTCAATCAATTTGACAAAAACGAAAAATTGAAAGCACAGAGAAAATCAATAAAATGCATTAACAAAGTTAAAAAAACTAAATGTCATTTTATTTCGGAAAAGCCATATCCAAACTTCTAAAGTCTATCCACTCGTCGAATTTTTTACTGCTGTTGCTGATTGCAATGACATGCAATTTATTTTCTTTGGTATCAATATTTTTTCTGAGGGTCACAAAGTAGGTCAAATTATTCTGATCATCTTTCCATTTGATCAATTCCTCTGTCATATGACGCGTCTCCTGCTCGCCATTCTCATCCAGAAAAATGGGATGCTGCTTTGTATTTTCAAGCTTTTTGTAAAAGCTCTGTTTCCCAAAATTTTTATTGAATTCGGTTATCAATGCATCAGAATTACTGTTATTTTCCAATTCCAGTTCGTAAACAAATGCAGACTTGTTATTCTTCAAATAGTAGATGATCAGACTGCTGATCTTTCCGATATTCAGATCATTGAATTTGAAATGATTATCTGGTGAAAATGAAAATTCTTCGTAATCCAAATTCAGATTGTACATCGTGTTATGATTGTCGTCCTTGGTAAGACCAAAGCTTTTCAGAATATCATCAACACTTTTATTTAGCACTATTTTATCCAGTTGGATTGTTTCTCGTTTCGTCACTTGTTTGGAAGTATCAACTGTACTTTTGACTTCTTTCTTTTCTTGTCCGTTGCAAGAGCTCATTAATGATAAAATGACTGATAGAAATAATATTTTTTTCATTTGTGTGAAATAAGTTTGGATCCAAAAATCAAATATAAATAATCTGCAAGTTCAAGCTATCATTAGCTCGAAGCTTTGTGAATATACCTTGTCAATTTGATTCCCATATCTGTCAAAACGATTTTGGAGTTGGCATTTCTGGAAATATGATAAGACGCATCTGTGATCTCTTCCACGATTGAAACAATGTTTGCGCCATGAATGAATTTTGAAAATGCGGACCAATTGAAGTTGCCTTCGGAAAGTTTTTTGTACACCAGATTGTCATTACCGTAATTCTGAAGCATTGCCAAACGGAAGATCTCGATACAATAATTAAGGAATTTGATTTGCTTTTCGCGGTTCCATTCTGCAATTTGTCTCGCCCATTTTACGATTTCCCGCAAAACCTCAGGTTTCTTTTTGGCTTGAAATGCATTTCGTACCCATTGAATAAAAAAAGTTTCAAACTCCGAAGCGCCGACATTATTTTCTGATAGAAATTTCGCCAAATTCCAGTCGCCTTGAGCTTGATACGCAATTTCCTTTGCCGTTTCTTTATTCGGAAGACTTTGCAGAATATCATCGTTATCAATCCTCGGAACATTTACGATCTGACATCTTGACAAAATGGTTGGCAGAATATCATTGGCACTCGGCGCACAAAGAATAATGTAAGTATTCTTTGGAGGTTCTTCTAGGAATTTCAGGATCTTGTTGGCTGCAGAATCGTTCATCTTGTCGGCTCGCCAAACGATAAGGATCTTGCTTCCGCCTTCAAAACTTTTGAGCATAAAACGTTGACCAATATCCTCTGCTTCATCTGCAGAAATGAAAAATTGTTTGTTCTCGGATTCCAGAAAACTCGTCCAATCATCAAAAGAAGAATATGGATTTTCTAGGATCATTTCACGCCATTGGTCAAAATACCTTTTACTGAGCGAAAGATTCTTTTCCGAAAAAACGGGAAAACTGAAATGCAGATCGAGGTGATTTAGATTCTCGACCTTGTGGACAGAGGATGGATTTTCTTTTTCAAAGATCTCCTGAGCCATCGCCAAAGCCAAAGGCAGAACGCCGTAACCCTCTTCTCCTAAGAAAAGTTGCGCATGCCCAACTCTGGAATTCTGAATGCTATCCTGTAAAACATTTTTGAGAGCCTGTTGCCCAATGATCTGTTCCCATTTCATGACGACAAAGATAATATTTTAGTCAGGATGAGAGATGGTGGAAAGTGGAAGTTTTTCAAATTTTGCAGATTTTACATCTCGTTTTTGATCATGCGAAACTGTATCTCGGATTGCAAAAATCTAACAATAGTGACGATCAGTCGTAAAATAACTACCATCCATCGAAATTACTTAACAAACTTTAACCGAAATATATTTTTGCAATTCATTATTAATTAAGATATTTGCGGATTGAAATTTTAAAGGATAACATCGCCAAAATTCAAGTTATCAAAACACGGATGTACGAACTGCGATGCCATATGACCTTTAAAAAAACAATCAATATCTACATATGAAAAGAATTTTTGTTTTATCATCATTGGTTGCAGGATATTTCCTGAATGCGCAAAGTATTGGAAACTCACCTTACGGCGCTTATGGGATTGGAGATGTGAAATATGATAATACAGTTGACATTAATGCCATGGGAGGTATCTCTACAGCGTATGTTTGGGATTTTAACAACAGTTTCAATTTCAAAAACCCTGCTGCGAATACCAATTTGGAAATTACAAGTCTTAAAGTAGAAGGTACGAACGAAAATAATTATTACAGGTCAGATTTTAACAATCTTAAAGGTGATAAACACTCGACATATCTTTCGAACATCAGTATTGCTTTCCCTATTTCGAAAAAAGTAAAATTTGGGATGGGCTTTCAGCCTTATAGTGCAAAATCTTACAATATCAGGACAGAAGAACCATTGAACAATGAAATTACAGAAGTTCACGGATTCCGTGGCGAAGGTTCTCTCAACACGATCCAGGCAGCTGTTTCATATCAGATAACACCTGCATTTGCGTTAGGTTTGAGATCTAATTTCTTTTTCGGAAAATTATCTGATATAGAGGAAGTGGCATTTACAGGTGCTGAACTTGTAAGTGGTTATGCCAGCAGTTATAGAGTTAAGGCATTCAACTTTACTTTGGGAACCACCTATCAGAAAAAATTGGCCAACGACCATAAGTTAACCGTAGGTGCAACTTATACCATTGGGAACAGTGGAAATCTGAAAAATACTTATACGAACAGTACGTATTATTACCTAGTTGGTGATACAAAAGCTTACGAGACCATCATAGAACAAAACACCAATTTTGATAAAAAATTCCTACCACAAGAAGGATCTTTAGGTCTTGGTTATGGTAAGGATACAAAATGGTTCTTAGGAACTCAGTTCGATTACAAAAAAGGAGAAAGCATCAATTTCCTTGGGAAGCCTTTTTCTTACCAAGACTCTTACAAATACTCTGTCGGTGGCTGGTACCTACCAAACTTCAACAACTTCCGTTCTTATTTCTCCAGGATCATCTACAGATATGGAGCGTATTATGAGAAAGGTGGTCTACAGATCAACGGTACAAATATCAACAAATACGCGATCACTGCAGGTGTGACCTTGCCTTTCCAAAAAAGTGTGATCAACCGTATGAGCAGTTTGGACCTTGGACTGGAAGTTGGAAAAAGAGGAACACTGGATAACAATATGATCCGACAAAATTTTGTGAACTTGAGAATTGGCGTTAACTTTGCCGACAAATGGTTCAACAAACGACTTTACAACTAAGCAATGAAAATAAATAATCTATGAAGGATTATTGTTTCAAAATATTCAACTTAAAAACATCACAACAATTACTTTTGTTGCTGATGTTTTTTCTTATGCAGTCCTGCGAAGAAGACCTCACAAAGATCAACAGGAATAAGAAAACCAATTTCGCCTCGCAGGTCATCTACGATGCAGACATCCTGCAGAAAGATTCCGGACGTGTGAATGTCAGGTTCAAAGCACCGCTTCTGGAAAGTTACGAACTTGTAGATTCTCCTTATATAGAAGCAAAAAAAGGAATCTATCTGGAATTTTTCGATAAAAAAAATCCAAAAGTTCCTGGTAAGATCTGGGCAAAATATGGAAAAAACAACATCAAAAAAGATTTCTATTTTGCCAAGGGAAGAGTGAAGATCATCACGACAGAAGGCCAAACATTTGTGACGGAGACCATCAATTGGGACAAGAGAAACAAAAAAATGTACACCAAAGATACAGTTTTCGTTTCTGACAAAGACGGGAATATCTTAGTCGGCGCGCACGGAATGGTCGCCAAAGATGACTTCTCCGAGTACACCTTCTTCAACAATTCCGGGAGTTTCAACTCTACCAATTTACCGGCAACCAGCAAGTAATCACCTTTTGGCAAATGGTTTCGGGCTGTTCGCTTTTATAATTAAATTTACAAAGTGGAAAATCAAAACTTTTACGCGATAGGATTGATGTCGGGAACCAGTCTTGATGGTTTGGACATTTGCTATGTGAAATTCATTAATAGAAATTCGGGTTGGGATTTCGAAATTTTGAAATGCGAGACCATCGCCTACTCAGTTGATTGGGAAGATGATCTGAAAAATTCCATTCACTTTTCCAGCGAAAAATTATTGGAACTGAATTCCGAATACGGATTCTATCTTGGCGAAAAGACTGAGGAATTCATTGCTAAAAATAACATCACGGAATTAGATTTAATTTCTTCCCACGGACACACGGTTTTTCATCAGCCAAAAAATAAATTCACATTGCAGATCGGTGATGGACGAGCCATTAAAATTAAAACCAATACAACCGTTATCTATGATTTCCGAAGTCAAGATGTTCTGCTTGGTGGAAATGGCGCACCATTGGTCCCGATCGGCGATGAATTGTTGTTTAATGAGTTTGATGCTTGCTTGAATCTCGGTGGATTTTCCAACATTTCTTTGAATCGAGATGGAAAGAGAATTGCTTTCGACATTTGTCCTGTCAATATTATTCTGAATGATCTGGCTCTGAAACTTGGAAAGAAGTATGATGAAAACGGTTATTTTGCCAGAGCTGGTAATATTGATTATGAACTTCTGAATGAACTGGATCAATTAGAATTCTATCAAGAAAAGGCACCGAAATCTTTGGGAATCGAATGGGTCAATGCTCAGATTTTGCCTTTGATCAATGATCAAAAATCAGAAGATCTTTTGGCGACCTTCACCGAACATGCTGCAGTTCAGATCGCAAAAATATTTGAGGAATTTGGCATTAAAAATGTGCTGATCACCGGCGGCGGAACTTACAACAGCTATCTTATCGAAAAAATAAAAGCAAAGACCAAAACCGACATTCATATTCCAACAAAAGAAATCGTTGAATATAAAGAAGCTTTGATCTTCGCCTTTATGGGTGTTTTGAGGTCATTGAACCTCAACAATATTTTGTCTTCAGCAACCGGAAGTCTGCACGACCATTCGTCCGGATTGGTTGCTAATTAAAGTTGCTCTATCTTATCTGTCAGAGAATTGATGAAATTCTGTAGCGGTTTTTCCACCATCATTTTGATAAAAGGATTGAATTTCCCTTCGAATAACAACTGTACTTCGGTCTGTTTTTCGTTCAAAGGATTCATAGAACCTGTCAGAGCGAAATCCAGACTTGAGCTTGCAGATTTCAGAACCACCTCTTTATCAGACACATTATCTATTTTCAAAGCAATTTCTGGCATTCCTTTCAATCCGAATTTGAAACCATCTTCCCTCGCTTCAAAGCTTTGAAGGCCGTCTGGCATCAGATCCTTGTAATCCTCAGGATTCTTCAGCATTCCCGCTAATTCTGATGAAGATTTATTTACTATAATTTTTCGTCCTTCTAAATTCATTTTTTATATTTTTGTATTAATATCAAAAGCCTTACAAATGTATAAAGTTTTTATCAATGAAAAAAAAATAGTTTTGAGTCAGGAGCCTCAGGACAGCCCGAAAACATTGAATTACGATGGAACGCATAGCTTTGAATTTGCCATCGACCTGCTGACGAATACACCATCGCAAGGCTTAAATATCTACCATCATGACGTTGACCAATTGTGGGCGGATTTCAAAGGTTTTTTCAGAAACATCGAAGCAGCAGGCGGAATTGTCCTTGATCCTGAAAATAAGATCCTCTTCATCCATCGTTTAGGGAAATGGGACTTGCCGAAAGGTAAAATTGAAAAAGGAGAATCCAGGGAACTTGCCGCTGTGAGAGAAGTGGAAGAAGAATGTGGCATCTTTGACCTGGAACTGAAGGATTTCATCAATTCAACTTATCATATCTATACGGAAAGAGATGGGCAAAAAGTTCTAAAAACGACCTATTGGTTTGAAATGTTCTACGCTGGAACGGGAACTCCGAAACCACAAATAGAAGAAGGTATCACCGAAGTGGGCTGGAAAAACGAGAGAGAAATCGAAAGCGAGATATTGCCTTCCACCTTTCAAAATATCAAACTAATCCTTAATGATTTCGAAAACAAAAAACCTCAATAACAATTGAGGTTCTCCTTTATCCTATAAAAAATCGATGATTTTTTCAAGCGCTATTCCACGTGATGCTTTGAGTAGAATATTATCTTTTGTGATCGGAACGAGCTGCAATCTTTCAATCAATTCTGATGTATTGAGAAACGCATTTACCGATTGGTAGACCGCTTTGAAATGTGGACCGACCGTGATGATCTCGTCAAAACCACACGACTTGGCAAAATCGATGATGTTTTGATGTTCTTTCAAACTCTCATCGCCTAATTCCAACATATCTCCGATGATGATCGTCTTGGAACCTTCGAACGACTTAAAATTCTCCAGAGAGACCAACATACTGCTCGGATTGGCGTTGTAGGTATCCAAAACCAAAGTTTTTTCGCCCTTCTTCTGAACCTGTGAACGCATGTTTGAAGGGAAGTAATTTTCGATTGCCGATTTTATTTCTTCAATGTTTATATTAAAATAAAGTCCCAAAGCGACTGCTGCCGAGATATTATCGTAATTGTATTTCCCCGTGAGATTGGAGAAGATTTGAATTCCTTGGTACTGAACGCCAACAAAATTTTCTTTATAAATTGGTTCAAAACTATACTCAGAATTAGGCGTCCCAAAGGTTATTTTAGAACTGTAATCTTTGGTCTTTTCATTTTGAATCGGATCATTTTCATTGACCAAGATCTTCTGACCATTCTTCATCAAGTAATTGTACAACTCTGATTTTCCTTTGATCACGCCTTCGTAACCACCGAAACCTTCCAGATGTGCTTTCCCGAAATTGGTGATGTAACCGATGTTCGGTTTTGCTATTTCGCAAAGCATTTCTATTTCTTTTTGATGATTGGCGCCCATCTCGATAACTGCGATCTCATGTTCTTCTCGGATGGAAAGTAACGTCAATGGAACACCGATGTGATTATTCAGATTACCAAAAGTATATTGCGTTTTGAATTTGCTTGATAAGACCGTACTGATCAATTCTTTGGTCGTCGTTTTACCATTGCTCCCCGTAAGACCTATGATCGGAATATTGAGCTGGTCCCGATGCAAGATGGATAACTGTTGGAGAAATACCAAAGTAGAAGGCACAAAGAAAATGTTATTCTCTGGATCAGAATACTTTTCATCTTCAACGATCACTGCCAAAGCACCTTTTTCTATCGCTTCCTTTGCTTTTTCTGCTGCATTGTAACTTTCTCCTGAGAATGCGAAGAATAAGCTTCCTGATTCAACCTTTCTGCTGTCGATGACAACATTCTTGCTTCGTAAATAGATGGGATAAAACTCTCTAATATTCATAATTCAAAAATAAACAAATGAGCCGATCTGAAATAAAAAAAACAGCAGAAAATTCTGCTGTTTTTATATAATAACTGTGATTGATTATCTTTTTGTACGTCCTGCTTTGCCGTTGTTCTTAGCATCCTGTGCTACACGGAAACCAACCCATCCATAACCTTTCATTTGGTTTTTGAATCTTCTTTGTCCCGGATCCAACCAATATGCAGAATCCAACCAAGAACCACCTTTCACCACTCTACTGTAATCATTGATCTGAGAAGTAGCTTTGGTCTTTTCTTTTTGTAGGACCACATTCCCATCTTTATTAACAACGAATGTCGGTTTTACCGAGTTGTACATATTGAACTCTGTACTATCGCTTGGCGCAGTTCCGCCAGCATCCAATGAAGACTGGTAATCACCATCTCTGTAGTTTCTGTTATCCTCTACCACTTTTTTCTCAAATTCACCTGGTAAACCTTTGTATACCAAACGACCGTCTGCAAGTGTATCGTATTTGATGTCCACGTTACCTACTTTTTTGTAAGTTCCATCTGCATTCTTCACAGACTGAACGACCACATTACCTCTGAAATAATTGAAGTCACTGAACTCCTCATCGATCATTGGTCTGTAGATATCTGCTACCCATTCTGCAACGTTACCATACATTCCGTAGATTCCAAGATCGTTGGATGGATATTGTTTCACATCCGCAGTTGTAGGCGAACCATCATTTTTCCAACCGGCAACACCAGAGTAATCTCCTCTACCCATCTTGAAGTTCTCAAGATACATTCCTCTGTTTCTACCTTTGGTGCCTTTGATTTTATCTAGCTGAGTATTTTTACCTAAATAATTATTGTACTCTCTTTCTTTCTGAAGACCAAGCGCTGCAAATTCCCATTCAACCTCTGTTGGAAGTCTGAATTTTTCTACAACACCAGAAGCCGCATTTCTATTGGCCGCTGCAATTTTCTCATTAGAAGTCTTGATGCCGCTTCTTTTCTTCAGTTTTTCTTTGTCAACGTAAGCATCAAGCTCTGCATCATTGGACTTGAATTTATCCATATTGAAAGTTGAGCCTGCTGTAGCCGCTTTATCTGCAGAGTAGATATCCTTAGAAATAACGCCTTGTTTCATAAGCGCTCTTTCATTGGCTCTTTCTGTCAACCAGTCACAATATTTTGTAGCCTGCAACCAAGAAACACCTACTACTGGATAATAGTCATATTCTGGAGATCTGAAATAAGTTTCTGCGTAATCATTACGGGAAAGCTTGTTGTTCCAAACCAAAGTATCTGGTAAAGATCCTGTATAGATATGTTTGAAGCCCGGATCAGAAGATGGGAACACGAACTTGAGCCAAGTTGTATATTCTCTATATTCTGAGTTGGTAATCTCTGTATCACCGATAAAGAAAGAACTCACCTGCATTCTTCGTGGTGTATTATTCCAGTCATGCATCACGTTATCTTCCACCAATCCCATGGTAAAAGTACCTCCTTCCACATAAACCATTCCTGGCCATCCTTTTTGCTTTTGTTGCTTACCAGAAAAGAACCACCCGTCTTTTTCGTTTGGCTTCCAACCGGTCTTACTCACAAAACCTTTTGTACCACCACCTTTCTTCGAGTTTCCTCCTCCTCCACAACTTACCAAAAACAACGTAGTGCTTAGAGTAATTATAGAAAACAGCCTGATTTTTTTCATAATAGATATAGAAATTTTCAAAGTACAAAGAAAAAATAAATTCTTTGATTAATCAAATATTGTTTGCCTTTTTTTGATAAAACGCAATTAAATTAATTTTATTATATACCATTTTTTTAAAAAAATCGTTTATTTTGTAATCTTAATTAAAATAACCTTGATGAAATTCAAATTTTATATTTTAGCTCTTTTCTTTTTCTCTATATTCGGACAGGCACAAAAGATTGGTCTTAGCTGGGACGGCTACAAAGAAATGGATTATGGGACAGAGAAACTGACCTACCCTTTTTTTACCAATCACAATTATCAAGTAGATGCCAATAGTATTTTTGCAAACCTAAGTATCAAAACGACATATCAGGTAAAACTGGACCAATTTGTTTGGGAAGAGTTGCCAGCTAAAGACATCAAGGATCTGAAGATCAACTCCCTTTCATCTTCACCTAAGACGAGCATCAATTATTTCTTCAATGAAACTGAAAATGCCGAAAATGCCAATGTAACTGTAGAAACTGTAAAAACCGATAAGAACAAGATCTACAAACTCATTTCCTTTAATATCAGTCCGACCTCAAAAAAAATAGCTGACCTCTACAAGAGAACTAATAAAAACGGAAGTACTGAGAATCCTTTGAAATCTGGGACCTTTTACAAAATAAAAGTAGATAAGTCCGGAATCTTCAAGATCACAAAGCAATTTTTGCAACAAAATGGAATCAATGTTTCCAGTATCAATCCAAAAAACTTCAGAATCTATGGCAATGGTGGATTGATGTTGCCGGAGGTGAATCAGGATAGCCGATACAGTGCATTGCAGGAGGATGCGATACAAGTGATCGGAGAGGAAGATGGTGTTTGGAATGACAGTGACTATGCGCTCTTCTACGCACAAGGCCCCAACGGTTACAATCTTTTTAATTTTGCTAATGGAAATGGAAATAAGAAAACGGAATATAGAGGCGATAAATCTGAAAACACAGTAAATATCTACGAGGATTTCTCCTATTATTTCATCAATTTCGACATTGGTGCTGGCAAGAGAGTCCAGACCGTTGACAGTAGCCTACCTCAAGAGTTGATCACAAGATATGACGATTATCAATTCATCAATGAAGAAAAATTCAATCTTATAAAGCTTGGAAGAATA
>Ga0308171_1001813_pt1 | contig 26050 bp, 28 predicted proteins | sample PhyGR1_FD_202135 | JGI IMG/M metagenome (GOLD analysis project Ga0308171, IMG submission 202135) | Phyllosphere microbial communities from UC Gill Tract Community Farm, Albany, California, United States - DLSLSG.R1 | ecosystem: Host-associated > Plants > Phyllosphere > Unclassified | place: USA...
CGACGCCGAAACGCTCGGCGGCGCGGCGCAACGGCCACCCTTCATCAACGATCAGACGAGCAAGGCGCAACCTTCCAGCGGGCGCGAGAACAGCATTAGCGTGGGACATCGAGGACCTTCTGGTTTCAGAGCGGTTAGTTGTGGTGACTCCACTCCACCAGAAGGTCCTCACCTACATCTACGTCCCTAACCACCCAGGTCAGAACACCTAGGCTGGATGGGTCCCACCCGAAGGAGTTCCCATGACCGCGTCCGCCGATCTGGCCCGTTACATCGACCACACGCTGCTCAAGCCCGAGGCCACGCGCGCCGACGTGGAGCGCCTCATCGCCGAGGCTGCGGAACTGGGAACGTACAGCGTGTGCGTCTCGCCGTCCTTCCTCCCGGTCGACGTGCCGGCGGGGCTCAAGGTCGCGGTCGTCTGCGGGTTCCCGAGCGGTAAGCACCACGCCGAGGTCAAGGCCGCGGAGGCCGCTCTGTCGGTGGCGCAGGGCGCTGACGAGATCGACATGGTCATCGACGTCGGCGCGGCGATCGAGGGGCGCTACGAGGTCGTGGAAGCCGAGATCCGCGCGGTGCGAACGGCCGCGCCCGCGCCCACCGTGCTCAAGGTGATCATCGAGTCCGCGGCGCTCTCCGACGACGCGATCGTCGCGGTCTGCGAGGCCGCCGTGGCCGCCGGGGCCGACTTCGTCAAGACGTCGACGGGGTTCCACCCCGCCGGCGGGGCGAGCGCGCACGCCGTCCAGCTCATGAAGCGCACCGTGGGCGACCGCGCCGAGGTCAAGGCGTCCGGTGGCATCCGCACCCGTGCAGCGGCCGAAGAGATGATCGCGGCGGGCGCCACTCGGCTCGGGCTGTCATCCAGTCGCGACATCCTCGCCGACCGCTCCGCCACCGGTGACTACTGACGCGTACCGCGCACCGCGCTGGAGCATGTAAGATCGATGATCGTGCACGCGACAGCGCGCACACGCCGCCTTAGCTCAGACGGCAGAGCGATTCACTCGTAATGAATAGGTCAAGGGTTCGATTCCCTTAGGCGGCTCCACGACAGAAGGCCCGGGTTCTCCCGGGCCTTCTGCTTTGTGTTCGCGCACCTGTTCATCGCCGTGGCCTTCCTCGGGCCCCTCGTCGACCCCGTGCGCAACGTCTGGGGTCACGTCGCCCTGGTGTGGACGCGCCGTCTCGAACGTGGCATCCGGATGTCTGAACCGGCCCGCTCCGAGTCGCTCGAGGCTGCCCGATAGGCTGACGGGACCCGTTCCGCGCTCGCGCGGCGGCGTCGATTCCCGTCCGTGATCCGCAGGAGTACCCGTGTCGAACGCCCTCGATGCCGTCATCGAGATCTTCACGTGGGTGGGACTGGGCGCGGGAGTCCTCCTGGCCCTCCTCGCGGTCGTGCTGCTCCTGGCCGACGGTACGTGGCTGCCGGCGCGCGCCGTGGTCGAGGACGTCGACGGCGGACGGGTGGTGCGCTGGTTCGACGACCAGGGCGGTGTCAACGAGGCTCCGCTGTCGCCGCACGACGAGGCGAAGATCGGATCCGCCGACATGGCCGACATCTTCTTCCGCCGGGGGAGTGCCCACCGCATGCGATTGACGCGGTCGTCGCCGGTGGTGCGGTTCGTCTCCCTCTTGGCCGCGGGGGTCCTCGGACTCGGCGTCCTGGCGTTCATCCTCTCGATCGTGGTGCTCTTCGCGAGGGGATGACGATCTCGAGCCGGCTCGTGGCGATGGCCTCGACTACGTCTCCGGCCCGCGCGATGTCGTCGAGGCCTCTCCCCGTCCTACGGGGCGGCCACACGGGCACGACCGCGCGTAGGCTCGACGTATGACCAGGGCACTGTTCATCGTCGACGTCCAGAACGACTTCACCGAGCACGGCGCGCTCGGCGTCACGGGGGGCGATGAGGTCGCCGCGCGCGTGTCGCGCTATCTCGCCGACCACGCCGATGAGTACACCGTGATCGTCGCCTCCCGTGATTGGCACAACGGAGACGACGACAACGGTGGCCACTTCTCGGCCACCCCCGACTTCATCGACACCTGGCCCGTGCACTGCGTCGCCGGCACCGAGGGTGCCGAGTACGACGAGCTCTTCGACGAGACGCGCGTGACGCACCACCTCAAGAAGGGCCAGGGGCGGCCGGCGTACTCCCTGTTCGAAGGCATCTCCGATGACGGGCAGACAGCGAGAGACATCCTCGAGGCCCATGGCATCCGCGAGATCGATCTCGCCGGCATCGCCACCGATTATTGCGTGCGAGCCTCGACTCTCGACGCGCTCGCCGAGGGCCGCGCCGTCCGCGTGCTCACCGATCTCGTGGCAGGGGTGCACCCGGACTCCAGCGCCGCCGCGCTCGCCGAAGTCGAGGAGGCCGGCGCCGAGCTGGTGTCGTCAGAGCGTTAGATCGTCCGCGCACGGCACCGTGATGGTGACCCGCGTTCCCTCGCCCGGGGTGCTGAGGATCCGCAGGATGCCGTGGTGGTCCGACACGGCCCGGTGCACGCTGGCGAGTCCGATTCCCCGGCCGCCGTCGTTCGCGTCGGCGAGACGCCCGCGTTCACCCTCGTCGGTGATGTGTGCGAGGTCATCGGGATGGATGCCGCGCCCGTGGTCGGCCACCGCGACGACAGCCCCCTCGTCCGTCTCGTAGACCTCGATCACGATCTCGTCGTCGGAGTACTTCGCCGCGTTCTCGACGACGTTCGCCACGGCGCGGCGCAGCGCCAGGACGTCGCCTTCGACCGCGACGGCATCCATGCGGCCGAATACGACGCGTCCGTCTCCGACGCCGGGGAGGACGAGGGCGACGGCGCCGCGCGCGACGAGGTCGAGTGTCGCCCGATGGCGGCCGGGCTCGGAGCCCGAGCCTGCGTCGGCCGACAGCGCCTGCGCCATGGCGACGAGGTGGTCACTGGCTTCGGAGGCCAGCCGCAGCAGGCGGTGGTCGGGAGACAGTTCCTCCTCGAGCAGCTCGAGGTAGCCGCGCAGCGCCGTCACGGGGGAGAGGAGGTCGTGGGCGAAGGTCCGCTGCAGCGCGGCCTGCTGTTCGCCAGCCTGCTTCTCACTTGTGAGATCGCGCACGATCTTCACGAAGCCGAGCACTTGACCCTGGTCGTTGCGGATGGCCGAGATCGTCACGCGCGCCCAGAACTCGGTCCCGTCCTGCCGGACCCGCCAGCCGGTGTCCTCCGTGTGCCCGTCGCGCTGCGCAGTGGCCAGAAGACGGTCGGGCAGACCTCGGCGGCGGTCTTCCTCCCGGTAGAAGCAGGAGAAGTGATGGCCGAGGATCTCCTCCTCGGCATACCCCTTGATCAGCTCCGCGCCGGGATTCCACCCGCGCACGATTCCGCCGCTGTCGAGCTTGACGATGGCGAAGAGATCGACCTGACCGTCCCAGTCGGTCGGCAGAGACCGGCGCAGGCTGCGCAGGGGACGACCATCCGCGAGGGCGTCTTTCGAGGGCGGCAGACGAGGAGGTTCGGGTGTTGCGGCGGTCACAGGCGCACGTCGATTCGGTTCGGGATGCTTGCTGAAGGCTTGTCACGATCATGGCGTGACCCGGTCATGCGCACCAGCACTTGACAGGGCTCTTCCGGCTCAGCTGACGGTCACGAGGGTGCGCTGCCATCCGCTCGACCCGTTGGGGGCGATGGGCGCCTGCTCCTCGATCTGCAGATTCCCCTGCTTGTCGGTGGCGCGCACCGCGATGTAGTGCGATCCCGGCTCTGCGGTCCAGTCGAGCTTCCACTGCACCCACGACTGGTCGTTGATGGGCGTGGACAGCTGGGTCTCCTGCCACTCGCCGTTGTCGATGCTGACCTCGACCTTCTGCACACCGACCGGCTGCGCCCAGGCCATCCCGGCGATGACGACGGCGCCCGCGGAGACGGGCGCGCCGATCTTCGGCGTGTCCACACGCGACGAGAGCTTGATGGGAGCCTCGGCGGAGTAACCGCGAGGTGTCCAATACGCCTCGTCCCTGTCGAAACGCGTGACCGTGAGCTTGGTGACCCACTTGGTGGCCGAGACGTACCCGTACAGACCCGGGACGACCATGCGCACCGGGAAGCCGTGCTCGAAGGGCAGCGGTTCGCCGTTCATGGCCACGGCGAAGATGGCATCCAGGTTGTCGTCGGTGAGGGAGGACAGGGGAGTGGATGCCGTGTACCCGTCGACGCTCTCGGACAGCACCATGTCGGCATCGGCCTGAACGCCGGCCATTCGCAGGACGTCGCGGATGGGGACGCCGGTCCAGATGGCATTGCCGACCAGGTTCCCGCCGACCTCGTTGGAGACACAAGTGAGGGTGACGCCGTATTCGTTGAGACCCATGTTGACGAGGTCGTCGAAGCTGAGCTCGACGGGGGTGTCGACCATGCCCTCGATCGACAGACGCCAGGTAGTGGGGTCGACGTTGGGCACGGTCAGCGCGGTGTCCACGCGGTAGAAGTCCGCGTTGGGCGTGATCAGCGGCGTCAGGCCGGGCACGTCGAATTGGGCGCCGGCGGGAACCGTCACCGTCGTGCCGGGTGCGGGCAGGCGCAGCGCGTCGCGTGCGGCGGCGACCGACGCGGTGGCGGCGTTCAGCACGCGCGCGCCGACGCCCACGATGATCGCGGTACCGGCGACGATCCCGGACATCAGGAAGAAGCCGCGGCGGTTGACGCCGACGGCCTCGGCGTTCGACGCCACGGCGGCGTTGACCCAGCGGCGCAGCCGGGCGATCAGCATCAGCAGCACCGCCACGCCGACGAGGGCGCCCACGACAGGAGGCAACCACGCGAGCGCTCCGGAACCGGCGCGCGTGACGATCGCGGCCGTGGCCAGCGCGCCGCCGATCGCGAGGAGGATCGCTCCGATCCCGCGGAAGCGGTACTCCAGGATGCCGGCGACCGCGGCGGCGACGACGGCGCCGAGGCCCACGCCGACCAGCAGGGCGATCTTGTCGGTCTCGCCGAACAGGGTGATCGCGAGCTCCTTCAGCGGTCGCGGCACGATGTCGACGATGAACGACCCGACCGCGAGCACGGGACTCGCTGCGCGTGCGAAGAGCGCTGCCAGGAGTTCGGCGACGCCGAGCAGCGCCAGCGCCGAGGCGATGCCGGCCAGGGACGCCCACAGCCAGGGGTGCGGACGACGCAGGTTCCCCTCGGTCGTCGGCTCGGTCGTGGTGTCGGTGGTCATGGCATCCCTCGTCTCCGACGCGCACGCGCGGCGTACCCGTCATGTCTTGTTCGGAGCGGAGGAGGGAACGGATGGCGGATCGCCCTCGCGGGGGACGGCGTCCTGCTCGTCTCCCGGCGCGAATTCGACGAGGGCACGACGCATGCTCGCAACGCTGCGGAATCCCGCATCGCGTGCGCTGCGCGCGGCGCTTCCCCGCTCGGATGCCGGGGAGGCGAGCAGGGCGTTGGCGGTTCGTGCCCGTGCGCGTCGAAGTTCGCGGGCGATCGAGGAGCCCTTGGCCGAGAAGTCGCGCTGGAGGGTTCGCAGGGGGATGCCGAGGGCACATGCGATGGTCTCCGGCGTGGTGGCCGGGTCGAGGTGCATCTCTGCGATGAGGGCTCGTGCGCGCTGGATCCGTGTCACCGCGCCACGACCGAGGGTCGGGACCTCGGCCGGGAGCTGGATGATGCTGCGCGACATCATGTGCAGCACGTCGATGACCCGGGGATCGAGGTGGCCGCCGCCGGCATCGGCGGCGTCGAAGGCGCGCATCAGGGCCATCTCGAGCGCTTTGCCCAGAATGGGGCTGGTCTTGACCTGGGTTATTCCTCCGGCTTGTGCGGAGACCTGGAGATTGAGGCCACGGACGACCGAGGCCTGTGATACGGCGATGATGACGTCGGTGTCGAACTCCGTCACCAGGGTCATCCGAGGCTCCTGGACGACGACCAGTCCCTGGGCCGGCACTCGTGCGACGGCGTCACCGACGTGGACCCACACGGAACTGCTGAGAGCGGAGAACAGGATGACCTCGTCGGCACTGGGTTCGAGACGACTGATGGTGGCGCTCCCGAGGGAGGCAATTCGATAGACGTTCGTCCGCCGGATGAGGATGTGGCTGACCCGAGGCGTCTGCCCTGGTGGCATCCCGATCGCGATGTTCCCCCTGTAGTGACGTCGGTATGCCTCCGCGAGCATGTGCGCTCCCCCTGGTTCTCGAGTGCGTGGTCGTCCCATCTTCCGTGGCGGTCGTCCGTCCCTGTCATCGAGGCGCCTCAGTCCAGCCAGCCCAGGTCGACGAGGGCGTCTCGGAGGGCATCGCGATTGCCCGTATACCGCGCACCGACCTTCCCGCGGATGTTCCGTAGATGCGCGTTGACGGTATGGACACTGATCCCGAGCGTGTCGGAGATCTCCTCGACGCTCAGAGCGGTCTCGGTGAACATCAGCTGCACCACCTCGCGCTCCCGTCGCGTCAACGCCGGCTCACTCGGCGCGGGCGGAACGTGCCAGCGTGTGAGAGCAGTGGAGAAGGGTGCGGATGCCGGACGGGCGGGGGAAGACATGCCCCGTCGAACGAGGTCGGTCAGCACCCGCACGTCACCGCGCACATCGAAGAGGGCCCAGACGCCGAACCTCGCCGCGAGGTCCGAAAGCTCTGTCGTGCGGGCGGTGGGGTCGTGGCCGAGGATGATGCGGGCGCCGCGGAGGCTCAGCCGGCGAAGTATGCGCGGCAGGGCGTTGGGTGGTTCGTGGACCCCGAGGAACACGATGATTGCGGCCTCCTGCACCTGCTCCGGGTCGCTGGAGGCGACGGGCCGGCGCGTCGTGGCTGCGAGGTGCTCGGCCATCGTCGTCCGCGCCATCCGATGGGATCCGACCACCCAGATCGGGGCTCCCTCGGGGCCTCTCCAGGGCGGCACGACTGTTACGCTCCCGCCATGTTCTCGGGGGGGACGACGACATCCAGTGTGGACGTCGTCGATGACGTTCTGGCGCTCGGCGCGGCCTTGCGCTCGGCGATCGCGCTGCGGGGCGCGCGCATCGCGGTGCGCACCGTCGCGCCCACGTGGGTGCAGTACGGGGCGGAGGTGTCCGACGTCGCGCGGTTCGTCGTCGTGCGCGCCGAACTCGTCGACCACGTGCCCACGGTGCTCAAGGTGCGCGCGCTGCGCGCAGCCGGGGCGCGGCCGGTCGTCGTCAGCGACGACCCCGACGAGGCGCATCGCGCGCGTCTGCGCGAGGCCCGGGCCGAGGCCGTGCTGACGCGGACGAATGCGCTCGACGACCTCCTGCGCATCCTGCAAGGGGAGGAGATGCCGTCCGAGCCGGGGCCGTCGGCGGTGCTGCCCGCGACGCATCTGTCGGATCGGCAACTCCAGCTCGCGTGCCTGTATTGCAGCCACGGCGCCCCGTCGGCGAAGCACTTGGCTCGGTGGCTCGGGCTTCCCCTCTCGTCTGTCCGGACGAATTTGCAGCGTGCACGCCGGGCGCTGGGCGCATCCGATCGTGGTGAGTTGCGCCGCCGCCTGATGGAGGGAGGGTGGATGGACGCGCACTCCGAGATTCGCGCGGGAAACGTCATCGCTCTTTCACCCCCTGATGGTGAGCGGTTCTCCTCGGTTCACCCCGCCTGACCCGTTTGTTCACCCGGGGCGACCCGTGGAGCGTTTCTAGCAAGTTCGGCCGCCCCGAGCTCCGCTGACGCGTTCTGCACCTGGACTGGCGCGAAATGACCCATACGGGAGCCAACGCAGACGCCGCCCCGTCGCGTGCGCTCCTCGAGGAAGCGCGACGTGACGGGGCGGCGGGGACTCAGGCCGCTGTCGCGGTGCCGGTGTAGTTGATGGTGCCCGATCCGCCCAAGAAGCCCGAGACGGCTCCGGCGCCCCAGACCGAGAACGTCCAGGTCAGGGTGACGGGGCATCGGATCTCGATGAGCGTCGGCAGTCCGATGAGGATGACCTCCGCCGTAACGGTGAGGCTCGTCGGGCGTACCGGGTTGCTGTTGAGCACGTACGTGCCGCTGGGGAAGCTGATGTTGCTGAAGAGCAACGTCCCGGGCAGCGCTCCGATCTGACCGAGCGTTCCGGCGCCCGCCGAGAGGCCCGTCGCGGCGTGCGTCGATCCGTCGCTCATCTTCAGCGTCGCGCTCGTGACGAGCGTCGTGTAGGCGGGCTGGAACAGGCTGAGATCGACACCGCTCGCATCGAGACCCAGGGCCCCGGCGAACGCGAGGGCACCCTTGTTCCCCACGACGACCGCCTGCGTCGTGATCCCGCCCAGGACTCCGGCCTTCAGCTCGGGAGGACACGTCGGTCCCGAGGCGGCGGCGATGGGTGTGGCCACCGCGAGTGCGACGACGGGCGCCGACCAAGCGGCCCCCTTCAGGATCGTGCGACGGTCGACACCGTTCTTCTTGTCCACCATTTCTCCCCCACAAGTGCGTTTGCCGATCGACTTTCGATCGGTAACGCGACGCTAGGGAGGCGGGCGGGGGGAGGAAGCGTTTGTCTACACGATGACTAGTTCACAGGGGGACGTCGTCGCCGGTCGCGGAACCGCGGGAGGCGAGCGCTCGTCGCACGGCCTCGGCCAGTTCGAAGATCTGCGCGCTCCCGCGGACCGGATCGGCGGGGATCGTCCCATCCTGGGCCAGGAGCAGGGCGGACGGAGTGGCCCCGATCCCGAGCAGCGCGGCGACGGCTCCGTCCGGATCCCAGAGCCGGTCCTCGGGCAGGGGGCCGGGAGAGGACGGCATCCGTTCGAGCAGACGCACCCTGACCCGGCCGCCCAGGAGCGACCCGTCCGGCAGAGCGGCGATGACCTCCGTGCACGGGCCGCATCCGGTCTTGACGTGAACGAGGAGGGCTGCGCCCTCATCCGTCAGGGAGGGCAGCCGGGCGGTGCGGCCGTCGCCTTCGTGCACGACGACGTCGGGGATGTGCAGCGGTCGGTCCGGGTGGGTGATGCTGTCGCGGGGCGGGCGCGCTCCCGCCACGACCAGGCCCGTCACGACCGTGCTCGCCAAAGCGGACGCGCACACGGTGAAGAGGATCTCGGGGTGGGATCGCCACACGTCGGCGACGGGGGACGCCGTCATCGGGTCGGCGACGAGCGCTCCCGCGCTGAGCAGCAGAAGGATGCCGTTGCGCAGGACCGTGCGCCCGGTCAGGGGCTGCGTCGAACCGAAGCAATTGCACGAGACCGCGTCGCCCGAGCGGACGACGCGCGCGACGAGAACGGTGAGGACGGCGAGGAGCACGAAGGCTGCGGCGGCCGCGACCCACCAGGCGGGGGCCGGAAGGGCGAGCAGAGCTGCGCCGAGGACGATCTCCCCGACGGGATATGACCGGACGATCCCGTTGCGGCGAAGGACGGAGGGGATGCCGAGGGCGGCGAAGGTCTCACCGGTGGCATCGTCCGCGCGCGCCTTCGCCACCCCGCTGACGAGGAAGGTCGCAGCGACGACCACCGTCGCGATCAGTTGAAGGATGGTCCAGACCGTCACCCGAGGAAGCTTAGGGGGCGTTCCCGTGGTCGCTTCCCCGTGGCGTGAGATGGAACAGCGCCACGCCCGACACGATCAGGGCCAGGGTCACCGCGAGGCCCGCGGTCACGGGTTCGCCGAGCAGGGGGACCGCGACGATCGCGGTGAGCACGGGGCTCAGCGCGCCGGCCGCGGATGCGAGACTGCCGCCGAGATTCTTAACCGCGACGACGTAACAGGCCGTGGACAGCAGCCCGGTACCGATGCCCTGGATCAGCGCATACGTCACGATCTCGTCGCCCGCGGCGGTACCGGCGAGGATCCGGGAGTCCATGACGCCCGTGACGGCGAGGGCGAGAGCGGCGAGAGCCGAGGTGACGCTGATCAGGACGATGACGCTGAGCGGATCCAGTCGGACCGAGGTCAGCCCCACCGTGTAGAGCGCCCACACGAGGCCGGCGCTGACCAGCACGGCGATCCCGCCGAGGTCGGCGGACGCGCCGCTGAGCAGAGCGCTCGCCGCGACGCCGACGACGATCGCGGCCAGCGCGACCAAGCGCCGACGCGGGAGAGGGTTCCGGCGGCGGACGAAGAGCAGCAGGGTCACGAAGAGCGGGACCGTTCCCGGGACGAGCAGACCCGTCAGGCCCGCCGAGGTGAGCTGCGCACCCCACGCGAACAACAGGAAGTGCGGGATGCCGGCCAGCAGCACGAGAGTGAGGGCGAGGGGGCGCTCGCCGCGGAGGCGGCGCAGAGCTCGCGGGATCCAGGGGGTCAGGGCGACGGCAGGCACGACGAAGCGCAGGATGGCGGCATCCGCCGTCGTGAGCCCGGCGCCGTCGAGCGCGCGTGACGACAGCGCGAACGCCGACCACAGGGCGACGACACCGGCCAGAGCCGCGCCGCCGACGAGCGTGCTCGTCGAGGGGATCCGGTGAGGGGCGAGCGAGAAGGTGGTCACCCCGCGAGCGTAGGAAAACGCGCCGCGCAGCCGATTGCGAAGATTGCTCGGAAGGAGCTTGGATTGGCAGAATCTGCTCCATGCACACCCTTGACGAGCTCGATCGACGAATTCTGCGCGAACTGCAAGAGGACGGCCGTCTCTCGAACCAGGATCTCGCCGACCGCGTCGGTCTTTCGCCGTCACCGTGTCTGCGCCGCGTGCGGCAGCTCGAGCGCGCCGGGGTCATCCAGGGCTATCGCGCCGTCGTCTCGCCGAAGGCCGTCGACCTCACCATCACCGCGTTCGTCCGCCTGCGTCTCGCCTCGCACGAGGGAGCGACCGTGGATGCCGTGGAGAAGCGGCTCCGTAGCATCCCGCACATCGTGGAGGCCCACCTGCTCGCCGGCGACTACGACTATCTGGTTCGCATCGTCACGCCCAGCTTCGACGAGTACGAGCGTCTGCTCCGCGAGCACCTGCGGGCCATCCCCTCACTGGCCTCGATCGACACCACCTTCGCCTTCGGGGTGACCAAGCCCGTCTCTCCGCTGCCCGTGGGGTGACCGGGCCGCCGCACGAGGCGGCCGTGGCCGCGCCGATACGATGGCACGACCCGTGGCATCCGGACCTGCCCGGCCGAGAGGAGCGCCTGACGTGGACCACCTCGCCCGATGGGTGGCGGCGCTGACGACGCTCGTCGGTCTCGGCCTGACGCTCGGGCTGAATCCCGCGCTGTACGGTGCCACGGCGGACGTGCTCGCGCAGAACGTCCGCGTCGTCTCCCGCATGGCATGGATGGTCGCGGGCCTGGCCACGGGTGCCACGATCCTCTACCTGCTGCTGCAGAGCTTTGATCCGACCGAGTTCGTCACCGCCGCCGAGCGTCAGACCACCGAGGCGGTGCTGGACCGCCGCGTCGACCTCGCCGCCGGAGCCGTGTTCCTCGCGGGGGCTGCGGCCGTCGCCGTCTGGCGCATCCGTGTGCCCGTGCGTCGTGTGCGCCCGAAGCGCACGACGAGCCGCGCGCATTCGTGGAGCTACTACGTGCTCGGAGTGAGCTGCTCGATCATCGGTTTCACGACGCTGCCGATCATGTACATGACGGGGCGCGTCGCCGACGGCGTCACCGATCAGCCGTTGCTGCGCTGGCTCGCGTACGCGGTGTTCCTCGTCGCGCTCGCCGCGCCCTTCGTGCTGCTCGCGACGGCGTGGCTGCACTTCCCGACGACCGCCACCCGGGTCCACGGATACTACGTGCGCGCGATCGACATGGACCACCGATGGCTCTACGCCGGCGTCCTCGGCATCGCGGGACTCGCCTGCGTAGTGCTCGGGGTCATGCCGGGCCGCTGAGCCTCAGCGCTTCGCGCGCTGCGTGCGCACCTTCGCCACGACCTTGCGGCGCACCTTCTGCACCTTCGGGTCCGTCCACACCCGATACGCGACGGTCCCGGCGGCCACCGCGCGACCGATCGCCGTCCGTGCGAGCACTGCTCCCGCGAGCCCGACGGCCCCGGTTCCGACCCAGCGTGCAACTCCCATGGCATCCCTCGTTTCTCGGTGAACACTCCACGTAACGCGATCGACCTGGGGATGCCACGGTGCTTGCGCCTCGGTCGGCGATATGTCAAGGAGCACCCGTCCCGGACTACCGGCATCCGAGGCGGCTGCTGCCGCGATGGGTGAGCGCTTTGTTCCGGTGAAGGTGCTCTCGGGCGCTACGGCACTTCGGGAGGTTTCACATCATGACGTCGCGGTCGCACCGCCGTGGTCCCTCAGCGCGCGGCACGCCGTCGAATCGCCGCCGCGCTCGTCACCGCGGCCGCCCCCACCGTCACCGCGATGACGCCGAGGATCACACTCACCGTCAGCCCGCTGGTGTCCTGGCCTGTCGCGGCGAGCCTGCCCGCGGCGGTGCTCGGCTGCGGCGCCGGGGCCGGCGTGGATGTGGCCGGCGAGGTCGGAGTCGGCGAGGGCGTGGGTGCGGGTGCATCGATCGCGGTGCGCATGACGGCCGCCCATTTCCAGGGCGCATCGGGCCCGCCGGGAAGAGAGTTGAAGTACTCCCATCCGGCCACCCCGCCGAACTGCGGCAATTCCGCCTTGATCTGCTGGATGGATGCCGTCAGCGCGTCGATCGGGATCCATCCGTCGCCGCAGTTGTCCGGGTTCGTGAGCGCTGCCATCACGATCTTGCTCGCCGGGATACCGGCCCCATGGGTGCCTTGGTAGTCGATGATCGCTCCGTAATCGGCCGGAGTCGGCTCTCCCCAGCCACAGTAGAACTGCGTATTGAACCAGTCGATCGCCTGTCCCGAGCTCCGGTACAGATCGTCGTAGTCGAAGCCCGAGAGGTTCTCGTCTCCCTCGAGCGCCCCGGTCACGGGCGAGAGGGTGATGAGGAAGGACGGCCCGAAGTCCTCGTTCAGGTCGGCGATCACGCGCTCGACCACGGCGATGTCGGTCTCGGTCTCCACATCGAGGTCGATCCCATCCAGCGAGTACGTCTTCACGAAGTCACGGAGTCGTTGGTACTGCACGTCGTAGTCGTCGGTCAGGCTCTCCCAGGTGGCATTCTGCGCGCCGCCGATCATTCCCACGACGGGCACGCCCGCGGCTTGGATCTCGGCGAGCTCCTCCCACATCCGGTCGAACGAGGGGTCGTTCGGCAGAAGATCGTTCAGCTTCAGCTCGTCGCGGTTCATGTGGACGGCAGCGAGGTTGACGACGTCGACGCCGGTGTGCTCGGTCACCAGCGGCAGGGGAGAGATGAAAGCCCCCGTCGACCCATCGACGAACTGCTTCTGGTAGTAGACGATGACCCGGCCGCTGTCGCGGACGGTGCGGTGCAGGCTCTTGAGGAGGGCGAAGGCATCGATGCGACCGGCGCCTGTGACGTTCTCGTCGGCGAACCCGAATTCCGCGTACGGATTGCTCACGGGAACGGCGGTGTTCAGCGCGGCCTTCGTCAGCGCCTCGGGCGCGGCATCCGGCGCTGCCTGCGCGGCGAGCGCCAACACGCCGGCGGCGTTCGGCGCGGCGGCGGAGGTGCCGTGGAACCGGTAGACGGTCTGGCCGTCCTCCTCGCTCTTCTCGCCGAAGAAGGAGGTCCGAGTGCCGTCGACCGCCACCATGCTCGGCGCACTGACCGTCACCGGCTCGGGCAGCGCTGCCGACGGCGTGCCCGAAACCGTGTCGACGGGCGCGAAGCGCAGCGTCCCCGGTCCGATCGACTGGGTGTTGACCACGACGCCGGGCTGGGCCCAGTCCACCGTGCCCACCGCGATCGCGGTGCCGTCGGACTGGTGCCCGTAGGTGCTGGGGCCGACCTCATCACCACCGGAGCTGCGGTTGTACTCCTGCGAGAGGATGACGCCGGTGTTCGTGATCTGGCCGATCCAGATGGCCGGGAGGGGCTGAGTGTCCGCCGCCGCCGTGCGAGAGACGACGAGATCGTAGGAGCGGTCCTCGATGGCGCCGCCGATGTCCAGGGTGACGATCGGTTCGTCCGCGCTGGCGTGAACCGGCTCGCCCACCGCGGTGCGCTCGTCGCCGTCGACGGCGTACAACTGCAGGTCGAAGTTCGAGACGACACCGAAGACGGGCTCTGCCCACTGGAGAAGGAAGGTGGGCGGATCTCCTGCGTCCATCTCGATGGTGTTCGTGGGGTCCTCGCCCGCTCCCGGATCGAAGTCCAGGCAGTCGAGCGGCTCGTTGCCGGCGTTGCGCACCCATTCGGGGCACGGCATCGGGCGGTAGGCATCCGTGCGCCAGCCGCCGATGGGCAGACCCGCACTCGGCCAGCCCTGGGCACCCACGACGGTTTCGTTTCCCGCGGAGGTGAGGTATGTGACCCCATCGGCTTTGACCTTTTCGATCGTCTGGGAGAGCTCGCTCCGCTGGAAGGCGAGTTCGCCGACCGGGGAGACGTCGTCGACGATGATCGTGGCGCCGGCGTCCGCGAGCATCCGCACGGACTCCGAGGTGTCGGCGACTTCGCTGCCGAAGGCGGCGAAGAGGAGTCGGGCGCCGGGGGCGATGCCGTGGACGAGCTGCGCCATGGCCCGGCCCTCGTCGGTGCCGGACTCGCCCTCGCGCAGCACCTCCACGGGCGTGTCATAGCCGCACGGGTTGTCAGGTCCGGGCAGGATTCCCGCGCGCACGTCGTCTTGCGGTGTCGTGACCTCGGTGGCCAGGCCCCAGGAGTCGGAGATGATCCCGACGGTCACGCCCGAACCGTCCACGTCGAAGGCCTGCCGGGCCAGGCCGGAGCGGAGGGGCCCGTCTGCCTCGAGGGCGAGGCTCCGGCACTCCTGCACGGCCTCCGTCGACGGGGCCGACGCGACCGGTGAGGGGACGGTGGCGGCCGAGGCTGCGGTACCGGGCGCGAGGAGGGCGGCGGCCAGGAGGGCGGACACGACGAAAGGCACCAGGGCCCGGTGGTTTCCCATGGCTGCATCATGGCGGATGGCAGGGGCCGCTCCCGGCGCGGTAGGCGAAACTACCTAATCGGGTGCGTCCTGGACGGGCGCGTCATCGAGGGGAAGGTGCGCTCGCACGGTGCTGCCCCGTTCTCCGATGCCTCCGGCGGTCGCGGTAAGAACTCCTCCACGAAGACGTGCCCGGCGGGCGAGGCGATCGAGACCGGAGCGGACGGCGCCCGCGTCGATTCCCACGCCGTCGTCCGCGACCGTCACATCGACCCATTCCGGCTCGGTGACGCGAACGGCGATGCGGATGCGCGAAACGGCGCCGTGCTTCAGCGCGTTCGTGACGGCCTCCTCGACGATGTGCACGAGCAGCAGACCGAGCCCGTCGCTCTCGGCCGGATGCGCGTGTGCGGTCGTCGCGGCCTTCCTCCGCGCGTCCAAGATCGCTGTGCCCTCGCGATAGTCGTCCTCGACATCGATCGACGCGGGCAATCGTGCGATGAGGGCGTCCAGCGCCGCCTGCACTCCACGGTCCAACTCCGCCGGGAAGAGCCGCGAGGTGAGTCTGCGCAGCTGCTCGTCGCGAATCTCCCGCAGCGACTCCGCGACGGCCTCGAGCTCCGCGGCGTCGACGCCTCGCGTCGTCAGGCGACGGACGCGCGCCTCGGCGATGACAAGTGCGCCTTGCACGGTGCCGTGGAGCTCTTGAGCGACTTCCCGGCGCACGCGGATCTCTTCCGTGCGGAGCTCGTCGTGCGCCGCCAGAGCGAGGGCGAGGTTCTCTTCGCGCTGGCGCTGCTCGCAGCGCTGCCGGCGCCACAACAGCGTCACCACGAGAGCGATCGCCAGCGTGACGAGCGATGCGGCCGTGGTCGTCCCGATCTCCGCGACGACGATGTGAGCAGCGGTATGCGGATAGAGTCCGGATGCCATCTGCGCGACCGCACGGAACACGCCCCCGAGCACAGCGATGATCGTCGCGAGCGTCACGCGCAGGAGCGGGCGGTGTCGCGCCAGGTCGACCAGCATCGCCAGCGTCCCCACTACGGCCACGGTGGCCAGGTTGATGAGTCCCCGCGTGACGAGCTCCGCGACGGGACTCGCGTCGACCGAGCGCAAGTGCGGCGAGAAGATGCCGAGCGCCATCACCGACTGCGTGGTCGTGGCCGCCGCGAACAGCGTCCCCACCACCGCGAGGGTCGTCGCGAGCACGCGGCGTTCGGCGCGCGCATCCGCCGTCTTGCTCCTCGGGGGTGCGTCCGCGCGCGATGTCATCGGGTGTGGTCCAGGAAGATCGAGGCGGCAGTCACGCGGGCATTCGTGCGCGCCGATGCCATGACGCCGAGGGCGACGTAGATGGCGTTCACATGGTTGTCGACCGACCTCACGGCGATGCCGAGCTCGGTCGCGATAGCGGCGTTCGTCAGGCCGGCGGCGAGCAGTCTCAACACCTCCAGTTGTCTGCCGCTGAGGACATCGAGCGGTCCGTTCGCGATGGCCGTTCGCCGTTCCGCGAGGCCGCGATCGAAGACAGGGCGCCCGTCCGCCGCGCTGACCAATGCCTGCAGGAGCGAGGCGGCGGACAGCGCTGAGGTCTTGGAGAGGTAGCTCCACGCGCTGCGTTCCGATTCGGGGAGTGAGCGGAGGCGATGACTCGAGTCCGCCGCGGACAGGACGACCACGCGCAGGTTCGGCGCTGACCTTCTCAGGTGGAGAGCGACGTCGATGCCGTCTCCGTCTCCCAGATCGACATCTACGAGGACGACGTCGATGTCATCGGCCGGCAAGACCCGGCCTTGTGCCGCCGACGACGCGGAGGCTTGCACGATCATTCCCGGGGCGGCGTGAAGGAGGCCGACGAGCATCTGCCGGTAGAGCGGTTGGTCTTCGACGACGGCGACCCGGACCTTGCCACTCACGACCCTCATGTTAACCCTGAGGTCCACCGTGAGGGCTTTCGCCCGCCTCGTGTTCTCGTCGCCATCCCTTCTCCACGGTGTCACCAACCTCATGACCGGGTACACCTACCTGGCACCGCGGAAGCCGTCGTGGCTGCTGCTCTTGCGGCGGGTGTGGCGTGGGAGTGGCTCTTGACGCTCGACAGCCGCCGTCGAGGAGCGCTGTCATGATGAGGGACATGCGCGAGATCGACATCGTGAGTGTCCGTGATGCCCGCCCGGATGATGCGACGGAGATGGCGCACGTGCACGTGGCCTCGTGGCGAGAGACCTATCGCGGGCTCATGCCGGACGACGTCCTCGACGCACCTGACTTCCTCGCCAGGCGGGAGCGGTTCTGGACCGCGGCGCTCACCGATCCTCGGTATTCGACCAATCGAGTGGCTGTGGCCGAAGCCGCCGGCGTCGTGGTGGGCATCGCGATGTCGGGGCCCGCGCGAGAAGACGCCGGGGTCGACTCGGAGTTGTATCTGATCTACCTCCTCGAGTCCGCGCATGGCTCCGGTGCCGGCCAGGCGTTGCTGGACGCGGTGATCGACCCCTCGGCATCCGTCGGACTGTGGGTCGCAGACCCCAATCCGCGCGCGTGGGCCTTCTACGCGCGCAACGGCTTCCGCCCCGACGGCAGCGTGAAGCACGAAGACGGGATTCGGGAGGTCCGGATGGTCCGGCCGCCAGTCGTGCTTTCAGCATGACGTGATGTTCGCTTTCCGACGCCGAGAGGGGTGGCGCTCCCTGGAACGGGATCCCGGTGGACGCCACCGTCGGAGCCCATATCCCGGCACAGACGCGGGGGACTTGATCGGCGAGCGCTTCTGCGTCGACTACGTGACTGTCGTCCAGTTCAATCATGTGTGGCCTTATCCCCAGCCGGGCGAGGTGTTGTCTCTCCTTCCCTCCGGCAGTGAATAGCGAAAATGCTCCGCATTAACCGTCCGATTGGACGAGTCTCGTCTGCTCGCCGCAGGACGGTATCTTGGGCTGGAACCCCGTCATGGATCGATGCAATGCGCATTCGCTGACTCACCGTGATCGCAACGCCGCGAACTTGCGGGGATGGCTATTGCCACACAGTAGCCGAGAGTCATTAGCGGCATTGTCAGGGAGGCTGCTGAGAGTACGGCGAGGTGGTGGATCAGAATGACTCGTTGAGTGGCGTCATGAGAAAAGTCTCATAATTGTCCACGTTCTTGTATCTGAGAATCAATCACGTAGTGTCCATGAGGGGGCGCACCGATCCGACCTGGCCAATGAATGTACTCAAAAGGATCTACGCGAAACACCTGATCTGTTGCGGCCTTGCGAATCTGTTCTTTTTAATACTGGAGTGAATAATGACAAAACCGCCACGTTCAACCGTTGCCATTTCGGTGGCGGCCGCAGCTCTCCTGTCGATCATGCCGGTATTGCCGGCATCGGCGAGTGATGACGACTCCCTCGCGAGTACCCTGGCCGCACTTCCCCCGGAGTTTCGGGTGAACGTGGGGAACTCCGAATCGCTTGCTGCTTATGTCGCTTCCGGCGACGCGTTGCCGGTGCTGTCGAACACGGGTGAGACAACTGGAGTCGCCATCCGTCCGGTGGACGCGGGAGCATCCGGGGAGATCTCGGTACTCGGCGATGGCCGCGAAGTCATCGAAACGCGGCATAGCACGAGCACTGTGGCGCAGCGCAAGGTGGATGGGTCGGTGCAGATCATCACGACAATCGAGTCTGCGTTGTCGCCGACGGAGTACGCATACGACGTCGAGCTGCCGGAAGGAAGCCATCTCCAGACGGCCGAGGACGGGTCCGTCATAGCCTTGGGCAAGAATGGCGAGTTTGTTGCCGGAGTCCACGCGCCTTGGGCCGTCGATGCCAACGGGGCCACCGTACCCACGCATTTTGAGATTGATGGCACCCGGCTCACTCAGGCCGTGGATCACGGTGCGGAGTACGCCTATCCAATCGTGGCCGACCCCTGGCTCGGAGCCGAACTCTACGGCGGAGTCGGCATAACAAACACCTCTGAGGGTTACGTCGTCACGACGACGCCCACCGAGTGGGGAGCGATCCACTCCGGCGTGAACAACCTGAGCATGTGGTGGGCGCACGCTGATGAGGTGAAGGGCAAGATGCCCGGAGGCTACACGTGGACCCTGAGCTTGCAGGAGCAGCTCTACTGTCACATCGCGGGTTATCCTGTCAGCGCGAATCCCAGCTACGACCTTGAGTCATGGAAACCACATGTCCGGTGGGAGGAGCAAATTCCTTCGAAATGCCTCGGCGGATACTCAGTCGGCTCGTAGGGAGAGACATGCGCAAGTACATGAAGGTGGCCGCGCTTGCTACGGGAGCGGGGCTGGTGATTGCGTGCACTGCCTGCTCGCCGGAGGCTGTTGTGTACGGGTCTGAGGGGGCCGCGGTGCGCGCCGTCAGTAACGAGGTCATCGCTGACGTAACTGACTCCGGGCAGTCTTCGAAGGTATGCGCGGACGCTCAGGTCGACTTCGGAGACTCGACCTCGTGGGACGGTTTGTCCGCTGGTGAGCCCGAGAAATTCAACGGCGAGCAATGGAAAGAATATGACGATCTCTCGCCTACGTGGTTTATCAACGTGTCGCAATCGCAGCCCGATGAAGGGGTGAGCGGCCAAGAGGTCCCTGCGGTTATTTTCTTCCGTGGCGACGGCGATGCTCTCTGCGTTGCGGGTGTGGCTTTCGGGACACGCACCACGTCGTGACCAACGTCATTCGAGAAACGGCACCTCCGTTAGTAGGGGGTGTCGTTTCTCGCTCCGATCTCACGAATCTTGTCGGTCAAAAAGCGGGGGAGACCAGCCCGCGATGGAGCTTCTCCTCTCCAAGATCTGCGATCCGCGTTGCTGCCTGTCCGCCGTCGCTATAGCTGCGTCGGCGAGGACGCGAACAGGCGGTGGTCATGATGGCCAGCGCCTTCTTCAGGCTGGTTCCCGTCGTCCACTTGTCTCCGACGTGCTCGATCTCCAACTCCAGGGTGGGGGACATCTGCCGCAGAAGCGCCGCGCAGATGACCGTCTCGACGTAGTCGTCACGATCGATCGCTGCCTCGTACCAGCATCCCCCGCCGCGCTTGCGGCTCTGGACTCGGTAGACCCCAGGTTCGAGCAGCCGCTGACGGAGCTCGCTCGGCAATCCGTACTCTCGCCCTCGTCGTTGATCACCGACGTCGAGTTCGACGAGCCGTTCGACATGCTGCTGGCGGCGGGTGAGTCGTACGAGAGCCCAACGAAAACCGCCCCTGAGAACAGGGGCGGAGGAGTATCTGCGGAAGCGGCAAGTCTCGCAAACATTGCTCGCGGCGATATTTCGAGTAACGATGACGTGGTGGGGCTCGTTCAGTGGTACTCGAATAAATCGGGAAGGGCTTCCCACCTCCGTAGCTTGGCTGCAGTGGGACCTGGTCGGCGTCCGGGTGCGCGGCGAAGTCTGCCTCGGAAGGCTCGGCAGCTGACTGACGACGAGAAGATGGCGTTCGTAGAGGACTACCAGCAGGGCGAGCCGATTGCGGATCTGGCCGCAAAGCTGAGTGTCCATCGTACGACACTCGACAATCTGGTCAAGCGTCTCGAGCTATCGCGCGAGGATCCGGACGCCGTCGCTCCGGCGGTCAGGGATGTGATCGTTGCGTCGTATCGAGCAGGGGAGACGCTCGCAGTCATTGGCAGCCGGCATGGCTTCAGTCCCAACAAAGTACAGCGGCTGCTGGTCGCAGCGGGGGAGCCGGTCAGGTCTCGTGGCCCGCGCGGTTCACAGCTGACGAGGGAGCAGGTACGGGATCTCGTGGACCGGTACGAGCTCGGATGGGCCATGGGGAGTATCGCAGAGGAATTCGGCGTGAGCTACGCCTGCGTGCGCAAGCAGCTCCAGGCCGCTGGTGTGCAGCTTCGAGCGCGGGGCGGTGCCCGGTGAGTTCGATCGACACTGGTACGGGTTCGTCGACCGCACGTGCTCCTGCGCGGGGGTAGGTGTGCTGCTGACCAGTGCCGAAGAGGCCTCAGCCCGTGTGCTCGGCTAGTCGGATGCCGGCCTCGGAGAGGCGGGCCGCGCCCAGTGCGCTTGCTCTTCGTGGCCAAGTCGCCATTTCGAGGGTCGCGGCGAACTGGCTGTAGCTCTCCGCGCGTGTGAAGAAGAGGTCGTTGTGTCCGAGTCGGAGCAACTCTCGCGAGTCCCGTCTCGGTGTGAAAATTAGCTCCGGCATCAGTACGAAGCCGTCGATTTTGTAGCTCGAGAAGTCATAGTTGTCTCCGACGGGGCTTTGGGAGAGTGCGGCGATTCGGTCTCGCCGTTCATCTAGCGCCTTATTGAGCCTGTCGGTCCCGCTTCGAGCTGCGGCATGCTCGCCAGCAAGGTAGTCGGCGGCGGTTAAGAAGCGCTTGCACGAAACGAGGATGAGTTTCGCGCCGACCACGAGTAGCGCGTCCGCATCGGTCACTACTGAACCGTTTAGTCGTAGGTCCTTACCACGTAACTTGCGAAGCTCAGCCGGCGGAGCAAAAATGCCTCCGTCGATCAGCTCCTGGACGACGATTTCAAATTGCTTCCCCGTCAGGTTTGCTACGGGGCCTCCGCTTGGTGAGAGTTTGAGTCCATGCGTCACGTGCCAGGCGTATGCGCAGGCGTCGACCAGAGTTTTTCCTTCCTGCTCTTGGAGAACCGGTCCAGGTCGGCTACGCCTGCCCGCTTCATATAGTCCCTGGATGCCCTGCAGAACCTCGTCGGAGGTGAGCATGCTGTGGCCGTTGGTTGACAGCCAGTCCGCTACCTCGGGAGCGCCAAGGGTGTTGTTGATCTGTCTTTGCAGGGCCGGGGTCTCGAGGGACATGAGTCCGAGACGGGGCAGAGTCTGTCCTGCCCCGTTGTCGGTTGACAGGACGGCTCGCAGGAGGGCGTTCCCAAGGATGACGAGAGAGACGACCTCGGCCGGGTTGTCGAACGATGCGAGCACGTCGTTGCGCCCGAGGACTATGTACTTTTCGTCCCCTGTGGTAAAAGCCCTGATGGTGAACTGCACAGGCTCCTCGGTGGTTGCTGCTGATGAGTAAGGTCCGTGCCAGGTTTCGTCGAGCGCGTACCCGTGCGTGAAGCGGTACGCGACGAGCATCGGTGGGTCGCCGTCGAAGGAGTCGAGATCTACCTCCTTCAGGCGTGCCTCGCGTTCAGCGGAAGACCATGATGTGCGGATATCGAATTCATGGAGCGCGTCGAGCAGGGCGTCGCTGTCGAAGACGGCGGGACGCCGGTTGTTGTGGACTTTGTACTTGACGCCTTTGGAGGCGCTGCGAATTGCGCCTTCGAGTTCGTCCACCAGTCGGACGAGTGCCATGAATTTCGCTAACTTGGCCGAGACTGCGATCGGGACGCTCGCGGACATGGCATCAAGCCTGTTGCCGCGGGCGGTGCCGATAAGGTTCTCCGCAATACGCTGTCTCGAATCGCCTTGGGCGTCCGTCGTGCCTGCTTCTGCGAAGGTCAGTGCGTGGGGGCTGAGTCTGCGGACGAGATGCAGCCATGTCACCGAGTCGTATGCCGTTGCGGCCTCCGTCGCAGCATCAGCGATGGCTTGGCGGAGCGCAATCATGTACTCGAACGCCGCGGCCCCCTCGAGCACCGCGCCTTCATCAACCGCAGGCAGCGCTTCGCGCAGCGTCTGACTTGCGGCCTTGGACGCAGACGGATAGCACCGCACGAACGCCTCGTCGAATGCACTGAAATCTGCCCGGGTCTTCGCGCCCGCGTGTGTGGGCCGAGGGGTCGCCGCGGACGGAGGTAGCGCTGCGAGCGGTCGTCGGAGCGCCCCTGCAGGGGAATGACGGAAAGAATTCCCTTGGGCCACTGCTATATCATGACGTAGAACATTCTCGAGCTACGCCCCTCCACTCGACTTATACAGCACAGGCACCCGTCGTCGGCCACACTCCGCAGGTCAATGCTTGTGCCGCGGGCGCGGAGTCTTGCGGTGAGAAGGCATACACGGCTGCAATACCGACAAGAACGACGTCGCTGCTACCGTCACCGCATGGGGAGTGCGAAAGAAGAGGCGACAGTGTGCCTCGAGGTCGATTTTGACGGCAGTGGATATGGCGCTGTCGTCAATTCGCGCAGAGTGGACATAGTAGGTAGGCCCGCGGAACTGTTCGAAGACGCGCTCGTCCGTGCCCTCGAGCGACCTGATCATGGCGCCAAGTTTCACGTGATCGTGCCGGCTGCCGATGGCCGTTCGTCGCGCTGGCTTGGCGCAATCGATGAGCATGTGACGCTCGGCGACATGGTGCGATTTGCTGACGGCGATGTCGTTCATATCGACCTCGGCGGGCGTGGCGGCGGTGCGCTTCCATTGCTGTGGGACGTCATTGGCGGAGTCTCGACGCTCGCATGGCTCGTGCAACTGGGGCTTGGCGCGAACGACCGGATAGAGGCAGCGCGATACCGCAACTCGAGGACCGCGGCACGCGAGTGGGTGGATGCAGGCGTCGACGCCGAGCCCTCGATGGCTCTGAGGGTGTTCGTCTACGAAGAACGGGACTGGGATCGTCGTGCATTCAACCGTCGGTTCGCGCTTGATCGTGCATCTGGATCGGCCCTGCTACGAATATTGGGCTACAGGAAGGTGAGCAACGATCCCGAGGTGTGGTCCGAGGGAGATTGATGCCCACGCGAGACACCGTCGCTGTGGCGTTTCCGTGCGGATGGTTTCTCGCTGCGGATCGATGAATGCCGGAGTCGCAGGGTGTCGCGGATTTCGGCGGGATTGAAATCCACCTCGCCGGTGTCGCGCGCGAGGTCGCGAATCGCCTCCGCGGAACGTCAACCGTCGAACTGCACCCGCCTCGAAGTCAACGTTTCACGACGAGCCAGGCTCTCGCTCGAACCATGTGATTGAGTAGCCCGGGCAGTCGACATTGCGGCGATGCAGCCCGCGAAAACGCGAATCCGGGTTTGAATGGCTCGGCCTCGAACTCGAACTGGAAGCGGCCAGCCCCGCTGTTCGGACCGGTCCGGTTTGGGGGTAAACGTAACGACGAGGGCGCTGCCGTTCAAGCGGGAGGTATGCTGACGACACATAACGGGGCTAGGGGGCCGGTTGTCAGATCAGATTGCTGTCGTGGGCACTGGTGACATCGACTTCAGGCTTCTTGAGGCTCGATTCGGTGGCCCCGCAGGCGCTCGCGACGCGTTCGAGCGACTCGTGGCAGACATCGTTGGCATCATTCACCCTGACGTTCGCGAGGTGCAGGCGAATCCCGGGGATTGGGGTATCGACGCGTACGTGGGCGATCTCGGAAAGGACGGTGAAGTCCACATCTGGCAGTCCAAGTACTTCATCGACGGCTTCGCCAAGACGCAGCAGGGCGACGTTCGAGAGTCGTATAAGTCGGCCCAGAACGCTGCCCGAGACCACGGCTACAAGATCGCTTCCTGGACTCTCTGCCTTCCATGCGAACTCGACGGTCCGATGCTCGCCTGGTGGGAAGGGTGGAGGAAGAAGACATCGAAGGCCGACAGCCTGACGGTGAGTCTCGATACCGCCGGGCGGTTGCGGCGACGGCTGCAGGCGTCCGCCGCGACCGATGTCCGAAACCACTACTTCTCACCACTCTTCCCGCTACCGCCAGTACCGGTCGAGGCTGAAGCGAAGAGAGGGCTGGAGGAGCTGGCGGATTCGGCCAAATATGACAGCGCCCTGTTCGTTCGTCAGATGGACGAGGCTGGGTTGCCAGAGACTTTCGCGGCCCGCGAGGCGTTCTTCAACGCTGAGATCCTCGAGCGCGAGGTAACTGACAAGGGAGTCCAATCCGAAGTCTCGGCGCTCTCGACGTGGCGTGTGCGGGTTTCGTCGACGTGGTCAACAGCCTTCAACACGGCGTGCCAGCTGTCCGAGGAACGACGATTCCCGCTCCTCTACAGCGGTGTGGTGGCGGGCATCGAAACTGGTCACACGGAGGAAGCGACGAGCCTTCGCGCGCACGTTCTCCACGGCGTCGGCCTTCTTCATCAGGCGGTGGATAACGGCAGGGCCGGATGGGTGCGGGACTGGCGGGACGTCGCCGATGAACATCGCAAACGAGCATCCATGTCATACGACGATGGTGGGTTGGTGGAGAGCTAGTGAGCGACGCGCACAATCACGAGTTCAGCGCCGCATCGACGATACGTGCTGAGTCCATTCCAGCGTTCCGGATGGCTCAAATCCTGCTGGTTCTGTCGGGCGCCACAGCGCTCGACACAAAGCTTGACCTTGAGAGGCTCTCGGTGATCGAGTTCCTGTCCGCGAACCCTTTCCTTGTCGTGGACGCCGAATCTCCCGTTGCCGACCAGCTTAGACTGCAGGGATTCGGCCGCCACTCGATTAACTATGCATCGCCAAGCCAGCGCTTCGTATCGAGGCGAGAACGGGTGACTTCAGACATTGCGCAGTTGGTGGCCCTGGGCCTTGTGCGTCTGAGTGTTCACGAGGGTCAACGAGTCTTCTCGGTGACCGACCTGGGGCAAAGGTCGTCGGACGTGCTGTGCTCGGTCTACGCCGACGCATACCGACTAAGCGTCGCGACAGTTGCTCCTGTCGTGATGAAACTGTCATCGCCGAAGATGCGCGAGCGGCTCGAGACCTGGCTCCAGGTAGACCCGATGCTCTTCGACCTCATTGACAGTCCAACCGTTGACGAGTTCGAAGCTGAGATCTCCGATCTTGCAGCGCGCGACACGCTTTTCTAGGGGCCTGCGAATCTGATGACGACAAACCCGGCATTCAATCTACGAGCCCTTCGCCTGATCGGCCCCAGGCGCTCCTACCGCGTCAACTTCACCGGCAAGGACGAGGGAAAAGCGATAAAACCTCTTTCGATCATTGCGGGTGAGATCAGCACTGGAAAGACAACTGTGCTGGAGTTCATTGACTGGTGCCTCGGAGCGAAGGATCATCCTGAGCATGATGAGGTTCTGGCTAATGTGCGATCTGCGCAGCTTGCTATTGATATCGTCGCGGGCGGCGAGGACCCAGCACGGTACGTCATCGAGCGATCACTTGGTACGAAGGCGACCAGCGCGTATCTATACACCGGTGACCTCGATACGATGAGCGTGTCAAATGGTGTGTGTAAGGGGTGGGTCTCCTTATGAAAGGAAACACACTGTTGGCTATCGACAAGGCGTCGCGTGACGAGCGGCGTAAGGCCCAGGCTGAGGGCGCTCAGCGTCTGATCGAGTCGGGGATGCTGGATGATTTGTTCGCGAAGATCGACGCGGGTGAGGTTCA
>Ga0308171_1001814_pt1 | contig 26043 bp, 26 predicted proteins | sample PhyGR1_FD_202135 | JGI IMG/M metagenome (GOLD analysis project Ga0308171, IMG submission 202135) | Phyllosphere microbial communities from UC Gill Tract Community Farm, Albany, California, United States - DLSLSG.R1 | ecosystem: Host-associated > Plants > Phyllosphere > Unclassified | place: USA...
CACGCGACCATTGCGCCTCGCTCAACTCGTACCGCTTGATCCCCATCATCCGCTCCGCGCCTCAACACGAATGCCTATGAATCAGTCTTCAACTCGTTTGGGAATCCCGAATGTCGATCCGGCCTAGGGTCCAGTTTCCGCTTGGACGCGATGGCGCATTGAATTTGCGTGGGAGGCAAATGGGCACTGATCGCCTTGGCCTATCACTCGCCTCTTCTATCCTTTCATCAACGTCAAAAGAACTGGGCCCCGGCCTTCGCCGGGGAACAGATGGGTTACAGTTTTGACCTGGCCTTCGATTCCGCTTCGGCTGAACGAAGGGTTGGGCTGGCGGAGAAGCTACCCCCGCCAGCCCTCATATCAGCGTGCCAGCCAGGCCTGGACGGCGGGCTTCAGCCGGTCGGCGACCGCCTTGCGCACCGCGATCTGTGCGATGGAGCGCTTGGCCCCGCCGCGTGAGCTTTCGGGCAGGTTGGCGGCGGCCCAGCGTTCGATCTTGCCGGGCATCGCCGGATCGTTCGACCCTGCGCCGAGGCCGACGATGAAGGTCGAGCGGTTGCTCTCCTCCAGGAAGCTGTCGACCAGTGCCTTGTTCGCCACCGCCCAGTCGAACGCCATGTCGGGATGCGCGCCCGCGACCGAGCGGAGCAGCGACGCGCGCTGCGGCGGGGTGAAGGTGTTGTCCTTCAATACGCTCAGCGCCCGGCGCGCCGCCGCCTCGTCCTCGGCATAACCGAGCAGCGAGACATAGCGGTTCTTCACCACCGGGTTCCGCTCGGCCTTGGCCAGTTCGTACAGCCGGTCCCACTCGTCCACGGTGGCGCGGGTGGCATAGGTGGACAGGATCGGCTGGCGGATCGCCGCCGGGATGGCATTCGGGTTCTTGTCCAACGCCGAGACATAACCGCGCGCCCGCGCCGCGACCATCGCGTCGCCGCTGGTGCCCAACCGTCCGATCAGCGTTTCGCGCAGGTTGGAGACCGGCGCTTCCTCGCCCGGCTTCGCCTCGAACCCGACACGCGCGAGGACCGGCGACAGGATCGCCGCGATCCGCGCGCGCAGCGGCTTTTCGAGCGGCGTGCCCTCATACAGGCCGTCGAGCCGCGACAGTTCGCCGGTCACCGTCTGCCATTCCAGCGGATCGGCCTCGGGCGATACCCTGGCCATCAGGTCGAACCAGCGGCTGAGATTCTGATAGCCGCCCGCCGCCAGCGCATAATCGTCGCCCAGCGTGCCCAGGCGATCCTCCAGCGTCAGCTTGGTATAATCGCGCACGATCGCGGCATGGCCCGCATCGTCATACATGACGCGGGTATAGGAGCCCTTGCCCTGGTTCAGGACCAGCGTGCCGCAGCCGCCGACCGTGACCGGTGCCGGGGTCGCCCCGGTGACGATCGCGCTCGCCTGTCCGCCACCGATCGTGGCGACGCGGATCGGCACATGCCAGGTCTGCGGGGCCTTCGATGCTTCGTCCAGGCCGAAGCGCCCTTGCGACAGCATCGCCACCGTCTTGCCGCCCTCGCACCGCGTGCCCGACAGGGTGATCAGCGGCACGCCGGCCTGCAGGGTGAAGTCGTGCGCGATGGTTGCGACATTGGTGCCCGACGCCTTGGACAGTTCCTCCCACAGCTGGTCGGTGACCGTGTTCTGGTATTTATACTTGGCCATATAGGCGCGGATGCCGTTGCGGAACGGATCGGCGCCCAGCGTCGATTCCAGCATCCCGATGACCGCCTGGCCCTTCAGATAGGTGATGCTGTCAAAGGCCTCGCCGATCTGGTCGACCGTCTCGACCTTGCGGATGATCGGGTGGGTCGCGGCGGTGGCGTCGATGCCCATCGCGGATTCGCGCTCGCCTGCCACATTGGCGGCGGCGGCCTTCCAGCTCGGGTTCAGGTCGTTGGAAGCCTTGCCCTCCATCCACGACGCAAAGCCCTCGTTCAGCCACAGATCGTCCCACCAGCGCATGGTGACGAGATCGCCGAACCACTGATGCGCCATTTCATGCGCGACGACGGTGTGGATACGCTGGCGGTTGCTCTCGGTCATGACCTTGGGGTCGAAGAGCAGCTCGTTCTCGAAATAGAAGATCGCGCCCCAATTCTCCATCGCACCGAAGAACTGGCTGGAGCCGGGCCCGGCGATCATGTCCATCTTGGGCAGCGGATAGGGCGTGCCGAAATAGTCGTTATAATAGGAGAGCAGCTTGGACGCCGAGGCGAGCGCATAGTCGCCCTGGTCGACCACGCCCTTGCGGCTGACCACGCCGATCTCGACCCCGCTGGCGTTCACCGTCTTGCGGTCCAGATCGCCCGAGCCGAAATACAGCAGATAGCTCGACATCACCGGCGTTTCGCCGAAACGGTAAAGCTGCGTGCCGTCGGCCTGATTGGTGACCGAGGTAGCGGGCATGTTGCTGATCGCGCGCTGGCCCTTGGGCGCGGTGGCGGACAGGCGGAACTTGGCCTTGAACGCGGGTTCGTCCCACATCGGCGCGAAGCGACGCGCGTCGGGGGCCTCGAACTGGGTCGCGAGCATCCGCGTCTGGCTGCCGTCCGCATTGCTATAATCGATGGCGAAAAGGCCGTTGGCCGACCGGTTGATCGTGCCGGTCCAGGTGAACCCCACCTTGTGCCGTCCGACGTTGGCCGCTTGAGGCAGCGTCAGGGTCAGCGTCTGCGCGGACTTGTCCGCCACGAAGGGCACCGGCCTGCCATCGAAAGTCGCGCGCGTGACCGTCAGCTCTGCGGCGTTCAGGACGATGGTCCGCGTCGCCTGGCGTACGTCGATATCGACCGTTTCCTCGCCGGCAAAGGTCATCGTCTTGGCATCCGGGCGGACAGTGATGTCGTAGAGGACCGGCGCCACCGTCTGGGGCAATTGTCCCGCCGCAAGCGCCGGGGTCGATACGGTCAGGGCCAACAGGACCGGTAAAGCGGACTTCATGGCAATCAGGGCCTCTCATGTTCGGATGACGGCAAATCTCTACGCGCTCGTCCGCGCAAAGCAAATGACGCCGATGTCATATTATTTCATCGCGCGGCCTGCCACTGGACACGCTTTACCTTTACGTTATCGTCAAGCCATGAACCTGCCCCCCGCCCTGAGTCGCCCGCCCCTGAACCGTCTGGCGCTGCCGGTGATCGGATCGCCGCTGTTCATCATCTCCAACCCGGACCTGGTCATCGCGCAGTGCAAGGCGGGGATCGTCGGCTCGTTTCCGGCGCTGAACGCGCGGCCTGCCAGTCTACTCGACGAATGGCTGCACCGGATCACCGAGGAGCTGGCGGCGCATGATCGGGCGCATCCCGACCGCCCGGCGGCACCCTTTGCGGTCAACCAGATCGTCCACCGCTCCAACGACCGGCTGGAGGCCGACCTGATGGTTTGCGCGAAATGGAAGGTGCCGATCGTCATCACCTCGCTGGGCGCGCGCGAAGACCTGAATGCCGGTGTCCATGCCTGGGGCGGGATCACCCTGCATGACGTGATCGACGACCGGTTCGCGCGCAAGGCGGTGGAAAAGGGCGCGGACGGGCTGATCGCGGTGGCGACCGGTGCGGGCGGCCATGCCGGACGGCTCTCCCCCTTCGCGCTGGTCCAGGAAATCCGAAGCTGGTTCGACGGCCCGCTGGCCCTGGCAGGCGCGATCGCGACCGGCGATGCGATCCTGGCGGCGCAGGCCATGGGCGCCGATTTCGCCTATATCGGCTCGCCCTTCATCGCCACGACGGAGGCTCACGCGACAGAGGCCTATAAGCAGGCGGTCGTCGACGGCCGCGCCGGCGACATCGTCTATTCCAGCCTGTTCACCGGGGTACACGGCAATTATCTGCGCGCCTCGATCGTCGCGGCGGGACTGGATCCAGACAATCTGCCCGACGGAGACGTGGCAACGATGAACTTCGGCGCTGGTCAGGCGGCCAAGGCGTGGCGCGACATCTGGGGTGCCGGTCAGGGGATCGGCGCGGTCGACCGAATCGTCCCCGCCGCCGAGCGCATCGCCGAACTGGCGCGGCAATATGCCGATGCCCGGGCAAGGCTATCTCTGCCCCGCTAAACGTTTAGAACGCCAGGCCCAACCGGGCCTGCAGCATCTGCACCGGGCTGCCGACCGGCACATGCTCGTCGGCCAGCAGGTCCAGCCGCTCGGTCCGGCGATGCAGGTCCAGGCTGGCACGGGTCAGCGTGCGAGCGCGCGGCGGCAGTCCGGCCACCAAATCCTCGTCGGACTCGGGCGAGCATCCCAGCCGCCGCACCGGATCGCGCGCATCGGTCCAGCGCATCTCGCCCGCCTCCACCGCGCGCTGGGTCAGGACCCAGGCGATGACGTGCATCAGCCGCGTCGTCACCTTCAGCGATTCGCATGAAAAGGCGACCCGCGCGACCGGGTCCAGCGTCTCGCGCTCTTGCCGCCCGACCCCGTCGAAATAGCCGCGCGCCGCCTCCGCCAACGTCATCGCGTCGACATACAGGCCATCGATCAGCTTAGATTGGAACGGGGAGTTGGACAGAGCGCCGAGCATGGCACTGTGGCTCGCATGAGGGTAAAGGCCGGGACAAGAGGCTGTATCAGGCGGCCCTGTCCCGATACGATCCGCCCGGCACGGATCGCATGGGGGCTCAGGCGATGATGTCCGGGATCAGCCGGTCTTCCCACTCCGCCAGTTCGTCGCGCAGCCGCAGCTTGCGCTTTTTCAGGCGGGCGATCTGCAACTGGTCGGGGGTATTGGATTGCAGCAGTGCAGCGATCGCATCGTCCAGATCGCGATGCTCCACGCGCAGCATGTCGATCCGCGCGCGCGCCAGCGTGATGTCCATCCTGCTCCCCCCAAACCGGATCGGTGTCGGAAGATCCGACGCCACGGCATCCTGTAGCAAGCTCGGGCGCGCGCGGCGATAGCCGGCATCGCATCGTCGCGCCAAATCGCTCGACCGGTCGATTCTGACGCAGATCAGGGGGGACAGATTCCTGATTTGGTGATTTACTGACTCTCCCACAGCAACACAGGAGGTTGAAGCCCTATGCATACGGCGCATCAAACGGCCCTGGAGACCAAGCATGCCACGCTCGACCGGCGGATCAGCGCCGAATCGCAGCGTCCCGTGCCCGACGCGCTGATCCTGGCGGATTTGAAGAAGCAGAAGCTCAAGCTGAAGGAAGAACTGCAGGGCCTATAGCCTTGGTTGGCCGCGCGGGTCATCCGGCCCGCCGCGGCCTTTATCGCGGTCGCCCTGTCATCGGATGGGGCCGCCGCTTCTTCGCATGACCACTACCGCTCAGACGAGCAGCGTCATTGCGACATTCCCTTATACCAATGCGGATCAACCGAACGGGCGCGTCTTCGGAACCGTCGCGGCCTTGGCATATTCCGGCGTCGACGTGCCGCCGCCAACCGGCTTGCGGACCAGTTTGGGATCGATCTGCCGATCGAAGGCGACGCCGACGCGGCCTTGGGTGCACCAGGCGATCCGCCCGGTGATCGCCCCGACACCGCGCAAGTCCAGCGCGACCGGCGATCCGATTTCCGCCGACACGGGCAGTTCGGCCATCAGGCCACCTTCGGAAATATTGCGGACGCGCACTTCGCGCGGCGTCGCTTCGCCGTCCAGGGTCATGTGCGCCATCAGCAACAGGCTGTCGCGCTGGCCGGTCCGGTCGCCCTGGGCCTGTCCCTGTGCCGCCGTCGCGGACCCGATGTCCGGGGTGCGGTTCGTCGCGTCCATATCGCTTGTTCCGTATTCGACCGTTATTGCGCCGCCACGGACCTAGCCATGGCGGCGTTTCCAACTGATTAATGTTGGCTCAACAACAGCCCATTCCCGGCCATCGGACAAGCTCTTTGCGCTCATCCGATGCGGTCGACCGATCGACGCTCCCCCAAATGGCGCGTCAGTCGTCGCGCGAAACCTTTTCGTTGCGCTCGTGACGCTCCTGCGCCTCGACCGTCATCGTTGCGATCGGTCGCGCCTCCAGCCGACCCAGGCTGATCGGCTCACCGGTCACTTCGCAATAGCCATATTCGCCCTCGTCGATCCGGCGCAGCGCGGCGTCGATCTTCGAGATCAGCTTGCGCTGGCGGTCACGGGTGCGCAGTTCGATCGACCAGTCGGTCTCGCTCGAGGCCCGGTCGGTCAAATCGGGTTCACGGAGCGAATCGACCTGCAGCTGCGACAGGGTTCCCTGCGCCTCCCGCTGGATCGATTCCTTCCATTCGATCAGCTTGCGACGAAAATAAGCCTGCTGTTTCAGGCTCATGAACGGCTCGTCGGCACTTGGACGATAATTTTCGTCCAAGTCATTGGCCACATCCGGCCCAGTGGAATCCGTCACGCGATTAAACACCGTCGCCATACCACTCTCCCAAAGGGCCCGTCGGTGCGACGTTCGGCACCGCTATGTCCGGGACCGCCCCCTGATGGTTGAGAGGGCCTATAGTCCCTGCCACCTTCCGCCGCAAGCGACAGGGATTTCATCGTTTTCGCGATTTCTATAATAATATTACGATGTGAACGGAATATGGATGAATGGAGTATGCCGACCGGTATCATCACACCCGATCATCGAATCCGGGGAATCACGCTTGTATTCGACCGGCGGCCGTTTCGTTCCCTGCATACGGGACGGCTGCGAATCCCAAAGCCGGACGTGATTGTGAACTCAAGACTTGGAGCTTAAGCCTTTCTTGGTCACTATGACAGACACAGGCGTTTCCTAGACCGCCGTGTGCGCCGCCCGAGGCAGAAGCCGCACGCATACCGCGCTTGAGAAGCGGTCGATGGGGACCGTACCGTTTGAGGATGTAAGAATGTCGGTTCGAATGGCCCTGGCAAAGCTGACGGCATGTGCCGCAGGGGGCGCCGTGATTGGCGGCGGTGCTGTCCACATGGTGGACAACGCCAAGCGCCCGGCCGTGGTCAAGCAGACGAAGGTGAAGAAGCGGATCGTCCGCCGCACGCCGCCGCGCCCGATACGCCGCTATGCCGTTCGCAGCACGACGACCACAACCACACCGCCACCGACCATCGTGACAGTCACCACCGACAAACCGCCGGTTCCGATCCCCCTGCCCCCCAATGGCCCGGCGGCGGCGTCGAACGGCGGCTATATCCCGGCGGTGATCGGCGGCTGGGGCGGCGGCCTGAACGGTGGTTGGGGCGGCGGCTGGGGTGGAGGTTTTGGCGGCGGCTTCGGCTTTGGCGGCGGATCGAACGGCAACATCGTCATTTCGTCGACCAGCACCGGGGGCACGGGCTCGACCTCGTCGGCGTCGGGCGGCTCGGCCAGCGGGGGCAGCAGCGCCTCGTCGAGCGGGGACGTGTCGTCCACTTCCTCCGGCGGCAATACCTCCAGCACCTCGTCCAGCGGCAACGTGTCGTCGACGTCCACCTCGTCGGGCAATGTGTCGTCAACATCGTCCGGCAATGTCTCCTCGACATCGTCGGGCGACGTATCGTCCACGTCGTCGGGGAATGTGTCGTCGACCTCCTCGGGCGGTGGCAGTTCGTCGAGCGCGTCCTCGGCCTCGTCCGCTTCGAGCGCGTCCAGCGCCTCGTCGAGCGGCTATGGGTCGAGCAGCGACGGCTGGTCGTCCAACGGTTCGTCCGCCTCCAGCGCATCGTCGGCGTCAAGCACGTCGTCGGCTTCGAGCGCCTCGTCCTCCGGCAATGGCGAGACACCGCCGCCGACCCCGGTCCCGGCACCGCCGATGGTGCTGCTGTTCGGCAGCGCTGCGGCAGCCCTGGTCATCCGGCGGCGACTGGCCAAGCCCAAGACGGCCTGACCCGACGGCCGCCGGAGTGCGGCCTAGGGCGGATAGACCCTCATTCTATTCAGCCGTTGGCAGCTTTTCTCTGCAAAACTCTTTCCTACCCGCCCCGGCGAAGGCCGGGGTCCGGTTGGTGAGCGATTGGAAATGACTCTAACCGCTTCGCAACTGGACCCCGGCTTTCGCCGGGGCGGTCCATGTTTGTGGGAAAGCTGCTGACCTCCGCAGGGAATTCCTCGGTCGGATCGACATTCATTCCGTTCCTTCCCTGGAAGGGGAGGTGGCAGGCCGAAGGCATGATGGAGGGGTGTTACCGCTTGTGAGCGAAGCCTATCTTCGCAAGCGGGGACACCCCTCCATCATGCTGCGCATGGCCCCCCCTTGGTGGGGAGAAGAGGGCTTTGCCGCCTGAAACCGGCCCTGTCGCCAGCTTCAAGGCAAACCCTTACGCCTTTTGCAGCGCGGCCTCGATCTCGGGCACCGGATGCCCGGTCAGATCCTTGGCCAGTTCGCCGACCAGCCGATCCTCGACCGCCTTGTGATAATGCTTGCGCAGTTCGCCCAGCGTCTTGGGCGGGGCGACGACGATCAGCGCCTCGAACTCGTTGGCGAGCGCTCGACGCTTCAACATGTCGGCGGTTTCGGCCGCGAAGCGATCTTCCTCCTGCTGGTGGAAATCGACCTCGCCCATCGTCCCGCCGGTGGTCGAGGAAGCCTGGCCCGCCCGATCGGTCTTCTGGTCGCGATCGGCGGGGTTGGGATGTTCGACGGCCTGCTCGACGATCAGATTGGGATATTCGGCATCCCCATCGTTCCGAAAGAACAGGCTCTTGCGACCATCGACGACCAGCACGAAGCTGTTATGCGGCACCTGCATCGCGTTTCTCCTTCTATGAGCCTTGAGATAACGCCGACGCTTCGCCACGGGTTGCGTGACGACGGAGCCAACGCCATAGCCTCGACCCCATGCACGACATTCGCCTGATCCGGGACGACCCCGCCGCCTTTGACGCCGCCCTCGCCAAGCGGGGCGCCGAACCCCAGGCCGAGACGCTGATCGCGATCGACGAGCGCCGCCGCGCGATCATTGCCGAGGCGCAAGGGGCCCAGACCCGCCGCAACGACCTGTCCAAGCAGATCGGCCAGGCCAAGGCATCGAAGGACGATGCCCGCGCACAGAGCCTGATGGACGAGGTCGCCTCGCTAAAGGCCAAGCTGCCCGAGCTGGAGGAGCAGGAGCGCGCGGTCGAGGTCGAGTTGAACACCGCGCTCGCCGCCATTCCCAACCTGCCCGCCGCCGATGTGCCGCAAGGCGCGGACGAGAATGACAATGCGCTGGTTCACCAGAAGGGCGAGCCCGCGACCTTTGCCTTCGAAGCCCGTGAGCATGACGCGATCGCGCCTGCGCTGGGCATGGATTTCGAGACGGGCGTGGCGCTGTCGGGGGCGCGCTTCACCCTGTTGCGAGGCCCCATGGCGCGGCTGTCGCGTGCGTTGGGTCAGTTCATGCTCGACCGCATGACCGAGGAAAACGGCTTCGAGCTGGTCCAGCCGCCGTTGCTGGTCCGCGACGAAGCCGCGTTCGGCACTGGCCAGCTGCCGAAATTCGCCGAGGATCTGTTCCGCACCACCGATGGCCGCTGGCTGATCCCGACCGCCGAGGTCTCGCTGACCAACATCGTGCGCGAGGCGATATTGAGCGAGGCGGAGCTTCCGCTGCGCTTCACGGCGCTGACCCCCTGTTTCCGCTCCGAAGCAGGTGCTGCGGGGCGCGACACGCGCGGCCTGATCCGCCAGCACCAGTTCGACAAGGTCGAAATGGTGTCGATCACCACCCCCGACCAGTCGGATGCCGAGCATGAGCGGATGACCGCTTGTGCCGAGGGCATACTGGAAGCGCTGAGCCTGCCCTATCGCCGGATGCTGCTGTGCACCGGCGACATGGGCTTTTCGGCGGCGCGCACCTATGATCTGGAGGTCTGGCTGCCCGGCCAGGCGCGGTATCGCGAGATTTCGTCCTGCTCGACGTGCACCGATTTCCAGGCGCGGCGGATGATGGCGCGCTATCGTCCGACCGAGGGCAAGGGGACGCGCTTCGTCCACACGCTCAACGGTTCGGGCTTGGCGGTCGGCCGCACGCTGGTGGCGGTCATCGAGAATTACCAGCAGGCCGATGGCGCGGTCGTGGTGCCAGAGGTGCTTCGCCCGTATCTCGGCGGGCAGGCGGTGTTGGAGCCGCGCTGATGCGCATCCTGCTGACCAACGACGATGGCTATCACGCACCCGGGCTTGCCGCGCTGGAGCGGATCGCCGCGACGCTGTCCGACGATGTCTGGATCGTCGCGCCCGCCGAGGACCAGTCGGGGACCAGCCGCTCGCTGACCCTGACCCGGCCGATGCGGTTGAAGCCGTTCGGCGAGCGGCGCTTTGCCGTCACCGGCACGCCAACCGATTCGGTGCTGATGGCGCTGGGTCAGGTGATGAAGGATGCCAAGCCCGATCTGATCCTGTCGGGCGTCAATCGCGGCGCCAATCTGGGCGAGGACGTGTTCTATTCCGGGACGGTATCGGCCGCGATGGAAGGGGCCTTGGCGGGCATCCGCTCGATCGCGCTGAGCCAGCGTTACCCGACGCAAGGGGTCGGCGACCGCGTCTCCTTCGCCACGGCCGAGGCCTGGGGCGAGCGCGTTCTGCGTCCGCTGCTCACCCAAGACTTTGCGCCGCGTACCCTCGTCAACGTCAACTTCCCGCCCGTGGCGCCCGAGGATGTGAAGGGTATTCGCGTCGCCCGTCAGGGCCTGCGCGACTATGGCCGTGCAAAGCTCGAGCGGCGGAGCGATCCGCGCGGCTATGACTATTACTGGCTGGCGCTCGGACGGTTGCCGCATCAGCCGGGCGACGACACCGATCTGGATGCGGTGGCCGACGATTACATCGCGGTCACGCCGCTGCATCTCGACCTGACGCACGCGCCGTCGCTTGCTATGCTTAACGAAGCATATCGCTGAGCTGAGCCGGGGGAATAAGGGCGTGGGGCGGACTGTAACGACGATCAGCGGCATCATCGGGGCCGGGCTGCTGCTGTCCGCGTGCATCCCGAACATGGAGCCGCCGAGACGTGCGGCCGAACCCGCCGCCCCGCCGCCGCCCGTGCCCGTGCCCCTGCCGGATCGTCCGGCGACGCGGGCGATCCCGCCGGTGACGCCACCACGTGCCACCGCTGCCCGCACCAGCGCCTCCCGAGCGCCTATTCGCCGATCGGCGCCGGTCGCCACCGGCCAGAGCATCAGGCGGCCTACGCCGCCGCGTAGCGTCGTCCGCCCGCCGCTGTCCGACGCTACCCCGCAGGTGACGGCACCCCGCCAGCCCGTCTCGACTCTGCCCGCGCCGCGCCCTTCCTGGGAATTGCGTCCGGTGACGCCCGATGCTCGGGCGATCCCAGACACCATCTATATCGTCCGCCCCGGCGATACGCTGCGCGCGGTTGCCGATCGCAGCGGCGGCGGGTCCGAGGCCATTGCGCGGGCCAACGGTCTGTCCGCGCCGTTCGTCATCCGGGCCGGGCAGAAGCTGACCATCCCCGGCGGCCGCTATCACCTGGTCCGCTCGGGCGAGAGCGGCATCGCCATCGCACGCGCTTACGGCGTCGAATGGTCGCGCATCGTCGAGGCCAATGGCCTGACCGAACCGTTCGTGCTGCGCGCGGGCCAGCGGATCATCATCCCCGGCACGGCCGCCGCCAGCGCGACGGGTGCGCCGCTGACCAGCGCGGCCGAGCGCGCCGCCGCCTTCAAGCTGGACGTCGACGACATCCTGACCGGCGGCGAGCCCGCCCTCGCCTCGAACCAGGCCCCAGCCAGGCCCAGCGCGACCCCGCGCCGGGTCCTGCCGTCGACTGCCGTGGTCGCAGCCCCGACTCGCCTCAGCTCGGGCTTTGCCTGGCCCGTCGACGGGCGCGTGGTCAAACGCTTTGGCGCAGGCTCGAGCGGCGAGCGCAATGACGGCATCAAGATCGCGGTGCCGATCGGCACGCCGATCAAGGCGACCGCGGACGGCGTCGTCGCCTATGTCGGCGACGGCATCGCGGCGCTGGGCGGCCTGGTCATCGTCAAGCATGGCGATGGCTGGACCAGCGTCTATGGCCATGCCTCCAAGCTGATGGTCCAGCGCGGGCAAAGCGTGAAGCGCGGCCAGACGCTGGCGCTGTCGGGACAGACCGGCTTTGCCGACCGGCCCGAACTCCACTTCGAGCTGCGCCGCGGCCGCTCGCCGGTCGATCCGCTCAGCCACTTGCCGTCGCGCTGATCGTCCTGTTCGAACCTGAACATCGCCTAACGGCCGGTTCAGGATTCGGAACGCCACGACCTGTCATAGGTTGAAAACAGACTTGGGGCTGCCGCCCTTGGGAGTTGGCGTATGAAGAAGATGTTTCAGGCTCTGGCCATGATCGGCCTTTCGGTGGCGGGTGTGGTTACCACGACCGCCTTGCCCGTGTCGTCCGCCCAGGCCCAGTCCTGGCGCGATGGCGGCAATCGCTATGACCGCGACCGGCGCGACTGGCGAGGCGACCGCAGGGACAACCGCCGCGACTGGCGCGACGACCGCCGTGGACGTGGCGAGCGGCGCGATTGGCGTGACGATCGCGGTGGGCGCGGCAATGACTGGCGCGCCCGTCGAGAGGCACGGGTCGGCCGTGAACTCGACCGTGCCCGCCGCACGCCGGGCTATGTCGATCCCCGGTCGCAGGGCGACTATACCAACTATAACGGCCGGGGCTCGGGCTATCGCCCCTGCACCTATGTCGAGCGGGGCGGGCGTACCGTTTGCCGGTAACCGATCCCGTATCTGACGGAAGCAAGGGGCGCGGATCGAAGGGTTCGCGCCCCTTTGCCGTCGGCGGAGGGTGACGAACGCGGATCGGCGGTGTAACGAGCCGCCATCATGGCATACACCTCCGATCTGCTTCGCACCCTGGATGAACGGGGTTACGTCCACCAGATGACCGACGGCGCCGCGCTCGACCGGCAGGCAGCATCGGGGGTGGTGCCGGGCTATATCGGCTTCGACCCGACCGCGCCGTCGCTGCATGTTGGCAGCCTGGTGCAGATCATGCTGCTGCGCCGGATGCAGCAGACCGGCCACAAGCCGATCGTCCTGATGGGCGGCGGCACCGGCAAGATCGGCGACCCCAGCTTCAAGGACGAAGCGCGAAAGCTGCTGGGCGAAGACGGGATCAAGGCCAACGTCGCCTCGATCAAGCGCATCTTCGAACGCTTCCTGACCTTTGGGGATGGCCCCAGCGATGCGGTGATGGTCGACAATGCCGACTGGCTCGACAAGCTGGAATATATCCCCTTCCTGCGCGAAGTGGGCCAGCATTTCTCGGTCAACCGGATGTTGTCGTTCGACTCGGTGAAGCTGCGCCTCGACCGCGAGCAGTCGCTCAGCTTCCTCGAATTCAACTACATGATCCTGCAGGCGTACGACTTCCGCGAGTTGGCGCAGCGTCACGGCTGCCGCCTGCAGATGGGCGGGTCGGACCAGTGGGGGAATATCGTCAACGGCATCGAACTCGCCCGCCGTATGGACGGGACCGAGGTGTTCGGCGTGACCACCCCGCTGATCACGACGGCGGACGGCGGCAAGATGGGCAAGACCATGTCGGGCGCGGTCTGGCTGCACGAGGACCAGTTGCCGCATTTCGATTACTGGCAGTTCTGGCGCAACACCGACGACCGCGACGTGGGCCGCTTCCTGCGCCTGTTCACCGACCTGCCGCTGGACGAGATCGCCCGGCTGGAAGCGCTGGAGGGTGCGCAGATCAACGAGGCCAAGAAGATCCTCGCCAATGAAGCCACCGCCATGTGCCGGGGCCGCGCGGCGGCGGACGAAGCGGCGGAAACGGCGCGGCGGACCTTCGAGGAAGGCACGGCTGGCGCAGCGTTGCCCAGCTTCGCGGTTCAGGACGGGTCGGTGTCGATCGTGGATGCTTTGATCGGGCTGGGTTTCGCCAAGTCCAAGGGCGAAGCGCGGCGGTTGATCGCAGGCGGCGGCGCACGTGTGGATGGCGAGAAGGTGGCGGATGAGAATTCCGTCATCGCCGTCGGGGCCGAGCCGGTAAAGGTTTCTTCGGGAAAGAAGAACCATGGGCTGCTGACGGGGGCGTAAGTCCCTTGGCCTTCGACTTCGCTCAGGCGGCTTGAAAGCCCCTGTTCCCCGGCGAAGGCCGGGGCCCAGTTACTGTGGATGATCGAGGGTGGAACGCCGCTGCCCCCCCTGTCTGATGCGATGATGGTATAAGGAGGTTGCGGAAGGGAACCCGTCCCCCCCAGGGTCTGGAGCCCGATAGGGAGCAAGGGTCCCTTCCGCCCCTGAACAGTCGCTTGGGACGGCTGATCCTGCACGACAGGGACAGGAGCCTCTACCATGCCACAAGCCGTTATCGGCTGCGAGGCAATGGGGCATGTCGCAACTACAGGTGGCATCACCGCCGAGGACGTGCAGGGCCTGATCGTCGCTAAAGTCGAGCACCGCCATGGGCCCGTGAACCACCTATCCAAAGCCATCGAGTGGCTGACCCACAACGGCAGCTGCTACACCGCCCGCGACACCCGCAACTTTGCCCGCGACATCGGCCTGCCGCCGCGCACCACTTCGGTCAGCAGCCCGCAGTCGAACGGCATGGCCGAGACGTTCGTTCGAACCCCCAAGCGCGACTATGTCCGCATGAACCCCAGGCCGGACGCTCAGACAGTCATCGCGCAGCTGCCAGGATGGCTGGCGCATTATAATGACGTGCATCCGCATCGCGCCTTGGGCTACCGTTCACCCCGCGAGTACATGGCACAAACCCGCGAGGCCCCCTCAGGCCTTTAGGGGGCAGCACCACTGGGGCTCGGAACGTTTGTAACGTTCTAAACCGAACGCCCGATGGCGTGAGTCACACCATGCGGTATGGCGTTCGGGCGAACCGCTACGCAAGTTGATTGATGATCATGCCTTTGCCGAGAGGTGCAGCAGGCACCTTGGCAAGTTTCTGCGACACCATCTCGTTCAATGTGTCGCTCGTGCCGTCATTATAGGTGATCACCGTTACCTTGATCGATCCGGCATCTGTCACGTCGCGCCGTACCTCAACTCGAGGACGACCTGATGCGATATGTTTCTCATTCTGCGCGGCAGTGTCTACTGATGCTGCTGGCATACGGGATGCGGTCGCTGGCTTTGTATCGTCAACGATGGCGACATCGTTCGAAAGCTGGGTCTCGCGCCGAGGCGCCAAGCGAAAAAGCGAGTTTGATGCGGGGGTCAGGGACATGACATTCCTTTACGGTCAATATGGCAAGACCTTTATGGCCGATAGAGACTCATCTCGAGTTGGCCGAGCTACCTAGCACGACCCGGGCACTTTGATGTCAGAAGGCAGGCGAAAGCGTTTTTGGCAGTGTGGGCAGCAGAAGGGTGGAACGAGGCGTTTGAAGAGTTTGCCGATGAAGGCCTGCCGGACCGCGGGCAGGCTTGGCGCTGGCGGCGGCCCCGGCAATCGGGTCGGCGTTTTTTTCGCCCCATCCGATGATGTTCGGCGAGGCGCAGGTGCTGGAGATAGGCGCAGGCGATCCATGCCATCAGCGCATGTCGGTGCAGGCCGGTCCATGACCGCCCTTCGAAATGGTCGAGGCCGAGTTCCTCTTTCCGTTGCTGGTGACCCTGCTCGCATACCCAGCGTGCCTTGATCGCTCCTGCCAAGGCGCGGCGCGTCGTGCCGGCCGGCAGGTTCGACAGATAGTATTTGCGCTCGCCGGATGAGCGCCATTCGCCGACTGGCCACACCTCTTGCCGGGAAGGTGACGGTTGTTCCCCCAGGTCGGACCATCGCCGACACGCACCCGGCACATCGCGAACCGGGCCGCCAGCTTGCCCTTGACCCCATGCCGCCACGCCACCTGTCGCCACACCAGCCCGGCCAGCATCGTCTCGGCGTCGCGTGGCTCCCTGTTCGCCACCGTCGAGCACCGCTTCGGACCCGTGAACCGCCTCGTCGAGCCGATCCAGTGGCTCACCGCCAACGGCAGTCCCCATATCGTCGATGAAACCCGGCGCTTCGCGCGCGACATCGGCCTCGTCCCGCGCGCGACCCCGCTCAGCTGCCCGCAGTCGAATGGCATGGCAGAGGCCTTCGTCCGCACCCTCAAGCGCGACTACGTCCGTGTGAACCCGACGCCTGACGCACGAACCGTCATCCAGCAACGCCCCGCCTGGCGGACGCACTACAACGAAGTCCACCCGCACAAGGCTCTGGGCTACCGCTCACCCCGCGAGTACATCAACCAAACCCGAAACGCCTCATCAGGCATTAAGGGGGCAACGACACTGGCCTATACCCGACCATTCAAGGCGCACCAAGTGTCGCCCATTTACAGACATTCGTTCAAAAAAAATCACAGTGTCGAGATATGCATCTCATGGCAACTTATCTGACAATCGAAGTAGACCCGACGGCATAGCAGGTCGCGGCTCACGTTCATGCCGGCTTGCCCGATCGATAAAATCGTGGTGGGAACGCTGCCTGTGATGGCCCTTTCGGATCGCGGAGTTCGTTTCGCAGCCCCGCATCAGCACTGAATGGGATGGCCATGCCGTGGCTTTGCTCGAGCAGAGCGAATAGCTTGCCACTCATCCGCTCGGCGAGATCCTCATGACCGGGGCTAGCAACCAGATTGTTCGTCTCGTGCGGGTCTTCAGCCAGATCGTATAGTTCGTCGATGTCCCAGATGCCGTGGAAATGCATATATTTGTACCGGTCCCCGCGCAGGGCATGGACGGTCGGAGTCTGGGGGAAATTCCGCTCCCAATAATATTCGTAGAGAAGTTCGTCTCGCCACGGTGCGTTCGCATCGCGCACCAGCGGCAGCGCGTTGGCCCCAGCCATGCCGTCCGGCGCGCGAAGCCCAGCGGCAGCGAGCAGCGTGGGGGCGATGTCGATATTGGCGACCACCTGTTCCACCACGCTGCCCCCCGGAAACAGCGCCGGGCAGCGCGCCAGCATCGGGATGCGCATCGATTCCTCATAGGCTGTGCGCTTGTCGATCAACCCATGCTCGCCGAACATGAAGCCATTGTCGCCGAGATAAAGGATCAGGGAGTCGTCCAACTCGCCGCGCTGTTCGAGCAGATCCATGATCCGCGCCAGACCTTCGTCGACCGCCAGCAATGTTTCCATATAACGCTTGTAATAGTCGCCGATGTCGAGCGTGCCGTGATAGGGATAGCCGACACCGTGCCAGCTGTTGCGCTGGTTCTCCACCCACATCGGCCGACCCGGCGCGTTCGGGACCATCGAGGCGGGATAGCGGAACGTCTCCCTGTCGTATCGCCCCTTGTGGCGCTCGGCGGGAATAAATTCGGAATGCACCGCCTTATGGGCCAGGTGCATCATCCACGGGCGGCCCGTCGGACGTTTGCCGATCCAGTCGATTGCGTAATCGGTCAGCTCGTCGGTGATATAGCCCTTTTGTGGCACGCGACGGCCATCGACGTTCAGGCCGTCGGCGCTCGGCAGATAGCTCCCCTGCCCCTTGAAGCTGACCCAATGGTCGAACCCGGGCTGCGGTCCATCGCCCTCGTCACCCATGTGCCATTTGCCGATGAACGCCGTGTCGTACCCGGCGGCCTGGAGATATTCGGGATAGAATACGAGGCCCGGCGGGATCGGATGGTTGTTGTCGACCACCTTGTGCTGATGGGCATACAAGCCGGTGAAGATCGACGCCCGGCTGGGCGAGCAGAGTGCGGTGGTGACGAACGCGTTGCGGAAATGCGTGCCCTCGCGCGCCAGCCGGTCGAGCGTCGGCGTGTCGCCGAAATCCTGTGCCTTCATGAAGCCCATCGCGTCGTACCGGTGGTCGTCGGTCAACACTACCAGGATGTTGCGCGGTCTGACGCCCGGCAGACGTGGCAGGCGGCGCGACCGGTGCGGCCCTGGCCCAGCACCCGCCGCCATCGAATAGAGGCCGAACGCTCCCCCGGTCCCGGCGAGCAGCACCCCGCGCCGCGTCGTGTCGCCCTTCATCAGAAGTCCTTCCGTAGCAGAAGGCCCGCATAACGCCGGTCGTCGCGCGGCACGAAGCGGACGGTCCCGCCAAAGGTGCCGTTGCTCAGGAAGCTGGCATAGGAGGTGTTGCCGATGTTCCTCACATAGGCGCGAAGCTGCCATCCATCGCCGGGCCGGATCAGCGCCACGCTGGCGTTCCAGATCGCAACGGCGGGCTGGATGGTGTTGGGCGTTTCGGCCAGCGAATATTGCACCTTGCTGCTGAACGAGACGTCGCTCTGGATCTCCATTGAAAGAGTGTCCGACAGCGCAAAGCGATAGGCGGCATTTTCGAACAGGCGCACGCGCGGCGCGAAGGGCAGCGGCTGGCCATTGATGTTGCAGCTGACCGGCGCACCAACCGGGCAGTTGAAGTTGCGGACGGTGGCATCGGTGAACGCCCCCGAGATATCGACGGCGAAGCCCCGGGCCGGTCGCAGCGTCACATCGACCTCGGCCCCGCGCGAGCGCACCGATCCGGCATTTATAAGCCGCGTCACCGGCGCACCGCCGACCGAGTCGGTGAAGTTCGCCTGATAACCGTCGAAATCGGTCGTATAGATCGCCAGTGCATAGCTGAGCGCGCGGTTGGCGCTGCTGCCCTTGATCCCGGCCTCGTACGAGTTGGACGTCTCCGGGTTCAGCGGCACTTCGTCCAGCAGCGTCGTCGCATTGAGCGAGCGCATGTTGAAATAGACATTGTAGGCCGGGCCCTTATAGCCGCGCGAATAGGTGAAATACGTCTGGGCATGGTCGCCCAGATCGAGTTGGAGCCCGAGGCGATAGCTGTCGCCGCGCGCATCGGTGCGGCCCGTCGCCTTGTGATAGGCGCGAATGCCGGGCCGGTCGAGCGACGCCGCCCCACTGTTCGTCGGGTCGTTGGTCGATGTCCGGACATGGTAGAAGTCGAGCGTGTCCCATGTCGAGCGATAGCCCGCGATACCCCGGAAATGCGGGGTGAAATTGATGTTGGCCTCTCCAAACAGCGCGTAATTATGGTTGGTGATGCCGTAATTGGCGACGCCTGTGGTGCTGGTCGGGGTCGTGCCCGACAGCGTGGTCAGCGCCCGCTGATAGCGTTCGTCGGTTCGCGCGCGCAGATAATAGGCGCCCAGCACATAATCGATCAGTCCGCCCTTGGGTGACGTCAGGCGCAGCTCTTGCGAAAATTGGCGGCTATTGACGGTGCCGTCGTCCACGCCCGAGGGAAAAGCGGTCGTTAGTCGGGCGAGGCCGTCATAATCCTGTCGCTGCTGGTTCAACCATTGCCGCCAGGCGGTGATCGCCGTGACGTGATACTCGCCTAGCGTGAGGTCGCCGGTCAGCGATCCGCCATAATTCTCGTCGCGGACATTGGTGTCGATATCGGTTGCCAGCCGCCGGCTGGACGGCGACGGGACGATCCCCTGCGCCGCCAGGGCGGCGGCCAGCGCGGCGGAGTCGGTGATCGCATTTGTCGGATAAGCGATCTGCCGCGTCGAGCTATAGACCGACGCCACGGTCTCGCGCGTGTTGAGATAGTCACCGATGGCCGTGATCTTCAGCGCCTCGAACGGCGTCACGACCAGCTTGCCGCGTGCCCCGTATCGGCGCGAGCCGTTGGCGTCATGCCCCGTCGCTACATTGCGCAAATTGCCGCCGAAATCGCTGTAGAGACCGCCGATCAACGCCTGGATCTTGCCCGGCACGATCGCGCCCGAGATCCCGGCCTTGATGCGGTATTCCTGATCGGTCGTCGCCCCGGCCTCACCAAAGGCCTGGAATTCGTCGGTGGGGTTGCGCGTGACGATATTGACCACGCCCGCCGATGCGTTCTTCCCGAACAGCGTACCCTGCGGCCCGCGCAGCACCTCGATCCGCTCCACCTCACCCAGGTCGAGCGTCGACTGGCCCGGACGGGTCAGCACCACGCCGTCGAGCACCGTCGACACCGAGGGCTCGACGCCAGGCGAGGTCGTGATCGTACCGATGCCGCGGATGAAGACGGTGCGATCCTTGTTCGATGCGCCGCTGCGGAAGCCGACCGACGGGATCGACGCGGCGATCCGTTCGAGATTGTTGAGTTGCCGCTCCGCCAGGGCACCGCCCTCCAGCGCGGTGATCGCAATCGGCACCTGTTGCAGCGTCTCGTTGCGATAGCGTGCGGTGACGACCACTTCGCCGTCGGCAGGCTTAATTTCGGACTTTGCGGCAGGCGCATCCTGCGCCGTGGCGGACGTGGCGATTAGCGTAAAGGCGGTGCCGACGAGCAGCACGGACAGGCGGCGATCGATCATCTGGTCCCCTTTTCAGATCGACTCGAAGGTTAATACCCACCTATCGACTAGGGAATAAAGAAGGACCTTGCCGGTCCGCAGCCTGCCTTTAGCGCATGACATCGATCGGCTTCAGCCGGGGCAGCAGCAACTGCACCCACCCGAGCGCCGCCAGATAGGCGACCGCCGCGAAGAGAAGCAGCGGTAGATAGCCAAGCCCCGCCGCCAAGGTCAGCCCGGCAATCTTGGCGATCGCCACCCCACCCATATTGCCGCAAAACGAACCGAACGCCGTCACCTGACCGACCCGATGTTGGGGCACGATATCGGCGATCATCGCGAAGATGTTGGTCGAGAAGGCTTGATGCCCTGCCAGTGCCAGCGCCATCAGCGACACTGCGACCGGATAGCTGTGCGTCAGCAGCGCCAGCGGGATCGGGACAACGGCCAGTGCGCCGCCAAGCAGCACGGCCTTGCGCGCCGCATTCACCGACCAGCCACGCCCGAGCAGCCGAGTTGGCACCGCCCCGCCGACCAGCGAGCCGATAGCCGCACCGCCATAGGCCAGCGCCAGCGGCACGCCGAGCGCGACGCCCGACAGCCCGAACTGTCGATGGAAGAAGTCGGGCAGCCAAAAGAGCAACAGCCACCAGGTCGCATCGGACAACAGCTTGGCCCCTGCCACCGCCCAGGTCCGCCGGTCGCGCAGCAGCGGTGCGTCGGGCAGCGGCGGAGCGGTGTCGGCCAGCTTGGGCGCGGCAAAGACGATGCCCCGCGCCGCCATCAGCCACGCCAGGGCCCAGCCCAGCCCGACCAGCCCGACCGCAATGAAAGTGCCCCGCCAGCCGAAGGTCAGGCCCAGAACCGGAATGGCCAGCGGCGCCAGGATCGCGCCCAGGCTGTTGGCGGCATTGGCCGCGCCGAACCCAGCGGACCGCCAGCGCGGCGGAAGGACCGCCGTTACCGTCTTGATCCCCGCGGGCGTGCCCATGGACTCGGTCGCGCCTAGGGCGACACGCACCGCGATGAACGCGCCCATCGACCGTGCCCAGCCGTGAAGCAGCGCCGCGACGCTCCATGCCGTCACTCCGATGGGATTGGCCCAGCGGACGCCCAGCCGATCCACGATCCAGCCGCTGAACAGGAAACCGACCGCCGCGCCGCCCTGAAACCAGGCGGCCAGCGTGCCGTAATCATTGTCGCTCCAGCCTAGATCGGCCGCGATCACCGGCTTCAGTACCGCGATGACCTGCCGGTCGACGAGGTTCAGCACACCGGCGGTGATGACCAACGCAAATAACAGTCCGCGATGCCGCGCGCTTAAGTCCCCGACCTGTCTCATGGTCCTATCATGGCTAGGCGCAGGGGATGGCGGCGAGACAGTTTCTCTATCGCGCCGCCAAGCGGCCTGCCAAGCGGGTCACAGTATCAGCGGTGCGTGGTCGATCCGCGGCAGGACATGGCGGGCGAACAGATCGGCCTCCGCCACGTGCGGATAGCCCGACAGGATGAACGCATCGATGCCCGCTTCGCGATAGGCCTGCAGCTTGGCGATAACCTGATCGGGATCGCCGACGATCGCCGCGCCGCAACCCGACCGCGCCCGGCCGATGCCGGTCCACAGATTGGCCTCGACATAGCCGTCGTCGCTGCCTTCGCGCAGTTCGGCCTGGCGCCGGACACCCGCCGATTGCGAGTCCAGCGAGCGCGAACGGATCGCCGCCCCCGCCGCGTCGTCCAGCTTCGAGAGCAGCCGGTCGGCGGCGACCCGCGCTTCCGCCTCGGTCTCGCGGACCACGACATGGACACGGTATCCAAAGCGCAGGGTCCGGCCGCGCCGGGTGGCCCGTGCGCGAAGGTCGGCAACGATGCCGCGCACCCCCTCCATCGTGTCCGGCCACATCAGATAGACGTCCGCGCCCTCGGCCGCCGCCTCGCGGGCAGCCTCCGACAGCCCGCCGAAATAGAAGGGCGGGCAGCGCTCCGAGACAGTCGTCACACGGGGCGGGTCGAGCTTCAGCTTCCAGAATTCGCCATCGTGATCGAGCGACTTTCCGTCTAGCAGCGTGCGCAGGATGTGCATCGCCTCGACCGTGCGGGCATAGCGGGGGCCGCTGTCCAGCGCCTCGCCGGGCAGGTCGCTGGAGATGATGTTAATGGTCAGCCGCCCGCCCAGCATCCGGTCGATCGTGGCGATCTGGCGCGCCAGTTGCGGCGGCCAGCTTTCACCGATCCGCACCGCCATCAGCAGCCGCATCCGCCGGAGCAGCGGCGCGATCCCGGCGGCGAAGGCCGTGGTATCGATGCCCAGCGCATAGCCAGAGGGCAGCAGGCAATTGTCATAGCCCGCCGTCTCCGCCTGCAATACGATGTCGCGGCAATGTTCCCAGCTGGAGCGGAGCGCCGGATCGGGGACGCCCAGAAACTCGTAATCGTCATCGCACAGCGCCGAGAACCAGCTGATCTCGCAAGGGCCAAGCGTCTCGGTCATGGCAGGCGCTCCCCCATGCCCGCCTGGAGCACGGCATACCATTCGGCGCGGGTCCACTCGACGCGGTACACGTCCGCCGCTGCGCGAATGCGGTCGGGATTTTGCGATCCGATGATCGGGATGATCCGCGCCGGATGCGCCATTACCCAGGCCAACGCTGCCGCAGCAGCATCGACGCCCCAACGCTGGCCATGCTCGGCCAGCAGCGCTCCTGCCGGATGACCCTCGGCGACCAGCCGCCCGCCCGCCAGCGGCGACCAGGCAAGCACCGCCATGTCGCGCGCTATCGCCTGATCCAGCGTCCCGTCGAACAGTGGCGCCGAATGCAGTGGCGAGAATTCGGGCTGGGTGGTGAGGATCGGCAGGCCCAGAAAGGCGGACAGCGCATCGAGTTCGGCAGGGCTGTGGTTCGACACGCCGATCCCGGCGACCTTGCCCATCTCGACCATGCGGGTCAGCGCGGTGGCGACCTCCTGCGGATGGCTCAGGAAATCGCGGCGGTGGATTTGGTACAGCTCGACCCGAGCGACCCCCATACGTGCGAGCGATGCGTCCAGCGCCCCGGCCAGATACGTCGCGCTGGAGTCATAGGGAAAGCCCGGCCGGATACCCCCCTTGGTCGCGATCACCATCCGCTCACGCAATTCCGGCGCATCGGCGAGCACCCGGCCCAGCAACGCCTCGGACGATCCGAACCCACCATCATCGACGCCGTAGATATCGGCCGTGTCGAACAGGGTGATCCCGGCATCCAGCGCTGCCTCGACGCGGGCACGCGCCGCGGAGACATCGTCACCGGCAAAACGCCACATGCCCCAAGCTATTGGGGACACAAGGATTGCACTCTTGCCGAGCGGCCGTGCTTCAAGGGAAAGGCGGATCGTCGTCATCGGGCGTCGGAATGGCATAGGGACACGGGCAATGGTAGCCGCAATCCGATACGGGATCGTTGGAACGGGCATGATGGGCGTCGAGCATCTGCGCAACATCGCGCTAGTGCCGGGGGCGCAAATCGTGGCGATCGCCGACCCTGTGCCGCAGTCGCTCGGCTGGGCACGCGAGGCGCTGGGGATGGCGGCGGCGGGCGTCACCGCCTATGACAGCGTCGAGGCCTTCGCCCGCGACGCGCGCGTCGACGCGATCGTGATCGCCTCCCCCAACCACAGCCACCGCGCGGTCCTGGAGCCGCTGTTCGACATGGATGCGGCGATCCTGTGCGAAAAGCCGCTTGCGACCACCATGGCCGATGCCCGATGGATCGTTGAGCGTAGCGCCAACCATGCCCAGCCGTTCTGGACCGGCATGGAATATCGCTTCATGCCCCCCGCCGCCGCCTTCGTCGACGCCATCCATAGCGGACGTGTGGGCCGGTTGCGGATGCTTTCGATCCGTGAGCACCGCTTCCCCTTCCTGCCCAAGGTCCGCGACTGGAACCGCTTCGCGGCCAATACCGGCGGCACGATGGTCGAGAAATGCTGCCACTTCTTCGATCTGATGCGGCTGATCATTCAAGCCGAGCCGGTGCGCGTCTATTGCTCGGGCGCGATGGACGTGAATCATCTCAATGAACGTTATGACGGCCGTACACCCGACATCATTGACAACAGCTTCACTACCATCGATTTCGCCAACGGCGTGCGCGCTATGCTCGACCTGTCGATGTTCGCGGACGGGGCGGAGCATCAGGAGGAAATGAGCGCAACCGGCGAAACCGCTCGCCTCGATGTCCTGATCCCGCCCGGCGAACTGGTGTATAGCCCGCGCGTTGGCTTCGGCGGGGAAAAGCGCGTCGAGCGGACCCGCATCGCGATCGACCCGATGGCCCATGCCGCAGGCAGCCATGAGGGCGCAACCTATTACCAGCACCTCGCCTTTGCCGACGCGGTGCGCGGCGACGGCCCCGTTCAGGTGTCCGCCGAGGACGGCCTTCGCGCGGTGGCGATGGGCGTCGCGGCGGAAATCAGTGCCCGCGAACACCGCGTGGTCGAAATGCGTGAGGTCGAGGAGATAGTATAGCGTCGTGGCCTCGACGTGCTTGGCCGCTTACCCTGCCCCGGCAGACTGCGGACGGGCGTCGGCCGAACCACTACGCCGCTGTCGGCCACCTCGGACACAGGCGTATCGCGCTCCGTTTCCAGTTCCTCCAGCGCCAGTTCAAGCTGCTCAATCTCGCGGCCGAGCTTCTCGGACGAGGCGCCGAACTGCATCCGTCGCAGTCGAGCGATCTGTCCGCGCAGGGTAGCAATGAGCAGGTCGCGGGCGGCGAGCGCGGCATTGGCCCGGGCGAGCGAGGCCTGCAGCGCGCGATCCGCGCGGCGGCATCAGCAGAGGAAACCGGCGCTTCCGACACCCCGCTTCCATAGCAGATGCAGGTCGGGGAGCGAGAGAAAGTATCGCAAAACCGCCGTTCTCACCCCGCCAGCGTCGGCGTGAACGTCCGCTCGGGGCGTCGCCAGTCGATCCCCTCCAGCAGCATCGACAATCGTGCCGGCGTCAGCGTTATCGTGCCGGTCGCGGTTACCGGCCAGACAAAACGACCACGGTCCCGGCGCTTGGAAAACAGGCACAGCCCCTGCCCATCGAACCACAGCGGTTTGACCAGATGACCGCGCTTACCGCGGAACGCGAACAGCGCGCTGGAATGCGGGGTCTGCGCCAGCACCTGCTGCACCAGCACTGCCAGGCCATCGAACCCCTTGCGCATGTCGGTCACGCCGCACGCCAGGAACACCCGCGTCGATAGCGGCACCGGGCTCACCGCAGCACCGACAGCACCCGTGCCAGTGCGCCCGCATCCACATGAGCATCGACGCTCGCCCGCACGCCACCCGGCAGTTCGATATGGATGAGCCCCGGGGAACAGGTCGCCATCTGCGGTGCTGGCGGGTGCGGCTCAGCAACCTTTACCTCGGCGAACACCGGCAACGAAGGCACGACGCCCGCCAGCTTGCCCTCACGCAGCTGCTTGCGCCACGTGTAGATCAGGCTGCTCGACACCTCACGTCGCGCGATGACATCGCAAACCCGCACACCATCGCCCTCGTCAAAGACGATACGCATCCCCGCTGCCGAAGATGCCACAAGGCGGCCTGCTGAACACGCTTACGATTGAACGAAAACCGCTCCAGCGTGGTGTCATTGGTGGCGTATGCGACAAACGCCGACGCCGCCTGTGAGGGCGGCGTATTGGGTTTTATGGTGGTGGTTGCGGGGGCAGGATTTGAACCTGCGGCCTTCAGGTTATGAGCCTGACGAGCTACCGGGCTGCTCCACCCCGCGGTGAACCTGGAGAGGGGGACATGTGTGAATGAGTTTTTATATTCGCGGACTGTAATGCCTGGCGGCGCCCTACTCTTCCACTGCTTGAGCAGTAGTACCATTGGCGCAGTCGGGTTTCACGGCCGAGTTCGGGATGGGATCGGGTGGGACACCGACGCT
>Ga0308171_1001816_pt1 | contig 26021 bp, 18 predicted proteins | sample PhyGR1_FD_202135 | JGI IMG/M metagenome (GOLD analysis project Ga0308171, IMG submission 202135) | Phyllosphere microbial communities from UC Gill Tract Community Farm, Albany, California, United States - DLSLSG.R1 | ecosystem: Host-associated > Plants > Phyllosphere > Unclassified | place: USA...
CCCGGGCCGCCGCCGCCGTGCGGGATGCAGAAGGTCTTGTGCAGGTTCAGGTGCGACACGTCCGAGCCCCACTTGCCGGGCTTGGCCACGCCGACCAGGGCGTTCATGTTGGCGCCGTCGGTGTACACCTGGCCGCCGTGCTGGTGCACGATCTCGCAGATCTCCACCACCTCTTCCTCGAACACGCCGTGCGTGGACGGGTAGGTGATCATCAGCGCGGCCAAGCGGTCGCTGTACTTCTCCGCGTTGACGCGGATGTCGTCCAGGTCCACGTTGCCGTTGGCGTCGGTCTTGGTCACCACGACCTTCATGCCGCACATCTGGGCCGAGGCCGGGTTGGTGCCGTGCGCCGAATCCGGGATCAGGCAGACATCGCGATGGCCTTCGCCGCGCGAGCGGTGGTAGGCGCGGATCGCCAGCAGGCCGGCGTACTCGCCCTGCGCGCCGGAGTTCGGCTGCAGGCTGACCGCGTCGTAGCCGGTGCATTCCACCAGCATCGCTTCCAGGCCGTCGATCAGTTCCTTGTAGCCGGTGGCCTGGTCGGCCGGGGCCAGCGGATGGATGTTGGCGAACTCCGGCCAGGTCACCGGGATCATCTCGGCGGTGGCGTTGAGCTTCATGGTGCAGCTGCCCAGCGGGATCATGGTGCGATCCATGGCCAGGTCCTTGTCCGCCAGCGAACGCAGGTACCGCAGCAGTTCGTGTTCGCTGTGGTGGGTGTTGAACACCGGGTGGGTCAGGAAGGCGCTGGTGCGCAACAGGCCGGCCGGCAGCGCATCGGCGGTGGCCGCATCCAGCGCATCCACGTCGACCGTGGCACCGAACAGCTGGCCGAGCGCGACGATGTCGGCGCGGGTGGCGGTTTCATCCAGGCTGATGCCGACCGCATCGCTGTCGATCGCGCGCAGGTTGATGCGCGCCGCGGCGGCCTTGGCGTGGATCGCCTTGGCGTCGACGTCCTTGACGTGCAGGGTGTCGAAGAAGTGCTCGCCCACGTTGACGCCGGCGCCACGCAGCGCGGCGGCCAGGATCGCGGCCAGGCGATGGGTGCGGCGGGCGATGCGGGTCAGGCCGTCCGGGCCGTGGTAGACGGCGTACATCGAGGCCATCACCGCCAGCAGCACCTGCGCGGTACAGATGTTGGAGGTCGCCTTCTCGCGGCGGATGTGCTGCTCGCGGGTCTGCAGGGTCAGGCGGTAGGCGGCGTTGCCCTGCGCATCGACCGAAACGCCGATCAGGCGGCCCGGCATCGAGCGCTTGTAGGCGTCGCGGCAGGCCATGAAGGCCGCATGCGGGCCGCCGAAACCGAACGGCACGCCGAACCGCTGCGAGTTGCCGACCACGATGTCCGCGCCCCACTCGCCGGGGGCGGCGATCAGGGTCAGCGCAAGCAGATCGGTCGCCACCGCGACCAGGCCGCCACGCGCGTGCACGGCATCGGCCAGCGCCTTGTAATCGCCGATATGGCCAAAAGTATCCGGGTACTGCAGCAGCACGCCGTAGGCTTCGGCTTCCATCGCCTCGGCCGGGGTGCCCACGCGCAGCACGATGCCCATCGGCTCGGCGCGCGTGCGCAGCAGTTCCAGCGTCTGCGGGTGCACCGCGTCGTGCACGAAGAAGGTGTCGGACTTGGACTTGGCCGAGCGCTTGGCCAGCGTCATCGCTTCGGCCGCGGCGGTGGCTTCATCGAGCAGCGAGGCGTTGGCGATCTCCATGCCGGTCAGGTCCGCGCACAGCGTCTGGAAGTTGATCAGCGCTTCCATGCGGCCCTGCGAAATCTCGGCCTGGTACGGGGTGTAGGCGGTGTACCACGCCGGGTTTTCCAGCACGTTGCGCAGGATGACGTTCGGGGTCAGCGTGCCGTAGTAGCCCTGGCCGATGAAGGTGCGGAACACCTGGTTCTTGTCGGCGATGGCGCGGATCTTGGCCAGTGCCTGCACTTCGGTCAGCGACTCGGGCAGGTCCAGCGGCGCCGGCGACTTGATCCCGGCCGGGACGATCGCATCGGTCAGCGCGTCCAGCGAGGCGTGGCCGACCACGTCGAGCATCTGCGCGATTTCGGCGTCGTTGGGGCCGATGTGGCGTTCGACGAACGCGTGGCTGTGTTCAAGCTCGCGCAGGGAGGGGGTGTTCTGGGACATGGCTGGCATCCGGAAGAGAGGGCACGCACGTTCGGAAGGCGGCCGGGGCCAGGGCGCGTCGCGGGCGACAGCGATCCACCGGACCTTGCGGTCTTCCTGGGTGCCCCTCTGTCCTTTTGCCTGAGAGTTTAAAAGCGCGCATCTGCGTGCTTCGTGCCCCTTCGGCGCCGGCAATGGGCCGGTCTCTCCAGAGTTTTGGTACGGGTGGTATCGGGCCTGAGCGATTACGGGCGTTGCGCCTTCGGCAGCGGGTGTCCGCTTCTCCCACCATGTAGCGGGGCGATTATAGCCCAGCGCTTTCACTCGCTGGGCCTTTCCAGCACCTGAATACGGGGGCGCACGGACCCCGGAAACCGCGCCTGGCCATGGTGCCGGGGGCGGCAAAGGCCTATGATCACCGGATCCTCGTATTCATCTGGCGCCGCCCGTTCCGGGCCAGGCGCCCGCCGTGCAGTGCGCATGGCCGCTGACGGAAGCCCGCATGACGCCCGCCTCACCTTCGACCCGCCGCCTGGCCCTGCTGCTCGCAGGCCTGGCGATGTTCGGTCCGTTCTCGATCGACACCATTTTCCCGGCCTTCCTGCTGCTGGGCGAACGCATGCAGGTGGACCAGGTCGCGGTGCAGCAGACCATCAGTGTCTACCTGCTGTTCTACGGGCTGATGAGCCTGGCGCACGGGCCGCTGTCGGACGCGTTCGGCCGCAAGCGGGTGATCATCGGCGGGCTGGTGCTGTTCATCGGCGCCTCGATCGGGTGTGCGCTGTCGCGCGACATGACCACGCTGCTGGTGTTCCGCGCGCTGCAGGGCGTCACCGCGGGCGTGGGCGTGATCGTCGGCCGCGCGGTGATCCGCGATCTGTACCACGGTGCCGATGCGCAGCGCCTGATGAGCCAGGTCTCGATGATCTTCGGCGTGGCCCCGGCGATCGCGCCGATCATCGGGGGCTGGATCCTGCTCGGCGGCGGCGACTGGCCGCTGATCTTCTGGTTCCTGGTGCTGTTCGGCGTGGTCCTGCTGCTGGCCACGGGCAAGTGGCTGCCGGAAACCCATCCCGCCGAAGCGCGCACGCCGTTGTCGATGCGTGAGCTGCTGCGCAGCTATGCGCGCATGGGCTCCAACGCGCGCCTGCTTCGGCTGTCGGCCGCCGGTGCGCTGAATTTCTCGGGGATTTTCCTGTACATCGCCTCGGCGCCGGTGCTGGTGATGCAGCATCTCAAGCTGGGCGAGGGCGGCTTTGCCTGGCTGTTCATTCCGACCATCGGCGGCATGACGATGGGCTCGTTCCTGTCCGGGCGGATGGCCGGGCGGATCCTGCCGCAGCGGCAGATCGCGATCGGGTTCGGCCTGTGCGCGCTGTCGGCCGTGCTCAACATCACCTACGTGCTCTCGGTGCAGCAGATCGCGCTGCCTTGGGCGGTGATGCCGATCTTCCTCGGCGGCGTGGGCATGGCGCTGATCTTCCCGGTGCTGGCGCTGGCGGTGCTGGACATGTATCCGCACCAGCGCGGCCTGGCTTCTTCGATGCAGATGTTCATCCAGCTGATGATCAACACCGTCGTGGCCGGGGTGGTCTCGCCGATGCTCAGCAGCAGCCCGGTGCACCTGGCGCTGGGCTACATGGGCTTCTTCGCGCTGGGCGGCTCGTTCTGGTACTGGGAACGGTCGTGCGAGCGCCGCCGCGCCGTGCTGACGCCGATCGAGTAAGCCCGGCACGCAGCGGGCTCATCAGGGCCCGTGCGGTATCCTTTGCCCTTTGATGCAGTCCGGAAGCCCCTGATGTCGACCACCTCCAAACTGCGCCGCGACATCCGCCGGCGCCGTGAAACCCAGGCCGCCAACCGCGAGCAGGCCGCCACCCCGCCGGTCGAGCCGCATGCCGAACTGCGCGACCAGCAGCGCACGCTGCTGGCCGGCGTGGTGCGCCGCGATGGCGAGTGGGTGCTGGGCATGGATGGCCGCATCGCGGGCCAGACCACCAGCGCGGCGCGGGTGCTGGCCTTGATCATGCAGGCCGCCGAACTGCACGAGCGGCAGGGCACGCCCGTCCGCCTGGTGTACTCCGATGCACTCAAGGATGCCGCGCACGCCGAGGCCAAGGCCGATGGCATGGATTTCGAGCAGTTCAAGACCGAGCTGGCGGCGGCGTTGAAGCCGAAGTCGTAAGCCTGCGCCACACGCGGCTGCGCGTCCCACCGGTTCGCCCGCAGGGCACCGCGCCCTGAAAGAAAAAACCGGCCTTGCGGCCGGTTTTTTCGTTGCGTGCTGCCGCCGGTTACGGTGCCGCGGGCGTGGCCGGGGCGGCCGGCGCGGCGGCGGACGCCGCAGGCGCCTTCCAGCCACACATCTGGCCCTGGTTCTGCTGCTTGAGCCACTCGTTGACCGGGGTGAAGTACTCGATCATCGGGCCGGCATCGAGCTTCTCGCCGCCGGTGATCTCCTTCAGGGTGGCCTGCCACGGCTGGCTGGCGCCCTTGCTCAGCATCGCCCAGAACTTCTGGCCGGCTTCCTTGTTGCCGTAGAAGCTGCACTGGTGCAGCGGGCCCTTGTAGCCGGAGGCATCGCACAGGCCCTTGTAGAACTGGAACTGCAGGATGCGCGCCAGGAAGTAGCGCGTGTACGGCGTGTTGCCCGGCACGTGGTACTTGGCGCCCGGATCGAAGAACTCCTCACCGCGCGCGCTGGCCGGGGCCACGCCCTGGTACTTGGCCTTCAGGTCCCACCACGCCTGGTTGTAGTGGTCCGGCGTGATCGAGCCGTCGAACACGCCCCAGCGCCAGCGGTCGATCATCAGGCCGAACGGCAGGAACGACACGCCGCTCAGGGCCATGCGCATCTGCGCGTTGATGGTGGCTTCGCGGCTTTCCTGGGGCTTGTCCACCAGGCCGATCGAGTTGAGGTACTGCGGGGTCATCGCCAGCACGATGGTGTCGCCGATCGCTTCGTGGAAGCCATCGTTGGCACCGCCCTGGAACAACGGCGGCAACGGGTTGTAGGCCAGGTCGTAATAGATGTGGCCCAGCTCGTGGTAGATCGTGGTGAAGTTTTCTTCGTTGGGCTTGATGCACATCTTGGTGCGCACATCGCCATCCATGTTCATGTCCCACGCGCTGGCGTGGCAGACCACGTCGCGGTCCAGCGGCTTGATGAACTGGGTCTTGTCCCAGTACGACTTCGGCAGCGCCGGCATCCCGAGCGAGACATAGAAGTCCTGCGCGCGCTCGGTCATCTGCTTGGCGGTGCGCAGCTCGGCCTCACGCTGCGCCTTGTACTGCGCTTCCACGTTGGCGCCGGCGCCGGCCTTGGCCAGCGCGCCGCTGAGGTTGGTCTGGTACTGCTTTTCCAGTGCGGCGGTGATGTCCAGGCTGCCCGCGCCCGGGTACGGCTCCAGCTGGTCCCACAGGTTCGACCAGTCCTGCTGCCACATGTTGCCCAGCAGGTGCGCGGCGATCAGGCCGCCTTCGGTCTCGGCCTTGTCCTTGCCGTAGGTGGTATCGAGCTTGGTCCGCGCGTAGCAGTGCAGCTGCTCGTACATGGGCTTGACCTGTTCCCACAGGCGATCGGTTTCCGGGCCGATCTGTTCGGCCGGCATGTCATAGCCGCTGCGCCACATCTGGCCGGCATCGGCGAAGCCCATTTCCTTGGCGCCTTCGTTGACCAGGCCGACGAAGCGCTGGTAATCGGCACGCATCGGCTTGGTGGTGCCGTGCCAGCCCTGCCACGCATCCAGCTGTGCGTCGTAGTCGCGGCTGCGCGCCAGCACCTGTTCCAGTTCACCGAGCTGGCGGCAGCTCTGCGGGTTGGCCGCATCGGTGCAGTACTTGCCCGACCCGTAGGCGCCTTCCATGCGGCTGGCGATCTGGGTCAGCTCGGAGAGCTTGGCCGGGTCGCGCGGGGCGGGCATGGAGGTCATCAGCTTGAGCAGATGGATCTGGCGCTTGGTGTCTTCGGTCATCGGCTGGCCGTCGTACTGGCCGGCCTGGGTGATCCAGCCGTTGAGGATGGTCAGCCAGCGCTCGTTGGCCTTGGCCGCCACGCGCTCGGAATCGTCATTGATGTAGGTCGAGGACAGCCACTGCGACGAGGTCATTTCCGGGTACAGGGCCTTGTACTCGGCGTTGACGCGGGCGATGAACTGGTCCGCGGTCTCCTTCGACGCGGTGCTGGTCGAGGCCGGCGCATCGGCCGGGGACGGTTCCTTCTGGCAGGCCGCCAGCGTCAGTGCGGCAGCACTGACTGCCAGGGCCAGCAGGAGCGGGCGGTGGTTCACGGGCACATCCTTGGGTGGTGACAGACCGGCGAAGGCTAGTGAAGCGCCGGGCGCTCCGCAAGGGGCAGGGCAGCACGGGGCCGGTCGGTGCGCATGGAAACCGCCTTGTCATCCCTCGCATGCGGCGAACAGATCCCGGTCGCGCTCATACACCGACGTCCTGACCTGCATCAGTCCGAGTACCGAGGGGAACAGAGTGTCGTGGTCGGTGTACTTGCCCGCGCGCTCGCGCACGCAGGCCAGGTTGAGCCCGCGGTGGGCCGCGAAGGACGGCGAGAACCACATCGTCATCGGTACGCGAGTCTGTTCCTGCGGCGCGATCGCATAGGGCACGCCATGCAGGTACAGGCCTTTCTCGCCCAGCGATTCGCCGTGATCGGACAGGTAGATCATCGCCGTATCGTAGTCGTCCATGCCCTTCAGTGTGCCGATCGTGCGCGAAAGCAGGTGATCGGTGTACAGCAGCGCGTTGTCGTAACTGTTGGTGATCTGCGCGCGGCTGCATTTGCCCAGGTCCGGCGTGTCGCAGGTGGGGGTGAAGCGGCGGAAGCGCGCCGGGTAGCGTTCGAAATAACTCGGGCCGTGGTTGCCCAGTTGATGCAGCACGACCACGCGGTCGCCCGGCCTGGCGCGTACCTGGGTGGCCAGATCGTCGATCAGGATCTCATCCATGCAGCGCCCGTTGGCGCACAGGCCCGGGTGCCTGGCGTCGTCCAGTGCCTGCATGTCCAGGCCCTCGCACACGCCCTTGCAACCGGACTGGTTGTCGCGCCACAGCGTGGCGATGCCGGCGTGGTCCAGCACGTGCAGCAGGGACTGGTGCGCGCGGATCTTCGTTTCGTCGTAGTCGTGGCGCCCGTAAGGCGAGAACAGGCACGGCAGGGAGACCTCGGTACTGGTGCCGCACGAATGCATGTCCGGGAAGTTGATCACCCCCGCCTGGGCCAGCTCCGGCGTGGTCTGCCTGGCATAGCCGTTGAGGCCCCAGTTCTGCGCGCGTGCGGTCTCGCCCATGACGATCACCAGCAGGCGCGGACGGCTGCCGGCGGCGCGCGGGGTCGCTTTGGCATCCATGCCGATCGGCAGCTTGGGCGCACGCTGGATCGGATTGTCACCGCGCAGTGCCTTGGGCAGGCCGAGCAGAAAGTTGCCGGGCGTGGCCAGGTAACGGACCTCGCGCTGGTTGCGCATCAGCGACGACATCTCCTGGAAGGACAGCATCGCCCCGCCGAGGGCGACCAGGGCAGACAGCAGCAAAAACACGATGCGCCACAGCAGCGCCCGGCCCAGCGAGCGCCGGCGCAGCTGCACGCGCCACAGCAGCAGCATCGGGGCCACGGCCAACAGCAGCAGCGGCAGGATCAGGGTGGGCGTGATCAGCTCGCCGCTTTCCTTGTGGTCGGTGGCCAGCACGTTGCGCAGCATGTCCGCATCCAGATAGATGTGGTAACTGCTCATGTAGTGCGCGGCCAGCGCGGTGCCGATCAACAGCAGGCTCAGCACCCCCTTGGCATTCCACCGCCAGACCAGCAGCCCCATGAGCAGGTTGTGCGCGCCGACCAGGAACAGCAACAGCGAGAGCGCGAAGCCGATGCTGCCCGGGTGGGTGGCCATCGCGCTGTGCCAGAACAGGCCATTGCAGGCCACCGCGAAGAACACGCTGGTGAGCAGGATCAGCGTTTCGGTGGTGCACTGCGGCCGCCAGGCGCGCAGCGCGGCCAGCGCGGGCAAGCGCGGGGTACGCGGCAGGGTCGCGCTCATGCCGCGTCTGCCTGCGCACGGACGGGCACCGTGCTGCGCTCACGCCGGCGGAGGCGTTCCACCGGCAGGTACAGGCCCAGCGAGACCGCCCAGCAGGTGGCCAGGGTCCACAGGTCATGCGAAAGGAAATGCGCGCCGCGCAGTTGCTGCGAGAACCCGAACACGCCGCCGACGACCAGGCCGAGCGCCAGGCCGCGCCAGCGCCACGCCGGGCGCATCATCAGCGCAACGAAGTACAGGCTGATCCAGGCAAAGCCCGCGCTGGAATGCCCGCCGGGGAAGCACACGCCGCGCGGCATGCCCGGTGGGCGGCTGGCAAACAGGCCGATGAACGCACGGGTGCCGCCGTAGCGGGACAGGTCCCACGGGCAATCCATGTTGGTCCAGGACTTGAGCAGCGAGACCGCCCCCGTCCCCAGCGCAACGGCCACCACCAGATACAGCAGCGGCCAGCGCCACGCGGCGGCCCGTTCACTGCGCCAGGCGTGGACGCACAGCAGGATCGCGACCAGCGCCGCTGCACTGCTGGCCCACTTGCCGGCCTGGTGGATCACGTGCGCGGTGAGCCAGGCGTTCTGCAGTGCCCACTGCTGGCCTTCCAGCCGGTACAGATGGTCCGCCAGCCACTGATCGCCGCCGGCACCCATCAGCAGTGCGCTGGCCAGCAGCGTCAGCGCCAGCGGAATCCAGAGATGATCGCGGTAGAAGCGCGGCGTCGCCGTGGCAGCCGGTGCAGAGGAAAAAGCAACAGTGAACGCTGGGAGCATGGGCGACGGGGCCGGCGGGAGATTCCGGCGCCATGGTCGTCAGCGGGGTGTCGGAGAGCGGTCGGAGCGATGTTGCCCACCGGTTAAGCGCACCCCATCGTTCAGTCTTCCTCGTCCTGCCCACTGTCGGTGGCGGTCACTGCGGCATGGCAGTCCGCGCGCCACGCGGTACCCGGCACCAGCAGCCACCGGTTGCGGTTGGCGCTCCCGATCCCGATCACCGCGGAGGGGTCCACGCACGGGCTGATCGCCTCGTCCAGTACCAGCAGCCACCGTTGGCGCGGGGCCTGCGCCAACCACGGACCCGCCGCCTGCCATTGCTGCGCCCACGGTGTCTTGAAGCCGAAATCGGTGACGCGGCGGTCGGCCTGCAGCAGGTTCTGCTCGCGCCAGGCCACCACGCCCAGTTCGGCATCCGGCCCGATCCGCGCGCCCACCTGCTGCATCACGGCCGAGGCCGAACTGTACGGATCCAGCGTGGGCATCACCACCCAGCCATACAGGTTCCAGAGCAGGACGGCGGTCGCCACCACCAGCGCGCCCGCGCGCCGTTGGCGCCACCACAGCGCCAGGGCCAGCAGCACCACGCCGAAGGCGATCAGCCCGCCGCCGAGCACGGGCAGCACGCTGTCGGGCATCGCGCGCCGGGCCAGCTGCACGTGCGCCCACGCGCTGCCGAACCACAACTGTGTGCCGGCATACAGCGCCGCTGTACCCAGCACGGCGACATACACCCACAGCAGCCAGCGCAGCCCGGCCCGGCGCAGCAGGCCGGGCAGCAGCGGGGCGGCGGCCAGGCACAGCGCGGGCAGCATCGGGAAGAGGTAGACCTCGCGCTTGCCGGGGCTGGCACTGAAGAAGGCCAGCACCAGCAGCGCCCACCCCAGCAGCAGCCACACGCGTCCATCCAGGCGCTTGAGCCGTCGCCACCATGCCGGGATCAGGGCGGGCAGCAACAGGCTGCCGGGCAGCCACAAGGTCGCCATCACCTGCAGGTAGTACCAGGCGGGCTTCACGTGGTGCCAGGCATGGGCGTAGCGGGTGCCGGTCTGCTTGAACAGCAGCTCGCGCGCGTAGGCCTGCAGGGCCGGGTCGGCCGAGTGCAGCAGGGCGATGCCCAGCGGTGCCAGCCACACAGCCGTGCCGAGCAGGAACGCCGGCAGCAGCCACCACAGATCGCGCGCGGTGCCGTGCGGCAGCGCCCGGCCACGGGCGCGCCAGCGCCAGAGGGCAAACGGTACCAGCACCAGCAGTGGCAGGAAGCCCACGCCCTTGGTCACCGTGCCCAGCCCCGCGGCGAAGCCGGCCAGCCACAGTGCCGGCCGGTTGCGGCCCTCCAGCAGGTGGCGCAGCAGCCCCCACAGCGACAGGGTCGTCATGGCTACCAGCACCATGTCGATCTGCGCCCGTTTGGCCATCAGGCCGAACTGCAGGCAGCTGAACAGGGCGAGCATCGCCCACCCGCCGATGCGCCGGGTCCACAGGCGCCGGCCCAGATCCCAGGTCAGCCACAGGGTGAGCAGTGCGGCCAGCAGCGAGGGCAACAGAAAGGCGACCGCTCTGCCGCCGGTCAGCTGGTGGCTGACCGCCTGCATCCACATGAAGACCGGGGGCTTTTCCGCATACAGCTCGCTGCCACGATGGGGCAGCAGCCACTGGCCGGACGCGACCATGGCACGGGCCGCCAGCACGAAGCGCGGTTCATCCGGCGGCGATGGCTGGCGCAGGCCGATGCCGGCCGCCAGCGCCAGCAGCAGGGCGAGACAGACCAGCACGCGCGGCCACCGCCGCTGGAAGAAGGAGTCGGGCACGCGCAGTCTCGCCGGCAAAACAGCCACTGTCTGCCCGACAGCGTGGGAAAAACGTCGTAACCATCGCGCTACGACCGGATTCCGACACGGTTCCCGCTACCATGCGCGCAACCGGGCAAGAGAGTCTCCCATGCGGCTGCTGGTCATTGAAGACAACCGTCAGCTGGTTGCCAACCTCTTCGATTATTTCGAGTCGCGGGGCCACGTGCTCGACGTCGCGCCTGATGGCGTCACCGGCCTGCACCTGGCCGTGTCGCAGCCCTATGACGCGTTGATCCTGGACTGGATGCTGCCGCGCATGGAAGGCCCGGAGGTGCTGCGCCGGCTGCGTGCCGACCACGGCTCGGAAGTGCCGGTGATCATGCTCACCGCGCGCGACGAACTGCCGGACAAGATCGCCGGCTTCCGGGCGGGCGCCGATGATTACCTGACCAAGCCGTTCGCGCTGCCCGAGCTGGAAGTGCGCCTGGAAGCGCTGATGGTGCGCGCCAAGGGGCGCAATCCGCGCAAGGTGCTGGCGGTATCGGATCTCACGCTGGACCTGGCGACGCTCGAAGCGCAGCGCGGCGGCAGACCGCTGCATCTGTATCCGGCCTGTCGCAAGCTGCTGGACGTGCTGATGCGGGCCAGCCCGGGCGCGGTCACCCGCCAACAGCTGGAGTTCGCCCTGTGGGGCGATGAACTGCCCGATGGCGATCTGCTGCGCTCGCACATCTACGAACTGCGCCGCAGCGTGGATGGCCCCTTCCAGCAGAAGCTGATCCACACCTTGCCGCGGGTCGGCTACCGCCTGGGCGTAGCGGCTGCGGACAGCGCCAATGACGCGGCCTGAGCGCACGCCCAGGCCGGCGCCCCTGCACCGGCGCATGGTGTGGTGGCTGCTGGGCTATCTGGCGCTGATCTCGCTGGCGGTCTTCAGCGTGGGCAACTATGTGCATGAACACGCCGAGCACTCGGCATGGCGCGCGCTGCTCAACTCCGAGCTGGACAGCATCGTCAACCACATCGAACACGAGCCGCATTACCGCTGGCAGGATTCGGACACGCTGCGGCTGTTCTACATCAACGGCAGCCCGACGGTGCCCGAGAGCCTGCGCACGCTGCATCCGGGGCTGCACGACGGTGTGGAGGTCAACGGCCGCGCCAGCGCGGTGATGGTGCGTGAGACCGCGGCGCTGGGGCGGCTGGCGCTGGTGCTGGACATCAATGACTTCCACGAGCTGGAACAGTTCGCCACGCGCTGGGTGTTGCTGGCCGGCGTGCTGATGATCATCGTCACCGTGCTGATGGCGTCCTTCGGCGTCGGCCGCCTGGTCCGTCCGCTGAGCTCGCTGGCCCGGCGCATCGACGACCTGCATCCCGGTGTGCCCGGGCAACGGGTGGAGGTGGATCCGCGCGCCAGCTCCGAGCTGTACGTGATCGCCAACGCGCTCAACGACTACCTGGCGCGCAACGAACAGTTCGTCGAACGCGAGCGCGTCTTCATCAGCACGGCCAGCCATGAGCTGCGCACGCCGATCGCGGTGATCACCGGCGCCGCCGAGCTTGCACTCGGCCAGCCGGCGCTCCCCGAGCGCGCCCGCCAGCAGATGCAGCGGGTGCATCGCACCGCGCAGGGCGTGGAGCACCTGATCCAGCTGTTGCTGATCCTGGCGCGCGATCCGGCGCGGCTGGCCGCACTGGGCGAACGCATTGCGCTGGACCTGCTGGTACCGCACATCATCGAAGACCATCGCCACCTGATGGGCGACAAGGACCTGCGCATCGAGATCGACGGCCTGGCGCGCGTGGATATCGTCGCGCCGCTGGGCGTGGTCCAGGCGGCGATCGGCAATCTGCTGCGCAACGCGATCGAGAACAGTGGCCGCGGCACGATCCACATCCAGGTCTCCGCGCAGGCGGTGGTGACGCTGCAGGATCCCGGGCTGGGCATGAGCCCGGAAGAGATCGCCGCCGTGCATGCGCGCATGGCGCGGGGCGACCGCAACGAGCAGAGCGGCATCGGGCTGGAGCTGATCGCGCGGCTCTGTGAACACCTCGGCTGGGCGCTGCAGATCCAACCGTGCGTGCCGCGCGGTACCTGCGTGATCCTCGATCTGGGCGCTTCACTGCCTGGGCGCGATGACCGCCCCCCGCTGCCCGCATCGTGAACGTCGTGCACGCTGCGCCGCGAAGTGTGGCGTCGTGATGACAATGTTAAGCTCCAGGTGCGCCGCTTTATGCGGCGCTTTTTTTTATCCCTTCGATCGACAGAGGATGGCTTGATGCCGACCGAACCCAGTACTGCCCTGATCACCAACGACATCGTCGGCCTCGGCCTGATCGCCGCCACGCTCGCGGTGATCTTCTGGGCCGCCAGCGGCCCGACCCCGCTGCTCAAGAAGATTTTCGCGTGGGTGCCAGCCCTGCTGCTGTGCTACTTCATCCCGGCCATCTACAACACCGCCGGCCTCATCGACGGCCACAACACCTCGCTGTACAACCCGATCGCGCGTGACGTGCTGCTGCCGGCGGCGCTGGTGCTGCTGACGCTCTCGATCGACCTGAAGGGCATCCTGAAACTGGGCCCGAAGCTGCTGGTGGTGTTCTGCGCCGGCACCGTGGGCATCATCCTCGGCGCGATCGTCTCGTTCCAGGCGATGTCCTGGATCCATCCGGCCACCGTGGCCGGCGATACCTGGAAGGGCATGGCGGCGCTGGCCGGCAGTTGGATCGGCGGCGGCGCCAACATGGTCGCGATGCGCGAAGTGTTCGGCACCGATGCCACCACGTTCGGCCAGTTCGCGGTGGTGGACGTGGCCTGCGCCAGCCTGTGGATGGCGGTGCTGCTGTTCCTGGCCAACCGCGCCCAGCAGATCGACACCCGCAACGGCGCCGATACCCGCGCGATCGATGAGATGAAGGAGCGCATCGCCGCCTACGACGCGCAGAACGCGCGGATTCCGACGCTGACCGATCTGATGGTGATCGTCGGCGTGGCGCTGGGCGGCGTCGGCCTGGCGCATGCGATCGCCGCACCGCTGAGCGGCTGGTTCAAGGCGAACGTGAGCTGGGCCAGCCAGTTCAGCCTGGACAGCGCGTTCGTATGGGTGGTGCTGTTGTCCACCGCGCTTGGCCTGGGCCTGAGCTTCACCCGCGCCCGCCGGCTCGAGTCGGCCGGTGCCTCGCGGCTGGGCACGCTGTTCCTGTATTTCCTGATCGCCTGCATCGGCATGCAGATGGACCTGCTCTCGCTGCTCGATCGTCCGTGGCTGTTCGCGCTCGGCGCGATCTGGATGCTGACCCACATCCTGGTGCTGTGGATCGTCGCCAAGCTGCTGCGCGCACCGCTGTTCTTCTTCGCGATCGGCTCCCAGGGCAACATCGGCGCAGCCGCCTCGGCACCGGTGGTCGCTGCTGCGTTCCATCCGTCGCTGGCGCCGGTCGGCGTGCTGCTGGGTACCGTGGGCTATGCCACCGGTACCGGCCTGGCGTATGTGACCGGGCTGATCCTGAAGTGGATGGCCGGCGCGTAGCACGCACAAGCGGCGACCAGCCGCCCGCAGGCCCAATAAAAAACGGCGGCGCTTTCGCGCCGCCGTTTTCGGGTCCATCAACGGTGGGACATCAGCAGCAGCGTCCCCCGTTCTTGCCGCTGTAACGCGCCTCCTGGCGCTCGCGGAAGAAGGTCTTGTAGTCCATCGGCACGCGGTCCGGATGTTTTTCCAGGACGTGCCGGACGTAGTTGTCGTAGTCGGGAATGCCGCAGCACAGGCGTGCGGTCTGCACCAGGCGCCGCCAGATGCGGCGGTGCGCCTGGTACTGCCCGACGGGAACCAGTTCGGTACTCATTACAGGTCCGCCATCTGGTGGGGCTGCAGCGCGACGTACGCGGTTTCCTTGTCGGTCCGCTGCGGGGTGCGGCGGGCGACCACGATCGTCTTGATCGCATAGAACAGGATCGAGAACACCACGAACAGGAACAGCACGGTCAGGCCGGTGTTGACGTAGGCATTGACCACGATCTGGTGCATCTGACCGACGGTCTTGGCCGGCGCGGTCAACGTACCGGTGGCGATCGCATCCTGGAACTTGTGCGCCTGGGCCAGGAAGCCCTGGGCCGGGTTCTTGTCGAAGATCTTGATCAGCCCCGCATACGTGGTGCAGATCAGCAGCCAGACCGCCGGGACGGCGGTGACCCACGCGTAGCGGTCACGCTTCATCTTGAACAGCACCACGGTGCCCAGCATCAGGGCGATACCGGCCAGCATCTGGTTGGAGATGCCGAACAGCGGCCACAGCGTCTGGATGCCGCCGAAGGGATCGACCACGCCGGTGTAGAGCAGGTAGCCCCACAGCGCCACGCAGCCGGCCGTGGCGATGATGTTGGCCGTCCACGATTCGGTCTTCTTCAGCGCCGGGATGAAGTTGCCCAGCAGGTCCTGCAGCATGAAGCGGCCGGCACGGGTACCGGCATCCACCGCGGTCAGGATGAACAGCGCCTCGAACAGGATCGCGAAGTGGTACCAGAACGCCATCATCGCGTTGCTGCCGCTGGGGATCGCTTCGTGCAGGATCTGCGCGATGCCGACCGCCAGCGTCGGTGCGCCACCGGCACGATGCAGGATGGTCGGTTCGCCGATCGCCGCGGCCGTGGCCTCCAGCTGCTCGGGTGTGATCACAAAGCCCCAGGTGTTGCTGATGTACGCCGCGGCGGAGGCTGCGTCCGGACCGATCACGGCAGCCGGTGCGTTCATCGCGAAGTAGATGCCCGGATCGATGATCGAGGCAGCCACCAGGGCCATCACAGCCACGAACGATTCCATCAGCATGCCGCCGTAGCCGATGTAGCGCATGTGGCGCTCATTGGCGATCAGCTTGGGCGTGGTGCCCGAGGCGATCAGGGCGTGGAAGCCGGAGACCGCGCCGCAGGCGATGGTGATGAAAAGGAACGGGAACATGCCGCCCTTCCACACCGGGCCATCGCCGCTGGAGGCGAACTGGGTCAGCGCCGGCATCTTCAGTTCCGGCATCACGATCAGGATGCCGATCGCCAGCGCCACGATGGTGCCGATCTTGAGGAAGGTGGACAGGTAATCGCGCGGGGCCAGCAGCAGCCACACCGGCAGCACCGACGCGACGAAGCCGTAGCCGATCAGCATCCAGGTGATCTGGATGCCGGTGAAGGTGAAGGCCGGGCCCCACACGGGATCGGCCGCGATCTTGCCGCCGAACCAGATCGCTGCCAGCAGCAGGATCAGCCCGACCACGGAAATTTCGCCGATCTTGCCCGGCCGGATGTAGCGCATGTACACGCCCATCAGGATCGCGATCGGCATCGTCGCGATCACGGTGAACATGCCCCAGGGACTCTCGGCCAGCGCCTTGACCACCACCATCGCCAGCACCGCCAGGATGATGATCATGATCAGGAAGGCACCGAACAGCGCGATGGTCCCGGGCACCTGGCCCATTTCCTCGCGCACCAGGTCGCCCAGCGAGCGGCCGTTGCGGCGGCTGGACAGGAACAGGACCATGAAGTCCTGCACCGCGCCGGCCACGACCACGCCGACCACCAGCCAGAGCAGGCCGGGCAGGTAGCCCATCTGCGCGGCCAGCACCGGGCCGACCAGCGGGCCTGCGCCGGCGATCGCGGCGAAGTGGTGGCCGAACAGCACGTGCTTGTTGGTCGGAACGTAATCCAGACCGTCGTTGTTGATCACCGCCGGCGTGGCCCGGGTCGGATCGAGCTGCATCACCTTGTCGGCGATGAACAGGCTGTAGAAGCGGTAGGCGATGAGATAGATGGAGACGGCCGCCACCACGATCCACAAGGCGTTGATGGGTTCACCGCGGCGCAGCGCCACGGTGCCCAGACAGAATGCGCCGAGCAGCGCGAGCGCGGCCCAGCCCAGTTTGGAGAAACCTTTCATGATGTTGCGCCTCCCAGGAGATCTTTGTAAGGGTCCGCCTTGGCACCGACAGGGTCAATGCGAAGACGGGGGCTTGCCGCTAGTACTTTGGTCGTAGGATGGAACCGCCACGCGCGGCGGTGCCGTCTGGTTTCCTCACGCTTGGAACAATCGGTTGCGGCCATGACGGTTGGCCGCGGGGCGGCACGCGCCCATCTTGTAACGGGTATCCCTCTTCCGGAGTCGACATGAGCAGTGCAAGCGCAGCGCGCGTAGAGCGCACCATCCGTGGCATGCCCACCTCCGATGGCGCCGGCGTGCGCCTGACCCGGGTGATCGGCACGCCGGCCCTGCCGGATCTGGATCCGTTCCTGATGCTGGACGAATTCGGCACCGACCGCGCCGAGGATTACCTGGCCGGGTTCCCCAGCCACCCGCACCGCGGCTTCGAGACCGTCACCTACATGCTCGACGGGCGCATGCGGCACAAGGACAACCATGGCAACGAAGGCCTGTTGACCCCGGGCAGCGTGCAGTGGATGACCGCCGGCCGCGGCCTGGTGCATTCGGAGATGCCCGAACAGGAATCGGGCCGCATGCGCGGGTTCCAGCTGTGGGTGAACCTGCCGGCGCGGGACAAGATGAGCGACCCGAAGTACCAGGAGTTCGCGCCCGAGCGCATTCCGGTGGCCAGCCCGGCCACGGGCGTGCAGGTCAAGGTGATCGCCGGCCAGGTCGGCGATACGGTCGGCCCGATCGTGCAGCCGGCCACCGATCCGGTCTACCTGGACATCACCCTCGCATCGCAGGCCGGGTGGACGTACACCCTGCCCGAAGGGCACAACGCGTTCGCGTATGCATTCGAAGGCGGGCTGTCGATCGGCGCCGGCGACGACGCGCGCGCGCTGGCGCGCCAGGAACTGGCGGTGCTCGGCGGCGGTGAAGTGCTGCAGCTGCAGGCCGGCGCAGACGGCGCGCGGCTGATCCTGGTGGCGGGCCGGCCGCTGCGCGAACCGGTGGCGCGGCACGGGCCGTTCGTGATGAACACCCGCCAGGAACTGATGCAGGCCTTCGTGGATTTCCAGGAAGGCCGCTTCTGAAACAACGGCAGGGGTGATGCAGGGGCGGGGATGCGTGGCATACGGCATCCCCACCTGCTTCAGCGCCCGGCGGCGACGGCCGAGGGCGTGAGGTTCATGCCCTGGGTGAGCGACTGCAGCGTGCCCAGCTCCTGCGCGTCGCCGGCATACAGCGCGATCTGCGCGTAGCGGTTCTTGTCGAACTTGACCACCGTGACCCGGCGCGTCTCATAGCCCGGCGGCTTCTGCCCGCCCAGATCCGGCTGGTACCAGTACAGCGATTCACCGGCGAAGGTGCCTTTCTCCTGGCGCAGCGTGCGGCTCAGGGGCAGGTCCGGGTCGCGCGCGGTCAGCATCAGGCTCATCACTTCGCGGCCATCGGCGGCGGCGGCCTTGCACAGGACGAAATCGCCCTGCGCCTGCTGCTGCCATTGCAGGCCGCTGCTGCTGGGCAGGGAAGGACATTCGGTCGCGGACTGCGCCGAGACGGCGGCAGCGGACAACATCAGGCTCACACACACAGCAACGTGCAGGACGTTCATGGTTTCCCCCAAGGTCGATTGGCGTGCCCGCCGCTGACAGGCAGCTCCGGTGGCCGTGCTGGCCCGTGGCGGCGCGTTCCCCACGCCCCCGGAGTGCTGCTGCCGCCAGTGGCGGTCAAGTGATCCCGACCTTAACGGAATGTGACTGGATCTACAAATACGGTTTCAGATGATTCCAATCCTGCGGCTCAGCGCTCGGGCAGCGGGATGAATTCCTGATCGTCACCGGGAATGGTGCCGAAGCGGCCGGCCTTCCAGTCCAGTTTGGCCTGCTCGATCCGTTCCTGCGAACTGGACACGAAGTTCCACCACAGGTGACGCGGGCCGTCGAGCGGCTCGCCGCCCATCAGCATCGCCTTGAGCGGGGTCTTGGCGCGCAGCCGGCCCCGGGCGCCGGGTTCGGGAATGATCAGGTGCTGGGCCGGGATGTCCACGCCGTCCAGCTGGGCCTGGCCGTCCAGGATGTAGAGCGAGCGTTCGGCATGCCCGGTGTCCAGATCGATCTCGGCATCGGGATCGAGGTCGATGGCGACGTTGAGGGTGTCGGCGAACACCTTTACCGGCGATTCCTCGCCGTACGCGCGCCCGGCGATGACCCGCAACCAGCTGCCCTTGCGGCGCTGCTGGGGCAGGGTGGCAGCGGCATGGTGGAAGAAGGCCGGATCGGTTTCCTCGGCACTCTTCGGCAACGCCACCCAGGTCTGCATGCCGTGCAGCGGATGGTCGTGCTCGCGTTCCACGCCCGGGGTGCGCTCGGAGTGGGCGATGCCCCGGCCGGCGGTCATCCAGTTCACGTCGCCCGGCCGGATCACCTGGTCCGAGCCCAGCGTGTCGCGGTGGCCGATCGCGCCGGACCACAGGAAGGTCACGGTGGCCAGGCCGATATGCGGGTGCGGACGCACATCGATACCGGTGCCGGGCGACAGCACCGCCGGGCCCATCTGGTCGACGAACACGAACGGGCCGACGCTGCGCGCCTGCAGCGAGGGCACCGCGCGGCGGACTTCCAGGCCACCGATGTCGTGGACGCGCGGGGCGATGATGGTGGTCATGCGGGCTTTCTCGCGGGCCGGAACAAGAAACGCAGGATCGCACGTGGGTGCGCCGGCCGGATCCCCCATCCGGGCAACAGGGTGTTGCACGCCCGGGAACGACAACGCCGCCCTGCGGCGGCGTTGGCGGATCTCCACGGCGGCGGTGGTCTCAGATCACCGGTTCGCGCAGTACCGGCGAGTCCCAGCCCGGGCGCGGCGCGAAACGATCGCCATAGCGCTGCTGCAGCAGTTTCAGGCGTTCGACCAGGGCATCGGCACCGGTGGCGCGGATGTACTGGATCGGGCCGCCCCGGAACGGGGCGAAACCGGTACCGAAGATCACGCCCGCATCGAGCAGGTCGGCATCGGCCACCACGCCGTCGTGCAGGCAGGCCACGGCCTCGTTGAGCAGCGGCAGGACCAGGCGGTCTTCCAGATCGGCCGGCACCGCGTAACCGGCGGGCACCTCCGGCTTCTGCGCGCGGCCGTTCTCCCATTTGTACAGGCCTTGCCCGTCCTTCTTGCCGCGCTTGCCCGGTTCCACCGTCGCCAGTGCCGCCGGTACCTGCAGGCCGAGGAAGGGCGCCAGTTCCTTGCCTACGCCGGCCGCCACGTCCAGGCCGACGGTGTCGAGCAGCTCGATCGGCCCCATCGGCATGCCGAACTTGACCGCGGCCTTGTCCAGCACCGGGCCGGGCACGCCTTCGGCATAGGCCGTTGCAGCTTCGAGCATGTACGGGAACAGCACGCGGTTGACCAGGAAGCCGGGGGTGCCGGCGACCGGCACCGGGAACTTGCCCAGCGCCTTGCAGAACGAGGCCAGGCGACGCTCGGTCTCCGGCGCCATGCCGTCGTGGTGGATGATTTCCACCAGCGGCATCTGCGCGACCGGGTTGAAGTAATGCAGGCCGGCAAATTGCGCCGGGCGCTGGATGTGGTCGCGCAGTTCGTCCAGCGGGATCGAGGAGGTGTTGGTGGTCAGCAGCGCGTCGGCCTTCATCGCCGGCTCCAGCGACTGGTACAGCGACCGCTTGGCCTCCGGATCCTCGATGATGGCTTCGATCACCAGGTCGGCCAGGGCCACGCCCTCGCCGGCAAGGTCCGCCTTGAGGCGTGCGGCCACGGCGGGGCGCTTGCTATCGTCCTTCACCCGCTTGGCGAACAGCGCCTGCGCGCGTTCCATGGCCGGATCGATGAAGCGCTGCTCGCGATCCTGCAGGGTCACGTTGAAGCCCTTGTAGGCCGACCACGCGGCGATGTCACCGCCCATCACACCGGCGCCGACCACGTGCACGTGCTGGATGCCATGGTCCTTGCCGCCGAGGGCCTTCAGGCGCTCGGTCAGGAAGAAGATGCGGATCAGGTTGCGCGCGGTCGGGGTGCCGGCCAGCTTCACCACGGCGCGGCGCTCGGCATCCAGGCGGGTCTGGATCGGGCTGCCGCCGGTGCGCGCCCAGGTGTTGATCAGCGCGTACGGGGCAGGGTAGTGCTCCTTGCGCGCCTTGCGGGCCACCTGCTTGGCCATCTGCGGGGCCAGCAGCTTGCGCGCCAGCCAGGTGTTGGTGGCCCAGGCCGTCGCACGCTGCTTGAACGGCCGGGTGGTGCCCTTCAGCGCGAGCGCCACGGCGGTATCGAGCAGCACGGCCGGCGCGACGACCTTGTCCACCAGGCCGATGTTGCGCGCGGCCGAGGCCGACAGATTGCGCCCGGTCAGCATCATGTCCATCGCCGCGGGCGCGCCCACCAACTGCGGCAGGCGCGAACTGCCGCCCCAGCCCGGGAAGATCCCGAGCTGGGTTTCCGGCAGGCCGATGCGGGTGGAGGCGTCATTGGAGGCCACCCGGTACCGGCAGGCCAAGGCCAGCTCGGTGCCGCCGCCCAGGCAGTGGCCGTGGATCGCCGCCACGGTCGGGCAGGGCAGTTCGGCCAGCTTCTGGTAGGTGCTCTGGCCGCGGCGGATCGCGTCGTTGACGGTGCCGCGGCGGTCGAATGCCTGGAACTCCTTCAGGTCCGCGCCGGCGATGAAACCGGCCGGCTTGATCGACTGGATCACCACGCCCTTGGGCGGATCCATCGCAATGCGTTCGATCAGGTCGCCCAGTTCGAGCAGGACATCCTGTGACATCGCATTGACGCTGCTGTCCTGGCGGTCGAGGCTGAGCACCACGACACCATCGTCACGGATCTGCGGGTGCCAATGTGAGAAGCGGAGCCCATCGAAGCCTGAGAGCATGGAGGTTCCATCCGGTTGTGTATGGAGAAGGGGGCTATGATCCAGAGGTTGTTTCCTCCCCGTCAAATCCCTATAGCTGGGGTGACGGGAGCCCGGTTCATTGCCGTGATCGGGAACCTTAACGGAACGGTGGTTAAAAGCTGGTGCGGCGCGGTGTGATCGAGCGCTGAACTTTTCCCGGGATTGGCAGTCTCATTGCCCGACGTCGGTTGGGCTGACAGGAGTGCGGCCCCCCATGGCCGAGGTTGAAACACCACAGGAGCTGGACCTGGAGCTGGTCCGGCGCGTGCAGCGCGGCGAGAGTGCGGCGTTCGATGTACTGGTGCGCAAATACCAGCATCGGATCATCGCGTTGATCGGGCGCTACATCGCCGACTGGAGTGAATGTCAGGACGTTGCCCAGGATACGTTCGTCCGCGCGTACCGCGCGATCGGCAGTTTCCGGGGGGATGCCCAGTTCTATACCTGGTTGCACAGGATCGCCGTGAACACTGCCAAGAACCACCTTGCCGCCCACAATCGCCGCCCGCCCACCGATGACATCGACATCGGCGATGCCGAACAGTTCGACAGCGGTACCCGGCTGCGCGATACCGACACGCCCGAACGCGAGCTGATGCGCCAGGAGCTGGAGCAGACGGTGATGAAGGCGGTCTCGGCCTTGCCCGAAGAACTGCGGTCGGCCATCACCATGCGCGAGGTGGACGGCCTGAGCTATGACGAGATCGCGCAGAAGATGGGGTGTCCGATCGGCACCGTGCGGTCGCGGATCTTCCGTGCCCGCGAGGCGATCGACACCGAACTGCGGCCGCTGCTGGATGTCGGCAGCGCCACCCGCGAGAAGAGCCGCGTATGAGCCAGGACATGCCTACCATTCGATCTGCCGGGGCCACTCCGGACAAACTTGATGCCCACAATCGCCAGCAGCTCTCCAGCCTGATCGACGGCGAGCTGTCGGCCGACGAGGCGCGCTTCATGCTGCGCCGGCTGGAACACGACGAAGCGCTGTCCGGCTGCCATGAGCGCTGGCAGCTGCTGGGCGACGTGCTGCGCGGCCAGGCCTGCGCACCGGCGCCCGGCGGGTTTGCCGCGCGTGTCGCCGCGGCGGTGGCGGTGGAACCTGCGCCGGTCGCGCAGGCGGCGCCCCCGCACCGTGCCGAACGCCGCAGCGGTTGGCGCCGCTGGGGCGGCGGTGCCGCGCTGGCGGCTTCGGTGGCGGCCATTGCGATGTTCATGAGCCGCGAGCAGCTGCCCAGCCAGACGCCCCTGGAAACGCCGACGACGGTGATCGCCAGCCAGGCCGAGCTGCCGGTCGCGCCCACCACCGAAGCCTCGGTCGAGCAGGCGCTCGCGGTGGCGGCGGTACCGGCGGCTGCGGTCGCCGCTGCCAGCCGCCGCCAGGACGTGGCCAACGCCCGCCGCGCCAGCGCGACCCGGACCCAGCAGGTCGCGCGCAGTGCCGCTGCCCGTGCCAGCGAGCCGCAGCGGGCGATCGCCAGCCAGGCCCCGCTGAGCCCGGCCGTGCCTGCCGGGGCCGCGCGGGCCTACCCGTTCGGCGACGTCGGCGCACTGCAGGCCAAGCCGTGGCCGCGGTCCACCCTGGCCCCGGCCGGTGCGGGCGCGCTGAATGCCAGCTTCTCCGGCCAGGAGCCGCAGGCGGCGTTCTATCCCTTCGAACCGCGCCTGCAGGATGCCGAACCGGCGCCTGCTGCCCCGCGCAGGCAGCGCGACTGAGCCGCGTTGACTGCCTGCGCCGTCCGGTCCGGCCCGTGGGCCGGACCCCATTCCCTTTCTTTGTTCCCTGACCCGGAGGCCCGAGTCTGATGACCCCCCGTATCCGCACACAGGCCATGGCCCTGCTGGCCCTGACCCTTCCGCTGGCCGCCTGCGCGCAGGCCCCCGCACCCGCCGCCCCGGCCGCTGCCGCCGCTGCTCCCGCGCCGCGGGCGCCGGCACAGCCGCTGGTCAGTGGCCTGCCGGACTTCACCAACCTGGTCGAACAGGTCGGTCCCGGCGTGGTCAACATCGAAACCACCATCGTCCGCTCGGGCCGCGCCCAGTCGCGCGGCATGCCGCCGGGCGGCGACGAGGACATGCCGGAGTTCTTCCGGCGCTTCTTCGGCCCGGATTTCCAGATGCCGGGCCAGGCGCCGGGCGGTCAGGATGACGCGCCGCGCATACAGGGCCGTGGCATGGGCTCGGGCTTCATCATTTCCGCCGATGGTTACGTGCTCACCAATCACCACGTGGTGGCCGATGCCGAGGAAGTGACGGTCAAGCTCGGCGACCGCCGCGAATTCAAGGCAAAGGTGATCGGCAGCGACCAGCAGTACGACGTGGCCCTGCTCAAGATCGAGGCGAAGAACCTGCCGACCGTGCGCGTGGGCGATTCCAACAGCCTCAAGCCGGGCCAGTGGGTGGTCGCGATCGGCTCGCCGTTCGGCCTGGACCACTCGGTCACCGCCGGCGTGGTGAGCGCGGTCGGCCGCAGCACCGGCGGGCCGGACCAGCGCTACGTACCGTTCATCCAGACCGACGTGGCGATCAACCAGGGCAATTCGGGCGGTCCGCTGCTCAATACCCGCGGTGAAGTGGTCGGCATCAACTCGCAGATCTTCTCCGCCTCGGGCGGGTACATGGGCATCAGCTTCGCCATCCCGATCGACCTGGCCATGGGCGCGGTGGAGCAGATCAAGAAGAACGGCCGGGTCAGCCGCGGCCAGCTGGGTGCGGCGGTCGGTCCGATCGACGGGCTCAAGGCGCAGGGGCTGGGCCTGCCGGACAGCCGCGGTGCACTGGTCAATGAAGTGGTTGCCGGCAGTGCCGCGCTCAAGGCCGGCATCGAGCCGGGCGACGTGATCCGCTCGGTCAATGGCACGCCGGTCAATACCTTCAGCGACCTGCCGCCGGCGATCGGGGCGCTGCCGCCGGGGTCCAAGGTCCGCCTGAGCGTGCTGCGCGATGGCAAGGAGCGCGAGATCACCGCGACCCTGACCGAGCTGACCGAAGACGCCGAACGCGGCGCCGCCCGCCCGGCTGCGGAAACGGCCACGCCGGAAACCGGCGCCAATGCCCTGCTGGGGCTGGAGGTGGCCGATCTGACCGCCCCGCAGCGCCAGCAGCTGGGCCTGGCCTCCGGCGAGGGCGTGCGCATCACCCGGGTCAATGGCCGCTCGGCCCGGGATGCCCAGCTTTCCCCGGGCATGGTGGTGCTGCAGGTCGGGCGCACCCCGGTCGGCAGCGTGGGGGCCCTGAACAAGGCCCTGGGCGGGTACAAGAAGGGCGATGTGGTCATGCTGCTGGTCCGCGCCAACGGCAACAGCGCCTTCGTGGCGGTCAAGGCCGGGCAGTAAGCCCGCCGCGCCTGCGTTTCCGGGCCCGCTTCGGCGGGCCCGGTCGTTTCTGGGGTGCCGATCGCGACAATCGCGGCCCGGCCCACGCGGGAGCGGGCCTGCCATGCGATAATCCGCAGTCATCCTGACGACGCGACGCGCCGCCGCCACCTATGTCTTCTGATTCGATGCGGTTCATCCGCAACTTCTCCATCATCGCCCACGTCGACCACGGCAAGTCCACGCTGGCCGATCGCATCATCCAGCTTTGCGGTGGCCTCCAGGCCCGCGAGATGGAGGCGCAGGTGCTCGATTCGAACCCGATCGAGCGCGAGCGTGGCATCACCATCAAGGCCCAGTCGGTCTCGTTGCCGTATGTCGCCAAAGACGGCCAGACCTACCACCTGAACTTCATCGACACCCCCGGGCACGTCGACTTCTCCTATGAAGTCAGCCGCTCGCTGGCCGCCTGCGAAGGCGCGCTGCTGGTGGTCGATGCGGCCCAGGGCGTGGAAGCGCAGTCCGTCGCCAACTGCTACACGGCGGTGGAGCAGGGCCTGGAAGTGGTGCCGGTGATCAATAAGATCGACCTGCCCACCGCCGACATCGAGCGCGCCAAGGCCGAGATCGAGGCCGTGATCGGCATCGATGCGACCGACGCCGTGCCGGTCAGCGCCAAGACCGGCCTGAACGTGCAGGACGTGCTGGAAGCGATCGTGCATCGCATTCCGCCGCCGGTGCCGCGCGATACCGACAAGCTGCAGGCGCTGATCATCGATTCGTGGTTCGACAACTACCTGGGCGTGGTCTCGCTGGTGCGCGTGATGCAGGGCCAGATCAAGGCCGGCGACAAGCTGCAGGTGATGTCCACCGGCCGCAACCACCAGGTCGACAACGTCGGCGTGTTCACCCCCAAGCGCAAGGTGCTGCCCGCACTGCGCGCCGGTGAAGTGGGCTGGGTCACCGCCAGCATCAAGGACGTGCACGGCGCGCCGGTCGGCGACACCCTGACCATGGCCGCCGATCCGGCCGCCAAGCCGCTGCCGGGCTTCCAGGAAATGCAGCCGCGCGTGTTCGCCGGCCTGTTCCCGGTCGATGCCGAGGATTACCCGGACCTGCGCGAAGCGCTGGACAAGCTGCGCCTGAACGATGCCGCGCTGCG
>Ga0308171_1001818_pt1 | contig 25978 bp, 22 predicted proteins | sample PhyGR1_FD_202135 | JGI IMG/M metagenome (GOLD analysis project Ga0308171, IMG submission 202135) | Phyllosphere microbial communities from UC Gill Tract Community Farm, Albany, California, United States - DLSLSG.R1 | ecosystem: Host-associated > Plants > Phyllosphere > Unclassified | place: USA...
CACCACCCCGACCGAGGAGGAGGCGCGATGAAGGTCCCGCAGATGATCACCGCGGAACTCCGCCGCCTCACCTCGACGCGCATGTCGGTGATCGCCCTGATCGCCCTCCTCGCCGTCCCGATCCTGTACGGCGGTCTCTACCTCTGGGCGAACCAGGACCCGTACGGCAACCTCTCGAGCGTGCCGGTCGCCCTCGTCGTCGACGACACGGGCGCCGACGTGAACGGCCAGCAGCGCAACCTCGGCGACGAAGCCGCCGAGCAGCTGCTCGACAGCGACACGTTCGAGTGGCATCGCGTCTCGTCCGACGCGGCGGATGCCGGACTCGAACGCGGCGACTTCGACTTCATCGTGACGCTCCCGGCGGATTTCACCGAGTCCGTGGCATCCCTGTCGAGTTCGTCGCCGCGCCAGGCTGACATCGAGCTGCGCACGAACGACGCGAACAACTACCTCGCCTCCACGATCGGCACGCAAGCGGTCGCGCGTATCCAGGCCTCCGTCGCGAAGAAGGTCGTCGACGAAGCGGGACTCTCGCTGCTCGACGCCCTCCACACGATCCGGGTGAGTCTCGTGGATGCCACGAACGGGGCGACGCAGCTCGTCGACGGCCTCGGCACGGCGAAGAACGGGTCGTCGCAGCTGGCTTCGGGGTCGGTGACGCTCGCCGACGGGTCGTCACAGCTGGCGGACGGCACCGTGCAGCTGTCGAGCGGGGCGAACCAGCTCCGCGACGGGACGGCACAGTTGCGCGACGGATCGGCGCAGGTCGCCGACGGTGCGCGTCAGGTCGCCGGGGGCGTGGACCGCATCGACGACGCGGCCCGTCAGGTCGGCGCGATCGCCCAGGAGGCGGCAGCGCGACTGCCCGAAGCGCGGACGGACATCGCCAAGGCCTTGGCTGATGCGGGGCTGAGCCAGGCCAAGATCGACGAGATCCTGTCGCGACTGGACCCCGTCGGCGAGCGCCTCAGCGCCGCGAACGCGAAGGTGCAGAGCACGGTCGACCAGATCAACCAGCTCGACGATGGCGCGAACCAGGTCGCCGCCGGCAGCGCCTCTCTGGCCACCGGAGCCGCCTCGGCCGCCGATGGAGCCTCGACCCTGGCGGACGGCGCCGCGACAGCGGCATCCGGAGCCGCCCAACTGCGCGATGGCGCGGCTCAGCTCCGCGACGGCGCAAGCCAGCTCGACAGCGGCATCGGTCAGCTCTCGACCGGCGCGACGCAGCTGCGCGACGGGCTGGCCTCGGGCGTGCAGCAGATCCCCGACTCGGACGACGCGACGCGCAAGGCTCAGGCGCAGGCCATCTCCGACCCGGTGAGCGTCGGGACGAGCGCGGTCACCAAGGCGCAGAACTACGGCGCGGGCCTCGCCCCGTTCTTCGCGGCGCTCGCGGGTTGGATCGGCATCTACGCGCTGTTCCTCATCGTGAAGCCCGTGTCGAAGCGCGCGATCACCGCGCTGCGCTCCCCCGTCCGCGTGACCCTCGCGGGCTGGCTCACCCCCGCGGGCCTCGGTGCTCTGCAGATGGTCGGGCTCTTCACCGTCCTCGCCATCGCGCTGCAGTTCTCGTTCGCGAATCCGTGGGCCGCCCTCGGCATCCTGTTGTTCGCCTCGGCGACCTACGCGGCCATCGTGCTGGCCCTGAACGTCTGGCTCGGATCGGTGGGACAGTTCCTCGGACTCGTCCTCATGGTGCTGCAGCTCGTGACGGCCGGCGGAACCTTCCCGTGGCAGACCCTCCCCGCTCCTCTCGCTGCGCTGCACCACGTGCTGCCGATGGGATACGTGGTGGATGCCATGCGTCAGGTCATGTACGGCGGAGACGTCTCACGCGTCGGGCCCGACCTGCTGGTGCTGGGCGCTTGGATGGTCGGCGGAGTGGCCCTGGCCGCGCTGGGGGTGACGCGCATGACGCACCACCGCACCCTGCGCGACCTGCAGCCGAGCCTGATCGGCTGACGGGGCGCTCCCTCGCATCGTCGGTTCGTGGCTTCGACAAGCTCAGCCACCCCGGCCACGCGCGAGGTCCCTGAGCCCGTCGAAGGGACCGGTCCGTCATGAAGCGACGGCCACCGCCAACGCCACTAGACCCGAACCCAGGATGCCGCTGAGCCCCAGCCGTACGACCCGCAGCGGCCAACGGCGCCGGGTGCGCCGCCACGGCAGCGCCGCGAAGCGGCGAGCGGCCCCGACGGTTCCCGCGGCCGCGACGACGACCGCCACGGCCCAGAGGGCGGGGGATGCCTGCGTCCAGTCCACCAGCATCGACGCCGCCGCGAACGCGACCACGAGCCCGAAGGCCTCGGCCAGGACCATCACGCGGTCGCGGAGCGAGAACCTTCCGCCGAGCCAGGCCCGGACGGCGAAGAGGACGGCGACGGCCACGAGAACCGCGGCGAGGACGACGGCGATCATCGTGCCGCTCCCTTCGTGAGGACGGCGTAGGCGACCTCGTCGACGTTCGCCGCGGTGTCGTCCAGCACGAATCCGGCTCGCCCGGCCGCCCGATCGAGCATGATCGCGGAGGTGAAGCCGCCGGTCTGTCCGTTGTGGAAGGTGATCGCGGTGCCGTCGACGTCGAGCGTGAACCAGAACCACCCGATGGGACCGGATGCCGTATCCCGGCGCGGATCCATCGCGGAGGTGCCCGGGGCGGTGCCGTCCAACAGCGCGCGCGCGAAGAGCGTCATGTCGTGCGCGGTGGAGCGCACGCCGCCCGCGGGGGCGTGCCCACCGATCGGCCATTGCTCCTGCGCGACCCCCTGCGCGTTGTATCCGCGCGTGTCGATCGGGCGCAGGTCGTCGACGGTCACGGGCAGCGTCGACGCGGTCATCCCGAGCGGCTCGAACAGGCGGGTCGTGATCAGGGTCGGGTAGTCCATCCCCGCGCACCGCGCGATCGCCTGCCCGAGGAGGGCTGTGCCGAGGTTCGAGTACTCGAAGGTCCCCGGCTCTCCGACGTGCTCGGTGCGGGTGAGGGCGAGCATCTCGTCGACGGTGAGCGTGTAGGGATTCTGCCCGAGCAGGCTGCGACCCAGGGTGGCGGCCTGGAATCCGGGATCGGTGAGGAGACGCGGCATCCCGGACGTATGCGTGGCGAGATCGTCGAGGCGGACCGCTCCCGCCGCGGTGCCGGCCAGCTCGGGCAGGCACCCCTCGAGACGGTCCTCGGCGGCCAGCTCGCCGCGCTCGATGGCGTCCTGGAACAGCAGCCCGGTCATGGTCTTGGTCGCCGATCCGATCTCGAACGGCGTGTGCTCATCGGCCCCGAAGCCCGCGAACCGCGTGCGGTCGCCGTCGATCGACACCACGACCGCTTCGTGGCGCTGGCCCGCGGCGAGGAGGTCGTCGCGCACCGCGGCGGCGAGCGCAGCATCGCCGGTGACCTGCTCGGAGAGCGCGGGTGGGCGCGGCATCGCGAGGAGCCCGATCGCGAGCGTCATCGCGGGCGCCACCACCATCGCCACGGTCGTGAGCAGTCGTCGTCGTGTCATGGTTCCAGCCTCGGGCGCGGCGCCGTTCTCGGCCAGGGTCGCGGTGTCACGAGGTGGCATGACATGTGTCACGTTCCGGCGGCTTCGACAGGCTCAGCCCCCTCGGCCGCGCCCGGCTCACGCCGGCACCCAGGTCCCTGAGCCCGTCAAAGGGACCGGAACCCCCCTCAGACCGGCAGCCGCACCTCGAACACCGTCCGTCCCGGCGCACTCTCCACCGAGATCGTTCCCCCGTGCGCCGCCGTGATCGCCTCCGCGATCGACAGTCCCAACCCCGTGCTCCCGGCATCCCGGTTCCGGGCGTCGTCGGCGCGGGCGAAGCGGTCGAAGAGCCGGCCCGCCACCCCCGGGTCGATTCCCGGACCGGTGTCGGTCACGCGGAGCACCGCCTCACTCCCCTCCCGGCCGAGCGACAGCGTGACCGTCGTCCCCGCCGGCGTGTGGGTGGAGGCGTTGCGGAGCAGGTTCGCGACGACCTGCCGCAGGCGGTTCTCATCCCCGGTGACCGAGATGAGATCGTCGGTCACGTCGAGACGCCACTCGTGCGTGGCATCCGCCGCGTGCGCGTCGCTCACGGCGTCGACGGCGAGCAGCGTCAGCTCGACCTCGTCGCGGCGCAGCGGTTGTCCGGCATCCAATCGGGCCAGCAGCAGCAGATCATCGACGAGGGATGCCATGCGCTGAGCCTCCGACTCGATCCGGTCGAACGAGCGCGCCTGGGTCGGCGTCATCGGGGCGTCTTCGCCCAGGGACAGCTGCGCGTAGCCGCGGATGCTCGCGAGCGGCGTGCGCAGCTCATGGCTGGCGTCCGCGATGAAGCGCCGGAGCTGTTCCTCGCTGTGGTGCCGCGCGGCGAGGGAGGACTGCACGTGCCCGAGGAGGTCGTTGAGCGACGAGCCCACGCGGCCCACCTCGGTCGTGGGGTCGGTGTCGGCGGGGGCGACCCGGTCGGGGATGTCGACGCTTCCCTCGCTGAGCGACAGCGTCGACACGCGTTGGGCGACATCGGCGACCCGGTCGAGGGGACGCAGGCTCCGGCGCACGAAGAACGAGAGTCCGACCACCGCGATCAGCAGGGTCGCCGCGCTCACCGCCAGCAGGATCACCGTGAGCGCGCTCGTCGTCGCCGAGACATCGGCCTGCGAACTGCCGGCGAACACCGTCGTCCCGTCGGCGTCGGCGCCCGCGACCCGGAAAGAACCCAGGTCGCCGCCGAGATCGATCGACCGGGGCGTCCGGTCGGTGGGCACATCGGCATGCAGCAGGGCCACCTGATCGTCGGTGAGCTGCACCTGGGTGCCGTCGCTGCGCGTGTAGCTCGAGGTGCGCACGGTCCCGTCGGACGCGACCACCGCCTGCAGCGAGCCGATCCGCGGCGCCGGGCGTTCGGCATCCTGACTCTGGTTCTGTCCCTGATGCTGGTCCGGGAGGCGCTGTTCGGACGATCCGCGACCGACGGCGAACGACAGTCCCTCGACCACCTGCTGGTCGAGCCGGTCGAGGGCGAAGGAGCGCAACGCCACGATCGTGGCCAGGCTCATCACGACGAAGGCGAGCGCCACGAGCACGCTCGTCCCGACGACAAGGGTGCGGCGGAGCGTCCACCGGGAACGGGTCATGACGCCTTGATCGTGTAGCCGACGCCGCGGACGGTGTGGATGAGGGGCTCGCCGAGGCTGTCGATCTTCTTCCGCAGGTACGAGATGTAGATTTCGACCACGCTGCCGTTGCCGCCGAAGTCGTAGCTCCAGACCTGGTCGAGGATCTGCGCCTTGCTCAGCACTCGACGCGGATTCTGCATGAGGTAGCGGAGGAGCTCGAACTCCTTCGCGGTGAGTTTGATCGGGATGCCACCCCGCTCGACCTCGTACGATTCCTCGTCGAGCGACAGGTCGCCCACGCGCAGTCGCGGGTCGGCGTCGGCGATGGCCGCGACGTGCCGGCGCGCCATCCCCCGGAGGCGGACGACGACCTCCTCGAGGTTGAACGGCTTCGTGACGTAGTCGTCGGCCCCCGCGGAGATGCCCGCGATCCGGTCCTCCACGGCGTCCTTCGCCGTGAGGAAGAGCACGGGGGCGTCGTTTCCGGCCGCCCGGACGCGGGTCAGCAGCTCCATGCCGTCGAGCCCGGGCATCATGATGTCGAGCACGAGGAGGTCGGGGCCGAACTCGCGGATGACGTTCAGCGCCTCCTGGCCGTTGGCGGCGGTGCGCGCGTCCCAGCCCTCGTTCTGCAGCGCCATGCGCAGGAGGTCGCTGAGGTTCGCTTCGTCGTCGACGACGAGGACGCGGATCGGCGACCCGTCGGGACGGGTGAGAGGCGGGGGGCGGAAGGTCACGAGAGCCAGCATGCCTGCTCTCGACCCCCGCTGTCACCGGACATACGTGCTTCATAGGAACGGTGAGGGAGCGGTGAGGGTGCCGTTTCTACCTTCGGGGCACGGCCGCATCCCGCGTCCGAAAGGAGAAGCATGTACGGCACCTACCTGCGGCGCGAACTCGCCGGCCGCGTCAAGCAAACCGTGATCGTCGCGGTCGGGCTCGCGATCGCCATCGCGCTCGTCATCGTCGTCAACGCCCTGTCGGCGGGGGTGCGCGACGCGCAGTCCCAGGCCCTGTCGTCGGTCTACGGCGTCGGCACCGACCTGACCGTGACCGGCGCGCAGACCGAACCCGGACAGGGCGGTGGCACACGCTTCGACTTCGGCGCGCAAGACGGAGCGACGCAGGACGGGACGACCTCGCTCAGCCAATCGCGCCTGATGACCGACAGGCGACGCGGCACGCTCGACGCGTCGACCGTCTCGACCGTCGCGGGTCTCGACGGCGTGACCGCCGCGACCGGGGCGCTGTCGCTGACGAACACGACCTTCTCGGGTCAGGTCCCGGATCGCAGCGCTCAGTCCGGCACGGGCGAGGGCGGGCAGATGGGTGAGCCGCCGGCCGGCGGCGGTCCCGGTGGAGACGGCGGCAGTGCCTTCGGCGTCGATTCGTTCACCGTGCTCGGCGTCGACCCCTCGGCATCCGTCGGTCCCCTCTCGTCCGTCACCGTCAGCGACGGGCGCGCCCTCACCGCGTCCGACGCCGGCACGGACGTCGCCATCATCGACGCGACCTACGCGACGAGCGCCTCCCTCGCGGTCGGGGGCATGATCGACGTGGGCGGCACCGCGATGCAGATCGTCGGGATCGTCGCCTCGACGTCGTCCGACGCCGACACGGCGGCGAACGTCTATCTCCCGCTCGACACCGCTCAGGCCCTCGCCGGAGTGGGCAGCGTGGTCTCCACGGTCTACGTGCAGGCCGATTCCGCGGATGCCATCGGCTCCGTGCAGAGCGAGATCACGGCCGCGCTTCCCGATGCCACCGTCAGCTCGCAGTCCGAACTCGCCTCGACCGTGTCGGGTTCGCTCTCGAGCGCCTCCGCATTGATCTCGAACCTCGGGACCTGGCTCTCGGTCGTCGTGCTGCTGGTGGCGCTCTCGCTCGCGGTCCTCTTCACGATCTCGGGCGTCGCACGCCGCACCCGCGAGTTCGGCACGCTCAAGGCCATCGGCTGGTCGAACGGTCGCATCGTGCGGCAGGTCGCGGGCGAGTCGCTGACGCAGGGGCTCCTCGGCGGTGTCGCGGGGCTGATCCTCGGGCTCGGCGGCATCCTGCTCGTGAACGTCATCTCGCCCACGATCTCGGTCAGCAGCCAGGCCTCAGGGCGTGGCGAGGGCGGTCCCGGCGGGGGCGGCATGGGCGGCCCGGGCGGATTCGGCCAGGCCGCCGCCCAGGCCACCGACATCGTGCTGCACGCACCGGTGACCCCCGTGATCATCGTGGCCGCGGTCGGGATCGCCATCCTCGGCGGCGTCCTCGCCGGTGCCTTCGGCGGATGGCGCGCCGCGCGCCTCAGCCCCGCCGCCGCCCTCCGCTCGGTCGCGTGACCGGCATCCCTTCGAAGGAGACATCATGACTCTCACCGCCACCGCGACCGCGTACCGTTTGCAGGGCGTGACACGCACCTATCGTCAGCGCGAACGGACCGTGCAGGCTCTCGCCGGAATCGACCTCGAGATCGACGCGGGCGACTTCGTCACCATCCAGGGCCCGACCGGCGGCGGCAAGTCGACGCTGCTGCAGATGCTCGGTGCCCTGGACCGCCCCTCGAGCGGGTCGGTGATGCTCGGCGACGTCGACATCGCGCAGGCCTCCAACGCGCAGCTGAGTCGCCTGCGCGCGGAGGAGATCGGCTTCGTCTTCCAGGGCTTCAACCTCATCCCCACGCTCACCGCCGCGGAGAACGTCGACATGGGTCTGGAACCGTTGAAGCTGGACCGCCCCGAACGGCTGCGCCGCATCACGGACGCGCTCGCCCGCGTGGGCCTCGCGGACCGCCACGACCACCGCCCCGGCGAGCTGTCGGGCGGGCAGCAGCAGCGCGTGGCGATCGCCCGTGCGATCGCGAAGCAGCCCCGGGTCCTGCTGGCCGACGAGCCGACCGGCAACCTCGACGAGAGCATGCGCGACGAGATCCTCGACGTCCTCGAGACGTTGAACATCGAGGGGCTGACCCTCGTGGTCGTGACGCACGACTCCGCCGTGGCGCGGCGCGCGCGCCGGCGGCTGCGCCTCGCGGGTGGGCGGGTGAGCGACATCACGCGCGGGTGATGCGCCCGGTGGCTTCGACGGGCTCAGCCACCTCCTCGCGAGGTCCCTGAGCCCGCCCGAGGTCCCTGAGCCCGAGGTCCCTGAGCCCGAGGTCCCTGAGCCCGTCGAAGGGACCGGACCCCCACGCGTCGCCCGTCAAGGCCCGCCGCCATCCCGCCACCCTCCCCCTACAGTCGAAACACGCCGACCGGAGGGATGCCATGGCCGCCCGCAACACCCGCCTCATGCGCTGCACGCCCGACGACCTCTTCGCGGTGCTGTCCGACGGCTGGCTCTACCCCGTGTGGGTCGTCGGCGCGGCGCGGATGCGCGACGTCGACGAGGAGTGGCCGAAGGAGGGCACGCGCATCCACCACTCGCTCGGTGTCTGGCCCGTGATGATCCACGACGAGACCGAGATGGTCGAGTGGGACCCGCCCCGACGCCTGCGGCTGCGCCCGGAGGCCGGCATCCTGGGTCGCGGGGTCATCCGCATCGACGTGCGCCCGCACGAGGACGGCATCGCGGTCACGATCGCCGAAGAACCCGTGACCGGGGCGGCGTCGATCCTGCCGGGGGTGCTGTGGAAGCCCCTGCTGATCGCCCGCAATCACGAGTGCCTGAACCGCCTGGCGTTCCTCGCCGAGGGACGCCGCGAGGAGCGCGAAGCGCGCGAGCTCGATCACCGCACCGAGACGCCCGATCCGGAGGAGGGCACTCCTTCTCCCCAGGCCCAGGAGGACGTGCGCGAAGCCGACATCTGACCTGCGCGTCCCCGGTCTGAGGGAGAATCTCCCCGGACGTGTCGACGCCGACGCGGGAACGGGGATCGAATGGATGCCGACGTCATCGTCATCGGCGGTGGGCTCGCCGGTCTCGTCGCGAGCAGCGAACTCGTGCGGGCGGGCAAGCGTGTCGTGATCGTGGACCAGGAGAACGCGGCGAACCTCGGGGGCCAGGCGTTCTGGTCGTTCGGCGGCATCTTCCTGGTCGACTCCCCGATGCAGCGCCGGCTGGGCGTGAAGGACTCGTTCGACCTCGCGTGGCAGGACTGGCAGGGCTCGGCGGGCTGGGATCGCCTCGACGGGGAACACCCCGAAGACGAGTGGGCGCAGCGGTGGGGCCGCGCCTACGTCGAGTTCGCCGCCGACGAGAAGCGCACCTGGCTGCAGGAGCACGGCGTCAGCTTCACCCCCGTGGTCGGCTGGGCGGAACGCGGGTCTCTGTCGGCGCGCGGCCACGGCAACTCCGTCCCTCGGTTCCACGTGCCGTGGGGCACCGGCACGGGGATCTCGGAGCCTTTCGCCGACCGGGCGCGGGCGGCCGCCGAAACGGGGCAGGTCGTCTTCCGCTTCCGTCATCGCGTCGACGGCCTGACGTTCACGGAGGGCCGGGTGACCGGCATCCACGGGTCGATCCTCGCCCCGGATGACTCTCCGCGGGGCGTGTCGTCCTCGCGCGAGGTGGTGTCGACGTTCGAGCTGTCGGCACAGGCCGTGGTCATCGCGACGGGTGGCATCGGCGGCGACCACGAGCGCGTCCGCCGGTGGTGGCCGGAGCGTCTGGGGACGCCCCCGAAGAAGATGGTCACCGGTGTTCCGGCCCACGTCGACGGGCGCATGCTCGACATTGCGGCCGACCAGGGCGTGCGGCTGGTGAACCGCGACCGCATGTGGCACTACACCGAGGGCGTGCAGAACTGGGACCCGATCTGGCCCGGGCACGCGATCCGCATCCTGCCGGGGCCGTCGTCGCTCTGGCTCGACGCGCGGGGCCGTCGCCTCCCGGCGCCCGGGCTCCCGGGGTACGACACGCTCGGCACCCTGCGGCTCCTGCGGACCACCCCCGACATCGCGGACTACGACTACTCGTGGTTCGTCCTCGACCAGTCGATCATCAAGAAGGAGTTCGCCCTCTCCGGCTCGGAGCAGAATCCCGACATCACGAACCGCGACCGCGCGCTGCTCCTGCGGAGCCGGCTCGGGCGCACGGCCCCGGGACCGGTGGAGGCGTTCAAGAGCAAGGGTGCCGATTTCGTCGTCGCCGACACCCTCGAAGAGCTGGTGCGCGGCATGAACGACCTCACCGGCGACGACCTCTTGGATCCGGATGCCGTGCGCGAACAGGTCGTGGCGCGCGACCGCGAGCTCGTGAACCCGTATTCGAAAGACGTGCAGGCGATGGGCATCCGCAACAGCCGACGCTTCCTCGGCGACCGCATCTTCCGCACCGCGAAGCCTCACGCCCTGCTCGACCCCACCCACGGTCCGCTCATCGCGGTGCGGTTGTGGGTGGTCACGCGCAAGTCGCTCGGCGGCATCCAGACCGACCTGCGGGGCCGCGCGCTCGACACCGAAGGACGCCCGATCGAGGGCCTCTACGCCGCGGGCGAGGCGGCCGGCTTCGGCGGCGGCGGCGCGCACGGCTACAACGCGCTCGAGGGCACGTTCCTCGGCGGCTGCCTCTTCACGGGCCGGACGGTCGGCCGCTCCCTCGCCGCGACGCTCTGAGCAGCGGATCCGCTCAGCTCTCGGGCCGTGACTCCGTGTGCGTGCCGCCCGGCTGCTCCGTGCTGTGGTGCAACTCGTCGACGTAGAGGTTCTCCTCATCGGTCGTGCGGTTGCGGTACGCCGCCCGACCGACCATGTGCGCCGCGAGCGGTGCCGTGGCGAACTGGATGAGCACGATCGGGATGCCGAAAGCCAGGGCCTCCCACGACCGCAGAGCGAGCTCGACCGCGATGACGATGAGCAGCACGCCCAGGACCTGGGGCTTGGTCGCCGCGTGCAGACGGGTCGGCACGTCGGTCCACCGCAGCAGGCCGATCGTCGCGGTGAGGCAGAGCAGGGCACCGATCAGGACGAGGATCAGCGCGAGGGTGTCGAGCACGTTCTCGAGGGTCATCGCGGATTCTCCTTCCGCGCCACGAACCGGGCCACGGCGATCGACCCGAACACCCCCACCGCGGCGATGATCAGCATCGCCGGGAGTGACCGCGCGTGGTGGTTGATCACCATGTCGGCACCGAGGATGCAGACCACTTCGGTCAGCAGCACGTCGGCCGCGACCGCGCGGTCGAGGATCGAGGGGCCGATCACGAGGCGGATGAGCGCCAGGACGGCCGCCACGGCGAAGACGAGAAGGATGACGACGACGAGGACAGTGGTCACGGGGGTCACAGGGGGGTCCTCCCCTCTCGGGGCGAATCGGTCGCGTGGTGCGCGGAGCTGTCGGCGATCCGCGCGCGCAGTTCCTGCAGCTCTTCCTTCGAGCCGACGGCCCGCGTGATGCGCGCCTCCCACCCGAGCACGACGCGGCGCTGGTGCTCGGCATCCTCGTCGCTCCGCACACCGATGGTGTGCAGGTACAGAGTGCGGTTCTCGCGGTCGACGTCGACGATGAGGGAGCCCGGGATGAGGGATGCCGTGACGGCGGTGTGCGCCATGATCACGTCGTCGTCCACGCGGAGCGGGACGGCGATGATCGCGGCTCCCGGCTGCCGACGGAGGTCGAGCACCTGCCACGCGACGATGAGCGAACCACGGATGACGGCGCCGAGGAAGGTGACGACGAAGATCAGGCCGTACCAGAGGTTGATGCGCCCCGACAGCTCCACCGGCGGCAGACGGAAGACGCGCGTGACGAAGATCGCTGCGATGAGCCCCGTGAGGAAGGCGAGCCAGGTGAACTGCCCCCACAGCATCATCCAGAGGGCCACGAGCCACACCAGGAAGGGCAGCTGGTGCAGGAAGAGGGAGATCTGCGAACGACGCGACGGGCTCATTGCTGACCCGCCTGTTCCTGCAGCTGCACGAGACTCACGCCATCGGTGATGGTGACGCCCGCCCGCAGGCACATATCGAGCAGCGGGCCCGCGAAGACCGTCAGCGAGACGGTCACGGCGACCATTCCCACCGTCGCGAGCGTCATGATCTTCGGGATCGTGCGGCGCTCGGTCGAGATCGCCGCCGCGGGCGCGTTGCCGAGGTACGCGATGCGCTCCATCGTCTCGGTCGAGTCGTCGTCCTCGCGCCAGAACGACAGGTTCCAGGCCCGCATGAGGGCGTACAGCGTGAGGATCGACGTCGCGATGCCGCCGACGATCAGCACCATCATCACGGGCGTGCCCACCTGCGCGGCCGCGTCGAAGAGCGCGTACTTGCCGATGAAGCCCGAGAACGGCGGCAGACCGCCCAGGTTGATGGCCGGGATGAAGTAAAGCACCGCGAGCAGGGGTGCGGCCCGCATGAGGCCCTTCACCTTGAGGATCGACGTACTGCCCGCGCGGCGCTCGATGAGGCCGACCGCGAGGAACAGAGTCGTCTGCACGATGATGTGGTGGACGATGTAGTAGATCGTCGCGCCCACCGCGAGGGGCGTGTTGATCGCCAGTCCGAAGATCATGTAGCCGATGTGACTTACCAGCGTGAACGACAGGATGCGCTTGAGCTCGGCCTGCGCGACAGCGCCCAGGATGCCGACGATCATCGTCGACAGCGCGACCATCATCAGCAGGAAATTCAGGTCGTTGTCGACGAACAGCTGCGTCTCGGTGCGGATGATCGCGTAGACGCCGACCTTGGTGAGCAGGCCCGCGAACACCGCCGTGACGGGAGCGGGAGCCGTCGGGTATGAGTCGGGCAGCCAGAACGACAGCGGGAACACCGCGGCCTTGATCGCGAACGCGAGCAGCAGCATGAGGTGCAGGATCGTCTGCGTGTCCTGCGGGAGCAGCGCCATCCGCTCGCTGATCTGCACCATGTTGACCGTGCCGAGCGCGCCGTAGACCATCGCGATCGCGGCGAGGAACAGGATCGACGACACCAGCGAGACGACGATGTAAACCACGCCCGTGCGGATGCGCGACTCCGTGCCGCCGAGGGTGATCAGCACGTACGAGGCGACGAGGAGGATCTCGAAACCGACGTAGAGGTTGAACAGGTCGCCCGCGATGAACGCGTTGAAGATGCCCGCGCCGAGGATGAGGTACGCCGGGTAGAAGATCGAGACGGGGGTGTCCTCGTCGTTGTCGGCCGCGCCCTGGCCGATCGAGAAGAGCAAGACCGCGAGCAGCACGATGCTCGTCACGACCACGAGGAGCGCCGCGAGCACGTCGACATAGAGCACGATGCCGAAGGGGATGTCCCACGCGGCGATCGCGACGGCGAGCGGGCCGTGCGTGTCGACCTCGACGAGCAGGATCGCGCCGAGCACGAGCACCGCGGTCAGCGCGGCGACCGACACCACGATCTGCGTCTTCTTGCGACGGCCGAAGATGAGGTTGATCGCGGCCCCGATGAGCGGGATGCCGACGAGCAGGGGGACGAGGGCGCTCACGGGCGATCACCATCCTGGGTATCGCTGGTGTCGTCCTCATCGTCGGGGCGGCGCACGGCCACCCGATCGACCGGGGCATCGTCGACGAGCTGCGACAGATCGCCCTGGTGCAGGACACGGATCGGCGAGGCCACATCGCCCACGAAGTCGGTGGTGACGTCCTCGTCGTCGGAGCGGGACTCCTCGTCCATGGCGTCCTCGGGCTCATCGGCCGTGCGTGTGCGCAGAGCCACGTCGTCGGCATCGTCGATGACGGTGTCGGCCTGACCGAGCTGCCACGAGCGGTAAATCAGGGCGAGCAGGAACGCGGAGATGCCGAACGTGATGACGATCGCCGTGAGCGTGAGCGCCTGCGGGAGCGCGTCCGACATGTCGGCGGCATCCGTCTCGCCGTCATAGAACGGTGCCTTTCCCGGCACGCCCATCACGATGAGCAGCAGCAGGTTCGCCGCGTTGCCGAGAAGGAGGAAGCCGATGAGCACGCGGGTCAGACTGCGCTCGAGCATCGCGTAGACGCCGCACGCGAAGAGCACCGCCATGACGATGACGAGGACGAGGGAGATGGTCACGACGGCACCGCCTCCGCGTCTTCGGGGTGGAGGGACTGCCGGTCGACCTCGGCGCCGAGACTGCGCAGCACGTCGAGCACGAGACCGATCACCACGAGGTACACGCCGATGTCGAAGATCGTGCTGGTGACGAACTCCCAGTGCCCGATGAGCGGGAGCTCGCCCTCGAACGTGAAGCTCTGCAGCGGAGCGAAGCCGAAGACCATCGGCACGAGCGCGCACAGCACGGCGATCGCCATGCCGGCGCCAAGCAGGCGTCCGGCGTCGGTGGGTGCCGCGGCCCCCAGCTCCCAGCGGCCGCCGGCGATGTACCGCATGACCAGGCCCATGCCCGCGACGAGACCACCGGCGAAGCCACCGCCGGGCAGATTGTGGCCGGCGAACAGCAGGTACAGCGACACGATCATGATCGAGTGGAAGAGCACCCGGACGATGATCTCGAGCAGGATCGACCGGTTCTCGGGCTGCACCTTGGCGCCCGAGATGAGCCACGCGCGCGGAGCGCCCGTCTCGCCGACGCGCTGCGCCCGCACGCCGTCCTCGGTCTCGACCAGCGGGCGGCGGCGACCGAGGCCCACGCGGGCGCGCGCGGTTCCCGAGCGACGGGCGAGGTTGTCACTGCGATCAGTGATGAAGACGAGGGATGCCACACCCGTGGCCGCGAGAACGAGAACCGACAGCTCCCCCATCGTGTCCCACCCGCGCAGATCGACGAGCGCGACGTTCACGACGTTGCGTCCGTGGCCGATCTCGTACGCCAGCGGCGGCCACTCGAGCGAGATCGGGAGGTCCTGACGGGCGCCGGTCGCGACGATCGCGACGAGAGCCATCGTGAGGCCGACGCCGGCACCCAGGACGGCGCGGGCGATCGGGGCGACGGACGCGTTCTGCTCGCCCATGCGAGCCGGGAGCCGGCGCAGGACGAGGGCGAACACGACGAGCGTCACCGTCTCGATGAGCACCTGGGTGAGAGCGAGGTCGGGAGCGCCGCTCGTCGCGAACAGGACGACCATGCCGAGACCGGTGACCGACACGAGCGCCACGCCCGTGTAGCGCTTGCGGGCTCGCACCGCGAGGATGCCGGCGGCGATCATGAGGGGCGCCGCGAGCAGTTGCGCGGGCGACTGCCACGCATCGAGCTGGGCCCGCCACCCTTTCGAGGCGAGCAGCGCCGTTCCCTCGGCGACGACGAGCACGACGAAGATCGTGCCGACGTAGAACGGCAGAGAACCGCGCTGGAAGCGCGCCGTGACCCACTCGGACGAGTGATCGATCCCGCGCAGCACGCCGTTGTAGAGGTCGTTCGCGGTGAACGGGAGCACCCGTCGGCGCTTGTGCAGCTGCGTCCTACGGACGACCCAGAAGATCAACGCACCCAGGGCGAGCGTGCCGAGCGAGATGAACAGCGCGGGCTCGAGACCGTGCCAGAGCGCAAGGTGATACGGATAGTCCGGCGCGGCGACACCGGGCGTGGCCTCGGGCAGACCGTCGGCGTACGGCGCGAGCCAGTGGTCGACGATCGGGGCGAGGAGCCCGAGGACGAGCGACGCCGCGGCCAGCAGCACGGGAGCCGCGAGGAAGCCCATCGGCGGGTCGGGCCACTCGGTCGTCTCGACGTCGCGCTTGGTCCCATACGCCCCCCAGAGGAAACGGATGCCGTACGCCGCCGTCAACGCCGAGCCCAGCACGATCCCGGCCAGGGCGACGATGCCCCATCCGGCTCCGGCCTCGGCCTCGTGCAGCAGCGCGGTGAGCGCCGTCTCTTTCGCGACGAAACCCAGAGTGGGGATGACGCCGGCCATCGACGCGATCGCGATGAAGGACGCGGTCGCCATGACCGGCGCCTGTCGGCCGAGGCCCGAGAGCTCGCCGATGTCACGCGTGGAGAGCTGCCGGTCGATCACGCCGACGACGAGGAAGAGGCACGATTTGAACAGCGCGTGGCTGAGCAGGAGAGCGACGCCGGCGAGGGCGGCATCCCTCGTTCCATAGCCGAGCATGACGGTGAGGAAGCCGAGCTGGCTGACCGTGCCGAAGGCGAGGATGCGCTTGAGGTCGCGTTCGCGCAGCGCCTGGAACCCGCCCAGCAGCATGGTGAAGACGCCGAGGGTGATGAGCGTGGGTCGCCAGAACGGCGTCTCGGCGAAGGCGGGCGAGAGCCGCGCGATCAGGTAGATGCCGGCCTTCACCATCGCCGCGGCGTGCAGGTACGCGCTCACTGGGGTGGGGGCCGCCATGGCGCCGGGGAGCCAGAAGTGGAAGGGGAAGATCGCCGACTTGCTCAGCGCGCCGACGAGGAGCAGGAGCACGGCGATGTCGACGACCGTGCCGGTGGGTGGATCGGCGAGGATCGTCGAGAGGCTCGCGGTGCCCGACTGCACGACGATGAGCACGACACCGATCAGCATGACGAGCCCGCCGAGGGTCGTCACGAGCAGGGCCTGCAGCGCCGCTCGGCGACTGGCCGCACGGCCGTGGTAGTACCCGATGAGCAGGTACGAGAGGACGCTCGTGACCTCCCACAGCATGATCAGCACGACGATGTCGTCGGTGAGCACGAGGCCGTACATCGCCCCGGCGAAAGCGAGCAGCACAGCGGAGAACTGCCCCACGCCCTGCGTCTTGCCGCGGAAGTACCAGCGGCAGTAGAGCATCACGAGGGCGCCGACGCCGGTCACGACGAGCGTGAGGAGCCAACTCAGGACGTCCATCCGCATCGACAGCGAGACCCCGAGCGCGGGGATCCACGGGTATTCCTCGAAGGGAATGTCACCCGAGAACACCGTGGGGGCCAGCACGATCGCGTGAGCGAAGGCGAGAGCCGGCAGGAGGGCCGCGACGTAGAACGCACGAGCCCCGATGCGACTCACGAGCCACGGGAGGATGAGCGGCACGAATGCGAACGCGCTGAGGAGTACCAACAAGGTGGGGCCTCCTCGGGGTCGACGGGCGTAGGGCCTCGGCTCTCGGGGTGTCTCCTCTTATTCTATGCGGAGCATGAGAGTCCGCGTACCGGCGAGGGTCATGTGGTACGCGGTTCGGCGGTCGTCGTGCCGACGCGGAAGGTGCAAGCGAGATCGAGGCCCGAGGGCGGTTCGTCCTCGAGCATCGCGGCGACGGCCTCGCCCGCCGCACGACCCTTGGCCGTCGCCGGTTGGACGAGCGTCGTCAGCACGTGGGGGGCGAGCCCGTCGACCACGACCCCGTCGAAGCCGGTCACGCTGACGTCCTGCGGCACGCGCAGTCCGGCCTCCTCGGCCGCGCGGACCACTCCGGCGGCGATCATGTCGCTCTGCGCGATCACGGCGGTCGGGCGGTGCGCGGGGTCGGAGAAGATCGTCCGGCCCGCGATCATGCCCTCGTCGATCGAGCTCATCGCCGCGGCGAGCGCGGGCGCCTCGGGGAAGATCTCCCGCGCCCCCGCGAGCCGATCGGCCGTGACGTCGACGCGGACCTCCACGTCATCGGCGAGCCACCCGCGGTGCCGGGTGGCATCCGTCGGCAGCGTGACGATGACGACGTCCCGGTGCCCCAGGTCGGCGAGGTGCCGCGCCGCCTCGCGCTGGGCTTCGACGTTGTCGAGGAGCACGCGGGGGATCCCCTCCCCCGCGTCGCCCTCGATCACGACGACCGGGATGCCGCGGGCTCGCACGATCTCGAGAGAATCGCGCATGCGCGGGCTGCACCCGATCAGCACGGCGGCGTCGATCGGTGCCGTGTGGAGGGAGGGTTCACTGACCGTCTCGCCGTCATCGCGGAGGAGCAGCAGGGCCGCCCCCAGCCGGGACACGCCGTCGGCGAGACCGTCCATCATGTGCGTGGTGACCGGGTCGAGGAACGCGGTGCCGAGGTGTTCGTCGAAGACGACGCCGACGATGCCCGACCGCCCGCGTCGCAGGGAAGCGGCGCGAGGGTCCGGGCCGGTGTACCCCAACTCCGCCGCCGCGGCGAGGACGCGAGCGCGCGTCGACTCGGACGTGGGGGTCTTGCCGCTGAAGACGACCGACGCGGTCGACGCCGAGACGCCCGCTGCCCGGGCGACGTCGCTGATGGTCGCTCGGCGCGTGCTCACGGGGTGATCGTACCCGCGACACGCCCTGTTTCCGAATCGATTCGATTCACGTCGAATCGATTCGGTACAGTGATCGGCATGGACACCGCCCTCACCCGCTCCCAGCTCGTGCGCTGGCACATCGCGATCTGCGCGATCTTCCTGGCGAGCGGATTGAGCATCGCGACCTGGGCGTCCCGCGTCCCCGCGATCCGCGCCTCGCTCGACATCGAGAACTCCGGCGTGGGTCTGCTGCTGCTCGGCATGGGAGTGGCATCCATCATCGGGCTCTCGGTCGCCCCCGCCGTCCTCGCGCGCCTCGGCGCCCGCGCCGGCATGCTCACGGCTCTCGTGCTGGTCGGCGTGGGGCTCGCCGCCATCGGCTTCGGCGCCGACGCGCTGCAGGTGTTCGGGGTCGCGCTCGTGGGTCTCGCCCTGTTCGGCCTGGGCAATGGCGCCGTCGACGTGATGATGAACGTCGAGGGAGCCGCGCTCGAGAAGGCCACCGGACGCACGATCATGCCGTTGCTGCACGCTTTCTTCAGCTTCGGCACCGTCATCGGGGCCGGCCTCGGGTTCGTCGCCGTGAGTATGGGGATCCCCGTCCTGGCGCACTGCGTCGCCATGGCGGTCGTGATCCTCGTGGTGGCCTTCGTCTCGATCGCGAACGTCCCCCGCCGCGAGGTCGCGATGGACGCGCCCGTCGAGGAGGAGCGCGCCCACTGGCGCGAGCGCCTCGCCACGTCACTGCAGGCGTGGAAGGAACCGCGCACCTACACGCTCGGCGTCATCATGCTCGGCATGGCCTTCGCCGAGGGCAGCGCGAACGACTGGCTCCCCTCGGCCGTGGTGTTCGGCCACGGCGCCCCCGAAGAGGCCGGGCCCGCGGTCCTCGCCGTGTTCTCGGTGGCCATGACGGTGGGCCGCATCGCCGGCGGGCCCGTGGTCGACCGACTCGGCCGCGTGATCGTGCTGCGCGTGCTCGCCGCGACCGCCGCTGCGGGCCTCCTGCTGTTCATCGTCGCGCCCTTCGGCCCGCTCGTCTTCATCGGTGCGGCCCTCTGGGGACTCGGGGCCTCGCTCGGCTTCCCGATCGGCATGTCGGCCGCCGCCGACGATCCCGCCAAAGCGGCCTCGCGCGTCGCGGCCGCGGCGACCATCGGCTACATCGCGTTCCTCTGCGGTCCCCCGATCCTCGGCTGGATCGGCGACCACATCGGGCTGCTGCCGACGCTGTTCATCGTGGTCGGTCTGATCGTGGCATCCGGGCTCTTCTCGGGGGCGGCCAAGCCGCTTCCCGCGACCAGCGACGAGCCAGAGAAGGCCCGGCGCGGCTAACGCGCGACCGCTGTCGTCGCTTTCGACGTCACGGTCCTCGACGTGTAGCCGGCCTTCGTGCCGGTCACCGCGACGGTGAGCTTCGCGCCGCGCTGCGCGGTGGTCGGCGTGAACGACGCGGACGTCGCCCCGCGGATCTTCGCCCCGTTCGCGAACCACTGATAGCTCAGGGTCGTCCCGCTCGTCCACGTCCCGGGGACCGCCGTCAGCGGCGTCCCGACCCGCGCGGTCCCGCGGATCGTCGGGGTGGGAGCGGTCAGGATGCCGGCGGCCACCGCCGCCGTCGGCTTCGACGTCCTCGACACCGACGTGTAGCCCGCGAGTTTCCCGGTGACCGTCACGGTGATGGTCTTGCCCTCCTGGGCGGCGCCCGGGGTGAACGACGTGGCGGTGGCCCCCCGCACCGCCACGCCGTCGGCGGACCACTGATACGTCAGCGTCGCGCCTCTCGCCCATACCCCCGTGGTGGCCGTCAACGCGCGTCCGACGCGGGCGGTGCCCGAAACGGTCGGCGTCGACGAGGCGAGCTTGGGGGCCGCGGCTGCAGCCCAGTCGAAAGTCAGGCGGGTGAAGGACCACACGCCGATCGAGACGGCGACCGCACGAGTGGGATCGCTCGTCCCCTTCGCGGTCCCGTCGTAGTAGACGACGCGACCGTCCGTGTACTGCGCACGCAGGGTGACCTTCGCGCCGGTGGGGAGGATGGTCTCGTTGTAGACCCCGCCGAGTCCGCCCCCGATGAGGTCGAGGTCGGTCTCGGCCTTCGTGGAGACATCGGTCGCCACGACGCGCAGCTGGCGTACGAGCACGGACTCATCGAACATGAGCAGCTCCGCCGCGAGGCCCCCGCGCGCGACGCTGTAATCGATCGTGACGTCCGAGACGTTTCTGGTCGTCGCGTCCACGACGATCTCGGAGGGCGTGGGCGCGAACCACCCGTCCGCCAGCGCCATTCGGCTGAAGACGGTGTACGTCCCGCGCGGAACGTTCGAGATGCGGAACGTCCCCGCCTTCGCGTCGTACTTCACCGTGGCGTCCGGAACCGGCACGCCGCCGGCCGGGGTGGCGGACACCACGACCGCAGCCCGCTGCGCCGTCGTCGTGCGCTTGTCGAAGATCACGCGGCCCGAGATCGTGACGGTCTTCGCGGCCGCTGCATCGCCCGTCGGGAGGGGGGTGGGGGTCGGGGCCGGGGCGGGTGACGACGAGACGGTGGTCGGCGCCACCGCGCCGGTGGCCGTGGGGGCAGGGGTCACCGTCGAGGAGGGAGTCGCGGGCACGGCCGCCGTCGCGGGACCGGCGGCGACGATTCCCGCCACGAGAACGGCGGAAACGCCGAGACCGACCGCCGCGCCGGCGCGCGACAGTCTCGAGAAGAGCGACATGGGCATCCTTGTGATCCGGAGCCGCCGGATTCAGGCCCCTCTGCTCGTCACGCTAGACAGTCCGCGGGCGCGGATTCGGGCCGAACGGCATTCCCGAACGATCCCGAACAGCCCGGCGACACCCGTGCGGGACGATTAGGCTCGACGGGTGCGTCTCGTCATCGCCCGTTGCTCCGTCGATTACACCGGCCGTCTCAACGCGCATCTCCCCCTCGCCACCCGCCTGCTCGTGCACAAGGGGGATGGATCGCTGCTGGTCCACTCCGACGGCGGCTCCTACAAGCCCCTGAACTGGATGAGCCCGCCCTGCTCGCTCACCCTCGAGCAGCCCGACGAGGCCGACGTCGAGGACGGCGTGATCGAGCGCTGGCGCGTCACGCACGCGAAGACCGGAGACGCTCTCCTCGTGCGGATCCACGAGGTCATCCACGACACCTCCCACGACCTGGGCGTCGACCCCGGCCTCATCAAGGACGGCGTCGAGGCGGACCTCCAGCGCCTGCTCGCCGAGCAGGTGTCCGTCGTCGGCGAGGGGCTCACCCTCGTCCGACGCGAGTACCCGACCGCGATCGGCCCGGTCGATCTGCTGCTGCGCGACGACAACGGCGGCACGGTCGCGATCGAGGTCAAGCGCCGGGGCGACATCGACGGCGTCGAGCAGCTCACGCGCTACCTCGAGCTGCTGAACCGAGATCCCCTGCTCGCCCCGGTGACCGGCGTCTATGCCGCTCAGGAGATCAAGCCGCAAGCCCGCGTGCTCGCGACGGACCGCGGCATCCGGTGCCTCACCCTCGACTACGACGAGATGAAGGGCATCGATTCGGGGGCTCCGCGCCTGTTCTGAGCGGCGCGGCCGAAAGCACGCCGCGCCGGTAGCGTGGACACATGCCTGTGCGTTCCCCCTTCTCGTGTGTCCTGTGGGACGTCGACGGCACTCTCGTCGACGCGTCCGAGGGGATCCTCCGCCGACTGACCATCACGCTCGAGCACTTCGGGCGTACTCCCCCGACCCGCGGCGAACTGTCCCGCTGGATCGGTCCGCCCATGTTCGAGTCGTTCCAGGTGAACGTCGGCATGACTCCCGAGCAGTCGACCGAGGCCGTCGCCTTCTACCGCGGCCTCAACAAGAGCGAGGGATACACCGTCAGCGCGCGGCTCTACCCCGGTGTCGCCGATCTCGTGCACGACCTCCACGCCGCGGGCGTTCCGCAGTCGACCGCGAGCTCGAAGCCCGAGGTGCAGGTCGTCGCCCTCATGGACCACTTCGGCCTGGCCCCCGACCTCGAGGCGATCGTCGGGGCCTCGCTCGACGAGCGCAGCCTCAGCGCGAAGTCCGACATCGTGCGCGAGGCGCTGCGCCGCCTCGAAGCCAACGGGGTCGACACCTCGCGTCCCGTCCTCATCGGCGATCGGCATCACGATGTCGAGGGCGGAGCGGATGCCGGAGTGCCCGTCATCTTCGTTCGTTGGGGCTTCAGCTGGCCCTACGAAGCCGACGGCGCCCAGGCCGCGGTCGACGACATCGACCAGCTGCGCGCTCTGCTCCTCGTCCCCGACGAGGAGGAAAGCGTCGTGCCGGGTGTCTGACGTCTCGTGGGCGGTCCCGACGGCGCTGGCCCTCGTCGGGGCTCTCCTCGTGACGCTCGTCATCGTCCTGGCGGTGCGCTCGAGCCGCCGCTCCCCGCGCGCCCAGGCCGCCGCCGATGCGGCCCGGGTCGCCGCGGCGGAAGCCCTCCTTCGTCTGGACGATGCGGCAACCGACCTCGACATCGCGTTCGAGGCATCCGAGGCTCTGACGGACGGCGATTCGACGAGCGCCCTGCGTCGCGCCCGCGCGGCCGCCCTCCGCGCCCGCGATCGCGGTTTCGCCGAGCTCGCCGCCCTCTCGGTCTCGACAGCGATCCCCGCCCAACGACGCGCGGTGACCGAGGCCCTGCGCGCGCAGTTCGAGACCCAGTTCGAGACGATCGCCCGAACGCGCAGCGACCTCGCCGAGTGGACGCGGACACACGGCACCGCCTCGGGCCGCGTGGCGGCAGCACGCGCACGGCGCGATGAGGTCGTCCGCACCGCCGGCGACCCCGCGCCCCTCATCGCGACGCTGCGCGAACGGTTCGCCGAAGACGACTGGATCAACGCGGCCGACGCCGCCGACGCCGCGGCCACAGCCCTCGCGGATGCCGACGCCACCCTCGACGCGGCGGAATCCGCGGCCGACACCACCGAGACCGATCGCTTGGTCCACCAGGCGACGGATGCCGTGCGCCGCGCGGCGCGGCACCTGCGAGCCGTCGAGGACGCCCACCGCATCGCCCTCCAAGCCGCCGACAACGCCGAGGGAGAGCTCGCGACCGGGCGGGAGGAGCTTGTTGCGGCCCTTGAGATCGCCGAGGCGCGACCGGCGGAGTGCGCCCCCGACGCCGCCGAACAGCTGCGGGCCGCGATGCGGGATCTCGACGCAGCCACGGACGAGGCCGAGCGGCGCCCCCACACGGCGATTGAGACCGTGGCCCGGGTTCGCGAACTGCGCGACGAGGTGCTCGGCGACGCTCCCAGCCCGCGGCGGCGTCTCGAGGCAGCCCGTGCGGCCCTTCCCGGCACGCTGGCGTGTGCCCGCGCCGCCGTCGCCGCCGCGGAAGCGCGCGACGACCGCTCGATCGAGGCGCGCCTGCGACGGGACAGCGCTCGGCGCGAGCTGGCTGCCGCGCGCGCCGCGACCGACGCGGGCGTCGCCCTCGCGAACGCCCGCGCCGCCTGGCGGGCGGCTTCCGCGCGCTGACGGCCATCCGCCCCGGTGCCCTATCGTGAGCGGCATGGGGGAGAACACCACGGTCCGCCGCTCGCTTCACGTGCTGCGCCGCGCACCCGCGACGCTCGCACTGGCCGGCATCCTGCTCGTCGTCGGTGTCGTCGGGGCGGGCCTGTGGCATCCCTTCTCCACCTCCGACCTGTTCCCGACGGTGGCCTACGGTCTCCCGGCCCTGCAGGAGGGCCGGTGGTGGACGCCGATCACCGGCACGTTCTTCCTCGATGCGCCGTGGGTCTACGCCCCGATCCTGGTCGGTCTCGTGGGCATGGGCTATGTCGAGTTCCGCCGCGGTTCGCTCGTGGCAGCGGGATACTTCACCGCGGGTCAGCTCGTCTCGGTGCTGGCCTCGGCGCTCTTCCTCTGGGCGGCCGCCCTGCTCCCCTGGCCCTGGGCCCAGCAGCAGGCCGCGGTCCTCGACGTCGGCCCCTCCGGTGGCGTCGTCGCGACGATCGCCGCAGCCGTCTCGCTCCTCCCCTCGCCGTGGCGCCTGCGCGCCTGGACGGTCCTGGTCGCCGGCCTGTCCGTGACCCTGCTCTACTGGGGCACGCTGCCCGATCTCGAGCACGCCTTCGCGGTGGCGTTCGTGCTCGTGCTTGACCGCTCTCTTCGTCCGCAGCGCGTATCCGTGCGCGAGCAGCGTCTCATCGCGTTCGTCGTGGTCTGCGCGCTCGGCGCGATCGAGATCCTCACGTTCCTCAGCCCCACGACGGGTCCCTTCGGAACCTCTGAGCCCGTCTCGGGTTCGTGGATCGACGTCGCGGTGAACACGGTGCTCGTTCTCGTCGTCGCCACCGGCATCCGACGCGGTCGCCGGTGGGCCTGGGTCCTCCTCCTCGCCTACGCCGCCCTGAATGCCGTGATCGTGCTGTTCCTCGTGCTGCTCGTGCTGCTGGGCGGGTCCGCGGGTTTCGAGACCCTGCTCGGCGCAGACCTCACGATCACCCTGGCCTCCTCGCTGCTGTGGACCATCGTGTTCGTCTACCTCGTGCTCGTCCGCGCCGCTTTCCGTGCCCGTCCGCGGGCGGCGCTCGGAGAGACTCCCGCGCCGAGTGTCGACGAGGTGAAGGAGGAGCTGCACCGCTCCGGCGGCGGCACCCTGTCGTGGATGACCACGTGGGAGGGCATGTCGTACGCGCGCTTCGGTCGCGGCATCGTGGCGTTCCAGCGCCGAACCGGTGTCGCCCTCGCCCTGGGCGACGCGCTCGGTCCCGCGGAGGTGCGAGCCGACGCCGTCCGCGCGTTCATCGACCGGGCCGAGGCCGCGGGTCTCGCGCCCTGCTTCTTCAGCGCCGGAGAAGAGACGCGCGCGGCGGTGCCCGACGGGTGGCGCAGCATCGTCGTCGCCGACGACACCATCGTCGACCTGCCCGGCTTGGCGTTTACCGGCAAGGCGTGGGGCGCCGTCCGCACCTCACTCAACCGCGGCGAGCGCGAGGGCATGACCTTCCGTCTCTCGCGTCTCGCCGACGAGACGTGGGGAGTCCGACAGCAGCTGCGGGCCATCTCCGACAGCTGGGTCGGAGAGAAGGGCCTCCCCGAGATGGGGTTCACCCTCGGCACGCTCCACGAGGCGAACGATCCCGAGGTGCGCGTCGCTCTCGCGATCTCGCCCGCCGGTGACGTCGACGGATTCCTCTCGTGGCTCCCCGTCTACGGCGAGGGCCGCGTGCGCGGCTGGACCCTCGACCTCATGCGCCGACGCGATGGCGGCTTCGGCCCCGTGATGGAGTACCTCATCGGCTCGTCCGCAATGCAGTTCTCGAGCGAAGGAGCCGACGTCATGTCACTGTCCGGGGCCCCGCTCGCGCACGAGTACCCGGCGGATGCCGGCCCCATCGCCGACCTGCAGCAGCGCATGGCCACGATGCTCGAACCCGTCTACGGCTTCGCGTCGCTGCACCGGTTCAAGCAGAAGTTCCAACCTCGCTACGAGACGATGTACCTGCTGTACCGCGATGAGGCCGACCTCACGCGCATCGGCACCGCTCTGACCCGAGCATTCCTGCCGCACGCGACGATCCGACAGTTCGCCGCCGCCGGTCTCGACCTCGTGCGCCACGAACACTGATCGGCCGGACACGGGGGATGCCGTCGTGCCCGGCCGAGGCCACCCCGGCGTCGCCGGAGTGAAAGATCAGAGGGGGCGGATGTCCTCCGCCTGCAGGCCCTTGGGGCCCTGCGCGATCTCGAACTCGACGCGCTGGTTCTCTTCGAGCGAGCGGTAGCCACCCGACTGGATCGCGCTGTAGTGCGCGAAGACGTCCTGCCCGCCGTCATCGGGGGCGATGAAGCCGAAGCCCTTCTCCGAGTTGAACCATTTGACCGTGCCCTGCGTGCTCATCGACATGCCGTTTT